>Ga0137409_10005795_pt1 | contig 12839 bp, 17 predicted proteins | sample CZODoug1_16funga_FD_122059 | JGI IMG/M metagenome (GOLD analysis project Ga0137409, IMG submission 122059) | Vadose zone soil fungal communities from Angelo Coast Range Reserve, California, USA - CZODoug1_16fungal (Hybrid Assembly) | ecosystem: Environmental > Terrestrial > Soil > Vadose zone...
GAGATCAAAGTCGACAGCGGCGCGGCGAAGGTCGAGTGCTACCTGCCGGTGCCCCGTGGAGTCGTCCCAATTGACATCTCGAGCGGCGTGGTCGGCGTGACCCTTCACCGGCCGCCGGGCGTCGCGGTGGTCGCCGAGATTCACACCGGCGCTGTCCGGTTGAGGCTTGACGGCTACTCGAACAAGGCAGTGATTTCAGACGTGAGATGGGAAAGCGCGGGAGCGGCCGGCGCGGCGGATCGCTATGAGCTGCGCATAAACAGCGGCGTCGTGCAGCTTTCCCTCGACACCGCCGTAAGCGGCTCGCCTGTGACTCCCGCTCCGTCGCCCGCGGAGCACAAGTCCACCGGGCCGGCGGCCTCAGCGCTCGAGATCCTGCTCGACGGTGTCGAAAGCCGCGTGCGGCGCGACGGCTAACCTATCGGCATGCTCGAGGGCTCGACGCTCGGGACCCTCGTCGAGCTGATGGTCCGGGCGGAGATCCTGGCCGGCTCGGACGGCCGCCTCATCCCGTCCCGCTTCGAACCCGACGTCGACCACCGCGACCTGATCGTGGCCGACGTCGGCGGCTACGGCGCCATCTGGCTCCAGGTGAAGGGCACGACGCACCCCGACAAAGAAGGAAGGGTCGTCGCCTTCGCCAACTACGCGGCCGATGCAATCCCGGAAAACGCCCGGCTCCTCTACCTCGTCTGCCTCCTCGATCTCGAGCAGCACCTTCTCGCGAGACTCTGGCTCGTCCCCTCTGCAGACTTCAACCGGCTCGCCTACCGCGAACACTCGTCGCGCGCCGGCCGCGTCACCCTCCAGTTCTCATGCCTTGCTGCAGGCGATGAGCGCTGGAACAACTTCGAAGTACCGCGGCTGCAGCTGGCATCCGTGCTCGAGCCACTGGTGGGCGCCCTCGGCGGCGCATCCCTCGACCAGTTGAGCTCATTGAGGGAGCAGGTTCTTTAGGAGAATGCGTGTGAACATTTTCCGCAAGGCGTATTCAGTCGGTGGCGTGGTGCTGCTGCTGGAATTCTTGACTCAGTTCTACGTCATTGCGGCGTCGATGTTCACCACAATGTCAAGGCAGATCGCGGAGGCGACGAATGCTGACGTCGCAACAACAGCGCTCCAGAACGTGGAGCTATTCACCGCGGTTCACGCTGTCAATGGAGTCTTCATCATCCCATCGACCATCCTGGTTCTCGTCGGCCTCTCTTTCGGCGCCCGCTATCCCTGGAGGACGACAGCCCTGACGGCGCTGCTCTTGGTGTTGATGGCGGTCCAGTTCGCCCTCGCCGTCATCGGCTTCCTCGGAGTTCCCGCCATAGGGGGTCTGCACGGCATCAACGCCCTGGTCATGGTCGGACTCGGCGGGTGGCTGACGTGGAAAAGCTGGGCCTTCGGTCGCCGGCGCCTGCCATCCCCGGTGGCGATCAGTCACGCCGAGGTGCCATAACGAGATGCAATTAACAACCAGGGTTCCGGTCGGCTCGCTCAACTTCTAACCTCCGGGCAAAACGACTGGAGGTTCGCATGCTTTTTCTCGCCGCCGGACCGGACATCACGCCGCTCACAGATCTCATCAACAACTGGATCCACATCGGCCAGGCACTGGTCGGATCGATTGGCGCTCTCGCGTTCATCTTCGCGTTAGCGTGCATGCCAATAACACTGCCGTCGAGGTGGTGGTTTTCAGACGTCAGTTCTGTGCAGCATTCGAACGAGGCCACCAATCCGAGGATGTTGAGGGCGGCGCCGACCGATAAGGCGATTGCTGTGCATGTCATAAACACTGCCGTCGAACTGGCGGTTTCTGACGTCAGAATTTCGCCTCACCGGTCCCAAATTTTAAGAGCAAGAGGGCGAGGATCAGGATGACCACTGCCGGGGCAGCGTCGAGCAACAACCACGTTGGGCTGACCGCAACTGACGCGACCAGCGCAAACAGAATGTTTCCTACCTGAGTCGCAACGAGGGTCGGGGTACCCCAGCTCCGCCTGCGCATGAGGAAGGCCAACAATCCGAGAGTGTTGAGAACGGCGCCAATCGCCATGGCGATCGCCAGCCACTTGGGGGTAAGCCCGCAGCAGAGCGAACTGCCGATCATTGCGCCAATGATCCAGAACACGCTCAAGGTCGCCGCAAGACCGATTGTTGCCGCGAGTAGCCATTGACGCCGAGTCACACGCGGACCACGCAGCGCACTCTAGGCAATCCACCGGCAGCGTGCTCCCTCTGAAAGTGCGTTAACAACCTGAGTTCCTATCGGATCGATCACCTCCTAGTCTCGGCACAAAACAACCGGAGGTTCGCGATGCACATTCTCGACTCGACACCAAACATGGCGCCGATCACCGATCTCATCCTGACCTGGACGCATGTCGGTCAGGCGCTGGTAAGGTCAAGCCGAAGCAAATCCTGCTGGACGGAGTCGAGAGCTGCCTCAGCCAAAGGCGTTAACAGGCAGGGTTCCACCGGCGGCTGAGTCCTCCTAATCTGCGAAAGAAAAAATCGCAGGAGGCTCACATGATTTTTCTCGCCGCCACCCCGGATATCGCGCCGCTCACCGACCTCATCAACAACTGGATCCACATCGGCCAGGCGCTCGTCGGCTCGATCGGCGCGCTGGCGTTTATTTTCGCGTTCATCTGGAAAATTACAGCGGTCGAGTCGAAGACCGCGCTCGAGGCCAAGCAGTGGATCCAGCGCATCGTGGTCGGTACCATCGGCGTTGAGGTCGCCGGCTCACTGGTCAGCATCCTGACCAATTCAGTGCCCGCGTCGGCGACCCACTGAGCCTTCGCCGGTGGATCAGCTCCAGGACCTCATCGTCAAGCTGACGCAGCTGCTGGATTGGCTGTGGCCGTTCGCGCACCCCAAAGATGTGGTCGTCGCGATGCTGAACGACAGCATCGGCCTTCTGCTCAGGGTCTGGTTTGACTTCATCCTCCGGACCACCGACTTCGAGACCGGGGGCGATTTCACAAGGAACACGACCATCCAGCAGGTCGAACCCGTGGTTCAGCTCGTGGCCGACTCGGCGCTCGTCCTGGTCGCGATGTGGGCGTCATACCGAATCATGTGGGGCCACGGCCTGCGGAGCCAGTACACCGCGCGCATCCTGCTGCCCCGCCTTTTCCTCGGCGTCGTCCTCATCAACTTCTCGCTTCCGCTGTTCCAGGCGATGGTGGCTGCCAGCAACTCGCTGTGCTCGGCGGTCCAGAGCCTCGGCGCGCTCAACGACCCGACCAGCTGGTGGACTGGCCTGGCCGCCGCGCCAAATGCCGCCGCGTGGCAGGTGGTCACCACTGCGGCGCTTGCAGCCGGCTATGACGTGCTCGCGATCACTTACCTGGTGCGTTACGCGATCCTGATCGTGCTCGCGATCACCGCACCCCTGGCCGGCCTGCTCTTCACCCTGCCTGAAACGCACCATTGGTCGAGGGTCTGGGCTTCGCATTTCGTGACCAACCTCCTCATGCAGCCCGCGCAGCTCTTCGTGCTGTCGATCGGTTTTGCCCTGGAGAACGGGGGCAGAACACCAGTCCACCACCTGTTCGCGCTCGCGTCGCTTCTGATCGTGTTCAAGGTGCCCGGCGCGATTGGCGGCGCTGAGAAGGCGGCTCACAAGCTGCAGTCGACGGTCGAGCATGCGTTCAAAGCGGTCGGGCACGCGGTAGCGCACGCGTGATAGGCATCTCGCGTGTCGCGGCCGTGTGTGGGGCGGCGGCTCTTCTCTGGACTGCCGCCGGCGCGCAGCTCCCAAGCCACGCCCGGCTGCCGGTGAGCGGCGTGGTCGGGGGAGCAGTGGTCAGCCTGCCGTTCGGATGCACCAGCTTCGAGCTGGAACCGTACGACCCCTTCTGCCCCGGCCGGCATATACACACAGGCATCGACCTCGCGGCCGCCACCGGAACCGCGGTGTACTCGGCCACGCCCGGAACCGCCCACGTGGGTTTTGATCCCAACGGCGCGGGACGTTACGTCGTCGTGACGGTCGATGCGCACGCGCGCGTCTTCTACTGCCACCTCTCCACAGTGGCAGTGGCGAACGGTGAGGCCGTCAGCGCGGGCAAGGTGGTCGGTGCGATCGGACAGACCGGACTGGCGACCGGTCCTCACCTTCATCTCGAGGTCCAGGTGGATGGGCGCTCAGTCGACCCTGCGGCGTGGCTCGCGCATTAACAGGCTGGGTAGGCACGGGCTTCTCGGATATCTACGCTGGCCTCAAATTCTCGGAGGTGATTTCGATGGTCAACAAGGTGATCCTGATCGGCAACCTGACGGCAGAACCCGATGTAAAGGCGACGCCGAAAGGGACGTACGTTGCCAATATCCGCCTGGCGACGCACACGTACGTGGGCAAGGACGATGAAGGCAAGGCCAAAGAGGAGACGGAGTTCCATCGCCTGGTCGCTTTCGGCAGGCTCGCCGAGTTCGCGGGCCAGCACCTGCACAAGGGTCGAGCGGTCTACGCGGAGGGACGGCTGCGCACCAATTCCTGGGAAGACACGGCGGGTCAGAAGCGCTTCCGGACAGAGGTCATTCTCGACGACCTCAAGTTTGTGGGCCACAAGCCGCAGGAGTCCGCGGCCTGAGAGCCGGCGGCCCGCACCAGGGGCCGCCCGGGTAATCTTGTAATCGATGGCCGAGGACGTTCGAGCGTGGTTCGCCGGCAGGCTGCCCCCCGGCTGGTTCTCCGGACCCCCAGAGGTGACGAGTGACGGTGACGAGATCCTGGTCATGGGGACTCTCCCCGACGTGGAGCTCGCCGCCGGCACCTCCGAGGAGGGCCGCGCCGCGGCGCGGGTGGCCCGCATCGACCGCTTCCGAGAGGAGACGAGGGACGAGCGGGTGAGGGTTGCGCGGGAGGCCGAACGGCACTTTCGCCGCAAGGTCGCCTGGGGCGCGCGCTGTGGCGACCAGGCCAAGATCTTCACGACCCTGAGCGTGCCCGTCATGACCCGGCTGCGGATGTCCGAGCGGTCGATCCTGGACACCCTGGTGGCCGGTGGCGTGGCTCGAAGCCGGAGCGACGCCCTGGCCTGGTGCGTGCGGCTGGTCGGGATGCACCAGGCCGACTGGATCAAAGGCCTGCGCGACGCCCTGGTCAAAGTGGACGAAGCTCGCGGCAAAGGACCCCTGAACTAGCAAGACTGAACCCGCAGGTCCCGTTGCTACCCTGTGGGCACTTTGATCGCGGAGGGCGGCCGCCGGCGCGTCGTGATCATGGGCGCGGGCCCCGCCGGGCTGACCGCCGCGTACGAGCTCTTCAAGCACGACGTCCCGGTCACCATCCTGGAAAAGGACCCAGTGCAGGTGGGCGGCCTGGCCCGGACCGTCGAGCACAAGGGCTATCGCTTCGACATCGGCGGTCACCGCTTCTTCTCCAAGAACCAGGAGGTCGAAGACCTCTGGACCGAGATCCTCGGCGACGAGATGCTGAACCGGGGGCGGCTGTCGCGGATCTATTACCGCGGACGCTTTTTCGCTTATCCGATCAAGGCTGCCAACGCGCTCTGGAACCTCGGCCCGATTGAAGCGGTGCGGTGCCTGGCCAGCTACGCGTGGGCGCGCGTCCACCCCGTGAAGAATCCCCGAAGCCTCGAGGACTGGGTGCGGAACCAGTTCGGGTGGCGGCTCTTCAGCATCTTCTTCAAGACCTACACGGAAAAGGTATGGGGGATCAGCACCAAGGAGCTGTCCGCCGACTGGGCGGCGCAGCGCATCAAGAGCCTGGACCTCTGGCTGGTGATTCGCAGCGCGCTGCTCCCACGCCGAGCGGCGAAAAATCGAGGCGAGGTCGTCACGACGCTGATCGACAAGTTCCGCTACCCACGCTATGGCCCGGGCCAGATGTGGGAGCGCGTCGCGGAGATCAGCCGGAAGCGAGGATCCCCCGTCCTCTTCGGGCGATCGATCGACCAGGTGATTCATGAGGACGGCGCCGTCACGTCAGTGGTCGTGCGCACTCCGCGCGGCGAAGTCGAAGAACATGTGGGCACTCATTTCATCTCGAGCATCCCGATTCGCGAGCTCATCGCGCGCCTCGATCCGCCGGCGCCGGAGACGGTGCGGCGGGCCGCGGAAAGCCTCAGCTACCGGGACTTCATCAGCATCGCGCTGATGATCGACCGCGCGGAAGTGTTTCCGGACAACTGGATCTACATCCACGACCCGAGCGTCAAGGTCGGCCGGATCCAGAACTTCAAGAACTGGAGCCCGGACATGGTGCCGGACCAGAGCAAGACCTGCCTGGGCCTCGAGTACTTCTGTTTCGAGGGCGACGGGCTGTGGACGTCAGATGACGCCACCCTGATCGCGCTGGCGACCAAGGAGCTGGCGCAACTTGGAATCTCTTCGGCGGCTGAGGTCTTCGACGGCGTCGTCGTCCGCCAGCAAAAGGCATACCCGGTCTACGACGATGCATATCAGGCGCACGTCGACGTCATCCGCGAGTACCTGCAATCACACCTGCCCAACCTGCAGCTGGCGGGCCGGAATGGGATGCACAAGTACAACAACCAGGACCATTCGATGATGACCGCGCTGCTGGTGGCGCGGAACATCGCGACCGGCTCCGGGCTAGACCCATGGAAGGTGAACGCGGACGCCGTGTATCACGAAGACATCCGGGTCGGTGAGCGCGACACCGCGGGTCGCCAGGTGCCGGAGAAGATCGCCGCGCGCTGACCGCTGTTGACTAGGTCGTCCTTTTGGGTCGAGCGAAGTTCGCGGCTACCAGGCTCGCCACGGCCAACCCGACGAACAGCACCGCATGCGTGTAGTGATGCGACGCGTGTGAGTCACTGACCGCGATCTGCAAGACACCGAATGCGTACAGGACCGCCACGATCAGAAAAACGACTGCCAGCACAACCAGACCCGCTGCTAATGAAGTGCCCCTCACAGATCGAACGTTAGCAAAACCAGGCTGGCCAACCCGGCGGCCGCGCAGTACCAGCCGTACGGGTCGAGACGGCCGGACTTGAAGTAGCGCAGCAGGAACCGAGCGCTGAGATATGCCGCGACCAGCGCGAGCAACGCGCCGGCGAGGTACTCGACGAGCGGCACGTTTGGAGAGAACAGCAGTGGCACCTCGATGAGACCGGCCGCCGCGATGATCGGCGTCGCGAGCAAAAAAGAAAAGCGCGCGGCCTCCTGGTGTCGCAGGCCGGCGAGCAGCCCGCCTCCGATCGTCACGCCTGAGCGGGAGATTCCCGGCAGCAGCGCGAGCGCCTGTATCGCGCCGACCAGGGCGGCGGCGCGGAAGCTGATGTGCTCAGCCGTTCCAAAGCTCTCCTCCTGCTCGACGCGCGCCTTGCCTTCAACGGCAGCGCGGCGTTCTGCCCGGCGGCGCAGCACCTCGGCGCCGAGCATCAGGAACCCGTTGATCGTGAGGAAGCCGGCCGCGGCCTTTGGATTCGCAAAAAGGGTCTTCAGCGAGTGTTCGAGAAAGACGCCGAGGATTCCAGCCGGGATCGTGCCGACGAGCAGCAGCATGGCCAGCCGCTCGGAGTCGGTCTTGATCTGTCCCCGAAAGGCGGCGGTGAAAAAGCCACGGACGATGTCGACCCACTGCCGTCGGTAGATGATCAGGAGCGCGGTCGCCGTGCCCAGGTGAAGCAGGACCAGAAAAGGGACGAATGACGGGTCGGACGTCTTGAACTTCCAGTGCAATAGGCTCGGGATCAGCACCGCATGCCCCAGCGACGAGACCGGGAACAGCTCGGTCGCGCCCTGCAGCAGCCCCATGAACAACGCTTGGGCCCACGTCACCGGCATATATTGCTGAAGCCGTGCCTCGCCTCGCCGCCTTCAACCCTGCGGTCAAGTCTCTCGACGAGTCGATCGCCAGGGCTCAAACGGCGGAACGGCTCGGCTACGAATCGATCTGGACGTCGCAGCTGCCGGACGCGCGTGATGCGTCGCTGGTCCTTGCCGCTTATGCATCGGCGACGAAGAGGGTGGGCCTTGGCACCGGCGTGCTGCCCATCTACACGCGGCACCCCACCGCGATGGCGCAGATGGCGGCCACGCTCGATGAGCTGTCGGGCGGCCGCTTCATCCTCGGCATCGGCGTCAGCCACAAGGTCACGGTCGAATCGATGTGGGGTCTCCGGCTGGATCGGCCGGTCGAAGCGATGCGCAAGTACCTCGAAATCGTTCGCGCGAGCCTATGCGACGGCTCGTGCGCGATCGAGGGCGAGCACTTCAGCGCACAGTGGTCTTACTCAGGCCCGCGCCGGCCCGACCTGCCGATCATGATCTCCGCGTTGAATCCGCGCATGCTGGACCTCGCCGGCGAGCTGGCGGACGGCGTGGTGTTGTGGATGTGCTCGCCGGGCTACATCCGGGATCACGTGGTGCCGGCGGTCGCCGCCGGCCGGAAGAAGGCCGGCAAAACGCTCGAAGGATTCGAGATCGTCGCTCCCGTCCCCGTGTGCCTCACGACCGACCGCGTCGCCGCCCAGGCGGTTTTCCGGCAGACCGTGGAGCGTTACGCCAACCTCCCTTACTACCGAAAGATGATGGACGCGAGCGGCTTTGCCGCCGAGCTCGCGTCTGGGGATATAAGCGCGGAGATGCTCGACGAGTACGCCGGCATCGGCGACGAGAACCAGGTTCGCGACGCGATTAGACGCTACCGGGAAGCCGGCGCCACGCTGCCCGCCGCGGGCCCGTTCGGCGGCCACAAAGGCGGCGCCGGGTTCGAGGCGACGCTGGAGGCCGCTGCCGAGGCTTAGGGCGCGCCCTGTAAATGATCGAGCTGCGGCTCCGGTGTGATGCCGCCGAGACTGCGCGCTGTCCGTACCTACTGATGCGTTGGCTTGAAATTTGGATCCGGCTGGCCGATGAGAAATACGGCCATGCCGGGTCTACAACAAGTGAAACCAGTTTGGATTGGAACCGCAGGAGGTCGAAGTGTCTGCATCAGTGCTCTACATGTCGATGTCCCTCGACGGGTACATCGCGGGTCCGAACGACGAACCGGGCAACCCAGGCGGGGACGGCTTCGCCCGGCTGCACGATTGGTTCGTCACTTCGGACGGGGAGTTCTTCCGGCCGTCTGGGCCGGCTGGACAATTGATAGACGAATGGAACGCGACCGGTGCGGTGCTGGTGGGTCGGCGTACGGCGGAGCAGGTCGATCATTGGGGCGGTGATCATCACGGCCGCGGTGTCCCGATCTTCGTGCCCAGTCACCGGCCGCCGGGTCCCTCGGTGGCGAACTATCCTTTGGTGACGTACGTGACCGATGGGATCGCCAGCGCGATGGCGCAGGCGAAGGCCGCCGCCGGCGACGGGAACGTGAGCGTCCAAGGCGCGTACACGGCGCAACGGGCGCTTGAGGCCGGTGTGCTCGACGAGTTGGTCATTCACCAGATCCCGGTGCTGTTCGGTGGTGGCCGTCGGCTGTTCGAGGTGCTGGGGTCGCGCGTCGAGTTGGAGATCGTCCGGGTGATCGACACGCCGGAGGCCACACACATCCACTACCGCGTCCGTCGCTGAGCGCCGACTAGGCGCAGGAACGATCCGCTTCACCGCGCCGCTGGTGCATTCCTGGTTGGCGCGTTCGTCAACATGCAGCTTGAATATTCACGCGCGGGGCTGGCCGCCTTTCCGGACGGCTTACGTGTGTTGCGGGAGTGGGAGGGCTCGTTCCAACCAAACACACCTCTGGTCGACGCGCTGCTGCCGCTCTTCGATCAGTAGCTCGACGCTCGGCGCTCGGATCCAACGTGCGCGCACGTGCGTGAAGCTCTCCGGAGTTCGGCCTGGCCGAGCGCGCCTTCAAGGTAAAGCCGTTGCGACGCCGTGTCCTACGACGCTCGCGCGGAAACGGATGCAGGACAGCGGTCCCGCAGATCACCACCGTCGTGCGCCTTCCCCGGGACAGCCGACTCAGGCGCACGGGCGGCGCGAATCGCACAATGCGGTGGCTTTTCCGTGAAATGACCGAAACAGATGAAAGCAGGATTGAGATGCGATGGCCATCGGTTGACGAACTGACTGCGAAGGCGCCTCCGCCAAACGGGTACCGCTACGAGTACCTGCGTCTGGGCGAGGTACCCGCACTCATCGCGGCGCTGCAAACCTGGTATCCCGGCATCGCGGTCGGCAGTGCGAGCTGCCACTTGCGCGCAGCCTTCTATGAAGACATGGTGTGCACGAACGAGCGGTTCGAACGCGATTGGCTCGTCGTTGTATTCAAGAAAGACACCGAGCTGACCGGCATGCTTTCGGTGGAGCGAGACACGGACAGCGAAGTGCTGTACGGACGCCTTGGCGCGATTTCGCCCAGGCATCGCGGCTCCCGGCTGAGCAGGAGCATCCCTTTGCTCGCTGAAGCGCTGGGGCGGACCATGGGCGCGGGCATGGTGTACGGCTTGGCCACGATGGCGCACCCCTACATGCAGGCCACATTTGAGCGTGTCGGCTGGCGATTGAGCGGCATCATGTCCGGGTTCGACAAGGAGATCATTGCGCCCGGCCAGGTGCGGCGCGTCTATGAGGCGATCTATGTCAAGGTACTTGCGCTCGAAGAGGTGTGGCGCCCGCGAACGCAGGATATGACGCCCGCCGTACGGGCGCTCTTCGACCTGTTGCATCCCGGCCAGCGCTATGAACGGGTGAGTGCGCAAACGTCCGTGCGGCGCGCAGAGAATTGCGCCGTTGACATGTGTTGGTGAATATTCAGTGCGTCTGGCCGGTTCGGATCCGCCGCGCCGTAGGTGTGCGTGAATCGGCCGCAAATGGGCTGCCGCACAGACGAAGGAGAATTCACCATGAGGATCAACAGCGTCACCGCGACGGCGACACTTCACGCGGACACAAGTACTGAAGTGGCCGGGCCGGCCGATCGTCCTGTCGCAAGCGCGCCGGAGCATGCGCACGTCGGCAGCAACCCGTTTGCCGTGCTCGGCGAGGCGCTCTTCCGAGCGCGCGTGGATTTCAAACACGACCAGCCTCACGTCGCGGCAGCAGCGCCGGGCTCGAGCGAATTGAATCCCCGGCAGGCGGCGAAACGCCACGGGATCATCGTGATCGGCGGGTCGCAGGACCGGGCGGCTGCATCGACCGCGCGCGACGCGATCGAGCGAGGGCCGACGCTGCAGGGGATCATCATCGTCGGCGGCTCCACCCCGGGGAAGACTTTGATCGGCGATCAGCAACCGTTGCCGACGGCGAACGGTCCCACCGCCGAAGACCGGATGGACAATTTCGAAATCCAGCGGCTGATGTCGGACTTCAACCAAGCCGAGACGCTTGCTTCCAACACGCAAAAGAAATCCGACGACACGTTGTCCGGCATCGCGCAGAGGATCGGTTAGCGCTTCGGTCAGCCGTTTCTTCTGGACAGCCAGGCGCCCTGCAAGTAGGACGCATCCGAGTTCGACATTCAACCGGGAGTTCCGCCGGCGTTACGGGGCGACGCCATCGGAGCTACAAACACATCGCGGTTCGCCTCTACGATGCCTCGGCACCAGGTAGATAAGCAAAGCTGGCGAAGTCCGCGGCGCGTGCGCTGCCGGACATGTCGAAAGCGATCATGCCGGCGAACGCGCCGGTGAACGACCCGAAGCTGCCGCGGCCCGCCTCGTCGGAGATGACGCTGGCGTCGAGCACCGGGCCGACATCGCGCCACGCGTCGCCGCCGAGCGCGAACTGGAACTGCAGGCGCTCGTGGTTTACATCCATCGCCAGCCGCACAGGACCCTGCGCCGGCAGCGGCACAGGCGCCTCGAGTGCGAAGCCAAGCCGGCCGTCGGGCCAGTTCGCAGGGCAACTGAAGATGGTGAGCACGCGGCCGTGCTGCTCATGCCAGGTGACGGCCAACAGGTGGAACTTGTTCTGGTTGTAGTAGTGGGTTAGGCCGGCGACTTGCTGATGGTTGTGCGGCTCGAACTGAAGCTCGGTCTCGGCGCGGAACACGAAGTGCTCCTGGCGCCGTGCAACCAGGCTCTGCTCGAACCAGCTGCCGATCGATTCGCGGCCAAAAAGGCGCAGCGCACGGCCGGTCAGCGTGAACAAGCGCTCGGGATGCGGCGTACGCAGCCACTGGAACTCGATCGGCAAACTCGCGCCGTCGAAGCGATGCTGGCGCGGCTGCGGCGGCAGCGGCTGCACCGAGTCATCGGGCGCCGGCACATCGAGTGCGGGCACGACACCGCCGTGCTCGAGATACAGCCAGCCGTCATCGCGCCACACACATTTCTGGATTGCGGTTTCGCGCCCCAATGGAGAGCGGCGCAACTCGGGGCGCAACGGCCGCGAGCACAGGTGCGTGTGGTAGACCGCACCCTCGGGCGTCTCGACGATCTGCCCGTGGCCAGCACGTTGCAGCACCGCGTCGGGCGCATCCTTCGATGTGATCAGATGGATCAGCGGATGCAACTCATACGGTCCGTCGATGCGGCGCGAGCGCGCCATCGTCACCGCATGCTCGTAGCCGGTACCGCCTTCGGCCACGGTCAGGTAGTACCAGCCCTGGCGCTTGAAGAGGTGCGGGCCTTCGACCAGTCCGAGCGGGCTGCCGCGGAACACGTTCTTTGCGTCGCCGACGAGCCGGCGCATTTTCGCGTCCCACTCCTGCAGCAGGATTCCTTGGAAGCCCGGACTCTTCGGTTGGCCGCCGACCGAATCGCCGCGATGGTTCCAGAGCATGTTCAGGAACCACTTGCGACCGTCATCGTCGTGGAACAGCGACGGATCGAAGCCCGATGAGTTGACGTACGCCGGATCGCTCCATGGCCCGTCGATCGACGGCGCGGTGACGATGTAGTTGTGCGTGTCCTTGAAGTTGCCGCTATAGCGCTTGACGTCGGTGTACACGAGCCAGAACA
>Ga0137409_10005797_pt1 | contig 12836 bp, 11 predicted proteins | sample CZODoug1_16funga_FD_122059 | JGI IMG/M metagenome (GOLD analysis project Ga0137409, IMG submission 122059) | Vadose zone soil fungal communities from Angelo Coast Range Reserve, California, USA - CZODoug1_16fungal (Hybrid Assembly) | ecosystem: Environmental > Terrestrial > Soil > Vadose zone...
TTGTTGAAGGTGCGTGGCGACACCCCGGCCTCGGCCGCGATGTCCTCGACCAGCACGTTGTCGAGCCCGCGCTCGACGGCCAGCCGTACCGCCGCCCAGCTCAGCGCGTTGCGCGTTTCCTGCTTCTTGTGTTCCCGGAGTCCAGCCACGCGCTCAGCTTAGCCACAAACTTGCGTGTCACGCAAGAATGCGCGACACGCAAGTTTGTGGTTGTGGAAGTTCGGCCCGAGCCTCAGTCGGCCGCGCCGGCCTGGGCGAGCACCTTGGCCACTGCCCGGTGTGACGGCAGGATCGAGCGCCGTTCCTCGGCCGCGTCCGCCTTTCCGGCGACCAGGTCCAGGAACCGATCGAGCTGAGTGGCCAACGGCTCCCGCGCCGACACCAGCTCCGGAATCTCGATGATCGTCTGCTGCCGGTACCCCAGACCGTTCTCGGTCACCGAGTCGTGCGACACGTGCCGATAGATCGTCACGTCCCGACGCAGCAGGTCCACCTCGACCAACCGGTCGACCTCGGCGACCGTGCGCGCCAGCAGGTCGGTAGGCCCCCCGGGCGGGTAGCCGACAACGATGCGGACCGTCTTTACGGGATAGTCCGCGGGGCGCAGTACCTGAGCGGTGGCGATGCCGCAGGTTGCGACCAGTATCGCGGCGAGCGCCGGTGCCGGTGTTTGTTTTCTCCAAGCAGACATGGCGGTCTCAGGCGTGCAGTTTGCGTACGCCCGAATGATGCCTGCCGGGATGCGGGCCGCTGCGCCGGGGCGTGGTTCCCGAGCGCTCTTCCAGATAGGTCGCGCGGGCCTCGGCGGCCACTTTGGCAAAAGCCTTGAGAAACGCCTTGCGCTCCCCGGCCTCCAGGCAGCCGAGCAGTCTTTCGCTGCGCGCCCGCGCGCTCAGCAGGATGCGGCGGTACATCCGCCACCCGGCCGGTGTGAGTTTAAGCGCGATGCTGCGCCGGTCGTCCCCGTTTACGCTGCGATGGACCAGGCCGCGGGTGAGCAGATCGGCTACGGTGCGGCTGGCCTGCCCCTTGTCGAGGTCGAAGCGATGCGAGATCTGCTGCAGGGACAGCGGCGCATCCAGCGCGAGGCTGCCGATGACCCGCCATTCCATCAGCGAGACGCCGAATTCGCGCGAGTAACGCGCGGCTGCGCCGCGGCTCAGGACATTGGCAAGGGCGCTGATGTTGTAGGTGAAGAGCTGTGACAGGCCGGGCGCTTCAGCGGGGCGCGGCGGCGCGGGGGTGCGGCTGGCGACGGACGTGCGGCGCGTCACTGGGATATTCGCAGGTTTGTGTTTGAAGGCGTGCCGTGCCGGGACCGGCGCGATCGTCCCTCCCGTAGGGGCACTGTAAGACTGATTGGTTGATGATGTCAACTAATCGGACGGGTGGCATCCGCGTCGTTCCGCATTGTGTAACAACGTGAGGATTCCAATGGCTGGACTATACTGACTGCCCTTTGGGTTAGCTGACTGCTGATAGCTGAATGCTGAGAGCCAACAAAGGGAGTTGCAGCTGATGCACGGACCGCTGGACGAGCTGAAATTCGAGCTGGACATGCTGACGCCGGCGGGCGAGCGCATCGTCGGCAAGCATCTGCCGCTCGACATCATTGCCCGGGACATCCTCTTCGGCGAGGGGCCGGTGTGGGACGCGCGCAACCGGCAACTCTTCTTTACCGATATCGTCGGCGACACGATCTGGAAGTGGAAGCCGGACAAAGGGCAGGAGATCGTGATGAGGCCGTCGGTCAAGGCCAACGGCCTCGCCCTCGATCTCGAGGGCCGCGTGCTGGTGGCGGGGTGGGGCGGACGCACCGTGTTCCGCTTCGAGAAGGACGGCTCGCGCACGACACTGGCGGACCGCTGGGAGGGCCAGAAGCTCTCCAGCCCCAACGATATCGTCGTGATGTCGGACGGCTCGATCTGGTTTACCGATCCGCCAGGCGGTCTCCTCAACGTCGGCATGGTAGGCGAGGATCTGCAGAAATATCTCGATATCCAGGGGGTCTTCCGCATCTCACCCGACGGCAGGAAGATGACGCTCGCCACCGCCGACTTCGTCTATCCCAACGGGTTGTGCTTTTCACCGGACGAAAAGCTGCTGTACGTGAACTGCAGTCGCGAGCGCCTCATCCGCGTCTACGACGTCAGGCCCGACGGCGTACTCGGCAAGGGGCGGTTGTTTTATCAGTACGTCAGCCCCGAGCGTGGCGTTCCCGACGGTATGAAGTGTGACGTTGAGGGCAACGTCTATTGCACCGGCCCGGGCGGCATCTACATCCACGATGCCGCCGGCAAGGTGCTGGCCCGCATCAAGACGCCGGGGCACCATCCGACCAACGTCGCCTGGGGCGACGACGACTGGCGCTCGTTCTATATCACCATGATCGGTTCCGTGATCCGCACGCGGCTGAACGTCGCCGGCGTACCGTCGCGGTGAAGAGGAAGCAATGGCCTGGAAATTTGATCTCGTGGCAGGCCCGTGCAAGGGCAGGACCGGCGGTCTTGCGTGGGACGGCAAGGCGATGCTGTTCAGCGCCGTGCAGGAAGAGCGCGTCATGCGCTATGACCCGACGGTCGGGAAGGCCGAGGTCTTCCGCAAACTGAGTGGCCGGACCAACGGTCTCGCCGTCGCCGCCGACGGCTCCGTGTTCGGCGCCCAGGAAGGCGGGCGACGCATCGTCCGCTTTCTGAAGGACGGCTCGACGGCGGCCATCACCGAACTGCTCGATGGCAAGCACCACAACCAGCCGAGAGATGTGATCGTGGATCGCCAGGGCCGCGCCTGGTTTACCGATCCCTACAACGGCACGCCGCCGTACGGACCGCCGGTCTATCCGTTTCTCGAACATGCATCGGTGCTGCGTACCGAAACGGGTGGCCCGAGTACCTTGAAGCTCAAGCGCGTGACGCGCGACACGAAGGGGCCGCGTGCCGTGCTGCTGTCGGGGGATGAGAAAACATTGTTCGTCGCGGACGGCGACGCCGAACGAGGGGATCTCTGCCAATTGCTTTCTTATGCCGTGAAGCCCGACGGCAATGTGGGATCGAGCCACGTGCTCATGGTCTTTGCGCCAGCGGAACGCGGCATCGAGGGCATGTGCCTCGACAGCGATGGCAATATCCTCGCTTGTGCCGGCTGGAAGAAGGGGGGCAATGGCCCGGCCATTTACGTCGTGTCTCCCTCCGGGACCCTGCTGGAAACGCATCCAGCGCCAGCCGACCTGCCGATGCGCTGTGCGTTCGGAGACTCGGGGCTCGGTAGCTTGTACGTGACTGCAGGGGACGGGGGCCTGTACCGGGCTACCGGCACCGGCCACCACGGGGTGCGGCGTTAGCGCGCGGGCACCTTGTGCCTCCGGCCGCGACGGGGGGGTCCGTCCGGCAGAGATGTTCGACTACAACCGCGCGTCCATCGCGCGCAGGCGCTCGGCCATGACGCGCATGATATCCAGGGCGAAGCCCGGCGTGTGCTGCACCAGCAACGAGAATCGCTGCTGATTGACGGGCACGACCTTGCACTCGGTGCGGGCGACGGCGGTTGCGCTGCGGGGCGCCGCTTCCAGCAGCGCCATTTCGCCCAGCACGCCGCCCGGCTCCAGCTTTTCCACTACCTTGCCGTTAACGAGCAGGTCCACGCTGCCTTCCAGCACCACGTACATGGTGTCGCCCGACTCGCCTTCCCGAAACAGGCTTTCGCCGGGCGAGAAGTTGCGGCTTTCGCTCTTGTGGTACGGTATCCGCACCTTTTTCATGGGGCTCCCTTCATCGTTCGTGGGGAAGGGACGATGCTACGCAGGCGCCCGGATCGGCGCTGCGACTTGTGTCACGGGTGGCGGCGTACCGTCGTGGGAATCGTGATGGAGGTCACGAACGGCTTGTTTCCGGCCTCAGGCAGGGCGCGCTGGCCAGAGGACAGGGGTTAGAGGTTCCGGTCCATGCGCCGCAGCCGATCGACAATCACGCGCATGATCTGCAGCGAGAAATGCGGAGTTTGCTGCACCAGGAAGGTGAATCGCTTCAGGTCGACCGGCACCAGCTTGCAGTCGGTGATTGCCGTTGCGGTCGCGCTGCGCGGGGCTGTGTCGATCAGGGCCATCTCGCCCAGCACGCCGCCGGGCCCCACGCTTTCCACTTCCTTGCCATTGATGGATAGCCTGACGTTCCCGTCCATCACCACGTACATCGCCGCACCGAGATCGCCTTCCTTGAATATCGCGTAGCCCTGCTTGAATTCATCGTAACGATCTTCGTTCCTGAACAGTTCCAGTTTGACCATGCCCGTCCCCTGAAGATTACGCGCTATGCGGCGCCGGAGTCCGGCGGGATACGCATGACGATCATGCTGCGGCTTTGTTACCGCCGCATGACAGGACGCGCTATTTTTTCTGGAGCAAAACGATCCGGTTGGAGTTGGTGCCGAGGCTGTTGTTCTTGACGCCCCAGATATTGGCGGTCTTGGTAAAGCTCTGGGCGTTGATCAGAATCGCCGCGCACTCGAAGCCGGCGCCGATGCCGAGCGGGGCGACGACTTCGTCCAGCTTCACCGTGCCGCGCCGCACTTCGCCGACCTCGAACGCAACCCAGCCGCCGGGACGGGTGATGCGATGCAGCTCCGCGAACACCGCGGCCATTTCTGCTTCCCAATCCTCTACCGTCTTGCTCATGGTGATGCGCTCGCTGACCTTTTCGGCATCGAAGCCGTTGAACCAGCAGCGCAGCCAGTTGTCGCGCGCGTACTGCACGACGTCCAGGAACGGGGGCGAGGTGACTGTCAACTGAACGCTATTGTCGGGTATATCGTCCGTCGCGCGGGCATCCTTGCTCAGGAGCAGCGCCTCGGCCGCGGCCTTGCGCAGGCGCCAGCGGTCGGCCGCGCCGAGCCTGCCCTGCAATTGCAGGGTTTTCTTGAGTATCAACGCGCGGATGTTGCGATACTCGGGCTCCTGCTTGAGCCGCGCATTGATGCGGATCTGGTCTTCGGGCGAGACCGCCTGGTTGGGCGGCAGGGTATAGACCGAGAAGAAACCGGGCGAATGACCGGTGAGGCGATTGGTCGCCACCATCCGGATCCAGCGGTCCACGCTGTCCTCGGTGCCGCCACTGGCGCGGCGATAAAGGTACTCGCGCAGGCCCAGGAGCTCGTACTCGGTGTCGGGATGGAAGAACATCGAGAGATCGATTTCGCCGCGCGGCCGGGCGGCGAATTTCAGCGATTTCAGCCGCATATCGACCTCGGTCACGTTCGGCAGCTCGAGCCGGGGATAGGTCAGGATGATCGAGAGCGGGTTGATGTCGTTGACGATGACGTTGCGGCCGCGCAGGGCGGCCTCGACCGCGGTCGTGCCGCGTCCGCTGAACGGGTCGTAGACCACGTCGCCTTCCCGCGTCAGCCGTTCGATGAAATAGGCCGGCAGTTGCGGCTTGAAACAGGCGCGGTACGAGATTTCGTGGATCGGGCTGGCCTGACGCTGGCGGCTGGTCCATAGCTCCGCCTCGTAGACCGGGACGTTTAGGGAGGTGCTGGTGTCGTGCTCTGCCCTTTGCCGCTTCTCGGGGCGGCGCAGGTTGAGCATGCGCGAGGCGGTACGGGGATTCAGCTGGAGCATCGTCGAAACACCCTCTCGTATGAACCGTGGTGAAGCGTACGCCTGGTCCGGAAAAAGTACAAGCCCCAGGCACTCCGTCCAACAGGACGCGATGCAGCGTACGCCTGTGCCGGGAAAAGTACAAGCCCCTTGCGGGGCGGTGGTCAGCGGGCGAGAGAGTCGTCGAGTGCTTCGATCCAGTGGCGGACGGGTAGCGTCATCGCGCCCTGGAGGTGGGCCTGGCAGCCGATATTGGCGGTGAGGATGGCGGAAGGGGCGCCGCTTTCGAGGGCGGCGACCTTGTTTGCTAGCAGGCGCTGCGAGAGTTCCGTCTGGAGGATCGAATAGGTGCCGGCCGACCCGCAGCACAGATGTGCCTCCGGCACATCGGTCAGCGTATAGCCCAGATCCGTCAGCAGGGACTCAACTTTGCCCTTCAGTTTCAGGCCGTGCTGGAGCGTGCAGGGTGCGTGGAAGGCTATCCGCTGACGAGGGATGAGGGATGAGGGAGGAGGGATGAGGGCCTTCAGCTTCGCGCTCTCGCCCGCGATTACTTCGCTGATGTCTTTCGAGAGTTCGGAGATACGCGCCGCTTTGGCGGCGTAGGCAGGGTCGTGCGCCAGGGCGTGGCCGTAGTCCTTCACCATCACGCCGCAGCCGGTGGCGGTGATGATGACCGCTTCTGCGCCCCGCACGATATGCGGCCACCAGGCGTCTATGTTGCGACGCATGTAGTCGAGCGCCTGGACCTGCTCGTTAAGGTGGAACGGGACGGCGCCGCAGCACCCGGCGCCCGCCGCGCGCACGAGCGATATGCCCAACCGGTCGAGCACGCGTGCAGCGGCGGCATTGGTTGCGGGTGACAGGACCGGTTGCACGCAGCCCTCCAAGATCAGCATCTTGCGCAGGTGTGTGGTTGCGGGCAACGGTCCGGCTGGCGTAATGGCCACCGGTACTTTGCGCTTGAGCGCGACGGGCAGAAGCGGGCGCGCGAGTTGTCCCAGCTTGAGCAGGAATCCGAACAGGGCAGGGTCGGGGATTACCGTCTTCAGCGCCCGGCGCCAGGCTGATTCGAAGGGGCCGCGCGGGACGCGTGCTTCCACCAGATCCCGGCCGATATCGGCGAGGCGGCCGTACTCGACCCCCGAGGGGCAGGTTGACTCGCACGCGCGGCAGGTCAAGCAGCGGTCCAGGTGCAGCCGTGTCTTGATGGTTGGCGTGCCGCCTTCGAGCACCTGCTTGATGAGGTAGATACGGCCGCGCGGCCCGTCGAGCTCGTCGCCCAGCAGCTGGTAGGTGGGGCACGTCGCGTTGCAAAACCCGCAGTGAACGCACTTGCGCAGGATGGCGTCAGCCTCTTTACCTTCCGGCGTATTCCTGATGAATTCAGCGAGGTTCGTTTGCATGCGCTCAGAACCGTGGATCGTGGATCGTGGATCGTGGATCGATTGAAAGACAGCGCTCGTCGACAAGGTCTAGTCGACTCACAACCCACGACCCACAATCCACGCTTTTCATAGGTTGGGGTAGAGGCGTCCCGGATTCAATATGCCTGCGGGATCCATTGCGCGCTTCAAGTTCCGGTGCAGCTTCATGAGGGTTGGTACGAGCGGGTGGAAGACGCCTGCCGACTTATCTCCGCCGCGGAACAGCGTGGCATGCCCGCCGGCGCGCGCCGCGGCCTCGCGCATGGTGGTCGGCTCGGCATCGGACATCAGCCAGCGCAGCGCGCCACCCCATTCGATGAGCTGCTCGCCCGGCAGGCCCAGTGGCGGGGTAGTGGGCTTCACCGACAGTCGCCAAAGTGGCTTGCCGCCCGCGAAAAAAGGGTCCACATGCTCGCGGATGTCCGCCCAGAATCGTTCGGCCAGTGCGGGATCTACCGCGGGTCCACCGATCTTCCTTGCCGCGGCGTCGACCGCGACGCGCGCGCCCGACAGCCGCACACTCAGGTTGCCGTCACGATATGCCGTCGCCGTGATCGGCAGCGGCTTTTCAGCCCATGCGTTCATCAGAGCGATTGCCCTGGCCTCATCGCATTCGAGCTGGAGTGTCGTTTCTCCATGCGGCCGGGGCAGCACTTTGAGCGAAACCTCGAGCAGCACGCCGAGCGTGCCCAGCGATCCAGTCATCAGCCGCGACACGTCGTAGCCGGCAACGTTCTTCATGACCTGGCCGCCGAATCGGAGATCGTCGCCCTTGCCGTCGAGCATGCGCACGCCCAGCACGAAATCGCGCACGGCTCCGGCGTACGCGCGGCGCGGTCCGGAAAGCCCGGCGGCGACGCAGCCGCCCAGCGTGGCAGCGGCGCCGAAGTGGGGAGGCTCGAATGCGAGCATCTGGCTTTTTTCCCGCAGTACGGATTCGATTTCGGCCAGCGGCGTACCGGCGCGGGCCGTGATCACCAGCTCGGTGGGCTCGTAGGAGACGATGCCGCGGTAATCACGCGCGCTGAGTTCATCGCCGTGTGCGGTCCCTCCGTAGAAATCCTTGGTGCCGCCACTGCGAATGCGCAGGGGGCGCTTTTGCGCGGCCGCCTCCCTGATCATCCGCGACATCCGGTCAACGGTTTCTTGCATGGATGGGTGTGATGCGGTGATGAAGTGATGCGGTGATGTGTAAAAAGCAGGCCCGCGGAGCGGGGGTTCTACCCATCGCCCGTTCAGAATCTTGGAAGATCGGGAAACTTTTTCTGGCCAGCGTGAACATGCATGCGTCCGAACTCGGCGCAGCGATGCAGGGTCGGAACCGCCTTGCCGGGATTGAGCAGGCCGTGCTCGTCGAACGCGCGCTTGATGCCGTGGAAGGCTTCGAGTTCCGCCGGCTTGAACTGGACGCACATCTGGTTGATCTTTTCCACGCCCACGCCGTGCTCGCCGGTGATGGTGCCGCCGACCTGCAGGCACAGCTCGAGTATTTCGGCGCCGAAAGCTTCCGTGCGCGCGAGCTCGCCGGGCTTGTTGGCGTCGTAGAGGATGAGCGGGTGCAGGTTGCCGTCGCCGGCGTGGAATACGTTGGCGCAGCGCAGGCCATGCTTCTTTTCCATCTCGGTGATCGCGCGCAGCACCGGGCCGAGCTGCTTGCGCGGGATGGTGCCGTCCATGCAGTAGTAGTCGGGTGAGATGCTGCCTACGGCAGGGAAGGCGGCCTTGCGCCCGGCCCAGAACAGCAGCCGTTCGGGCTCGTCACGCGAAACCTGGGTCGTCACGGCGCCGCTTTTCTCCATGACTTGCTGCACGCGCCGGATCTCGTCGGCGACTTCTTCCCTGGTGCCGTCCGATTCGCACAGCAGGATCGACGCGACGTCGGTGCGGTACCCCGCGTGCACGAAATCCTCCACCGCCCGCGTCGCTGCCTGGTCCATCATTTCCATGCCCGCGGGTATGATGCCGGCCGCAATCACGTTGGCGACGGCGTGGCCGGCCTTCTCGACGTCGTCGAATGCGGCCATCACCACCTGCGCGTGCTCTGGCTTCGGCAGGAGTTTCACCGTCACTTCGGTAACGACGCCGAGCAGACCCTCGGATCCGGTCATCAGCGCCAGCAGGTCGTAGCCGGCGGCGTCCAGCGCTTCGCTGCCGATCTCGACAATCTCGCCCTCGATAGTGGCGACGCGCAGCTTCAGGATGTTGTGGACGGTGAGCCCGTACTTGAGGCAGTGCACGCCGCCCGAGTTCTCGGCAACGTTGCCGCCGATGCTGCAGGCGAGCTGGCTCGACGGGTCCGGCGCGTAGTAAAGCCCGTGGGCCGCAACCGCTTCGGAGATAGCCAGATTACGTACACCAGGCTGCACTCGCGCAGTACGTGCCCGATTATCGACGTCCAGAATACGAGTGAATTTTGCGAGCGAGAGCAGCACGCCGTTGCCCAGAGGAAGCGCACCGCCCGAAAGCCCCGTGCCGGCGCCGCGCGCGACCACTGGCGCGCGCATTCCGTGGCAGGTCCGCAGGATGCGACAGACCTGCTCCTCGGTCTCCGGCAGCGCCACGACCATCGGCACCTGGCGGTAGGCCGACAGTCCGTCACATTCGTACGGCTTGACGTCTTCGTAGTCACACAGCACGGACTGCGCCGGAAGAAAGGCGCGCAGCGCGGCAACCACCTCGCGCTGGCGGGCGAGATCGACGGCGACCTGTTCGACTACCGCGGTCATGGGGTGGATTCTACAGCTCGATCGCGCGCGGAGCGTTGCCTGCCAGGTAGTTTCCCCACATGCGGAGGTAGAGGGCTTCCAGATGCCGGACAAAGGAGGGCGTGTCGAACAACGGCGTAGACATCCGGTTCCGGGCCAGCTTTTCGCGCAGGTTCGCCAGCTCCCCGGGGTTGCCGGCCAACCGCAGGGCAAGCGCCTCGTAGGCTTCGAGGGTGTACGTCACCAGTTCCGGCATGCCGGCCGCCGTCAACACGCTGCCGGCAACCCGGGAGGCAAATGTGTTTCCCGTGCAGGTCAGCACGGGCAGGCCGGCCCACAGTGCATCGCTGGCGGTCGTGTGCGCGTTGCAGGGAGCAGTATCCAGGAACAGATCAGCGGCTCCCATCCGGGCAATATGCCGGCCCGATGGGCACATCGGCGCAAAAATCAATCGTTGCGGGTCGATGCCATGCCCCCGTGCCTGCTGGCGCAGATTCTGCGCAGCCCAGGGATTGCTTTCGAGCAGCCAGAGCACGCTGCCCGGAACGGCTTTGAGGAGTCGCATCCACGCTACGAAGAACTGCGGGAGGATTTTGAAAGTCTGGTTCAGGCAACAGAAAACAAAAGACTGTTGCGGCAGCCCGAGTTCACCGCGCGACGGCGTCGCAGCCACGATGCGCTTGCGATCGTTGACCTGGTAGCATCCGGGCATATAGGCGAGCTTCTCGCTGAAATGCTCCGCATGCTCGCGCGGGGTGGTGAAGCGGTCCGTTACCAGATAATCGATGAACTCCGCCCCCATGGTGCCTGGATAGCCCAGGTAATTCACCTGGAGCGGCGCGGGTCTCAGCGCGACAATTTCAGTGCGGGCGAACTGCGTATAGCCCTTCAGGTCCACCAATATGTCGACCTGGTCGTCGTGGATCCTGGCTGCCGCATCGGTATGGGAAAAGCGGGCGATGTCCACGAATCGATCGAATGTCCGCTTCAGGCGTGCTCTCATCGGGCTGCCGTCGTCGGGCCCGTAGGAATAGGCGGCTATTTCGAAACGGCCCCGGTCGTGCAGCTCGAACAGCTCCGCCATCAGGTACGCGGTGGCGTGTTCATGAAAATCGGCGGACAGATATCCGATCCGGAGCCTGGGTTTTGCCTTACGCTCGAAGCGAAAGGGCGGGCGTTCGCGGTCGTGCAACACGGCGCGGAGCTGGTGCCTTGAAAAATTCTTCATGCATTGCAGCTGTTCCGCGGGCGTCAGGGGAACCGAAAGCATGCAGAAGGAGCTGAATTGCCGCCCCTGCGGATCGCGGGCGCTGCGGCGCTGCAGTTCCCAGAGTTCCTCGAGGCGCGACCAATCGCACACATGCTGCATCTCAAATAACAGGCACTGGGCGGCGGCTGCGCTGCCCGGCCGCAGCCTCAACGCGGTCTCGTAGCTGCGAACTGCCTGGTCGCGCGCGCCCTGCAGGCTGCAGGCGCTGCCGAGGTTGAGATGGGAATCGGCGAAATCGGGCTGGAGTCCGATTGCTTTGTTGAAGCAGCCGACCGCTTCATTCAGTTGACCTGCCCGGATCAGCGCGTTGCCGAGACTGTTGTAGACCTTCGCCTGATCGGGCGACAAGCGGATGGATTCCCGATAGTGCGCAACCGCTTCGTCCAGACGGCTTGCGTCCTGAAGTATGTTAGCCAATTCGTTATGGGCCTCGTAGGAAGCCGGATCCAGGGCCAGCGTTTTGCGAAATGCCCCGGCTGCTTCTCCGATCAATCCGAGTTTCCAGCAGGCGAGGCCAAGCTGGTAATGTGCATCGGGCAAGTCGGGCCCAAGCTCGACGCATTTCCGCAGGCAGCGGACAGCTTCCTCCATCTGGTCCGGCACCCCCTGGCTGGCCAAGCCCAGCCCCATCCACAGGTAGGGATTGTCCGGTGTCAGATGCAGCGCCTGGCGGTACGCCTGTGCCGACTCGGCAAATAGCGAACGGTCCGCGAGCAGCGCCCCGAGATGGAAAAGCGTGTCGGCGTCGTTCGGGTCGAGTTCATACACGCGCCGGAAGTGCCGTTCCGCTTCCTCCAGCCGGCCCATTTCGCTCAAAGCAAGACCCAGGTTGTAGTGGGACGGGGAATAGTCCGTGGCGATTTCGAGGGAGCGGCGGTAACTTGCCGCTGCGCCCTCCAGGTCGCCGCTCGCCTTCCGGGCATTGCCGAGATTTTTGAGATACTCGGCGTTGGTGGAGTCGAGCCTTACCGCCTGCTCGAACTCGGAGATGCTGCGGGCTGCGTTGCCGTTCCGCAGCAACTCGAGGCCGCGCTGGTGGCTGGCTGCTGCCTCTGCATTGCCGGCAGGCGGACGTCGTTCCGCCATTTCACTCCGGCTTCGCGCCAGACGCCTTTACCACCTTGGCCCACTTCGTCGTCTCCGCCTTGACGTAGGCGGAGAATTCCTCGGCCGTGTTGCCGACGGCCTCCATGCCCTGGGAGAGCAGGCGGTCCCGCACATCGGGCAGGCGCACCGCGCGCCCGATTTCCTGGTTCAGTCGGGAGACGATGGCGGGCGGCGTTTTTACGGGCACCATGGTTCCGAACCAGTTCGCGGCTTCATAGCCCGGCACGCCGGCCTCGATCATGGTTGGCAGGTCAGCGGCTGCCGCCGCGCGCTTCGCGCCCGTCGTCGCCAGCGCGCGCACCCTGCCGGACTGAACGTGGGCGAGCGTGCCCAGGATGGTCGGGAAGCTCACCTGTATGTGACCGGCGACCAGGTCGATCATGGCCGGACCCTGTCCCTTGTACGGCACGTGGAGGAGGTTGGTGCCGGTCATCACCTTGAACAACTCGACGGCGAGCTGGCTGGGCAGGCCGGCCGAGCCGTAATTAAGTTGCCCGGGCTTCGAGCGGGCCAGCTGAATCAGTTCCCTGACCGAGCGCGCGGGCAGCGAGGGGTGAACCACAACGATTGCGGGCCCGGACGTCAATTGCGTGACCGGTACGAAATCGCGCAAGCTGTCGTAAGGCAATTTCGCGTAAAGGCTGACGTTGATTGCGAATCCCGCCGAGATGATCTGGACCAGGTGCCCGTCGGCTTCCGCCTTGGCAGTGAGCTCGGTTGCGATGATCGTATTGCCC
>Ga0137409_10005798_pt1 | contig 12834 bp, 12 predicted proteins | sample CZODoug1_16funga_FD_122059 | JGI IMG/M metagenome (GOLD analysis project Ga0137409, IMG submission 122059) | Vadose zone soil fungal communities from Angelo Coast Range Reserve, California, USA - CZODoug1_16fungal (Hybrid Assembly) | ecosystem: Environmental > Terrestrial > Soil > Vadose zone...
ACGGTCGCGCAAGTGATCCTCGACGTCTTGGACCACGGGATGACGCTGGCGCAGGCCGTCGCGGCGCCGCGCATCCATCATCAAGCCCTCCCCGGCGTGATTCGCTACGAGCGCGGCGGCCTGAGCGACGCGGCCGTCGCGGCGCTGCGCGCCATGGGGCACCAGGTGGAGATGCGACGCGGCACGAGCGGCATCGTGGCCGCCATTCAACGCACCAGCGCCGGATGGGTCGGCGTGGCAGACCCACGTTACGACGGAGGAGCGGTCGGATGGTGAACGTGACTCGGAGGAGCGACCCGGCAGACGTCGTCATCGTCGGCTCGGGGGCCGGCGGCGGCATGGCCGCTTACGTCCTCACTCGCGCCGGCGTGAACGTGACGCTGCTCGAGGCGGGGGTGCCGTGGGACAACACCACCGACTCGGCCATGATGAGCTGGCCCTACGACTCCCCGCGGCGCGGGGCGTCCACCAAGGATCGCCCCTTCGGTGAGTGGGACGCCTGCGTCGGCGGCTGGGAGATCGAGGGCGAGCCGTACACGGTCGCGCCCGGCCAGCGGTTTCGCTGGTGGCGCGCCCGAATGTTGGGAGGGCGCACCAACCATTGGGGCCGCATCTCGCTGCGCTTCGGGCCCCGTGACTTCAAATCGAAGACCTTCGACGGGCTGGGCGACGACTGGCCCATCTCCTACGACGACGTCAGGCCCTACTACGAGCGCGTGGAGCGGCTCATCGGCGTCTTCGGCAGCAAGGAGAACTTCCCCAACGCTCCCGACAGCATCTTCCTGCCGGCGCCGAAGCCTCGGTGCTACGAGCTGTTGGTGCAGCAGGCCTCCAAGAACCTCAACATCCCGTGCATTCCGTCGCGGCTGTCGATCCTCACGCAGCCGCTCAACGGCCGCGCCTCGTGCCACTACTGCGGGCAGTGCGGCCGCGGCTGCTCGACCCACTCGAACTTCTCGTCGCCGTCGGTGCTGCTGCCGCCGGCGCTGGCGACAGGCAAGCTGCGCATCATCACGAACGCGATGGCGCGCGAGGTGCTGACCGACGAGCGCGGCCTGGCCACCGGCGTTTCGTACGTGAATCGCACCGACCGCCGCGACTACGCCGTACGCGCCCGCATCGTCGTGCTCGCGGCCAGCGCGTGCGAGTCGGCGCGGCTGCTGCTCAACTCGAAGTCCGGCCGCTTTCCAGAGGGCCTCGCGAATTCGAGCGGCGTGGTGGGACGGTACCTGACCGATTCAACCGGACTCTCCGTATCCGGTCACATCCCGAAGATGGAACACGGCGTGCCGCACAACGAAGACGGCGCCGGCGGCGCGCATCTCTACATGCCGTGGTGGCTCGACAACAGGAAGCTCGATTTCCCGCGCGGCTACCACATCGAGCTCGGCGGCGGGAAACGGTCCGCGCCGGGATTCGGATTCATGGGCGGCATCCAGCGCTTCAACGGCGTCGGCGGCTACGGCAAGTCGCTCAAGGAGGACTACCGCCGCTTCTACGGGGCGACGGTGAATTTCGCCGGCCGCGGCGAGATGATTCCGAACGACGACACCTACTGCGAGATCGACCCCGGCGTCGTCGATACCTACGGCATCCCCGTCCTGCGGTTCCACGCGAGGTTCTCGGATTCCGAGGTGAAACAGGCGAAGCACATGCAGGAGACCTTCCGCGAGATCATCCACGAGATGGGCGGCACGCCGCTCTCGCCGATGCCGCCGGGTGAATTGAATTACGGCCTCGAGCCGGTCGGCCGCATCATCCACGAAGTCGGCACGACGCGGATGGGGAACGACCCGCAGACGTCGGTCCTGAACGCGAACTGCCAGGCCCACGACGTGAAGAATCTGTTCGTCGCGGACGCCGGGCCGTTCGTCTCCAACGCTCACAAGAATTGCACCTGGACGATCCTCGCGCTCTCGATGCGGACGGCGGAGCACATCGCGCGGCAGCGGAATCAGGGGACTTTGTGATCGACAGGTGCGAGGTGCGGAGTGCGAAATGCGAAGTGCAGAGTGAGGAGTGCGGGCTGCGGGTGAGCATATGAAAAAAATCTCTCGGCGGGGCGCGCTCGAGTTGTTGACCGCTGGGCCCGTGGCTGCTGCGATGGTCTGGACGCCGGCCGAGGCTCAGGAGGCGCACTTGCACGCCACGCAGGCGCGCGAGGCGGCAGCGAAGCAGGCGACGGCCTATCGACGGAAATTCTTCACCGCGCACGAGTACGCGACCGTCGGCGTGCTCGTCGACCTGATCATCCCGAAAGACGATCGGTCCGGCAGCGCCACGGAGGCGGGCGTGCCGGAGTTCATGGACTTCATGATGATCGACCAGCCGCGGCGGCAGATTGCCATGCGCGGCGGCCTCGCGCTCATCGATCGGCTGTCCGAGGAGCGGTTCGGCAAGCGCTTCGTCGCGTGCACCGATCGTGAGCGCCGTCAATTGCTCGACGAGATCGCGTACACCTCGAACACCGATCCCGGCTTGAGCCACGCGATCGCGTTCTTCAGCAGCTTCCGCGATCTCACCGCGAGCGGATTCTGGTCGACCAAGATGGGCGTGGCGGACCTGCAGTATCAGGGCAACGTCTTCGTCTCCGAGTGGAACGGCTGCCCGGACGCGGCGCTCAAAAAGCTCGGCGTGTAGGCGGCGGTAATCCGTTATCTCCGGTCTCCTCCGATGACTCTCAGGGTTTAGGCCACACGACGCCCTGATCCTTTTTCGTGACCGGCGCCATTCCCTTGTAGACGAACTTCTGCACGCGCTGTCCGCGGTACGTTTCCGTCGTGTAGAGGTTGCCTTTCGAGTCGGTCGCGAGGCTGTGCACGCCGTAGAACTCGCCCGGCTGCCGCCCACCTTCGCCGAAGCTCGTGAGGAGCTCGAGCGTGTCGCGAAGAATGACGTGGACCTTATCGTTCTCGCCGTCGGCCAGATACAGGTACCTCTGCTGCGGATCCTTCGAGAACGCGACGTCCCAGGCTGAACCGGATCCGAGCGTCTCCTTGTTGAAGAACCCTTCTTTCACGAACGTGCCGTCCGGCTTGAACACCTGAATCCGATCGTTGACGCGATCGCACACGTACAACAACCGGTCGACCGAGAGATCGGCGCAGTGGACCGGGTTCCTGAACTGCTGCGCGGGCGGCGCCTTCGGATCGTACCGTCCGAGATCCACATCGTCGGGCTTGTGGCCGTACGCGCCCCAGTGGCGCTTGTACGCGCCGGTGTCGGCGTCGAAGACGATCACTCGATGGTTGCCGTAGCCGTCGGCGACGTAGAGCTCGTTGGTCTCTTTGTCGACGAACGTCTTGGCCGGGAGCCGCAGGTTCGCAGTGTCGTTGCTGCCCTTGCTCGACCGCGCCTTGCCGATCTGCATCAGGAATTTTCCCTGCTGCGTGAACTTCAGGACCATGTTGTCGTTGAACGACTGCGTGCCGCCCGTCTGGCTTTCGTTCTGCTGACGGTTCTGCCCCGCCGCGGGTTCTCCGCGTCCACGCGCCCCCGGCGGCGCGCCGCGCCCGTTGCCGCCGATCCACACGTTGCCGCGATAGTCGACGGTGATCCCATGATTCGAGTCGGGCCAGTCGTAACCCTGACCGGGTCCGCCCCAGTGGCCGATCAGATTGCCCGCGGCGTCGAACTCGAGAATGGGCGGCGCCGGCGCACAGCACTGCGACGTCGGGGGGTTCGTCGTCGCGTGGACCTCGCCCGGCTCGAGCGACCCCGCGCGATGGATGATCCACACGTGATCCTGCCCGTCGACCGAGACGCCGATCGTCTGGCCGAGAATCCATTTGTTGGGCAGCGGCTTCGGCCACAGCGGATCGACTTCGAACCGCGGGGCCTGCGCGGTGGCGGCTGCCACCAGCGATCGCTTCTCGAGCAGCGTGGATCCCGCGCCAAGGCCCGCGAGCAGGGCGAGAAACATCGCACCGATGCAAAGGTTGCGCGTCATATGTGCTCCGTTCGCTTGTCAGTCTACTTCCTGGGCGTGTGTTTCTCGAGCATCATCCGGCGCACGACCGCGCCATAGACGTTGCCCTCGCGATCGACGCCGACACCTTCGGCGCCGCTGTGCTCCTCGGTGGTCGACTCGATATCCTCGATCAGAAGCTTGACCGAGCCGTCCCGCGCGCTGCCGACGCGGATGCCTTTCTTCCATCCGGGCTCGTCGGGGCCCCACGATTCGGAGTCCGCGACATAGATCGTGTCGTCCCTCGTGATCGCGATGCCGCTCGGGCGGCCGAACTGCGTCCATTCCTCGAGGAACGTCCCGCTCTGATCGAAGATCTGAATGCGGTTGTTCGCGCGGTCGCCGACGAAGAGCCGGCCGCGCGAATCGAGCGCGATGGTGTGCGGCACGTTGAATTCGCCCGGGCCCGACCCGGTCGCGCCCCACGCCTTGATGAACGCGCCGTCCTTCGACCACTTGCTCACGCGGTTGACGCTGCCGCCGATGACGTGCCCCTCGGTGATGAAGATGTCGCCGTTCGGCGCCGTCACCACATCGGTCGGCTGGCGCAGCCTGCGCTCGGCGCCGTCGCCCTCGACGCCCGCGGTCCCGATCGTCATCAGGAGCTTCCCGTTCGAGTCGTACTTGAAGACCTGATGGCCCTTCCCGTCCTTCCCTTGCGCGTCGCTCACCCAGATGTTGCCCTGCGGATCGACGTAGAACCCGTGCGGGAATACGAAAGTGCCCGCGCCCCAGCTGTTCAGGATCTTCCCCGAACGATCGAACTTGAGGATCGCCGGCTCCTTGCGGCCGGCGCACGAGTTCTCGAAGCAGCGATGCACGACGTAGATGTTGCCGTCCGGGCCCTGTTCGGCCCCGATCACGGCGCCCCATTTCAGCCCCGCGGGGAGCTGCGCCCAGCCCGCGTCACGACGGTACGGGTTGGGCAGATCGTTCACCGGCGCCGTCGTCTTCCACTTCGGCTCCGAGGTGTACGTCTTGCTGAACTGGTTCCGCGCGTTCGTGACGGTGAACGATCCGTCGGCGCGCGCGGACACCTTGATCCAGTACGCCGTGCCGTTGTGCGCGGGCGGCGGCGGCGCGCCGGGGCCCGGCAGCGGCGGTGGGATCGACGCGACCGGCATCGTGGCGGGCTGATCGTCGACGAGATTCGAAATGAACAGCCCCGGGACGGTGTACTCCTGGCCGCTGAGCTGTGAGAAATGCACCTGCCAGAGGTCCTCCATCCCCGGCGATGAATAGAGGACCCGCATCGCGTCGGGCTGGCCGCCTTTGCGCGTGCCGTTGTTCAGGATGCTGACGCGCGGCCGCAGCGCGTGCACCAGCGCTTCGGCATTCGAGATCGGCTGCCCGTGGTGGGACACCACGAACAAATCGACGGTGCCGATCGGGTTGTTCGGGCACATCAGGTTGAATTCCTTTTGCCACGTCAGGTCGCCCAGATGCGCGACGCGGAATTTCCCGAACGAGACGATGCTGCCAACCGATTGCGCGTTCTCACTGGGATCTGCCTCCTTGGGCTTGAACGCCGCGCAATACGGGTTCGGCGCGCCGGCGCCTGCCAGCGGCGTCTTGATCGCCTCACCCGCCGACGTCACGATCCGCCAGTCCACGCCGTTGAGTGAAATCGTGTCGCCCGGCTTCGCCAGGGTGTGCCGCCCCTTCGCAAAGAGCGGCGGATAGACCTTCTGCAGGAATTCGGTGGAGGCGGGCTGCGGCTCGACGGTGGCTCCGTGATCGATGAAATGCCGGATCGGAATGCGCGCCGCCAGGTCGGCCATGCCGCCGAAGTGATCGCCATGCCAGTGCGTGGTGATCAGGTGATCGATCTGCGAGAGCCCCGCGTCGTTCACCGCCGCCATGATGCGCCCGACATCTCGCGCGGCCGCCGCGCCGCCATTTCCGGTGTCGATCAGCACCGATTCGCCGGACGGCGCCACGAACAGCGTCGCGTTGCCCCCTTCGACGTCAACGACGTAGATGTCCAGCGTGGTGCGCGCGCGCGTCTGCGCGACGACGAACACCGCGGACAGCGCGAGAGCGAGCAACGACGCGATCAACGCGCGCATGGGACCTCCTTGCCTCCAGAAGCGAAGCTGACGGCGAAGCGAGCGATCTGGCCGACATGATAAGCCCTTCCGGACTCGGCGAGACGAAAGACAACCACGAAAACACGGCTCACGAAAACCACGAGACCACGAAAATACGGCCCACGAAAAGCACGAAAAGACAATCTGTGGACGTGCGGGCCGGGGCGCTTATCCCCGCCGCAGCGCGTTTATTTCCAGATGCCGAGCTGACGCCGCAGCGCGACGATCTGGCCGACATGATACGCGGTGTGGTCGGCGACGAGCAGGATTTCGCGCAGACAGGTTTGTCCCGTGCCGTGCGGAATCGGCGCAAGGAGATCGATGCGGGCGTCCGCCGCAAGCCGCTGCAGCGCCTTCAGGTCGCGGTGGTAGCCGGCGATCGCCCGGGTCCAGGCGTCGGCGTTGCGAGGCGCCGGCAATGCCGGCCAATAGGCGTCGGGCCACTTCTTCTCTTTGTACCCGGCGCTCACGCAGAACTCGAGGATGTCGGCCTGCGCGATCCGGAGGTGCTCGACGAGCTGCCACGCCGAATACTCCCAGCCGACGGGCACGACGCCGCGCATCCTCGACGGAATCCCTTTCACCGCCGCATCGAACCCCACGTGCGCGTCCTCCCAGTCGAGCAGCTTGACCAGTTGCGCCCGCAGCGCGTTCTCGTTCGGCATGAGACGTCCTCATCGTCACAGCACGCGTATCAGATCGGACCGAGTGATGATGAATGTCTTGTCGGTTTTGAAATCCCGCACGAGGACCGCCGGGTTCTGCAGCGTGATCATCGTCGACAGCAGATCGAGCGGCGTCGACACGTCGACGAACGGAAACGCCGGCTGCATGATCGTCTCGACCGGCTGCGCCTTCACATCCGGGCTGCGCACGAGCTCCTCGTACAGGTGCGTCTCGTTGAGCGAGCCGACGAGCCGGTTGTCGCGCGTGACCGAGATCTGCGAGAAGTCGTGCTCGCTCATCAGGCGGACGGCGTGCTCCACCGGCTCGTTCGATTCGAGCGAGCAGAGCTCGCCGGACAGCCGCATGGCGACGAGGTCGCGCGCGGCCATGCCGGTCTTCTCGATGAACCCCCGCTCGCGCATCCAGTCGTCGTTGAACATCTTGCCCAGGTAGCGCGACCCGTGATCGTGGAAGATCACGACGATGACGTCCTCGTCGGTGAAGTGCTCGCGCAGCTGCAGCAGGCCCGCCATGGCGGATCCCGCCGAGTTGCCGGCGAAGATGCCCTCCTCGCGCGCGATGCGCCGCGTCATGATCGCCGCATCCTTGTCGGTGACCTTCTCGAAGTGATCGATGACGTCGAAGTCGACGTTCTTCGGCAGAAAGTCCTCGCCGATCCCTTCGGTGATGTACGGATAGATCTCGTGCTTGTCGAAGATGCCGGTCTCCTTGTACTTCTTGAACACCGAGCCGTAGGTGTCGATGCCCCACACCTTGATCTTCGGGTTGCGCTCCTTGAGGTACCGCCCGACGCCGGACACGGTGCCGCCGGTGCCGACGCCGACCACGAGCTGCGTGATCCGCCCGTCGGTCTGCTCCCAGATCTCCGGCGCCGTCCGCTCGTAGTGCGCTCTCGTGTTCGAGAGGTTGTCGTACTGATTGGCCTTCCAGGAATTCGGCACTTCACGCTCGAGCCGCGACGACACCGAATAGTACGACCGCGGATCCTCCGGATCCACGTTGGTCGGGCAGACGATGACGTCGGCGCCGAACGCCTTCAGCGCATCGACCTTTTCCTTCGACTGTTTGTCGGTGGTCGTGAAGATGCACTTGTAGCCCTTGACGACGGCGGCGATCGCGAGGCCCATGCCGGTGTTGCCCGAGGTCCCCTCGATGATCGTGCCGCCGGGCTTGAGCAGGCCGGCGCGCTCCGCATCGTCGATCATCTGAATGGCCATGCGGTCCTTGATCGAGTTGCCGGGATTGAACGTCTCGAGCTTGGCGAGCACGGTGCCTTTGATGACGCCCTGGGTAATCCGATTGATGCGGACCATCGGGGTCCCGCCGATCGCATCGAGGATGGTGTCGCGGATCTTCTTCACGAATAAAGTCTATACTGCACGACGCCCAACCGCGGAGACCGCAGAAGCGCGCAGAGAAAAACCCTTCTCGGCGTTCTCCGCGCGCGCCGTTCGAACGTGCACATATGCCTCGTCTGATCGCCGCGCCCGCCGTCGTCGCGGCCGCCGGAACCAAGCCGAAGAAGATCGAAGAGTTCGCGGGTCGTGTGAACTCCGGGTACGCGGGCGTGAGCGTGGCGCGCATGACGTCGCCGTCCGGCTGGCGGGAGCCCGGCCAGCGGCCGGAGTTCGAGGAGATCACCGTCGTGCTGCGCGGGATGCTGCGCGTCGAACACAGCGGCGGTGTGCTCGACGTGCAGGCCGGTCAGGCGGTGGTGACCGCGCCCGGCGAGTGGGTGCGGTACAGCACGCCGGAAGCGGACGGCGCGGAGTACGTAGCCGTCTGCCTGCCGGCGTTTTCCCCTGCGACGGTCCATCGCGACGAGTAGCTATTGCGGCAGAGTCTCGGCCGCCTTCTTCAAATCTTCCGGGGTCACTTCCGTGAGCCGCGGCTGGTTGCTGCCGATGAAATCGCCACCCTGGCTGGCGTGATGTTCTCTCGAGTGCCGTTCGGCAGCCGCCCGGACACCGGATCCAACCCTGGCTCCTGGCTCCTGGCCCTTGACACCTTCACCCGTCGTTCGCCGCGGCTTACCGCGCCGAAACGAGGGCGTCGAGGTGCCGCGTCAGCCGATCCACGTCGAGCAGGTCGAAATGATCGGCATCGGGTTCGATCACGATCGTATCCTCGCGATACGCGTCGCCTAATGCGCCGGTATCGAGATTGAGCAGGTGCACCTCGGCCACCGCGCGCCGGTTCGCGTCGAGGTCCGAGAACACGAACCGCACGTTCGGCACAAGGCCCGACGTGATCTTGTAGCGCTCGATGAACGTCGCGAGACCGGTGCCGTCGAACGGGCGGACGACTTCGCGCGCCACGCTGGTGAGCGCGCCGACGTCGGACTGAAACTTCCTGAACACCTTCACCAGATAGTCGTGCGTGTTGAGCCATTCGCCGAGCGAGCGTGCATCCTCGCCGAACGTTCGCAGGCCGGCCAGGAGCTCGCCCGGATTGTCGCTCGGCAGCTTCGCGATGACCCGCGACACGAAGCTGGTGTCGTAGCTGAGGTTGCAGTCGAGCGTGAGCAGGCCGTCGGCGTGGACGGCAGCGTCGAGGCCTGCGGCGATGAGCTGCATCCAGACGTCCGCGCCCGCCGAGAAACCGACCAGGACCAGGCGCGCCGCGCCCAGCGGCAGCACGGCGCTTCGGAGCCACTCGCGCAGGATCGTCGCGTGATCGACGAGCGACAGACGCAGACGGCGCCGCGCGTGCGGCTCGAAGCCGTACATCGTCACGGCCAGCCCCCGGTAACGCGACGAGCGCAGCATCGGCTCGAAGTCCCGCGCGTCGAGCCCCATGCCGTGCAGGTAGCAGACGACGATGTCGGACTGGACGCCGTTGTCGAGATAGTGCAGCTCGTCGCCGATGATGCGCGCGTCGAGGGAGGCGCGATCGAGCCTCCGGCAGACCGTCTCCGACAGGCGAAATTCTCGATCGATGAGCGTGTTGGGCGCGGCAGCGTGACGCGGGGCCGGCTGCGCCGGCGCAGCGCCCGAAAGCGCGACCAGCGCGAAAACGAGATCGCCGGTCGACTGAAAGCGCGCGCCCGGATCCTTTTCGAGGCAGTGCTGAACGATCTGGTCCAGCGCGGCCGGCAACATCGGGCTGATCGCGATGAGCGCCGCGGGCTCGCCGTTCAGTACGGCGCTGATGACGTCGGCAGGGCTCGCGCCCGTGAACGCGCGCTCGCCGCCGAGCATCTCGTACAGAATCGCGCCGAACGTGAAGATATCGCTGCGGTGATCGACGGGACGGCCGCGAACCTGTTCCGGCGACATATAGCCGACGGTGCCGACGACGAGCCCCGGAACGGTGTCGACCTGTCGCGTCGCGAGGAGCGCGTGCGTCGTTCGAGCGGAGACCGGCTCGACGAGCTTCGCGAGGCCGAAGTCGAGAATCTTCACGCGCCCATCGTGGGTGACGAACAGATTCTCGGGCTTCAGATCGCGGTGCACGACGCCGGCGTCGTGGGCGGCGGCGAGGCCGTGCGCGATCTGAATCGCGAAGTCGATCGCCTTGCGGGGATGTAGACAGCCGCTCGACAGCGTATCGCGCAGCGTGCGGCCCTGCAGCAGCTCGGACACGACATAGTGCTCGTTGTCGGCGGTGCCGATGTCATACACCGCCAGGATGTTGGGATGGTTCAGCGCGGCCGCGGCGCGCGCTTCCTGCTCGAAGCGGCGGAGGCGATCGCGATCGGAGGAAAACGCGGACGGCAGCACCTTGAGCGCCACGTCGCGATCGAGCCGCGAGTCGTGGGCACGATAGACCTCGCCCATGCCGCCGCTGCCGATCAGGCTCTTGATTTCGTACGGGCCGAGCCGGGCGCCTGGCGCGAGGGGCATGGCGGGGCTTATCGTCCTCCCGCAACGTCGATGAACGTACCGGTCGAGTAGGACGCTTCGTCCGAGAGCAGCCAGAGAATCGCGCGCGCGACTTCGATCGCATCGCCGCCGCGCTTCATCGGCAGCGTCGGACCGAGGCGATCGACGCGGCCCGGCTCCCCGCCGTCGGCATGAATCGTTGTGTAGATGATGCCGGCGCGGACACCGTTCACGCGGATGCCCTCGCCAGCGACCTCGCGCGCGAGGCCAACGGTCAGCGCGTCGAGCGCCGCTTTGGACGCCGCGTAGTCGACGTACTCGCCCGGCGCGCCGAGCTGCGCCGCGCGGGAGGAGACGTTCACGATGGCGCCGCCTGTCCCGCCACGCGCCGTCGACATCCGGCGCACCGCTTCGCGCGCGCAGATGAACGCGCCGGTGACGTTGGTGGCGAACACGCGGGCGATGCGCGCCGCGTCGATCGCGTCGACGCGCGACTGCCGCTCGAGGATCCCGGCGTTGTTGACGAGCGCGCGCAGGGGACCGAGCTCGCGATCGACGGTCTCGAAGAGCCGCACGACGTCGGCTTCGATCGCGACGTCGGCCTGCACCGCAATCGCGCGCCGCCCCGCGCGGGTGATCTCCGAGACGAGGGCGCCGGCCGCGGGTTGGTTGCGGACGTAGTTGACGCACACCGCGTAGCCGCGTTCGGCGGCCAGGCGAGCGGTCGCGGCGCCGATGCCGCGGCTCGCGCCGGTAATGAGAATGACCGGATCAGCCACGCGGCGACGCTAACGATCCTTTGGCGCCGAGCGCGATGATCTTCGCGGCCGATTCGAGAGTCGCGACAACGGTTTTCGTCTCCTTCAGCGTCATGAGGGATCGACCGGCGTCGGGATCTCGTACCAGATCTCGATCTGGTAGCCGTCGGGATCGGTCGCGAACAAGTACGGCTCGCCCGGTACGAACTCGCCCTGCTCTTTGATCGTCCCGCCCGCTTTCTTCACCGCGCGCGCCGCGGCGCCGATGTCTTTCGGATTCTGCAGACGAAAACCGAAATGCGCGATGCCGCCGGATTTGCCGGCGTCTTTCTTCTTCTCCTCGAACACGAGGACGTCACGCGACCCGGGCGTCTGCAGCTGAACGAAGCCGTCCTGCTTGTAGACCTCGACGGCGCCGAACACCTGGCGGTAGAACTTCGACGCGCGATCGACGTCGCGCACCGCCAGCGCGAGGTGCGTGAGACCGTAGGTCTTAATCACGCGCGCGCCTCACCGAATCAGACGGATCAGGTACAGGAGGAGAATCGCTCCTCCCGTCGCGATGACGATCGACCCGATCAAGCCGTAGGCGTAGAGGCCGAGCAGGCCGAACACGAACCCGCCGAGCAGCGATCCGACGATGCCGACGACGAGATCGCCGAGGAGACCGAAGCCGCTCCCGCGCATGATCTTGCCCGCGAGCCAGCCGGCGAGAATGCCGATGAGAATCTGTGTGATGAGATACATAACGACTAACGACTAAGTATCCGCCAAGTCTTGCCCTTCATGTCTTCGGTGACCAACAGCGATCCGTCCGGCGCGATCGCGAGGCCGCCGGGGCGCGACGCCGCGTCGCGCGGATTCATGATCGGCGTCTTGCCGGCGAATCCGTCTGCGAACACTTCGTACTTGCCTGACGGTGTGCCACCGGCGAACGGCACGAACGTGATGTTGTAGCCGGCCATCGGCAGCGGTGCGCGATTCCACGATCCGTGGAACGCGACGAATGCGCCGCCGCGATACTTCGGCGGGAACTGCGTGCCGGTGTAGAACAGCACGTCGTTCGGCGCCCAGTGACCGGGAAACGCGACCGTCGGCGGCGCGAACGCGGCGCAGCGATCGGTCTTCTTCCCGTCGCCTCCGTATTCCGGATTCGTGACGAGCTTGCCTTCGCTGTTGTTGTAGAAGCAGTAAGGCCAGCCGAAGTTCGATCCATCCTGCACGCGCAGCAGATACTCCGCCGGCCACTCGGCGTTCTGTTCCGCGGTGAACTTCCCGGGCCACAGCGTGTCGAGGCCGTCGCGGTTGTGCATCACGGCCCAGAGCGAGTTGTCGTGCCACGTGAGGCCGATCATCTGCCGCATGCCGGTCGCGTAGCGTTTGCCGTCTTCTTGCGACTGTCCGAGCTTGTTCTCGTCGAAGCGCCAGATGCCGCCGTGGTTCTCGAGCAGCGGGCACGGATCCTGACCGGCGACGTTCGGCTGGCGATCCCGCTGCTGGCACGCGTT
>Ga0137409_10005799_pt1 | contig 12833 bp, 13 predicted proteins | sample CZODoug1_16funga_FD_122059 | JGI IMG/M metagenome (GOLD analysis project Ga0137409, IMG submission 122059) | Vadose zone soil fungal communities from Angelo Coast Range Reserve, California, USA - CZODoug1_16fungal (Hybrid Assembly) | ecosystem: Environmental > Terrestrial > Soil > Vadose zone...
CGCAGAACCCTCTGTCGGCCCAGGGGCTGGCGACGCCTTATCAGTTGTTCGCCACCTTTCCCCAAAACGGACCTTGTCATGAAACGGATCCCAACCAGTCGGCCTTTGTTCAGGCCGCGATCTTCGACCCCGCCACAGGCGCGATTTCGGTTTACAACCCTGTGGTGGTCGATAGTGGCACAGCGCCTGCCGCCGCGCCCGTCGTGCCGACCCTGCCAGCTAACGCGGTGGTCGCCATCTGGTTTGGATACAACGGGAACAACCTGACTCAGGTCGCAGACGGCCGTTCGTTGGAACGAATCGCCTCCGGGCCCCCGCAGGCGCAGAGCGCCCTACGGCTCGACGAAGGTCACCACGCCGGTGACGAGGTCATACACCGCCGCGATCACTGCCAGTCGTCCATCGTTCACGAGGTCCTCGATCAGAGGGCTGGCGCTGCGCAACTCTTGAGAAGAGGCGATGGCGTTCGCTCGCACCGCCTTCGCGCTGAAGTCGATCTCGCGGATCAGGTGGTTCTGCCGGTCGCAGACGTAAAGCGTCGAGTCCTGCAGCGCCAACCCCTGCGGCTCGTCGAAGCGGGCCGTCCCGAAGTCGCCGTCCTTCCGCCCCTCCTCGGGGCCGCCGACGACGTGAACCACCTTGCCCGCGTGATCGGTCACCAGGATCCGGTGATGCTTCGTGTCCGCGATATAAAGGCGGTCGGCGGTCGCGAGGATCTTCCCCGGAAACGAGAGCGCGCCCGGCTTGACCTTGGCCCGCTCCGATCCGAACTTCAGTTCGGTCCGGTTGAGCTTCCCTTCGAACTTCTTGATCTGCTCGTCGATCGAGCGGACGAAGGTCTCATACTGTCCCTCGCCCGACGCGGTCCCGATGATGTTGCCGTCGGGATCGATCAGCACGAAGAACGGCCACGACCGCGCGCCGAACTTGTTCCAGATCTTGAACTCCGCGTCGTTCACCACCGGATGCTCGATGTCGTAGCGCAGGATCGCCTGCCGGATCGAGTCGGAGTCTTTTTCGTTGTCGAACTTCGCGGAGTGGACGCCGACGACGACGAGCTCTTTCGCGTACTTGCGCTCCAGCCGCTGCAGGTCGGGGATGACGTGCATGCAGTTGATGCAGCAGAAGGTCCAGAAGTCGAGGAGGACGATCTTGCCCTTGAGGTCGGCGATCTTCAGGGGCTTGTCCGTGTTGAACCAGCCGACGCCGCCGTCGAAGTCCGGCGCCTTCCGGGCCTGCGCCTGGGCCTGGGCGTCCCCGGACGGGGAGCACGACGGCAGCGCGATGGCCAAGGCGAGAGCGGCGGCGACGGTGCGGTTCGACATGGGCAGTTTCTCCCGCGGGTTGATCCCAGTTTACATCAATGATACGGGCCCCGGCTACTTCCGTTTTCCCGGCTTCGGCGGCGGGGGGAATATTGTCTTCAGCGCCGCCGTGAGCTGGCAGGACTGGAACCCGCGGGTCCGGAGGACGGTCGACTCCGGCCGCGGGAAGGACTCCTCGGCCGCGTCGCCCAGAAGGACGACCAGGCAGCGCCGGCAACGCCCCTCCACCGCCTCGAGCAGCCGCCGCTGACCGGGATGGCGCGCGAGCTCGAACGCGAACACGACCGCGAGGTCCTGCCCCGCCATCCACTCCAGCGCCAGCTCCGCCGCGTTCGCGTCGGGTTCCACCCCGATCTCCAGAACCGCCACGCTGGCCCCCACCTGCGGCCGGATCAGCCCCGCCGTCATCCGCAGGCTCTCCTCGATGGGGAGGCGGTGGGCGACCTCGCCCAGCCGCGGAATCAGCAGCCCCGCGCGGGTGCCCGGCGGAACCGGGAGGAGCTTCCCGGGATCGCGCACGACCCGGAGCGCCGCCTCCGCGACGACCGAGGCCAGGAGCGCATGATCCCCGTCCTCCGCGCTTCGGGGAGCGGGCGGCACGGTCGCCCCGTCCCCGACCTTGATGCCCGAACAGCGCAGCCCCACGCAGAGCTCGGCGGCCATCGGGCCGTCGGTCGGGACCAGATTCATCCCGATGCCCAGCGCCGCCAGCTCGGCGCCCATCGCCCGGCCGACGTCGCGCGCCAGCACGGGATTCGCGGCCGCCTCCAGCGCCTCGAGGCCCGGGAACGCGGTGACGCCTCGGACGAACGGCGTCTCGACCCCGCCCTCGTGGCGCACGGCGATCAGGAGGTGTTCGCCCAGCTCCCGCTTCAGCGTCGTGCAGAGCTGCCGCACCTGTTCCGGGGTCTCAATATTGCGCCGACGGAGCAGGACGCCGTCCGGCTTCCCCGCCTTGAGAGGGTCGATCAGCGCGGGCGTCACGTGAATCCCGTGGAATTGGGCGATGACCGGCGTCGCTCGATCATCGGTGGGCAAAGCGTCCGGCATTCGGGTATATTCGCATCATGACCCATCCGCTGAAAGAAATCCTCGACGGCGAGCTGCAGAAGATCCGCGGCGCCGGCCTCTACAAGGACGAGCGCGTGATCCAGGGTCCCCAGGGGTCACATGTCCGCGTCGACGGTCGCGAGGTCCTCAACTTCTGCGCGAACAACTACCTCGGCCTCTCCTCCCATCCCGAGATCATCCGCGCGGCGCACGAGGCGCTGGACCGCTGGGGCTACGGCCTGAGCTCCGTCCGCTTCATCTGCGGCACCCAGGGGCTTCATCAGGAGCTCGAGACCGCGATCTCCCGCTTCTTCCGCACCGACGACGCCATCCTCTACACGAGCTGCTTCGACGCGAACGGCGGCCTCTTCGAGACCCTCCTCGGCGCGGAGGACGCGGTCGTCTCCGACGCCCTCAACCACGCGTCGATCATCGACGGCATCCGCCTCTGCAAAGCCGACCGCCACCGCTACGCGAACGCGGACATGGCGGAGCTCGAGGATTGCCTGAAGAAGACCCGGGACAAGCGCGTCCGGCTGATCGCGACGGACGGCGTCTTCTCGATGGACGGGACCCTCGCGCCCCTGCCGCAGATCTGCGACCTGGCGGACCGCTATAAGGCGCTGGTCATGGTCGACGACTCCCACGCCAGCGGCTTCATCGGCAGGACCGGCCGCGGAACCCCGGAACTGCACGGGGTGCAGGAGCGGATCGACATCCTGACGTCGACGCTCGGCAAGGCGCTCGGCGGCGCGGCGGGAGGCTTCACGACGGGGCGCCGGGAGATCATCGACATCCTCCGGCAGCGTTCGCGGCCGTATCTCTTCTCGAACACGGTCCCGCCGCCGATCTGCGGGGCGGCGCTGAAGGCGTTCGAGCTGCTTTCAGGCGCGACTGATCTGCGCGACCGTCTGGAGGAGAACACCCGCCGGTTCCGCGAGGAGATGACCCGCCGCGGCTTCGCGATCAAGCCGGGGATCCATCCCATCTGCCCCCTCATGCTCTACGACGCGCCGCTGGCGCAGGCGTTCGCCCGGGCCATGCTCGACGAGGGCGTCTACGTCGTCGGCTTCTTCTACCCGGTCGTGCCGCAGGGGCAGGCGCGCATCCGCGTCCAGATCAGCGCCGCCCATTCGCGGGAGGACCTCGACGCGGCGATCGCGGCATTCGAGAAGGTGGGCCGGACGCTTGGAGTCCTGAAGACCTAACCCTGTCCCTCGAGGCGGCGCCGCTGCTCCAGCAGGGCCTGCCGGCGGGCGAGCGCGGCAGGATCGATCTTGCGGATCTCCGTGAAGCGGCCCAGGACGCTGTGCCGCAGGGTCCGCGTGTAATGGAAGATCCCGTACGAGAAGACGATCGACAGCGCCACCGTCAGCAGCCAGAACGGGAGTCCCCGGTCGGGGCCCAGGCCCGAATAGATCTCCGACATCAGCAGCTGGACGGACATCAGCGCGAGCAGGGCGGAGCCCGGCGAGGCCTTGCTCTGGTACGCAACCATGACCACGATGCCCCAGATGCTGACGATCGCGATGAGCTCGATGTCCGAGAACGTGCGGTACGGATAGAAAGCCACGGCGGCGGAAAGGAGCATGGCGTAGAGCGCCGTCGGGGCGCGGAGCTTCTCGAAGCGCCGGCGCCAGTGGAACACCGCCAGGATGACGATCGTGACCGAGGACATCTTGAGCAGAACGTACAGCAGATAGATCTCGTCCACCGCAAACGGGTGCAGGAAGGTGCCGAGGATGGAGTCGCGCAGCAGGGCGCCGTCGGTCCCCACCGGCCTCACCACGCACTCGCCCGGCACGACGATCCAGCCGAGCGCACAAATGAACGCCACGGCCAGGGCCGCGGTCCAGAGCTGGTCCCGCCGCATCATGATCCCTTAATCTACCACATGCCCGGCGGACGGGCCCGCAGAACGCCCGCAGGGGTGCTAGTATAATGGGTGCGCCAGCTTTCCCTCCGGCTTCTCGTCCCCCTGCTCCTCCTGGCGCTGTTCTTCCCGGTTTCCTGCGACGACCGCCCTCCCGGAAAATCCCCGTTCAAGACCGCCCTGGTCACGCGGGAATTCTACCTGAGGCACAACGACATCCCCACGCAGATCGAGCACCCGGACCGCCTCCGCGTCATCCTCGCCCGCCTCAAGGAGTCCGGGCTCGAATCGCAGTTGCTCCGGCTCGAACCTCCCCCGGCCGACCTCGAGTGGATCCTCCTCGTGCACACCCCGCAGCACGTCGAGCGCATCCGCCAGGCCTGCCTCTGGCTCAAGGACGGCGCCACGTCGATGGACACCTCCGACGTTAACATCACCGGCAAGACGTTCGACGTCGCCGTCTGCGCCGTGGGCGGGGTGCTGGGCGGCGTCGACGCCGTGATGCAGGGCCGCGTCCAGAACGCCTTCTGCGCCATCCGCCCCCCCGGCCACCACGCGCTGTCGAACGCCCCCATGGGGTTCTGCATCTTCAACAACGTGGCCATCGCGGCCCGCTACCTGCAACGCCGCTACAGCCTCCGGAAGATCCTGATCATCGACTGGGACTGCCACCACGGGAACGGGACGCAGGCCATCTTCAACGACGACCCCGACGTCTTCTACTTCAGCACCCACCAGTCCCCGCTGTACCCGCGCACCGGGGCCCCCTCGGAGACCGGCGAAGGGAAGGCCGTGGGAACGAAGATGAACGTGACCCTGAAAAAGGGGATGGGCGACGCCGAGATTCTCGAAGCGTACAAGGAAAAACTGGGGCCGGCCGCCCGCGCCTTCCGGCCGGAATTCATCCTGATCTCCGCGGGTTTCGACGCCGTCAAGGGGGATTCGCTGGGGGGGCTGGCGGTGACGCCGGAGGGATACGCGGAGATGACCCGGTTCGTCAAGGCGCTGGCCGCCGAGCTCTGCAAAGGGCGGCTCGTGTCCACGCTCGAGGGGGGATACAGCCTCAAACAGCTGCCGGGCTGCGTCGAGGCTCACGTTCGCGCCTTGCTGGAGTGAGTCCGACGCATGCTCTTCCACAGCGTTGATTTCCTGGTCTTCTTCGCCATCGTTTTTCCCGTTCACCTCCTGCTCCGCAGGACGCGCTTCATGAACGGCTGGCTCCTCCTCTCCTCGTACTTTTTCTATGCCTGGTGGAATCCCGTCTATCTGCTGCTCATCATCGGCACGACGCTGGTCGACTTCTATGTCGTCCGGACGATGGAGCTGAGTCCGCGGAAGAAACTCTGGCTCTGCCTCAGCCTCCTCAGCAACCTCGGCGCCCTCGCCTTCTTCAAGTACATCCGCTTCTTCACGCAGAACCTGAACGGGCTGCTGTCCTTCGTCGGCGTGCACACCGCCCTGCCCGTCCTCGATCCCGTCCTCCCCCTCGGCATCTCGTTCTTCACGTTCCAGTCGATCAGTTACGCGATCGACGTCTACCGCGGGGACTTCCCCGCAGAGCAGAACCTGCTGCGCTACGCGACGTACGTCTCCTTCTTTCCTCAAATGATCTCCGGGCCGATCTGCCGCGCGGGATCCCTGATCCCCCAGCTGCGCTCGGCGCCGCCGGTCTCGGTGTCGGCCTTCACCTCGGGCGCGTCGCTGTTCCTCACGGGCCTCTTCAAGAAGGTTGCACTGGCCGACTACCTGGGCATGTACGTGGACCGGATCTACGGCGCGCCGGAGAACTTCCAGTCGCCGGCGCTGATCATGGCGACGTTCTCCTTCGCGTGGCAGATCTACTTCGATTTCAGCGGGTATACGGACATGGCCCGCGGCGTCGCCCGGGCGATGGGCTTCCATCTCACCCGGAACTTCAACGCACCGTACACCGCGTCCGACCTCGGGGACTTCTGGGGCCGCTGGAACATCACCGTGTCGATGTGGTTCCGCGACTACGTCTATATCCCCCTCGGCGGCAGCCGGCAGGACCGCTTCAAGACCGTGCGCAACGTGTTCCTGACGATGATCACGTCGGGCATCTGGCACGGTGCGTCGTGGAGTTTCATCCTGTGGGGGGCCGTCCACGGCATCGGCCGCATGGCGACCCGCGAGCTTTCCTTCCTGAACTCGGCCGTGAGCCGCATGCCCCTCGCCGTCCAGCGCGCCGGCGTCTTCCTCTTCGTCACGTTCGCCTGGATCTTCTTCCGGGCCCGCTCGGTGGGGGACGGCTGCATGATCGTGCTCCGGATGTTCAGCTCCGGCTGGGCGGACCCGCGCTTCCCCGTGATCCTCCTGATCCCCATCGCGGTGGTGTGGACCTACCAGATCATCGACGCCATGGAAGGGCCGGCCCGCCGCTTCTGGGATGTCGCGCCGGTCCGCATCGGCCTCGCCGTGCTCATGATCCTGTACCTCGCGCTGGTGTCCCAGTCCAGCGCCCAGACCTTCATCTACTTCAACTTCTAAGATGGAATCGATGCAGGCGACCCGTCCGGACCAGGAGCGCCTGGCCCTGAATTTGTCGCTCCGGGACTGGCTCGTCGTCGCCCTGCTCGTGCTCGTGCTGCTGGCGGCCGCTCCCTCCATCCCCTTCCGCCCCCGCGCGCCCCGGGTCGAGCGCGACTACCGCATCCCCTTCGCCCTCAGCAGCCGATATGACGTTTACCGCCGCTACACGACGCTCGCCGCCGATCAGTTCGCGACGCTGCTCGTCGGCGATTCCGTCGTCTGGGGCCAGTGCTCGCTGAAGACCGACACGCTGGCCCACCACCTCAACGAGCTGACGAAGCAGCCGCGCTTCGCGAACTGCGGCCTGGACGGCATGCACCCGATCGCGCTCGCGGACCTGCTCGAATTCCACGCCCCCGCGATCGCGAGGACCCGGGTCCTCGTCCAGTTCGACCGCTCTGGATGATGGAGGAGCTCCGGGCCGAAAAGGGCCATGTCACGCTGTACAACCGGCCCGACCTGGTCCCCCGCCTCGCCGCGCATTTCACCGGGCCGTTCCGGGAAACCGCATCCCTGTCCTGGTCCCATCTCATGCGCAACTCGCCTCTGAAGGACTGGGGCGAGCGCCTCGCCGACACCCGCGTCGATTTCCTGGCCTGGAGCCTGGACCATCCCTACGAAAGCCCGCTTCGAGCGATCTCGTCGACGCTGCCGCCGTCCGAGGACCTGCACCGCCAGCGGCTGGTGCGCTGGGACGAGCATCCCACCCTGCCGATGGACTCCTCCTGGAGTTCGCCCGACGAGAGCGAGCAGTGGAAGGCGTTCCGCCGAATCCTCTCCCTGCTGGAGCGCCGCGGCAACCGCGTCCTCGTTGTCCTCGGGCCGATGAACGAGCACATGATGGACATCCCGACCCGGACGGCGTACGGGAAACTCAAGGCCGCGCTCCTGGCCGACCTGGCCAAAGACGGCGTTCGGGTCTTCGCCCCGTCGCTGCTCGACTCGGCCCACTACGCGGACATCTGCCATCCACTGGGGCCGGGATACGACTCCCTCGCACGCGAGCTGCTCCTGAAGGAGTCGGCCTGGATGCTCGGCCTGGACGAGACGCGCTAGACGTTCAGGCGCAGCAGCGGCACGGGTCCGCCCCGCCCGTCGAGGTGGAACTCGCGCACCGCATGCACGAACGGCGGCAGCGTCACCCCCATATACTCCGCGCTCCCCACCGACTCCAGCCGCTGCAGCGCTTCGCCGGCCGCCAATAACGGAAAGGTGGCGTCGATCACGGGATCGATCTCTCCCCTTGCGATCAGCGCAAAGATTTTCGGCAGGTCCTCGCGCAGCGGACGCGGGTCGCGGCGATAGAGCATCGTGATGCCGTAGAAGGCGCCGCGCCGGCCGCGCAAGCGCGCGCCAAGCAGCACATTGGCAAGCGTCGTCAGCGTCGCGAATTTGCTTTTGACGCCCATGAAGCCGAAGCCGACCACGAGGCCTCCGATACGCAACGACTTGACGCTGGGTGTCACATTCGATCCGCCGACGGCATCGAACACGACGTCGACGCCATCGGGTTCGAACGAACGCACCAGGCGATCGAGCCGTCCTTGGCGGTAATCGATCGGCGTCGCGCCCAGCGCGCGGATCGCGTCATGTTTCGCCCGTGACGCTGCGCCGTAGGTTCTGACACCGGCGAGGCGCAGCAATTGCAGCACGGCCGTGCCGACGCCGCCGGCCGCTCCCGTCACCAGGGCGGTCTGGCCCGCGCGCAGCTTGGCGACACGATGGATCATCTGCCACGCCGTGACGTAGTTCAGGATAGATGCCGCCGCCTGGACATCGGAAACGCCGTCCGGAATCGGGATGAAGTGCTCGGCGTCGCGGACGATATATTCGGCGAAGCCGCCATGAAGCGTCAGCGCGGCGACACGCTGGCCGACTGTGAAATTCTCCACGTCCGAGCCAACCGCGTCGACCACGCCGGCGATTTCATAGCCAGGCACGAACGGCATCGGCGGCGCGTAATCATACCGCCCCTCCAGCATCATGAGGTCGGTCGACCCGACGCCGGCCGCGCGGATCCGAACGCGAAGCTGCTTCGGGCCAGGGTGCTGCAAGGGCAGTTCGACGGTTTGGAGCACCTCGGGTCCACCGACCTCCGGCAGCAGCACGGCGCGATAGCGCTGGCCTTCGGTGTGACTGGAGCCGCTGGCGGCGGACGACGTGTTTTCGATATGGCCGGACATTTGATCCTCCTGCATGGGTTGAAACGATGCGTGGAGGTGTTTCTGCACGGTTCGTCGTATATTGAAAATTGCATAAAATACCATGTACGATATACAAAAACGTATGATCGAGCCGGATTGGAGCCATTTTCGCGCGTTTCTTGCCGTCTTCAGCGACGGAAGCCTCTCGGCGGCGGCGCGACGCCTGGGATTGACCCAGCCGACTCTTGGGCGGCAGATCGCCGAGCTCGAACGGGACCTCGGCACCGCGCTGTTCATTCGCTCCCAGCGCGGCCTCACGCCAACCGACGCCGCGCGGGACATGGCGCGCCATGCACAGGCGATGTCTGCGGCCTCAAGCGCGATGATGCGCGCGGCCTCCGGCGGGGTGAGCGACACCGCCGGCATCATCCGCATCACCGCGAGCGACATCGTCGGCGCCGAAGTGCTGCCGCCGCTATTGGCCTCGTTCCGCCGCAAGGTGCCCGGGGTGACGATCGAACTTTCGCTGTCGAATCGGATGGCCGATCTGCTGACCGGCGAAGCCGACATCGCGGTGCGGATGCTGCGCCCCGGCCAACAGGCGATCGTCGCGCGGCACATCGGTGATGTTGGCCTCGGGCTTTACGCGCACAGGAGCTATCTCGAAACCGCGCCGCCGCTGACCACACCTGGGGTGCTGTTCGGCGAGCACGCACTGATCGGCTTCGACCGGGAGACGCCCGTACTTCCAGGTCTCTCACGGGATTTCGCGCTCAGCTCCGACATGTTTACGTTTCGGACCGATAACGATCTGGCCCAGCTTGCCGCGATCCGCGCCGGCTGCGGCATCGGTTTCATCCAGCACGGCATCGCGCGCCGCACGACCGAACTGGTCCCGGTCTTCGCGCGCGAGATCGGCTCCAGCTTGCAAATGTGGCTGGCGCTGCACGAGGATCTGCGGGCCAGCCGGCGACTGCGGCTGATGATGGACCATCTGGCCGCGGGCCTTGCGGATTATGTCGCGCGCTCGCAGCCCTTGCATCAAACGGCATAGGCGGGAACCACCAAGGAACTTTCTTATCTTCTTTGCGTGCGCTCGATGAAATGAGCCAGGACAAGATGATGGACATCGTCACCAGCGAGTTGCCGAGAGCGACCATCGTCAGCGTCGCGCATCGCGTCGAGCTCGAAGCGTTCCACAGCCGCAAGATCGTGCTGGAACGCCGCAAGGGCGGCGCCGAGCTCGTCAGCGACATCGACCTCATTCCACGCAAGGGCAAGCGGCGGCGGCTCGGCGGTTTCCTGCGCCAGCGCAAGACGCTTCTGAACAAGGCGGCGTAAGGATTGCTCGTCGTCCCTGCGAAAGCAGGGACCCATAACCACAGGCGGTGGTTAGTGAGACGCAATCGACACCAGCTCAACAAGAGAGATCACGCGGTATGGGCCCCTGCTTTCGCAGGGGCGACGGGGGTGATTGGAGTTCCGGACAAAAACGGCTATGCATCCCCGCTCCTGCCGCCTTGACTGAGGTTGCCTTCTCTTGATTCCCGACAACGATGCCTCGCCCGCGCCGTTTGGCGCGTTCGCGCCCAATACGGCGCAGGCCGCGCTGATCCGGCTGGCGCAACGCTCGCGGCTGAAGCGCGGCGCATTTCGCCCGATGCTGTCGCGGCTGGTCAATCTCATGCGCGCCGGCCCGGTCGACACGCAATATCAGGGCGCGTCGTTTCGCTTCTATCACCAGTTCAGCGCCACCGAGCGCGGCGCATTGTTCAATCCCGACTACAATCTGGAAGAGCTCGATTTCCTGCGCGGCCATACGCCATCCGGCGGCGTGTTCGTCGATATCGGCGCCAATGTCGGCACCTATGCCATGGTGCTGGCGCGGCACGTCGGGCCAAGCGGCAAGGTGATCGCGATCGAGCCGCATCCCGTCACGCATGCACGGCTTGCCTTCAACCGCGCGGCCTCCGGCTTCACCCAGGCGAGCCTGGTGGCGGCCGCCGCGGGCGCATCCGACGGTGAGCTGCTGATCGAGACCGACGGCGACAATCTCGGCGCCAGCCATGTCGTGACCGGGCGGGCCTCGACCCAGGCCATCAAGGTGCCGGCGCTGCGGCTGCGGCGAATTCTGGAGGAGGCAGGTGTCGTCAAAGTCGATACGCTGAAGATCGACGTCGAAGGCTTCGAGGACCGCGTGCTCATCACCTTCTTCAATGAGGCGCCGCAGGCGCTGTGGCCGCGCGCGGTCGTGATCGAGCATCTGTCGCGCGACGAGTGGCTTGAAGACTGCATCGCCGATATGCTGGCGCGCGGCTATGGCGAAGCCGGCAAGACCCGCAGCAACACATTTTTGCTACGCAACTGAACCGCTCATGCCAAATTGCCGGCCCATCCGTCCCGGACAATAAAGATAAAGGAGATGTCGCGATGATCGACCATATCGGGTTCCCGGTGTCCGATTATGCGCGCGCGAAAGCTTTTTATCTGCAAGCACTGGCGCCGCTCGGTTACGGCCTCATAATGGAAGTGACGCAGGAGAATCAGCCCGGCGATCCCCAGGCCGCCGGCTTCGGCGCCGATGGCAAGCCGGATTTCTGGATCGGCGGCGAAGGCGGATTGAACAAGCCGATGCATGTCGCGATCCTCGCCAAGGATCGCGCCACGGTCGATGCGTTCTACAAGGCCGCCATCGCGGCCGGTGGGCGCGACAATGGCGCGCCTGGCATCCGCGCCCATTATCACCCGAACTACTATGGCGCGTTCGTGCTCGATCCCGACGGCCACAACATCGAAGCGGTCTGTCATTACCCGGCCTGAGCGGAGTTCCTGGGGGCAGCTCCGCCCGGGTGAGGCGGGAACATCGCAGCCGCCGCGCCGTTATCGTTGCCGAGAGCGAGGCAACGGAGCAGCCCATGAGCAACGATACGAATCGCAAGGTCGCGATGTAGATGCCGATCGAGCCGCCCGAAATTCCGCCCGCCACGCCGGGCCAGCCGTCCGAGCCCCCGCGAGAAGATCCGCCGGGGAATCCACAACCAGAGGCGCCGCCGCCGATGCGCGAGCCGGGCGAAGCGCCGAGGCCGGATGAGTTGCCGGGCCAGACACCGGAAGAATTTCCGACGCACGGGCCGAGCAGGCCCAATCCTGCGACCGCCAATTCTGCGAATTCTGCGACCATCTCTGCGATCGTCTCCGCGACCATCATGGCCATCAGCGCATGCGACAATCTGAAACACGCATACCGCCAGAGTAGGAGCACGCTTTGGACGGTACGCCTGAATGCGCAATGAACAGTGACGCGTTTGCAAACTAAGAACCCGGAAATAAATCCGAATTGGCATTTGAACCTCGCCACATTCCGGCCTAACGCTTGTTTGTTGATCCCCGCCGCCTTGTCACAAAAGTGATTCCAGGAACCGAGATCGCCATGACCAAACTTCGTCTTGTGCTGCTTGCGACGACCGCGCTGACCGCGATGCATCTCGCAAGCCCCGCTTCTCACGCACAGACCGCGCCGCTGGTCGTGGCGCAGCAACCGCAGGGCGAAGTCGGCCCCGACGGAAAACCGAAGCAGCCGCCGAAGGGACCGCCGCAGGCGCAGCCCCCCGCGCGGCCGGCACCTCCTCCTCCTGCCGCGGCGCCGCCTCCGCCACGACCGGCACCGCCGCCTCCACCTGCCGCAGCACCGCCGCGACCGGCGCCGCCGCCACCTCCGCCACCACCGCCGCATGCGGCGCCGCCTCCGCCTCCGCCGCCCCCACCGGCTGCCGCGCCACCTGCGCGTCCCGCGCCGCCTCCGCCGGCGGCAGCGCCATCGCGCCCGACCCCGCCATCGCCGCCACCTCCTGCGGCGGCGCCGTCGCGTCCGACGCCACCACCTCCGCCACC
>Ga0137409_10005801_pt1 | contig 12831 bp, 17 predicted proteins | sample CZODoug1_16funga_FD_122059 | JGI IMG/M metagenome (GOLD analysis project Ga0137409, IMG submission 122059) | Vadose zone soil fungal communities from Angelo Coast Range Reserve, California, USA - CZODoug1_16fungal (Hybrid Assembly) | ecosystem: Environmental > Terrestrial > Soil > Vadose zone...
TGGCTGTCATTGTTCCAGACGAGCTTGACCTGCGCGGGCTTTGGCGCGTGCGCAGCCAGAGCGAGCTGACGGCGAACGCCGCGCTCGTCGTTGCCGACGAGCTCGGCATGCCCATCGATGACCATTTGCGGGGTATAGCCGGAATCTAGATGGAAGCGTCGGGCGTATTCGCCCTGGCGCTCGGTGAATCCCGCCGAGGAGAAACGATCGGCCCAGCCGAGATGATTCCAATAGTCGACGTGCTCGCCCAGAATCAGAACTTCCGCCCCTTCGACCGCACCAGATTGACGGAGTCTACTGAGCAGAGCGTCAGCGGGTGGGCAACTGGAGCAGCCCTCGGACGTAAACAGCTCCACTATGATTGGACCGGCAGGCGGCGTGGCCTCGCGACTGGTGCTGGCTAGAAGCGCCAGAGCGATTGCGAAGCAGGAAAGGCGGATCATTCGAGTGTCGCTCCTTTCACCTTAGATACCGCAAGACCTCGAAAGTGACACGGCCAGCCACGCGGTTCTCGAGGCAACTCTACCTCGGGTCTTCGGCGGAGAAGGCCAGGCGCCGCGAGCATGTGGCGCTGATGACAAGCATGAGGGCCATGCTGAGCAACGTCAATGCCATTCCCGCGCGCAGGCTATGTGTTTTTGTCGAAACGGCGCCGACGAAAAACGGAATCGTGGCGCCTCCCATGTTGCCAATCGCGAAGAAGAATCCCCCGAGCCGCTGACTGTTCTCGCCGAGATCCCGCGATAGTACGGCCACAGTGATGGGAAACAAAGCAGCCAGGCCGAGGCCGACGATGGCGGCGCCTGTCAGCAGTAGCGGAACAACGTGGGTGGTTAGGACGAGTATCGTGCCAACCACAGCCGTCAACAGGCCGAGGCGGTAGATCGAGCGTTCACTGTGGGAACGCAGAACGCCCGGTGCCACGCCACGGCCAAGCAACAGGGCTCCCCAGAAGGCCGAAGGAGCCATCGCAGCAGCACCCGCAGACAACAACGCAACATTTCGCGCATACGAAGCAATCCAGCCCCCAACCGCATTCTCCGTCCCCACGTAAAGGAACGCGAGGGTGGTAATGAGGACAAACGCCGATAGATTCCAGGGCGACGCCAGGACGCGGGCTTCCCGCGAAGAATCCAGGGTAGCGAACCGGAGTGCAAACAGGAGGGGCAGCACGCCGAGCGCGGGGACCAGCTGAGTCAGCGGCAGGTACCGTAGGCCCGCTGCGATCAGGAACGGGCACACCACGGCACCGATGCCCCAGGCAAAATTGAGGAGGCTTAAGGCGGCGGCAGCGCGACCGGGAGGAAGGGCAGGTCTCCCTCTTCGACGCGCTCGGTGGGGGCGACACGCCCAAGGCGGCGGCGGTGGCATCGCCCGCCGCGCGGGTGCCGGAGTGGCCCCAGGAGGAGATGCTGGCCTTCGAGCGCGAGGTGCTGGGCTTCTATCTCTCCGGCCACCCGCTCGAGCAGTACCGGGAGGTGGTGCGCCGGATCGGGGCCCTGAACGCGGCGGACCTCGCCGCCCGCGCGACCGGCTCGCGCGTGCTGCTGCTGGGGCAGGTGAGCGCGTTCACCGAGAGCGCGACCAAGAGCGGCAACCGCATGGCCTTCGCGACGCTCGAACTGGTCGACGGGAGCGTGCCGCTCACGATCTTCCCCGAGCCCTATCGCACCTGCGCGACCGCGCTGCGGCACAAGGGGCCGGTCATCGTGAAGGGCCGCGCGGACGACAGCGACAAGGGTCGGGTGGTGCTCGCGGAGGAAATCAAGCCCCTGGAGGAAGCGGTGGCAAACGGGAACGGAAATGGAGACGGGAACGGCCACCGCGGCGAGGAGGCCGCGCACGCCTGCCGCATCCGGGTGAGCGCGGCGGCGGAGTCGCTCGGCGCCCTGTTCGCCTCGCTGAAGGCGGCCTGCCGCGAGCACGAGGGGCGGACCCCGCTCTTCGTGCACGTGCTGCTCCCCGAGCAGGAGGTGGTGCTGCGGGTGAAGGAGCTGGGCGTGGAGCCCGCGCCCGCCCTGGTCGCGAAAGTCGAAGCCCTCCTGGGGCCGGGCAGTATACTCGTCGAATATGCCGGACGAGCTTGAGTTCGAGAAGCCGCTCCTTGAGCTCGAGAATCGCATCGCCGAGCTGCGCGCCTCCGAGGATTCGCTCGCCGCGCGCGATGAGATCGCGAAGCTCGAGGAGCGCCTCGCCCGCCAGCAGCAGCGCATCTACTCGGGCCTGACCGCCTGGCAGCGCACCCAGATCGCGCGGCACCCGAAGCGCCCCCACACCCTCGACCTCGTCAACCTGCTGCTGGAGGACTGGGTCGAGCTGCACGGCGACCGGGTCTTCGGCGACGACAAGGCGATCGTGGGCGGGCTCGCCACCTTCGACGGCGAGCCGGTGGTGGTGATCGGCCACCAGAAGGGGCGGGACACCCGCGAGAACATCGCCCGTAACTTCGGCATGCCGCATCCGGAGGGCTACCGCAAGGCGCTCCGCCTGATGCAGCTGGCCGGCAAGTTCGGCAAGCCGATCATCACGCTCATCGACACCCCGGGAGCCTTTCCGGGCCTGGCCGCCGAGGAGCGCGGGCAGGCGGAGGCCATCGCGCGCAACCTGCGCGAGATGGCGGGGCTGCCCACGCCGGTGGTCTGCGTGGTCACCGGGGAGGGCGGCAGCGGCGGCGCGCTCGCGCTCGGGGTCGGCAACCGGGTGCTGATGCTCGAGTACGCGATCTACTCGGTGATCTCGCCGGAGGGCTGCGCGGCGATCCTCTGGGGCGAGGCCGCGAAGGCCCCCGAGGCCGCCGAGCTGATGCGGGTGACCGCGCCGGACCTGCTCAAGCTGGGGGTCATCGACGCGATCGTGCCCGAGCCGGTGGGCGGCGCCCATCGCAACTGGGACGCGACCGCGGCCAGCTTGCGGGAGGCGCTGCGCGAGCAGCTCTGGCAGCTCCGGTCCAAGTCGGAGGCGGAGCTGATCGAGGAGCGCCAGGAAAAGTTCCGGCGGATCGGTGTCTTCGAGGAGACCGCCTGAGCGATCCGATCCGCCCGGAGTTTGACATGCCGGGGGGCGGATGCTACCGTAAGTCCCGACCAATTATGCAGAAAAATCCTCCGCCGTCGCCTCGGAAGCTCCACCTCATCACCTACGGCTGCCAGATGAACGAGTACGACTCCGAGCGCGTGGCGGGGCTGCTCAAGCAGGAGCGTTACGAGCTGACCGATTTCGCGGAGGAGGCGGACCTGATCCTGCTCAACACGTGCTCGATCCGCGAGAAGGCGGAGGACAAGGTGTTCTCCCAGCTGGGCGCCCTCCGGCTCCTCAAGCGGCGGCGGCCCGACCTCACGATCGGAGTCATGGGCTGCATGGCCCAGCTCCAGAAGGGCCGCATCCAGGAGCGCGCGCCCTACGTCGACCTCGTGTTCGGCTCGCCCGCGATCGCCCGGGTCGCGGAGCTGGTCGAGCGGGCGCGGGAGGGGCGGGGACCGATCCTCGAGACCGGGGAGAGCCCGCTCGTCAAGATCACCGCGCGGCCCGACGGCGGCCGGCGGCTCAAGGCGTTCGTCACGGTCATGGAGGGCTGCGAGAAGTTCTGCACCTTCTGCGTCGTGCCGACCACTCGGGGCCGGGAGCGCAGCCACGCTCCCGAGGTCATCGTCGAGGAGATCCGAGGCCTCGCCGCGGCGGGCTGCCGGGAGGTGACCTTGCTCGGGCAGACCGTCAACGCCTACGGGCGGGACCTCGACCCGGCCACCGACCTGGCCGCCCTGCTCGGGCGGGTGAACGACGTCGACGGGATCGAGCGGATCCGCTTCACGACCTCGAACCCGTACAACCTCACCCCGCGTCTGATCCGCGCCCTGCGGGACGTCCCCAAGGTCTGCGAGTACTTGCACCTGCCGCTCCAGTCCGGATCCGATCGCGTGCTCGAGCGGATGAACCGCGGCTACAGCCGCGCCCGCTACCTCGAGCTGATCGCGGAGCTGCAGGAGACGGTGCCGGACCTGGCGCTCTCCACCGACCTGATCGTGGGTTTCCCGGGCGAGACCGAGGACGACTTCGCCCGCACCATGGAGATGGTGGAGCGCGTGGGCTACGACAACGTGTTCGTCTTCCGCTACTCTCGGCGGCCCGGCACGCCCGCCGCCGACATGGCGGACCAGGTGCCGGACGAGGTAAAGGCTCTACGCAACACGCGACTCCTCGAGGTAACGGGCCGCGTGGCCGCGGCGCGGAGCCTGCGGCTCGAGGGCCGGACGCTGCCGGTGCTGGTCGACGGCGTCTCGCGCAAGAATGCGGGGGAGGCCGCGGGCCGGACCCGCTGCAACCGAGTGGTGAACTTCGATACCGGAGGCCGCGACCTGCTGGGCCGGGTGGTGGAGGTGCGCATCGCCCGGGCCCTGCCGCACAGCCTTCGTGGTGAGCTGGCCGATTCGCCCGCCGACCCGGGCGCGATGGACCGGCTCCCGGTGGGCCTGGCCGAGCCCGCGTTACCGGCCTAGGAGGAGGCGCACCATGGTGCTGGAGATGAAAGTGAAGGGGCTCGCGCTGGATCCGCTCTCCAACATGCCCATGATCATCCTCCGCGACGAGGAGGAGAAGCGCTCCCTCCCGATCTGGGTGGGTCTCTTCGAGGCCAACGCCATCGCGCTGGAGCTGGAGAAGATCTCCACGCCGCGGCCGATGACCCACGACCTGATCAAGAACATCCTCGAGGCGCTCGACGCCCGCGTGCAGAAGGTCGTGGTCAATGACCTGCGGGACAACACCTTCTACGCGGTGCTCCACCTCCGGCTCGGCAACGCCGACATCACGGTCGACTCGCGCCCCTCGGACGCCATCGCGCTCGCCCTGCGCGTCGGCGCGCCGATCTTCGTGGAGGAGGAGGTCGTGGACAAGGCCCGCACCGTCGAGGTCGCCAAGGAGACCGAGATCGGCACCGGCAAGGGTGACGACCAGGCCAAGATCAAGGAGTGGCTCGAGTCGCTCAAGCCGGGCGACTTCGACCGGCTCGAGCGCGACAAGGACCCGAAGCGCCCGGACGAATAGTGGATGCGCGTCGGGCTGTTCACCAACAACTACCTGCCGTTCCGCGGCGGGGTCACGACCGCGGTCGAGACCCTGCGCCTCGGGCTTGAAGGGCTCGGCCACCGGGCCTGGGTCTTCGCGCCGGCCGCCCAGCACCCGCATCTCGACCCCCCGTTTGTCTTCCGCTACCCGTCGATCCCGGCGCCGACCTATCCCGGGTTCTCGCTGCCGCTGCCGGTGTCGCGGCGCCTGCGCCGCCTCGCCCGCTCGCTGGACCTCGACGTCGTCCACGTCCACCACCCGTTCCTGCTCGGGGTGACCGGCCGGCGGCTCGCCCGCGGCCAGCGGCGCCCGCTCGTCTTCACCTACCACACGCGCTACGAGAAGTACGCCCACTACGTCCCCCTGCCGCCGCGTCTCGTGCGGAGCCTCGCGGTACGCCTGGCCTGCCGCTTCGCGGACTCGGCGGACCTCGTCGTCGCGCCCTCCGATCACGTCGCGGACACGCTCCGGCGCCGCGGCGTCCGCGCGCCGGTCGCGGTGGTCCCCACCGGCGTCGATCTCGCGCTGTTCAGCCCGGGCAGCCGGGAGCGGGCGCGCCGCCGGCTCGGCCTGCCCGCCGAGGGGCTCATCTGCCTCTACACCGGTCGGCTCGATCGCGAGAAGAGTCTCGAGCGCGTGCTCGACGCCTTCGAGTCGGTGGCGGCGGCGCTGTCCGGCGCGACCCTGCACCTGGTCGGGAAGGGAAGCCACGGGGCGGCGCTCGAGGCGCGCGCCGCGGCGGGACGGGCCGGCCGGCGCGTCGTCTTCCACGGGGGCCTGGCGCGCGAGGCGCTACCCGACTACTATCGCGCGGCCGATCTCTTCCTCTTCGCGTCGGAGACCGAGACCCAGGGCCTGGTGCTGGCCGAGGCGCACGCCTGCGCGCTGCCCGCGGTGGCGGTCCGCGCGTCCGGGGTGGACGAGGTGGTGACGGACGGCGAAACCGGGTTCCTCACCAAGGGCGAGACCGGCGAGATGGCCGACGCGGCGATCGGTCTTCTCCTCGACGCGGAGCGCCGGGCCGCGATGGGGCAGGCCGCGCGCCGGCTCGCGGAGGCGCGCTTCTCCATCGGGCGGCAGATCGAGGCGATGGTCGGGCACTACCAGGCCCTGATCGCCGGGCGGCGGTGATGCCGGGCACGACGCTCGGACGCACGCTGCGCGTCGGGTTCCAGACCGACTGGGACCCCCACACCGCCGAGCCCGGTCACCAGGGCCTCCTGGCGTGGGACCAGCGGGTCCGCACCCTCCTGCGGGTGCTGGTGTCCTACCCGGAGGTGCGCTACGTCCTGCCGGATCGGATCAGCCTCGACGCCTCCGCCGACCCACGCACGCTCGAGACCATGGCGCGCTTCCTCGAGCGGCAGAGCTGGCTCGTGCGCCGGGTGGCGGTGACGTGAGCGCGATGATCGGGGACCGCGCGTGATCTGGAACCGCGACGTCGAGACCGCGCCGCGCGCCGCCCTGCGCGCGCTGCAGGCCGAGCGGCTGCGCGCCACCGTGGCCCGCGCGCGGGCGCGGGTGCCCTTCTACAAGGACGCCTTCGCGGAGGCCGGCGTGCGCGACGGCGACGTCGACCTCGAGCGGCTCGGCGAGCTGCCGTTCACCCGCAAGGCGCACCTCCGTGACCACTACCCATTCGGGCTCTTCGCGGTGCCCCGCCAGGAGCTGGTGCGCATCCACGCCTCCTCGGGCACGCGCGGCAAGCCCACCGTGGTCGGGTACACGCGCGGCGACCTCGTGGTGTGGCGCGAGGTGATGGCCCGCGCGCTTGCCTCCGCCGGCGCGGAGCCCGGCCAGCTCGTCCAGATCGCCTACGGCTACGGCCTCTTCACCGGCGGCCTCGGCTTCCACGACGGCGCCGAGCACATGGGACTCACGGTGGTGCCGGTGTCCTCCGGCAACACCCTGCGCCAGATCCTCCTCCTCCAGGATTTCCGCCCCCACGGGCTCGCCTGCACGCCGTCGTTCGCGCTGCACATCGGCGAGAGCATGCGCGAGCAGGGGATGGATCCGCGCGACCTGGGGCTCACCTACGGCCTCTTCGGGGCCGAGCCGTGGACCGAGGCGATGCGCGCGCAGCTCCAGGCCCTGTGGGGCTGCGCGGCGGTGGACTTCTACGGGCTCAGCGAGATGATCGGCCCCGGGGTCGCCACCGAGTGCGTCGAGGCGCGCGACGGCCTCCACCTGAACGAGGACCACTTCCTGCCCGAGATCGTCGATCCCGAGACCGGCGCGCCGCTGCCACCCGGCCGCGAGGGCGAGCTGGTGCTGACCACGCTCACCCGGGAGGCGCTGCCGATGATCCGCTACAGCACCGGCGACGTGACCCGGCTCGATCCGTCCCCGTGCCGCTGCGGGCGCACCACCGTGCGCATGGCGCGGATCAAGGGACGCACCGACGACATGCTGATCATCAAGGGCGTGAACGTCTACCCCTCGCAGCTCGAGGCCGCGCTGCTCACCGTCCCGGAGCTGGCCCCGCACTACCAGCTCCTGGTGGACCGGCGCGGCGCGTTCCCGACCCTGGCGGTGCACGTGGAGCCGGTGGAGCGGCTGGTGCAGGCGTGGGGCGGCTTCGAGGCGGCGCGGGCCGAGGTGGTGGCGCTCGGCGCGGTCGTCGCGGAGCGGCTCCGCGGCCACCTCGGGCTCAACCCGGTGGTGACGGTGGTGGCCCCGAAGAGCATCCCGCGCAGCGAAGGCAAGGCGGTGCGGGTCGTGGAAAGGAGATAGTCATGGCCGAGCGCGATGAAGCCCGACTGCTGGCCCGCATCGAGGCGGGGGAGCGCATCGAGTCCCCCGAGGAGATGACGGAGGAGTACCGCCAGAACCTGATCCACCTCATGACCATGCAGGCCGACTCCGAGCTGGCCGGCGGCTACGGCTACGTGCCGTGGATCGCCAAGGCACCCGGGGTGGAGGAGAAGCACGTGGTGGCCCAGATCGTGAAGGACGAGCTGCGCCACGCCACCGTCATGTACGGGCTCCTAGCCGACCTGGGGGTCGACGTGGACGCCCACGTGCGGGCGCACGACGAGGTGCTCACGATGCGGATCGCGGCCGACGCGGATATCGGGACATCGCGAATCACCGCGGACAAACGGGTCAACATTTTCTACTATCCGATCGATACGTGGGCCGACTTCATCTTCTTCAACTTCTGCATGGACCGCGGCGCGGGGCACCAGCTGGAGGACGTGCGCACCTGCTCCTACGGACCCTGGGTGCGCGCCATCGAGGGGATCTTCAAGGAGGAGAAGTTCCACATCCGCCACGGCGAGTTCTGGGTGAAGCGGCTCGCGGAGGATCCCAAGACTCATGACGAGGCGCAGGAGACGCTCAACCGCTGGTACATCCGCACCATGAATATCTTCGGGCGGCCCGGATCGGCCAGGAACGTGCTGTACCGCAAGTATCGGCTCAAGCTCCGCGACAACGACGAGGTGCGCCAGACCTTCGCGCGCGAGGTCGCCGAGAAGGCGGGCGCGGTCGGGCTCACCCTGCCGGAGTGGACGCCGGTCTGGGACCGCCTGCCCGAAGAGGCGCAGATCCCCGGGTAGCGCGCGTGCGCCTCGCGAGAATCCTCGGGCTCCTGGTCCTGGCCCAGACCGGGCTCGTCGCGTCGGACGGCGGGGCGCCGGCCGCGCGCGCCCAGAGCAACCGGCAGGTCAAGGTGCTGCTCGAATTCCGGCAGCAGGCGCAGGGCAGCCGCCAGGGCGTGCAGGGGCAGGGGAACGTGATCGTCGAGCAGCGCAAGAGCGGCGACCCGCGGGTGCGCGGCCGCGGGGGCTTGGCGGTCGAGGACACCACCACCCGCATCACCCGCTCGTCGGGGCTCTTCACGGTGGTGCAGGACGGGGGCGCCGGCTCGATCATGGTGGCCGACGACGTGCCGACCGTGCAGCTCGCCTACTACTACGACTACGCGACCGGCAAGGGCTACGTGGCCCAGGGGGTCGCGTGGCAGCGGGTGGGCACCGCGCTCGCGGTGCGCCCGGTGATCCTCCCCGGCAACCAGATCCGGGTCACGCTCACCCCGGTGATCAGCTACTTCACGCCCGCCGGCGGCGGCACGATCGAGGTCGTGGAGGCGGCGACCCAGCTCATCGTGCCCAACGGCGGGCGCATGCAGTTCGGCGGGAGCACCGGTAGCCTGCACGCGGTCACGCGCCAGGTGCTGGGCTACCGCGCCGAGCAATCCTCGCAGGATACCGCCCTGACGGTCACGGCCACGATCCAGTAGGCGCGCGGTGACCGCCCACGCGCGACGGGACGACGTACCGGACGGGGTCGCGGCCGCGCGACGGCGCGCGCCGTGGGCGCGGGAGCTGGGCGTCGAGGTCCCCACCCCCGCCGGCGGGCCCGCCGCGGCGGTCCACTGCCTGGCCCACCGGGTCGGCTCGCCGTGACCATCCGCTACACCGGCAACGGGGCCTACGGCTACGCCAACAGCCTCTACATGGCGCTGCGCGAGTCGGGGGCCGCGCCCACCGAGCTGCCCGAGCCCGGCTTCCTCGAGTGCCTGACCACCATGCCCTTCGGCACCGACTACCTCCGGGTGGGCCGCGACCTGCTCGTGTACTTCAGCTCGCCGCTGGCCAACCCGGACCAGGGGCTCTCCACGGCCCTCGACGCGCTCGGCTGGGAGTGCCGCGAGGAGCGCGACGGCACCGCGGAGGCGGCGCTGGCCCGGCTCGGCGAGGCGGCCGCGCGGGGCCCGGTGCTCGCGGGCCCGCTCGACATGGGGGCGCTCGGCTACATGCCGCAGCACGCGCAGCTCTCGGGGAGCGATCACTTCGTGGTGGTACTGGGCGTCGAGGGCGAGCGCGTGCGGGTCCACGATCCCGACGGCTACCCGTGCGTGGCGATGCCCGCCGTCGAGTTCCTGCGCGCGTGGCGCGCCGAGCGCGTGCGCTACGCGCCGACCCCGTACGCGATGCGCTCGGGGTTCCGGCAGACGCGCCGCCCGACGCGCGAGGCCATGATCGCGCGTACCCTCGGCGCCGCGCGCGCGGGCCTGGCCGCCGACCCGGGCGGGCCCGATCGCTACGGCGGCCCGCGGGCGTTCCGGCTGCTCGCGGCCGACCTGCGCGGGGCGATGGCCAAGCGGCTCGGCGGCCATCTCACGTCCTTCGCGCTGCCGCTCGCGGCCCGGCGCAGTCACGACGCGGCCGCGTTCCTGCGCGAGGCCGGGCACGCGGAGGCCGCGGGGCTCTTCGAGCGGAAGGCCCAGTGCTTCGGCGAGGCCCAGTACTGGGCCGTGCAGGAGCGCTGGACGGACACCGCGGACCTGATGGAGGCTCTCGCCGACCTCGAGGGCGCGCTGATCCACGCGCTCGAGCCGGCCGACGCGTCCGGCGGCTGAGCGGCCCGCGCCTCAGGCCGGGTCCGCGAAGTAGGGTCCGAGCGGCACGTCGGCGACCGGCACCAGCACCGCCTTGAGCACCACGCTCGCGCGCAGGCCCGCCAGCGCCTGCATCTCTGGATCCCGCCGGGCCGCCGCGAGCCCCGTCGGGCTGTCGAAGCGCAGCAGGTGGATCTCGTCCGGGGTCTCCGGATCGTGCGGCGCACCGGGCTCGGCGGGCGCCGGGCTCCAGATCCGCTCGAAGGCGCCGCCGTGCCGCTGGACGACGGGGAGGACGCGGCGCTCGTACCCGCGCAGCGCCTCGCGCTGGCCGGGCTCGAGATAGATGAGGGCCAGATAGCGGACCGCAGCCCTTGGCCCGGTCCGGCGGGAAGTTGACATAATGTCTCTTATCGGACTCTACGGAGAGGCGCCAGGGGACCGCCGGCGGCTACTTCCCGCGGCCCTGAAGCTCGGCGATCTTGGCGCGGATGTCGGGCGCGCGGCGCGTGTCGGGCACATCCTTGAGCACGCGCTCGTACGTGGCGAGCGCCTCGACCGGCTTCCCGGCCAGCGCCTGCGCGCGCGCCAGATCCAGCAGCGCATCCTCGAAGTAGAACTGCTTGGCCGGCACGGCGCGGGCGACGGCCTCGTAGGCCGTCACCGCGTTGGCGTAGTCCTTCTGGGCCTCCCACGTGTAGCCGACGCCCGAGGCGGCCAGCGTCCGCAGGCTCCCGGCCGCGCCCTTGGCGAGCGCGATCTGGTAGGCCCCGCGTGCGGCCCCGTAGTCGCCCGCCTGGTACTGAATGTTGCCGAGCTCGTAGGCGGCCTGCACCGCCGCCGAGGAGCGCGCGTGCTGGGATAGGACGGTCTGCAGCGCGTCGATCGCCCGGGCGCGGGCATCCGGGGTCGCCTGCGGGCCGTCGGCCTGCTGCACGAGGTCCGCGGAGGCGGCCAGGGCCGCCACGCCGCGCGCGTCCTCCGCGCGCAGCCAGAGCCAGGCCGCGAGGCCCAGCACGACCACCGCCAGGGCCACGCCGCCGATCTTGAGCCCGAGCCGGGCGCCGCCCGAGGCGAGCAGCTCGCCCAGGTCCCTCACGCGCGGCGCTCCGGGTCCCGGCAGTCGGCGGCCCGCTCGATCCAGATCTCTCCCTTGACCTCGGCCCCGTCCGCGGCGGAGAAGCTACCGGTGCGGAGCGTGCCGGTCAGCACCCCGGTGGGCAGGATCTCGACCCGGGTCGCGGCCGACAGGTTGCCGCGCACCGTGCCACCCACCACGATCGCGCGCGCGTTGATATTGGCGTCCACCTCGGCTCCTTCGTCCACGAACACCCGGCCCGTCACGTTGATGTCACCCTCGAAGCGGCCCGCGATGTGAAAGTCCCCGTCGCCGCCCAGCTCGCCCTTGAACACCAGCCCCGCGCCCAGCGCGGCGGCCTCGTGGCGGCTCCCACGGTGCGCGGCGAGGTCGGCGGTCAGCGAGTCGGATTCGGCGGGTCCGGCCAGGCCCAGGTAGCGGAGCGTCCGGCCGAGCGCGCCCACGCGCCCCGCTCCTTTACAGGCCCGCGGTCGGCGTCTGCGCGAGCCCGCGCTCCGTGGCCAGGCGCCGGAGGCCCCACCCGGACCACAGCAGGAGCAGGCAGGAGCCGGCCAGCAGCACGGTCGCCGCGCGCGGAGGCGGCACCACCGGGTACTCGGCCAGGCCCAGCGTGACCTCGACCGGCACGCCCACGCAGGCGAGCAGCGCGAGCAGCCCGACCCCGGCGCGAGTCCAGCCTGGGAGCGCGTGCGACGGGTGCGGCATGCCGCGTAGTGTAGCCACCGAGATACGGGAAGGCAACCCCGGCGCCTTGACGGCGGGGCCCACCGGGCATAGGCTGCAGCCGCACATGACGGAGAACGGGCCCCGCTCGCGGGTGCTGCACTGGGTCATCTGGCTCGCGACGCTGTTCTTCGTCGCGATGCTCTTCGTCCCGCTCGTCCGCGAGGCGCTGCGTCGCGCCGCGCTGGTCCCGCCCGGCCACTTCTAAGCGCCTAAGCGCGGGTGCGCTACCCGGTCGGCTCGTCGGGGATCCGGCGCTTGGGCGAGCCCCCGGCCCCGTCCCGGCGGCGCGTCAGCTCGAAGGCCATGAGCCCCACCGTGAGCGTGAGGATGATCCAGCCCGCGGTGTCGAGGTTGACGATCAGCCAGCCGATGAGGCTGAGCGCGGCGAGGAGCCACACCAGGGCCACGGAGCGGGAACTGGGCCACTTCATCGGACCCTATTGTCGCGGCGGCCGGCGCCGAAGTCAAACCGACGCGCGCTCAGAGGCGACGGAGGAAGCGCTCGGGATCGTCGAGGAAGGCGCGCGTGATGCGGACGTGCTCGACCTCGCGGTAGTCGATGGGCGCGATCGTCTCGCCCTCCAGCAGCAGGATCTCGGCA
>Ga0137409_10005802_pt1 | contig 12830 bp, 11 predicted proteins | sample CZODoug1_16funga_FD_122059 | JGI IMG/M metagenome (GOLD analysis project Ga0137409, IMG submission 122059) | Vadose zone soil fungal communities from Angelo Coast Range Reserve, California, USA - CZODoug1_16fungal (Hybrid Assembly) | ecosystem: Environmental > Terrestrial > Soil > Vadose zone...
GGGTCGGTCGAGTGGGGGTGGGAGCGCGACGCCAAAGGCGCGTTCAGCACCATCCCGGTCAAGGTGAAATCCCGGGGTGTCCCCTCGGCGAACTTCCTGACGGCGGCGACCATCTGGAACGCGTCCAAGGAGGACGTCGAATACGTCGCCACCGCCGCGAGCGTGGAGATCTATGACCCAGCCAACCTGAACCTGTCGAAGCCGACCGCCACCGTGTCGAAGGGCACGCGCATGCGGTTCATCGGGAGCGGCGATGTTAACGGGACGCATTACTACCTGATCGAGACCATCGGTTCCCCGACGTCGAGGGGACTCGTCGACTCGGACGATGTCAAGAAGCAACAGGACGCCGGTCGCGACACCGTCAAGCTGCCCGTGCCGGAGGTCTTCACCGTGAACGCCGCTGGCACCCTCGGCGAAGAGCAAGGTCCCTCGGCCAGCGACCCCACCCTGTCGACGGGAACCAGGGTCCGAGTACTCGGCCCCCAGGCCAAGGCCCCTGACTCGGTCAGAGTCGAGGTCGTGGACGGTCCCCTCACTGGCCGGACGGGCGTCGTGAAACGAGCGAGCTTGACGAAAGAGACGCTGGGGACGCGCTAGCGTGCGATCTCGGTCCGCCTTCTCCGTCGCGCTGAGCCTGCTCCTCTCGTGCCACCCGGGGCCAGCCGCGAGAAGGAGCTCGGGCGCTTCAAGGGCGCCGAGTTGGTGTGGTGCCAGGAAGAGCCGCGCAACATGGGTGCGTGGCACTTTATCGAGCCCTATCTCGAATGGGTGCTGAACCAGATCCAGGCGCCGAACAAGCGTCCGCGTTACGCCGGCCGCGCAGCGGCGGCGGCAACGGCCACCGGTTTGATGTCGAAGCATCTGGCGCAGCTCAAGGCTCTGCTGGATGAGGCGCTGAACTAGGAAACGATCACTCGTCATGCCCCGCGACCTGTCCGCCATAGCTCAACGAGCGAAGGCGGAAAGCGGGGGATGGCAGCCGCGATTTATGACCGCACTGGTTATTGAGGAAAACACACCATGACTGAAATCCGCGTTCCGACGCTCGGCGAGTCCGTGACGGAGGCCACCATCGGCCGCTGGTTCAAGAAGGCCGGCGATGCCGTGGCGGTGGACGAACCCTTGGTCGAGCTCGAGACCGACAAGGTGACCATCGAAGTCCCCGCGCCATCGGCCGGCACGCTCGGCGAGATCAGCGCCAAGGATGGTGAAACCGTCGCGGTCGGCGCATTGCTCGGTCAGATCAATGATGGCGCGGCAGGCGCCAAGCCGGTTGCGGCGGCCGCCAAGGCGGCGGCTCCGTCGCCAGCCCCGGCTGTCGCGGCACCCGCGGCCGCCGTTGCTGCTGCGCCGAAGGCGCCGTCCGCTGACGCGACGCTGGCACCGTCGGTGCGCAAGATCTCGGCCGAGAGCGGCATTGATGCTGCCACCGTGCCCGGTTCGGGCAAGGACGGCCGCGTCACCAAGGGCGACATGCTGGCCGCGATCGAGAAGGCCGCATCGGCGCCGACGCCGGTCAATCAGCCTGCGGCTTCGGTGCAGGTGCGCGCCCCGTCGCCCGCCGACGATGCCGCGCGCGAAGAGCGCGTGAAGATGACCCGGCTGCGCCAGACCATCGCGCGGCGTTTGAAGGACGTGCAGAACACCGCCGCGATGCTGACGACCTTCAACGAGGTCGACATGAGCCACATCATGGCGATGCGCGCCCAGTACAAGGACGTGTTTGAGAAGAAGCACGCCAGCAAGCTCGGCTTTATGGGCTTCTTCACCAAGGCCTGCGTGCAGGCGCTAAAGGACATTCCGGCCGCCAATGCCGAGATCGACGGCACCGATCTGATCTACAAGAATTACTATCACATCGGCGTCGCCGTCGGCACCGACAAGGGGCTCGTGGTGCCGGTGGTGCGCGACTGCGACCACAAGTCGATCGCGGAGATCGAAAAGAGCATCGCCGATTTCGGGCGTCGCGCCCGCGACGGCCAGCTCAAGATCGACGAGATGCAGGGCGGCACCTTCACCATCACCAATGGCGGCATCTATGGTTCGCTGATGTCGACGCCGATCCTCAATGCGCCGCAGTCCGCCATTTTGGGCATGCACAAGATCCAGGATCGCCCGATGGTCGTCGCCGGCAAGGTCGAGATCCGCCCGATGATGTATCTGGCGCTGTCCTACGATCACCGCGTCATCGACGGCAAGGAAGCGGTGACGTTCCTGGTCCGCGTCAAGGAGAACCTGGAAGACCCGGCGCGGCTGGTGCTGGATCTCTGAGGGAGTGCCGCCATGGCATTCGGAGCCAATCCTCCACCGATCCAGGCCCACATCTGCCATATCTGCGCGTTCAACGCTCCGTTGAGGGAGAATGCAGCTTGATCAACCCTGCGTCGATCATCCTCGACGCGGCCGGCGCCTTCGCCGCGTGCGCAGCTTAGACGAGGGAAAATGACGCAGCCATTGCCGACCGAAATCGTGATGCTCGGACTGGGTGCCGTGTTGCTGCTGTTGCAAATGTTCCTGCAATCGGTTTCCTCGGCGATCGAGCTCGGCGTTGGCTACAAGATGGGTTACCGCGACGATTCCAGGGTGGTGCGGAGCGTCATCGCCGGGCGGGCTGATCGCGCGTTTCGTAATCTGCTGGAGACGTTCCCGATTTTTGCGGCCTTGGCCCTGGCGCTTGTCATCACCGCGCGCAATGGTGGCCTCGGTGCGCTCGGCGCCCAGGTATGGATCGTCATGCGCATCCTGTATGTGCCGCTGTATCTGGTTCAGATTCCATTCGCGCGCAGCGTGGTCTGGTTCATTTCGATTTTTGCGCTGGTGGCGATGCTGGTGCGGCTGTTCCAGTAGTGCGCATGTTGACTTAAGGGGGCTGATTTGACGGACAAGGTTGTGGTCATCACCGGCGGAAGCCGCGGCATCGGGCGTGCTACCGCGATATCAGCCGCGGCGCGGGGTTTTCGTGTTTGCATCGGCTATGCCAGCAATGAAGCCGCGGCGAAGAGCGTCGTCTCCGCCATCGAGGGCAGAAACGGCAAGGCCATCGCGGTGAAATGCGATGTCGGCAGCGAGAAGGATATTCTGGCGCTGTTCAAGGCCGCCGACGGTTTCGGAACGTTGGGTGCGCTCGTCAACAATGCCGGCATTGTCGGGCCGTCGGCGCGGGTCGAGGACATGTCGGCCGAGCGCATTCAGCGGATGATGGCGGTCAACGTCACCGGCAGCATTCTCTGCGCGCGCGAAGCGGTGAAGCGGATGTCGATGCGCCATGGCGGCAAGGGCGGTGTCATCGTCAATCTCTCCTCGGTCGCGGCGAAGCTCGGCGCTCCCAATACCTATGTCGATTACGCGGCCTCCAAGGGCGCCGTGGATTCCTTCACGATCGGCCTCGGATATGAAGTCGCGGGCGAGGGGATTCGCGTCGCGGCGATCCGGCCGGGACTGATCGATACCGAAATTCACGCTAGCGGCGGCGAGCCCGATCGCGCGCATCGGCTGGCGCACGTGGTGCCGATGAAACGCGTCGGCACCGCCGATGAAATCGCCAACGCCATCGTCTGGCTGATGTCGGACGATGCTTCCTATGTGACCAGCGCCATCCTTGACGTATCCGGCGGGCGCTAACACCTGTCACAGTTTTCAGCTACAGGACCTTGATCATGGCCACTTACGATCTCGTTGTCATTGGCACCGGCCCCGGCGGCTATGTCTGCGCCGTGCGCGCGGCGCAACTCGGCATGAAGGTGGCCGTGGTCGAGAAGGAAGCAACGCTCGGCGGCACCTGCCTCAATGTCGGCTGCATGCCCTCGAAGGCGCTGCTGCATGCGTCCGAGATGTTCGAGGAGGCTGGGCATTCCTTTGCAAAGATGGGCGTCAGCGTCCCCGCGCCGAAGCTTGATCTGCCATCGATGATGAATTTCAAGCAGCAGGGCATCGACGGCAACGTCAAGGGCGTCGAGTTCCTGATGAAGAAGAACAAGATCGACGTCATCAGCGGCAAGGGCAAGATCCTCGGCGCCGGCAAGGTCGAGGTGTCAGGCCGCGACGGCAAGACGCAGACGGTCGAGACCAAAAACATCGTCATCGCCACCGGCTCCGACATCGCGCGGCTGAAGGGCATCGAGATCGACGAGAAGCGCATCGTGTCGTCGACCGGCGCGCTGTCGCTCGACAAGGTGCCCGGAAAATTATTGATCGTCGGCGCCGGCGTGATCGGACTTGAACTCGGCTCGGTGTGGCACCGGCTCGGTTCGCGGGTCACGGTGGTGGAATTTCTCGATCGCATCCTGCCGGGCATGGATGGCGAAGTCGCAAAACAATTCCAGCGCATTCTCGAAAAGCAGGGTTTTGCATTCAAGCTCGGCGCCAAGGTCACCGGTGTCGACACCTCGGGCAAGACGCTGTCGGCAAAGGTCGAGCCGGCCGCGGGCGGAGCGGCGGAAACGCTGGAGGCCGACGTGGTGCTGGTCTGTATCGGTCGCGTGCCCTACACTGAGGGCCTCGGGCTGAAGGAAGCTGGCGTCGCGCTCGACAATCGGGGCCGGGTGCAGATCGATCCGCATTTTGCGACCAGCGTGAAGGGCGTTTACGCAATCGGCGATGTCGTTGCCGGTCCGATGCTGGCGCACAAGGCCGAGGATGAAGGCGTCGCGGTTGCGGAAATACTCGCGGGCCAGGCCGGTCATGTGAATTACGACGTCATTCCAGGTGTTGTGTATACCACGCCGGAAGTCTCCGCCGTCGGCAAGACCGAGGAAGAGCTGAAGCAGGCCGGCGTCGCCTATACCGCCGGCAAATTCCCATTCACCGCCAATGGCCGTTCCAAGGTCAACCAGACCACGGAAGGATTCGTTAAGGTTCTCGCAGATGCGAAGACCGATCGGGTGCTTGGCGTGCATATAATCGGCCGTGAAGCCGGCGAAATGATCCACGAAGCCGCCGTATTGATGGAGTTCGGCGGTTCCGCCGAGGATCTCGCGCGCACCTGCCACGCCCATCCGACTCGTTCGGAAGCCATCAAGGAAGCGGCGCTTGCGATCGGCAAGCGCGCGATCCATATGTGACCGACGCAGCGGCGAAGGCCGGGCCGGGAACATGATGATGCGCCGTCTTCTCCAACCGTTCTGGGTTCTGCTTGCGGTCATCTTCCTGATCGAGGCCTGGCTTTGGGATCATCTCGAGCCGATCGTGGCGCGGGTGGTGGCGTGGATCCCGCTGCGAACCTTCAAGCAATGGCTCGCCGATCGTGTCGATACGCTGTCTCCGGCGATGACGCTGATCGTCTTCATCGTGCCGGTGATCCCGCTGTTTCCGTTGAAGCTGGTCGGCCTGTGGCTGCTCACCCATGAACATTGGCTCAGCGCGATCGCGACCATCGTGTTCGCAAAATTCCTCGGCGTCGGCGTCGCGGCTTTCATCTTCGATGTCACGCGCGATAAATTGCTGGAGATGCCGTGGTTCGAAGCGCTCTATGAATTTGTCATGGGGTTGCGCGCAAAGGCGGCCGCGCTGGTCGAGCCGATCAAGCTTCGAATCAAGGAAGCCTTGAGCGGCGGTGGCGACGGTTGGTCCTCGCGGATGCTGCGGCTGATCCAGCGCTTCCGCAAAAGCGTGCACGAAGCGCGGTAAATTCAAAGATGTTCCCAAGACATCTCGTCATCGGAAGTCTGCTCCCTCTCCCTTTGGGAGTTGGGGTGAGGGGTTGCGGTCCCTCGTTAGGCCGTAACCCCTCACCCGATTTGCTGCGCAAATCGACCTCTCCCGATGGGAGAGGTGAAGTTAAACTACATCAGATGCACCGCATGCGGCGCCAACAGGCCGATCGCGGTGAAGGCGACACCGGCCAGCGCCAGCAGGCCTGAAATCCACGCCAGCGCGATTATGCCGGTGATGATGGTTGCGGACGCCAGCACGATGCCGATCTGAAACGCCGCCGAGGCCACTTCGAAGTGGTGATACTTGGCCATCGCGAGGTCGCGCTCGTGTTCGGCGTGCTTGGCGCGCTCGGACAATTGCTCCGAGCCTTCGCCGGTTTCCGGCTCCGAGCGATAACGCGCCGCGGTCTTCTGCCACTCGTCGATCTGTTTTTGCAGTGCTGCTTTGGCGGCATCGTCGCCCATGACGCCGAGGCTCAATTTGGCCTGGTCCGACGTCGCCTGGACCACGGTGCGGCGAATGCTCTTGGCCTGGAAGAACGCCCACAGGTTCGAAGCCTCGACGTTCTTGCTGATGGATTCGGTCTGCGCACCCTTGCCCAGCGTTTCGGAGAGCGCGAGGAACAGCGCGATCACCGCGATCAGCAAGGCGATCTTCTTGTTGGAGCCGGAGGCATGCTCGGCGTGCTCCGCATGCTCCATGCTTTCATGTGCGCTCATGATTCTCTCCCGGCTGCTCAACGGCCAACGATTGACCGAACGGCATCGCCAGCGCAAGAGGCATGCCGATATGACGCCAGTGTGTCAGGACTGAAACCGAGCGATCTCAGGCGCGTGGATGGGCCGTTTTATAGACTTCCAACAACCGCTCGGTATCGATGCCGGTATAGATCTGCGTGGTCGAGAGCGAAGCGTGGCCGAGCAACTCCTGGATCGCGCGCAGATCGCCGCCACGGGTGAGAAGGTGGGTCGCGAAAGAATGCCGCAGCGCGTGCGGTGTGGCGCTGTCGGGCAGGCCCATCGCGCCGCGCAGCCGTTCCATGGTGAGCTGAATGATCCGCGGGCTGAGTGGGCCGCCTCTCGCACCGACAAAGATCGGTCCTTCGGGCGGGAGAGTATACGGGCACATCGCCACATACTCCTGAATCAGCGCGAGCACATTTTGCAGCACCGGCACCATGCGGGTCTTGTTGCCCTTGCCGGTCACGACCAGCACGTCGCCGGCGCCGGGCGCCGGCACGTCGCGCCGCTTCAACCCCAGCGCCTCGGAGATGCGCAAGCCCGAGCCGTACAGCAGCGCCATCACGGCGGCATCGCGCGCCCAGATCCAGGGATCACGGGTTTCGCCGGCGCGCTCGTCGGCGTCGGCGAGGCGTTTGGCGGCCGCCATCTGGATCGGCTTCGGCAGGCTCTTGCCGACCTTGGGCGCACGTATGGCAGAGAGCGCGCCGACCTTGCCCTTGCCCTCCCGTTCGAGGAAACGCCCGAATGAGCGCAACCCCGCCAGCGCCCGCATCAGGGAGCGTCCGCCGATCTCGTCGGCGCGCCGCATCGCCATGAACGCTCTGACGTCGCTGGCCTCAAGCGCTGCGAAACGCGACAGCGTGACCCGGGTTCCCCAATGCTCGCAGAGGAACATCAGGCACTGGCGCAGGTCGCGGGTATAGGCCTCGAGCGTTTTCGGCGACAGCCGTCGCTCGGCGCGCAGGTGCGACAGCCAATGCGTCATCTGGAGCGTGATGGTCTCATCCGCGCAGTCGAGTTCGATCGGTTGAACGGCGGCAGTCGGTTTTGCCATGAGCCAGCCCTGGGCGCCGTCTTCGGGCGCGCGATGATTCCCGATGACTATATCGCACTTGTTTCGTTTACCTTTTGCTAACTTGCGCCGCGGGCTGCGACCGGACACTGGCCCCGGCCGGACCGCGGCCTTAAGTTGGCCCCAAGCCTTTGACTTCGAGTCTGATTCTCCGATGGACCGTTCCACCCGCACCAGTTCCTCATCCGCATCATCGACGCGCGTCGTCGATGTGCTGGTGCCGGTCGCGCTCAATCAGGCCTATTCCTACCGCGTGCCCCGCGGCATGGAGCTGACGCCGGGCGACGTGGTGTGCGTGCCGCTCGGACCGCGCGAGGTGGTGGCCGTGGTCTGGGCCGAAAACGCCAATCCCGATCCGCGGCTGCACAACCGCCTCAAGGACGTCGGAGAAAAGCTCGACTTGCCACCGCTCAAGGAGGAACTGCGCAGTCTGGTCGATTGGGTCGCCAACTACACGCTGTCGGCGCGCGGCATGGTGCTGCGGATGGCACTGAGGATGGGCGAACATCTCGGGCCCGAGCGGGTGCGGATGGGCGTGCGCCTGATCGGCGTCGTGCCGAAGCGGATGACGCCGGCGCGGCGGCGGCTGATCGATATTTTGTCGGACGGTCTGTTGCACGGTAAATCCGACGCCGCGAAGGAAGCCGGCGTCAGCGCAGGCGTGATCGATGGCCTGGTCGATGAAGGCACGCTGACGATAGAGCCGATGCCGCGCGCGCTGGCGCCGCCGGCGCCTGATCCGTCGTTCGCCGCGCCTGATTTCTCCCGTCAGCAGCGCACCGCCGTGGACGCCATGCGCGCGCTCGCGGCCAATGGCAGTTTTCACGTCGCGCTGCTCGACGGCGTTACCGGTTCGGGCAAGACCGAAGTCTATTTCGAGGCCATCGCGGAAGTCATCCGCCGCGGCAGGCAGTCGCTGATCCTGATGCCGGAGATCGCGCTGACCGGTCAGTTCCTCGATCGCTTTGCGCTGCGTTTCGGCGTGCGGCCGCTGGAATGGCATTCCGAACTGACCCCGCGCACAAGGCAACGTAACTGGGCCGCGATCGCAGCCGGCGAAGCGCCGGTCGTAGTCGGCGCGCGCTCGGCGCTGTTTCTGCCCTACGCCAATCTCGGGCTGATCGTGGTCGATGAGGAGCACGACCAAGCCTACAAGCAGGACGAAGGCGCGCATTACCACGCCCGCGACATGGCGGTGGTGCGCGCGCATATCGCAAAAATTCCGATCGTGCTGGCCTCCGCCACGCCATCGGTCGAGACCGAGGTCAATGCGCGCAAGGGCCGCTACCAGCGCGTGGTGCTGCCGTCGCGGTTCGGCGGCCAGCACATGCCGCATATCGAGGCGATCGATCTGCGCCGCGAAGCACCCGCGCGCGGCCGCTTCATCTCGCCGCGGCTGGCCGAATACATCCAGATCGCCATCGAGCGCCGCGAGCAGGCGCTGCTGTTCCTCAATCGCCGTGGCTATGCGCCGCTGACCCTATGCCGGGCCTGCGGGCATCGTTTTGCCTGCACGATCTGCGACGCCTGGCTGGTCGATCATCGCTTTCGCCAGCGTCTGGTTTGCCACCATTGCGGTTTCTCGATGCCGCGTCCGCAGGTCTGTCCGCATTGCGCGGCGGAGGAATCGCTGGTCGCGGTCGGCCCCGGGGTCGAACGCCTGCAGGAGGAAGCAGCCCACCTGTTTCCGGATGCCCGCACCATGGTGCTGTCGAGCGATCTGATCACCTCGATCGAGGCCATGCGGACCGAGCTGAACGAGATCGCGGAAGGCCGCGTCGACATCATCATCGGCACGCAACTGGTGGCAAAGGGCCATAATTTTCCGCGGCTCAATCTGGTCGGCGTGGTCGATGCCGATCTGGGCTTGAGCAATGGCGATCCGCGCGCCGCCGAGCGGACATTTCAATTGCTCAACCAGGTGATCGGGCGCGCCGGCCGCGATCAGGGCCGCGGCGTCGGCTATCTGCAGACCCATCAGCCCGAACATCCCGTGATGAAGGCGCTGGTGGCGTGCGACCGCGAGGCGTTTTATGCCAGCGAAATCGAGGCGCGCGAGCGCACCGGCTATCCGCCGTTCGGCCGGCTGGCGAGCCTGATCATTTCGGCGGGCGACCGGCCCACGGCGGAGGGTTTTGCCCGCAAGCTCGCCGCGATCGCGCCGATCGATGAGCGGATCCAGGTGCTGGGACCCGCCGAAGCGCCGCTCGCCGTGATCAAGGGCCGCTACCGCTTCCGCCTGCTGGTGAAATCGCTGCGCAATGTCGATCTGTCGGAATATCTGCGCGAATGGCTCGCGGCCGGCCCCAAGACCAAGGGCAATCTCAAGCTTGAGGTCGACGTCGATCCACAAAGCTTTTTGTGATCGGAGCCGTCATTCCGGGGCGATGCGAAGCATCGAACCCGGAAGCCCGAGATTCCCCGATGTGCAATTGCACATCTGAGGTCTGGTGCTAACGCACCATCCCGGAATGACGCGGTGGATTGCTTCGTCACTCTCGCTCCTCACCATGACGATCGAGGATTCGGTTCAACAAAAAAGCCTGCCGTCATTTACGACGGCAGGCTCTTTTCCGGCACGCAGGAAGTTCCGCGGCCGTTACTCAGGACGCAACGCTTACCAAAATGTTTGGGATCACGCGGCGCTCAAACGCCGGAGGAGATTATGAGATGACTTCTGCGGTGACGCGGCCGACGCCGGCACCGGTCAGACCGACGGCACGGGCAGCGCCCGTCGACAGGTCCAGCACGCGGCCGCGGATGAACGGGCCACGGTCATTGACGGTGACGACGACGCTGCGGCCGCCATGGGTCACCCGGAGCTTGGTGCCGAACGGCAGGGTGCGATGAGCCGCGGTCATGGCGTTCTGGTTGAAGCGCTGGCCCGAGGCGGTCCGGCTGCCCGACTCGTTGCCGTAATAGGAGGCCATGCCGGAGAAGCTGCGTCCGGAACCCGACGACGGGGCGATCGCGGCATTGGCGTTGAGCCAAGAACCACTGGGAGAGCCGCTGGCAAAGCCAAGGCCGTTCGGGCTTTTGCTGGCGTGGTGGGAATGGTGGTGGTGGCGATGATGGTGGTGGTGCCTGGATTTGGCAGAGGCTTCGGTGACGCTGCCGCCGACCAGAAGAGTTGCGGCAAAAATGGCTAGCGCCGTGCGCGACTGGGTTCCGTTCCCCAGCGCCGTATTTTTAGATATCAGCATAAAATTTGTCCCTCAGACAGTATTGTCACATACGTGACAAGTGGAACCCCCGCTCCGTGTGACTGGTCGCCGTTTGGTTGCCCAATGAGGCAGAATATTGGCAGTAGATGATTTCGGTGACGGCTGAAATATCTTGTTACCGAACGAAGCTAATCCATAAATGTTCCGTAATCTTTACAATTAACTATTTCTTTACGAATTAATACTTCCAACTACTGACAAGTAAAGTCATCGTCTGAAATGACGAGGTTTGTTCAAGTAATGCGCAAATGGAATGACTCGAAGCTCGCGGCTGTTCCTGCGGAGCGCTCATAAAGGCCATGCATGGGAGCGTGGAACGATTACCCTCGGAGGTGACACGCCAGACGCGGAGGTTTTGGCCCGACGCTGCGGCTGACCCGAGCTGGCTGATTCGCCGGAAAGTCGTCCTCGGCATTGACCGCCAAGAGACTGCCCAAAGAGACCTGCCAAAGACCACTGAGTGAGATGCGACAAGGCGGCGCCGGCGGCCGCCGTCATGTTGCACCTGCGCTTCTGCTATGTTAGCAAAGCCGCGATTTTAACGGCCCTGGTACAGCTCGTGCCGGTCGAAAATCGAAGTCCCGCTTGAATTCCAAGGGCTTGGATCGCTAGGCGCCGCATCGTGGCGACGGTTTTTCCCTTGCGAGTTTGACAGCAAAAAGAGCAAGTCTGTGGCTGCTGAAGATCCGTCCGTTTCGGGAGTGTCCGGCCGTTATGCAACGGCCTTGTTCGAGTTGGCGCGCGATGAAAAATCCATCGACGCGGTCAAGGCCGATCTCGACCGGTTCGACGCCATGCTGGCGGATAGCGCCGACCTCAAGCGCCTGGTGCGCAGTCCGGTGTTTTCGGCGGAGTCGCAATCGAGGGCGCTGGCCGCGGTGCTCGACCAGGCCGGGATATCGGGCATTTCCGCGAATTTCCTGAAAGTTCTGACCGCCAACCGCCGGCTGTTCGCGGTTAGCGATGTGATCCGGGCGTTCCGCGCGCTGGTGGCCAAGTTCAAGGGCGAGGCGACCGCCGACGTCACCGTTGCCGAAACCCTCAGCGACAAGAATCTCGACGCCCTCAAGACCGCGCTGAAATCAGTGACAGGCAAGGACGTCGCGCTCAACGTGAAAATCGATCCCTCGATCATCGGCGGCCTTGTGGTCAAGCTCGGCAGCCGCATGGTGGATAGTTCGCTTCGCACCAAACTCAATTCGATCAAGCACGCGATGAAAGAGGCAGGCTGATGGACATCCGCGCCGCGGAAATTTCCGCGATCCTCAAGGACCAGATCAAGAATTTCGGCCAGGAGGCTGAGGTTTCCGAAGTCGGACAGGTGTTGTCCGTCGGCGACGGCATTGCCCGCGTCTACGGCCTCGACAACGTCCAGGCCGGCGAGATGGTCGAGTTCGAGAACGGCACCCGCGGCATGGCGCTGAACCTCGAAACCGACAACGTCGGCATCGTGATCTTCGGCGCCGACCGCGAGATCAAGGAAGGCCAGACCGTCAAGCGCACCCGCGCCATCGTCGATACGCCGGTCGGCAAGGGCCTGCTCGGCCGCGTGGTCGATGCGCTCGGCAATCCGATCGACGGCAAGGGCCCGATCCAGGCCGACAAGCGGATGCGCGTCGACGTCAAGGCGCCCGGCATCATTCCGCGCAAATCGGTCAACGAGCCGATGGCGACCGGCCTCAAGGCGATCGATGCCCTGATCCCGATCGGCCGTGGCCAGCGCGAATTGATCATCGGCGACCGCCAGACCGGCAAGACCGCGGTCGCGCTCGACACCATTCTGAACCAGAAGCCGCTCAACGCCCAGACCGACGAGAAGATCAAGCTGTATTGCATCTATGTTGCGATCGGCCAGAAGCGCTCGACCGTCGCGCAATTCGTCAAGGTGCTGGAAGAGCAGGGCGCGCTGGAATATTCGATCATCGTCGCCGCCACCGCTTCCGACCCGGCGCCGATGCAGTACATCGCGCCGTTCACCGGCTGCACCATGGGCGAATACTTCCGCGACAATGGCATGCATGCCGTCATCATCTACGACGATCTGTCGAAACAGGCGGTGGCCTATCGCCAGATGTCGCTGCTGCTGCGCCGCCCGCCGGGCCGCGAAGCCTATCCCGGCGACGTGTTCTATCTGCA
>Ga0137409_10005803_pt1 | contig 12830 bp, 12 predicted proteins | sample CZODoug1_16funga_FD_122059 | JGI IMG/M metagenome (GOLD analysis project Ga0137409, IMG submission 122059) | Vadose zone soil fungal communities from Angelo Coast Range Reserve, California, USA - CZODoug1_16fungal (Hybrid Assembly) | ecosystem: Environmental > Terrestrial > Soil > Vadose zone...
TCGCCCTTGGGGTTGAGCGGCCAGACGTCGGCGCGGTCGTAATAATCCTGCTGCGAGATCCCCCAGTAGCGCACCGCCTGCGTCGGCCCGTCGCCGCGGATGCCCTGCGGCTCGTAGAGCGGCTTGTCCTTGAGGCGTGGATAGCGGCAGGCCGCGACCGCGTTGTAGGCCTCCTCGACCGACGAGATATGCGGCCACACGATCCCGTAGGCGCCGAGGTCGAGCGCCTGCTTGGCGTGGAATTGCGCCTTCTCGGCGCCGTTCGGCGGAATGCGCACCATCGGGGTCACCGCTGGCGCGACCGAGCCGGAGCGGGCGATCTGGCCGCGGTTGAGCATGTATTGCAGGCTATCGCGCAGCGCCCGGATGTCCCACGGATTGTGCTCCATCTCGTAGACGATGCCGTCGTATTTGGCGGTCGACATCGCGATCGCGCTTTCGGGGTCGGCCTGGCAGAACGACGTAAATGCCTGTTTGCCCGACTCCAGGGCTTTGATCACGTTATTGAGACGCGGTAGCTCGGCCATGCCTTTGTTCCCCCCGGGGTGAAATCCGTCATCCTGAGGTGCCGGCCGGAAGGCCGGCCTCGAAGGATGCACGGCCGCGGCCGTCGCCCTTCGAGGCTCGCGGAGTTTATCATCGGGCCGGCCTTCGGCCGGACCCGTCGGCTCGCGCCTCAGGGTGACTGAGAAATGTGGGTCACCGCATCAATACAGACAGGGGTGAAGGTTTGACAATGGGGAAGGGCGGTTCGTAGCATCGCCGCCGCGATAGGGGCCGCGATCAGCGTTCTCTGGTGTTCCAATTTGGGCTTGCGCCCATCATCCTCGGCGAAGGGTATCATGATCATCGATTGTCACGGCCACTACACGACCGAACCCAAGGACCTGCACCGTTTCCGCAAGGACCAGACCGAGGCGGTCAAGAACAAGACTCCGCTGCCGCCGCGCGCCGGCCTCAAGATGTCGGATGACGAGATCCGCGCCAGCATCGAGGGCGCGCAGCTCAAATTCCAGCGCGAACGCGGTACCGATCTCACGATCTTCTCGCCGCGTGCCTCGGGCATGGGCCACCACATCGGCGACTTCGCGGTCAGCCAGGAGTGGACGCAGATCTGCAACGATCTCATCCACCGCGTCTGCACGCTGTTCCCGAAGAACTTCATCGGCGTGTGCCAGCTGCCGCAGACGCAGGGCGAGGCCCCGACCTCCTCGATCAAGGAGCTCGAGCGTTGCGTGAAGGAATTGGGCTTCGTCGGCTGCAATCTCAATCCGGATCCCTCGGGCGGCTATTTCAATGCGCCGCCGCTCACCGACAAGTGGTGGTATCCGTTCTACGAGAAGATGATCGAGCTCGACGTGCCGGCGATGATCCACGTGTCGGGCTGCTGCAATCCGGCCCAGCATACGACCGGCTCGTATTATCTCAACGCCGACACCATGGCGGTGATGCAGCTCATCCTGTCGGACGTGTTCAAGCAGTTCCCCAAGCTCAAGCTCATCATCCCGCATGGCGGCGGCGCGGTGCCGTATCACTGGGGACGTTTCCGCGGCATCGCGCTCGACAACAAGAAGCCCGAGCTCGCCGAGATCATGGGCCAGAATATCTTCTTCGACACTTGCGTGTATCACCAGCCCGGCATTGATCTCCTCACCAATGTGGTGCCGGTCGACAATATCCTGTTTGCGTCGGAGATGGTCGGTGCCGTGAAGGGCATCGACCCGAAGACTGGAAACTATTTCGACGACACCAAGCGCTATGTCGACGGGACGGCGAACCTCTCCGCGGCCGAGAAGCAGAAGGTGTTCGAAGGCAATGCCCTCAAGGTCTATCCGCGGCTCAAGGCGCAGATCGACAAGCAGGCGAGGGGGAATGTGTAGGCAAACGCAGCCGCGGTAGGGTGGGCAAAGGCGTTTGCAATGCGTCTCCGCGGGGCAATTCCTCTCGTGCGCCGTGCCCACGCGTACTTGCATAGGAGTTCGCGTGGGCACGGCGTACGATAGTTTTTTCGTGTGATGAGCTCGGTGCTCTCGCCTTTGCCCACCCTACGACTAACGACGCCGCCGCTCTCGGTTCTGTCCCGCTACGCCCGTGCCGGCGCGCGCTTGCCGCCGATCACGGTCGCGGTCGGGAACAGGCGCTGCTTACCCTTGCGAGTACCCTTGTAGTTGTCGAGGAATTCGAATTCACCATCACGCAGATCCAGGATCACCACGTCGGCGGGTGCGCCGACGTTGAGCGTGCCGCGGTCGTCGAACGCCGGGAAAATGCGCGCGGCATTGACCGTGCCGGCTGCGATCACCGCGCTCAGCGGCATGCCGAACATGAGGAGCTTCGACATGACGTTCGGCATGTCAACGACACCTGTGGTTCGCGACATCACGCTCCAGTCGGTGGAGAACGTATCGGGCCAGAAATCCTGCTTGGTTGCAGCTTCGACCGTCGCCCAATCGAAATGGTCATTAACGCCATTGCCGAAGTCGAACAGGATGCCGCGGCGGCGCGCTTGCATCAATTCAGGGATCAGCTTGCCCTTGTCGTCGAGCAGGCTGTTCGGCCCCGGTGCATAGATGTGGGTGACGATGTCGCCGCGCTTGAGCAGCGAAAAATATGAGCGCAGCGGCGAGTAGTTCTGCCCCACATGGATCATGACCGGCAAGCCGTCGGCTGCTGCCTGGGCACGCCGTAGCGCCTCCAGATCGTTGGCGCCGGCAACGTTGTTCGACATGCGTGCCTTGACACCAATGACGACGTCGCGATTGCGTGCAATCGCGCCGCGCGCGAGGTCCACGCTTGCACGTGTAAGGTCGTGCAGCTCGCCGCCGGGAGCCACGCCGGTGCGCGCGATGTTGATCAAGCAGCGGCCGATCTGCGGCGCGCCGCGCGCGACGGCGGCGACTGCGTCCATGTTGTCCGCGCCGCCCGAGCCGGCATCGACCCAACCCGTCACGCCGTCCTGCAGGCACATCGGCGGGCCTTCCTTGCTGCGGCCGGCATGGGTGTGGATGTCGATCAGGCCCGGCACAACGAGCTTGCCGCGCGCGTCGATCGTCTCGGTCGCATCGCCTGCGATGTTGGCTTCAACTGCCGCGATGCGGCCGCCGGCGATCGCCACGTCGCGAGGCGCGTCGATACCGAGCGAAGGATCGATGACGCGTCCGCCCTTGATGACGATGTCGTAGGTGGCCGCGAAGGCGCTTGGAGTGCGGGCGAGGATAGCGGCGCTGGCGGCAGTAACGCAGAACTGGCGGCGCGTGGGCATGTCAGCCTCCCTGATGAAAATTCGATCTATTCTTGGATCACGATGAATTCCGCGGTCGCGTCAAATTTGCGCCGCGCCCAGCGTGATCGGCTGGGATTGTGGTCACCAGAATTTGGCAAGTCAACGATGCCGGGCGCTGTTATTGTTTTGATTGGAAGGAAACGCACGCCGGGAGGACATCACATGTCGACCAAGCGCGTCATTCTGAGGGTCGTTGCCGCCATTTCCTTCGTCTTGCTCGCAGCGGTATCGGCTGCCGGCCAGTCCTATCCGAACCGACTGATCAAGCTGGTCCTGCCTTTCCCGGCGGGCGGGCCAACCGACGGTGCGGCGCGGTTGATCGCCGAGAAACTCTCGGGATCGCTCGGCCAGACGGTTGTGATCGAGAACCGTGCGGGCGGCGCCGGCGGCACCGTCGGCGCGAAGACGGTCGCAACCGCGGAGCCGGACGGCTACACGCTCCTGTTCACGCCGCCGGGTCCGTTGGTGACGGCGCCCTTGATCTACAAGAACGTCGGCTACGACCCGGTCAAGGACTTCGCGCCGGTCGCGACGATCTTCTCGAGCCCGCAAGTCCTGGTCGTCAATCCGGCGGTCCCGGCGAGCTCGATGCGGGAGCTTTTCGCCCACGCCAAGGCCAATCCGGGCAAGGTGAGCTACGCATCGCCGGGATTTGGGACACAGCCGCACCTGCTTGGCGAAATGCTGAAGCTTGAGACAGGCGCCGACATCGTGCACGTGCCATTCCGCGGCTCCGCACCGGCGCTCACCGATCTGCTGGCCGGACAAGTGCAGGTGTTCTTCGACACGGTGACCTTTCTCTTGCCGCATGTTGAAGCCGGCAAGCTCAAGCCGCTGGCGATCGCTGACGTGATACGCAGCCCACAGTTCGCCAGCGTGCCGACCACGATCGAGGCCGGGTTCCCGAAGCTGCAGGGCACCTACTGGACCGCCGTTGCTGCCCCCGCCGGCACGCCGCCGGAGGTCATCAACAAACTCAACGCAGTGATCAACGCGATCACCTCATCAAAGGAGATGGAGGAGACCCTGTCGAGGCTCAGCGCCAAGGCGAAGGTCGGCTCGCCCGTGGATGTCGCGGCCTTCATGGCCGCCGAGACCAGAAAATGGGGCGAGGTCATAAGCGCGGCCAACATCAAGGGCGATTGAAGCGGCTGCTAAAGCGAGATGAGCTGAGTTTGAAACGCCTCTTACATTCCGTTCGTCCCGGCGGAATCGGGGATCCAGTCTTTGGCCGAGCTCTCGGCCTCTGGATTCCCGCTTTCGCGGGAATGAACGGAGATTGGTGCAATGGCGATGAAAACCAAAATTCATCCCGGGCTGGCGATTTCGCTCGCTACCGTCTATCTCCATGCCAAGACATGATGCAAAGACATGGATCGCCGAACAGGAACTGCCAATGCGTGTCGAATCTTTAAGCTACGTTCGCGCCCGCACCAAAGACCTTGGCGACTGGGCGAGCTACGGGCCCGGGCTCCTCGGCCTGCAGCGCGTCGACAAGAGCCGCTCGACCATCGCGTTCCGCATGGATGATCGCAAGCAGCGCATCATCGTTAACGCCGACGGCGGCGAGGGCATCGATGTGTTCGGCTGGGAGGTGACGGACGCTACGGCGCTAGAGGCGCTGGCGGCGAAGCTCGATGCGGCGAACATGAAAGTCGCGCGTGGCACGCGGGCGCTCGCCGACGAGCGGATGGTGAAGGACCTCATTGTCCTCAACGACCCGCTCGGCAACCGGCTGGAGATCGTGCATGGCGCCGAGGTTGCTTCCGAGCCGTTCGTGCCGGGCCGGCCGATCTCGGGCTTCCGCACCGGGCCGTTGGGTCTCGGGCACGTGGTGTTCAACGTCGAAAGCGTCGAGCAGATCGATCGTGTGATGCCGTTCTATCGCGAGCTCCTCGGCTTCCGGCTCACCGACTACTACTCGCATCCGTTCGAGGCGCGCTTCCTGCACGTCAATCCGCGCCACCACAGCCTCGCCTTCATCAAGACCGGCAAGACCGCCGTGCATCACATCATGATGGAGGTGTTCTCGTTCGACGACATGGGGCAGGGCTACGACATTGCGCTCGGCAGCGATCAGGTGGCGACGAGTCTCGGCCGCCACACGTCGGATTTCATCACGTCGTTCTACAGCTTCACGCCGTCGGGCTTCATGGTCGAGTATGGCTGGGGCGCGCGCTCGATCGATCCCGGCACCTGGCAGGCGTTCGAGCGTCGGGAAGGCCCGAGCATGTGGGGGCATGACCGCAAGTGGCTCTCCGCGGAGGACCAAGCTGCGGCGCGCAAGCTGCGGCTCGCCAATGCGGAGCAGGGCATGCGCCGGCCGGTGCAGGTGATGGAAGGCAACTACCAGGTCATGCCTGGCGTCTGTCCGTATTGGGACAGCGTGACGAGGAACAGCACGAAGGGTGGCGCGTCGCGCTGAGTGCTTCGCGCGCGCTCTGTTCTGCGCTCTCTTCTACTCAGCGCGCGCTACTCAGCACTTTTGCGCAGCCCCTCGGCCGAGTGCACGAGGTCCTCGACGCTGATGTGACCGAGCGTGATCGCGAAGGAGCGCTCTGCTTCGGCGAGCGCAGGCAGCACCACTTGCGCCAGCAGCGCCGAGCCGTTGAGCGGCATGTCGTCGGCTTCCTCGACAGTGCCGGCCGCCCGCAGAATGTCGTCGGCGGTGATGCGGCGTTGCTCGCGCGCGAGCTCATAGCCGCCGCGCGGCCCGCGGACGCCTTTGAGGATACCATGCCGCACCAGGGCCTGAAGGACAGGCTCAAGATGGCGCGGCGGCAAGCGATGACGGTGTGCAAGCGATTTGGCAGCGACCGGCCGTCCCCGCGCGTTCAGCGCAATGTCGATGACGGCCGCGATAGCCAAGACGCCTTTGCGAGGCAGTAGTTGCATGTGAAAATCCACGACGGCAATCCGGACTCACGGTGCTAGGCGCGCCCGTCGAGTAGACAAGCGCTAGCCGTTGCTTCCGCTCCCCCCGGATGATGTCCCCGTACTCCCGAATCCCCCGAGCCCGCGAGTTGTATCACTAAGAATTGCAGATTCGCAAATGTTCGCTTGCATCGTAGTCGCAATGACGAGTTGCGCTATGCGCATACCACGCTCAATCGTAAATACATCAGAACCATGGTTTATGAGGATGACATGGATTTCCCCGCGAAAATCAGCGTCAACCGTTCCGGGGGCGTTGAGCACTGTCACTCCGTGCCGGGCTGCGAGTCCGGAGCGGGGGCGGACCTGGCCTTCGGTGCCGGACGGCAGCGCGATGCAAAGTCCGGTCGGGACCATGGCGTGCTCACCGGGAGCCAGCACCAACGGGGCATCGTGGGGGATCGCCGCCAGGAGATCGAGCCCGGCTGCGAGCTCGCTCTGGTAGGCCGGCAGCGGCAGATCGGCCGCATGCGCCAGCCGTTTCACCTGGACGTCGATCTTCTTCACGCCTGATCTCCTGTCAGCGCGCCCGCGATTCTCGCGACCAGGGCGCGCGCCACCTCATCCTTGGACTGCGAGGGCCACGTCTCCACGTCGTCGGCCGTCACCAGGTGCACGCTGTTGGTCTCACCGCCCATGATGCCGGTCTCTGGTGACACATCGTTGGCGACGATCCAATCGCAACCCTTGCGCTCGAGCTTGGCCTTGGCGTTCGGGATCACGTTCTCGGTCTCGGCCGCAAAGCCCACCACGAGCCGCGGGCGCTTGGTCTTGCGATGCGCGATGGTGGCGAGAATGTCCGGGTTCTCGACCAGTGCCAGGGGCGGGGGCGCTTTGCCTTTCTGCTTTTTGATCTTTTCGCGCCCAGGTGTGGCGACGCGCCAGTCCGCAACGGCAGCGGCGAACACCGCGCAATCGGCTGGCAGCGCGGCCTCCACCGCCTCGAACATGGCGCGGGCGCTTTCGACCTTCACGATCCGCACGCCGGGAGGATCCGGAATGTTGACCGGGCCGGACACCAGCACGACCCTGGCACCAGCCGCGGCTGCGGCGGCCGCGATGGCGTGGCCCTGTCGGCCGGACGAGCGGTTGGCGATGTAGCGCACCGGATCGATCGGCTCATGGGTCGGTCCCGACGTTACGACGATGCGCTTGCCGGCAAGCGGCCGCTCGCCCTCATCGCCAAAGAGCGCCTCGGTCGCCGCCGCGATCTCGAGCGGCTCGGCCATGCGTCCGACGCCGGCTTCGCCGGCTTCCGCCATCTCGCCTGCGTTCGGCCCGATCGTCATGACGCCATCGTGCATGAGCTGCGCGAGATTGCGCTGCGTCGCGCCATTCGCCCACATCGCCGGGTTCATCGCCGGCGCGATCACGATCGGCCGATTGGTGGCGAGCAGCACGGCGCTTGCGAGGTCGTTGGCATGGCCGCCCGCCATCTTGGCCATCAGGTCGGCAGTCGCGGGCGCCACCACGATCGCGTCGGCGTCGCGCGCGAGCCGGATATGCCCGACGTCGAGTTCGCTCGCGGCGTCGAACAGGTCGGTGAAGGCGCGCTCGCCCGCGAGCGCACCAGCCGCAAGCGGCGTGATGAATTCCTGCGCGGCGGCGGTGAGGATGCAGCGCACCGCCATGTGCCGCTCGCGCAGCCGCCTGATGAGATCGAGCGACTTGTAGGCTGCGATTCCGCCGCCGATGATCAGGAGGATGCGCTTGTGCCCGACAGGTACCATTGGCTTTGAGATCGGCGCCGGGCTTTCGGCCGACGCTCGTTCGTTGCGGCGGGGCGCTGCCGGGGTTGCCTCGGTGGTTCCGGCCGCCGCGGCGCGCAGGATGGTGCGGACCTCGTCCTCCATCGAGCGGCCGTGGCTTGCCGCCCGCAGCCGCAGCTGCTGCTTGAGGCTCTCGTCGAGCTGCCGGATGGTGATGCTGGCCATGGGGGCTCTCCTGCGAGCCACCTTGCCATATGATTGCAGTGCAATCAATGCAATCATCGCCGTCCTGACATGCGGCAGACGGACTACCGCGCACCGCCTGGATCGTCGCGTTATGGTGCGATGGATCGGCCGCAGGCACGGAGCATTCGTCATGATGAGTTCGAAGCTACTCGCAGTCACGTTCTTGGTACTGACAGGCGCCGCCGCGGCCCAGCCCGCACCGCCCGACAACAAGCCAGACGCCACTTTGCGCTCGACACCCGAGACGGTGGTGTGGGGCTATTTCGCGGCCGACATTCCACCGGCGCTGCGGATCAAGTCGGGCCAGACCGTGCGCGTCGACACCGTCTCGCACGGTGGCGTCAACACCGGGGTCGATCCGGTCACGTTTTTCAGCCGCCACGGCGTTGCGGCTGGCGAGGTGCTTAAGGACGCGATCGACATCTACGAGAAGGTGAGCCGCCCGCGCGGTGCGAGTGCGCATATCCTCACCGGCCCGATCTATGTCGAGGAGGCCGAGCCCGGCGACATGCTGGAAGTGCGCATCCTCGCGCTCGAATACCGCGTGCCCTACGGCGTGAACAACTCCAACCGCGGCACCGGCGTGCTGCCGGATCTGCTCAGCGCCGCCACTCCGAAGGTCATTCGCTTCGACACGGTGCGCAACGTCGCGCTGTTCTCGCCTGACATCGAGGTGCCGCTGCAGCCGTTCATGGGAATCATGGCGGTCGCGCCGTCGCGCGAGGCGTGGCTGATCTCCTCGCGCCCGCCATCGCGTTGGGGCGGCAACATGGACTTCAACAAGCTCACGAATGGCGCAACGCTCTATCTGCCGGTGTTCCACAAGGGCGCGCAGTTCTTCACGGGCGATTCGCACGCCGTGCAGGCCGACGGCGAGATCAACGGCACCGCGATTGAAGCCTCGCTCACCGGCACGTTCCAGTTCATCGTGCATAAAGGGGCCGGCGGCGCGATGACATGGCCGCGCGCGGAAGATGCCAACTATTACTACGCGATGGGCATGGATCTTGATCTCGACGTGGCGATGAAGCATGCCGCGCAGGAGACGGTGAATTTCCTGCGCGACCGGAAAGGCCTTTCGGCCGCCGATGCCTATGCGCTCGCCAGCATCGCGGTCGATTTCCGCGTGGCGGAAGCGGTTGATGCGGTGCAGATGGTGTACGGGGCGATCCCGAAGAAGATTTTCAAGAGCAATCCGGAGTATTGGTCGCGCAAGTGAACGGCACGAAAGTGCATCGAAGCCTTGCCCGATCCTCCGCTGTCGTCCCCGCGAGCTCAAGAAATGGCCGCCGCTGATCGCCAAGCTCGGCGTCAAGGCGGAATGAGGCTCACGCGGCCCGAAGCGATGCCCGTCACTCCGCCCGCAAATTGAGCTTGCGCACCAGCGCGCTCCACTTGATCTCTTCCGCGTCGATATCCGCCGCCTGCTGCTCCGGTGTGCCGGCGAGCGGGTCACCGCCTTCATCGGCGATGCGGGCGCGGACGTCTTCGCTCTTGAGCGCGATGTTGAGCTCGGCGTTGAGCCGCTCGACGATCGGGCGCGGCGTGCCGGCGGGCGCCACCATGCCGTAGTGGATCACGGCGACATAGCCGGGCACGCCCGATTCGGCGACCGTCGGCACGTCCGGCAGAATGGCGAGGCGCGTATCACCGGTGACCGCGATGGCGCGCAGAAGGCCGCTGCGAATCTGTGCGATCGCGGGTGGCACTGTTGTAATTGCCATCGGGACGTGGCCGGCGATGAGGTCGCTCTGCGCCGGGCCGCTGCCGCGGTAGGGGATATGGGTGAGCTTGATCTCCGCCATGGCGTTGAACAGCTCGGTCGAGACATGCGAGCCCGAGCCGATGCCCGCGGTCGCATAGGTGAGCTTGCCTGGCTCCTTGCGGGCGAGCGCCACGAGGTCCTTGACGCTGCGCACCGGCAGCGAGGGATGCACGACCAGAATCTGCTGGAATGAGGCGATCAGGCCGACCGGAGCAAAATCCTTGCGCGGATCGTAGCCGGCATTGCTGCCATAGAGACTTGGCGCGACGCCGAACACGCCGGAATGGCCGACCATGAGAGTGTAGCCGTCGGGCGTGGCCTTGGCGACCGCGCGCGCGCCAAGCGTGCCGGCGGCGCCGCCGCGGTTGTCGATCACGAATTGCTGGCCGAGCGCGCGGCCCATGTGCTGAGCCAGCAATCGCGCCATGATGTCGTTGCCGCCGCCGGCCGCGAACGGCACGATGATCGTGATCGGCTTGGTCGGGTAGGTCTGCGCTCCGGCGATCCCGACGGCGCCTGCAAGGCTCGTGATCAGCAGCATTGCAATCGCGCAAGCGCTTCGCCCCTGCATGGGTTCCTCCCGACATGAATTGAAAGAGATCGTTCGTGTCGCCCGGGAGAATGTCAAGCTGCGTTGCTGTCGCGCCTCCTTCGCCGAAGGCCATTCACCTTACCGAATTTTAACAGCCATCGTTCCCGGTTGGTGCTGCTGCGCCGTGAACCTCGCCGCCGCCCCGCGCGACAACGGCACGGGAAAGAGGCATCGGTCCCGGACCATGGGGTATCGATCCGCGCCGGAGGATTTTGATGCAATTTTCGGAACACGACTTGCGCGCGGCCGTGACGGCCGGCGCACTCGACGACCATAGCCTGAGCCGCCTTCTCGATTTTCTGGCAACGCGTCAATCGTCGGTGCCCCGGATCGCCGCAACGCCCGCGCCACCCGCGCCGCAGTTCGATCTCGCGCATCTGCTTTGGTATGCGGGTGCGCTCATTGTGATGGGCGCGATGGGCCTGTTCTCGACGCTCGCGTTCTCATCCATGGGCGGCACGGCGCTGACTGCGACCGCAGTCGTCTACGCGCTCCTCTTCACAATTGCGGGCGATCATCTGTGGTATGCGCGCAACCTGCGTGTTCCGGGCGGGCTTCTGATCGCCATCGCGGTCTCGATGGCGCCGCTCGCGGTCTACGGCATCCAGGAATCCTACGGCCTTTGGGGCCAGTTCGGCCGGCCCGGCACCGTGCATGACTTTTACGTCTGGATCAAAGGCAGCTGGGTGTTCATGGAAGTCGCCGCGATCGTGGCGGCGGTGATCGCGCTGCGGCGCTATCCGTTCCCGTTTATCGTGATGATCATCGCGTTCGCGCTCTGGTTCATGTCGATGGACCTGACGCCATGGGTGTTCGGCCGCGCCGAGTTCACGTGGGAGGAGCGGCGCGCGGTCTCGGTGTGGTTCGGGCTCGGCGTACTGGTCGTGGCCTGGCTTACCGATCGTCGCCAGCGCGGCGGCGACTTCGCCTTCTGGCTGCACCTGTTCGGCATGATGGCGTTCTGGGGCGGCCTGAGCCTCAAGAGCAGCGACAGCGAGATCGCCAAAGCGCTCTATTGTCTGCTCAACGTCGGTCTGGTGCTGCTCTCGGTCGTGCTGAGGCGGCGGGTCTATGCCGTGTTCGGCACGTTCGGCGTCGCCGGCTATCTCGGATATCTCTCCCACTCGGTGTTCAAGGACTCGCTGCTGTTTCCATTCGCGCTCTCGGGGATCGGCGTCCTCGTCATCGCGGCCGGGCTGTTCTATCACAAGAACCAGGACGCGATCGCGGCTTGGCTGGAGCGGTATCTGCCCGAGGTGGTGTCGTTCCTGCGGCCCCCGGATGGGCGCTAATGCCGTGATGTAAGCAATCGGAGACCGCCGCGATCGAGGTTCGACCACGGCGGCCACGACACACGACCGGGCGCTATTGCCGCTTCGCCAGCGGTTTGGCGACCTCGCGCGCGGTCTCGATGAAGAGCTGCGCAGCCGGGTAGGCAAGGAGCTCCGCGACGCCAAGCCCGTCGCGCTGCGGCGGTGTAGGCTTGTTGGGGCATCGGCTGTGTTGCAAACCGGTTGCCAACCAGCTCTATCAAAGCACGGAAGTCATTCACTGTTGCCAATTCAGCTTGAAACCTCTTGGTGTCCCATAGGGTGCTGGGCGTTTCAAATTTCCCTCGTGCCTTGACCTGCGCAAATTGCACGCCGGTCTCGTGTGGTTCGAAGGGAACATGGGCAATCATGTTTCGTGACTTCCCAGCATATTCACTCAGGTCATGAAACGTCTTTTGATATCCAGTTTTGTCCACACTGGTGAAAAATGGGTTCACATCAACAAGCGTCCTGATGACGTTTATCTTGTCACGAAACCCGAGGTTTGCAGTCAGAATTTGCAGTTTAGTGGCTTCGATGCTGAGAGCGGCACCGATCGCGGTGTGAAGTGATCCTTCCATCTTTGACCATGCGTGAAGGAACTGCCCTACCAGCGCGAAGGCCCGTACCTGCGGGTCAAGCTTATCTAAATCCATAAAGCCCCCAACTATCAAATACTACTTCTTGCAAGGCCACGTCGTACGCATTGCCATAAGGGCAAGCGTCGTAAATGGCAACTGCACGATTTCCGAGTGAGCCTCAGCAAACTTATCTATGACATTTACAAGTTGCTCGTTGGTGACAGCTTCAGGGATGGCCATGCACACCAATGGGTCAGGGTGTTGCGCTACGAACAAACGCAACATCTGGGTCATGCCATAAATTATCCCGTAACAGTGGCCGTTAATCCAAGTGTTTGAGACGTTTGCCACGGCCTCTTGGGAGGTCATTTTGCAGTACGGCAGCATGGAACTCGCGCTATGTAGGTGCT
>Ga0137409_10005804_pt1 | contig 12827 bp, 8 predicted proteins | sample CZODoug1_16funga_FD_122059 | JGI IMG/M metagenome (GOLD analysis project Ga0137409, IMG submission 122059) | Vadose zone soil fungal communities from Angelo Coast Range Reserve, California, USA - CZODoug1_16fungal (Hybrid Assembly) | ecosystem: Environmental > Terrestrial > Soil > Vadose zone...
GCTGCCCAGAATCATGACCTTGGGCCGCGCCTGGGCGTCCGATTCGTCTTCGTCTTCGTAGGTCGAATAGAGGTAGGGTGTAAACGATTCGAATTCTGCCGCACAGGTATCGACACGCTTGAACACCGGCGTCACACCGTACCGGGCGCGCTGCAAGCGCACCGAAGCGGACGTCGTTCTCCATATCTGCGCCAATTGCTCATCGCTGGTTCCGTAGCGCTTCACCTCGCGCAACAATTCCTTCGAAGCCGTCTCCACGGTCACAGCCGCCGCGCGCCGGTTCATGGCCGTCAACTCTTCAATCTGTTGGATAAACCAAGGATCGATCTTTGTCAGCTCGCAAATTTCCTGCGCCGGCAGCCCGCGCTCCATGGCCGTCAGCAGCCAGTGGATCCGGTCGGGCCTCGGCGTCGCCAGTTTTTCACGCAACAGTGAATCCGGCGTTTCCGACGGGGCGCGCCACGGGGTGCTCGGCTCGAGCGAGCGAATTCCTTTTTGCAGCGCTTCCTTGAAGGTCCGTCCGATCGCCATGACTTCGCCGACCGATTTCATCTGCGTTCCCAGAGCGCTGTCCGCGCCGGGAAATTTCTCAAACTGCCATTTGGGAATCTTAACCACGACGTAATCGATGGTCGGTTCGAAGCACGCCGGCGTTTTTTTCGTGATGTCATTGGGAATTTCATCCAGTGACATTCCCACGGCCAATCGCGCCGCGATTTTCGCGATCGGAAAGCCGGTTGCTTTGCTGGCCAGCGCCGAGCTGCGCGAAACGCGCGGATTCATTTCGATAACCACCATCCGGCCATTTTCCGGGTTCACCGCGAACTGCACGTTCGAACCCCCGGTTTCCACGCCGACTTCGCGGATAATTGCGGCCGAAGCGTCGCGCAGACGCTGAAATTCCTTGTCCGTCAGCGTCTGTGCGGGAGCCACGGTAATCGAATCGCCGGTGTGTACGCCCATGGGGTCGAAGTTTTCGATGGTGCAGATCACCACGAAGTTGTCGCGGAAATCGCGCATCACTTCGAGTTCGTATTCCTTCCAGCCGAGCACGGATTCTTCCACCAGCGCTTCATGTACCGGACTCATGTCCAGAGCGTGAGCGATGGCCTCGCCAAACTCTTCCTTGTTGTAAACGATCGAGCCGCCCGTGCCACCCAGCGTGAACGACGGGCGAATCACCAGCGGAAATCCCAGTTGATCGCAAAGCCGCAATGCATCTTTCGCGTTGTTCACCAGGGCGGACGCCGGGACTTCCAGACCAATCTTGCGGCAGGCATCCTTAAACCAGAGGCGGTCTTCCGCCACCTTGATGGCGCGCAGCGAAGCACCGATCATCTCCACTTTGTATTTTTCAAGGATGCCGCCTTCGGAAAGCTCGACGGCCAGATTCAGGGCCGTCTGTCCTCCGACCGTCGGCAGCAGTGCGTCCGGTTTTTCCCGGGCAATAATTTCCTCGAGATATTCCTTGGTAAGCGGCTCGATGTAGGTGCGATGCGCGAGTTCCGGGTCGGTCATGATGGTCGCGGGATTCGAATTCACCAACACGACCTCGTACCCCTCCGCGCACAGCGCTTTGCACGCCTGCGCACCAGAGTAATCAAACTCGCAAGCCTGACCGATAACGATCGGTCCGGAGCCAATGATCAGAATTTTCTTGATGTCTTTGCGCTTGGGCAAGTTTTCAGTCCCCGGTTCTCAGTTCTCCGTTACCAGTTCGAAAAAACTTCCTGCCTGAAGCCGGACGGTCCGTCACCACTTCACGCCATGGGTATTCAGGACGCTCTCGACTTGCTCCTGATGATTCAACAACGTCGAGTAAATCGCCTTGTAGTGGTCGCCTTGCTTCCATTCGATCACTTTGCGCGCGCGCGCGGCGCCGACGAGGTCTTCCATGGCCTGCCATTCAAGCATGCAAACCGCGATGTGAAAATAGCTGCTCCGCAACTCGCCATCGCCGTCGGGAACCCGAATCTCCATGTTAGGAAAAGTTCGCTGCAGATCTTCGAACAAGGCTGGATTGTCCGCTCGATGGCGTTCCATCAGAACCCAGTGACCCTGCTCGTGGACGTACGCCGAAAGTGCCAGGTCGTTATTGTCCAGGAAGCGCAGGTTCAGAGTCAGCACAGGATAGGAATGATTCATGGCCCCGCGCTCCATCAAAATGTCTCGCGTAACGGTGTAGTTCTTCAAGTCGTACTGCTTCGCGAGCCGTTCCATTTGCTCCTTGCGCTGCTCCTCCATTGGATAACCGTGCTTGGTCTTGATGTTCAGCTTGGGAGTTTGCGCCCACGCAAGCGATGATACGAACGCCGCAGCACCGATGAGCAGACACTTCTTGACGTGTTTGCGCTTCGGCATATTCTCCCGTGAAAGCTCCTTCAGTGCCGCGAACTCCCCGGCTGCGCGAATTCCTTCATTAAATCCGTGAATTGCGTGAACAAGTAGTGTGAATCGTGCGGCCCGGGCGATGCCTCCGGGTGATACTGCACGCTGAAGAGCGGCAACGACTTGTGGCGCATACCCTCATTGGTGCTGTCGTTCAAATTGATGTGCGTGATTTCAACTTTGCTGGATGGCAGTGATCCCGGATCGACGCAAAACCCGTGATTTTGCGCGGTGATCTCCACTTGTTCGGTGAGCAGATTTTTTACCGGGTGGTTCGAACCGTGGTGCCCAAATTTCAGCTTGAACGTTTTTCCGCCCAGCGCCAGTCCGCACAACTGATGGCCCAGGCAAATGCCGAAGACCGGCACGCGGCCGATTAGCTTTTGAATATTCTCCACCGCGTAGGTGATAGGTTCCGGATCGCCCGGCCCGTTCGAAAGAAAGACTCCGTCCGGCTTCATCCCCAGAACGTCCTCGGCGGAGGTTTGCGCCGGGACGACGTACACTTCGCAGTGGTGGTCCACGAGCAGTCGCAAAATGTTCTGCTTGATTCCGTAGTCGTAAGCCACCACGCGATGTTTCCGCGTCTCCGCTTGCGCGTCCGATTCGCCCATGTGCTCGGACCATGGCGAAATCGCGACATCGACGGATCCCTTATCCCATCCGTATGATTTCCCGCAGGTGACGCGGCTGGCGAGTTCCTGCCCCGCCATGCCCGGCAATTGCTTGGCTTCGAAAATCAATTGGTCGGCGGGTGTCCCGTCTGTGGATACAATGCCGCGCAGTGCGCCGACGTTTCGAATATGCCGCACCAGCGCCCGCGTATCGATGTCCCAGATCACGGGAATCTGGTGCCGGTTCAGATACAGCTGCGCCGTCTCCCCCGATCTCCAGTTTGAAGAGACCTGCGAGAATTCCCGCACGATGAGCGATTCGATGAACGGCCGCGAGGATTCCTCATCCTCGACGTTCGCACCGACATTTCCGATGTGCGGATAGGTCAAACAGACGATCTGCCCGGCGTAGCTGGGGTCGGTGAAGACTTCCTGATAACCGGTGAGGCTGGTATTAAAAACGACTTCGCCGCCGCGGCGCGTGATGGCGCCGGCCGCGCGGCCGTTAAAGACGCGCCCGTCTTCCAGCGCGAGTATCGCGGGTCGGTGCTGAACTTCGGCCAGTGGGTCCTCCCATATTTCTCATCAAAATGTGCCGTTCACTTTGTGTCGGCGTCCGTGGCCGAAAGCGAGCCGAAATGATCCACGGGCCAGTAGGCAAAGACGGCGCGACCATAAATATACCGACTCGCCACGGCCCCGAAGACGCGCGAATCGTTTGAGCTGATGCGGTGGTCGCCCATCACGAAATAGCTGTCGGGTGGCACGAGCTTAGGCCCAAAATCGCTCAGATCCTCGTACTGCGGCGGAACATAGGGTTCGGGCACAACCTTCCCGTCGACGTAGACGGCGCCCTGCCGGATTTGCACGGTCTCTCCCGGCAAACCGACCACGCGCTTGATGAACGATTTCGAGTGATCGAGCGGATACCAGAACACGACCACATCTCCGCGCTGTATCGGCTCGAAGCGGTAGACAAATTTGTTGATGAAAATGCGTTCCTGGTCGGAGAGCAGCGGGGCCATGCTGGTCCCTTCGACTTTTACCGGCTGGTACAAGAAGACGATGATCACCAGTGCGAGACCGATGGCGATCAGCAGGTCGCGGGTCCAGACGCGAATTTCGTTTCGCAAGGAGTGCAGCGGCGCCGACCGTTCAGCGGCGGCACTTGAATCTGACTGCTCACGTCTCACATTTGCCGCCGTTAGGCCAGCGGTCACAACAGAAGACGATACCGGAACTTGGGTCTCCGGTGAAGTCGAGGTCGCAGGCTGTTTCTCGTCCGGTCTTTCCATTTTTGGCTGCCTTGTATTTATAGCACGGCCATCGCGGCGCGCGCCAGATGCGTTTTGTCGCAGTGGCCCGCGGAGTGCAAGGCTGCTGGGCCTTCCTTCATCTAGTGAGATTCGCCAAACGCCACCTTTCGTTGCTCGCCGATGCTGGATATTTATCGAAAGGCGTGGAGGTTCTTGGAACTGGGGCGCGGTCGATTATTCGTCGCCGAGCGCGTAATTCAGCGAAGCCAGAGCGGCAATGACAGCGGTCTCCGTACGAAGGATCAATCGGCCGAGAGCAGCTTCCAGAAAGCCACAGCCATGAGCCGCCGCGAATTCCGCATCTGTCCAGCCACCCTCCGGACCGATCGCGATGGTTGCCTTTGTAGCCTCCTGACCCTTCAAGACCATGCGCAACGACGAAGCGGTTGCTCGCTCCGAAAGCATCACGCGCAAACCATCTTTGCAGGAAGCCAACGTGTTTTCTGGTTTTACCACTTCGCCCAGCACGGGCACGCGAACGCGCCGTGATTGCTGCGATGCTTCCAACAAAATCTTCTTCCAGCGCTCCGCCCGCTTCGCTGCCGCTGCGAGCAAGGCCTTCTCACTTCGCCCGGCCGCGAGCGGCACAATCGTGTTCACCCCTAGCTCGGTGGCCTTTTCAAGCGCCCATTCGAAAGCGTCAAACTTCACCACGGCCAGCAGCAACGTGACATCCACGCTAGGGTGGAACGCGGGCAACTCCTCGACCAGGGCGAATTGCACGCGACCGCGACCCACACTTTCGATCCGGCCGAGCCACACTCTTTCGCCGTCGCTCAGCTCATAGAGCTGCCCCGCTTGGGCGCGCAACACGCGTCCCAGGTGATGGGCCGCTTCGCCTTCCATGACTGCGGTCTCACCCGCAATTTGTTCCACGAAAAACCGTCTTCGCACGCGGAGATTCTATCTCAGGAGCAGGCTGCTACCCGAAGATGTCTTTCACTTTATCGAAGATCGAGGAGTTGCGGTCCGCGGGCCTATTGTCCACTTTCATCGTGGCGCCAAGTTGCTCGATCAATTTCCGCTGGTCCCGCGTAAGTTTCGTTGGCGTCATCACACGCACGTGATAGTACAAATCGCCTTTGCCACCGCCGCGCGGATCGGCCAGTCCCTTGCCTTTGATACGAAATACGGCGCCGCTCTGCGTGCCTTCGGGAATCTTCAGCTTCTCTTCCCCGTTCAATCCCGGCACTTGCAATTCCGTACCCAGAGTCGCCTGCGCGATGCTCAAGGGAATCGTGCAATACAAGTCCGCGCCGCGCCGTTCGAAGAATGAATGCTCTTTGACTTCCAGCACCACGTACAAATCGCCCGCCGGCCCGCCATTCGGCCCGGGCTCGCCTTCGCCGGCGACACGCAGCCGTGTCCCGGTATCCACTCCCGGCGGAATCCGCAGCTCAATGGTCTTTTCGCGCTCAAGGCGTCCTTGACCGCGGCACTCCATGCACCGCTCCTTCACAATTTGTCCCGCGCCCTGGCATGCTGGACACGTGCGCGAGATGGTAAAAAATCCCTGCTGATAGGCCAACTGCCCGCGACCGGCGCACGTCTGGCAGGCCTGAACGCCCGTGCCCTTTTTCGCGCCGGTGCCGTTGCAGGCCTCGCAGTATTCCTGCCGCGGCAGCTTGATCTTGGTGGTCACACCCGCGGACGCTTCTTCGAACGTGAGCGACATGTCGTATCGCAAATCGGACCCACGCTGAGCGCGGCTGCGTCCACGCCGTCCACCGCCTCCAAAGAGATCCTCGAAGCCGAAGAAATCTCCGAAAATGTCGTGGAAATCCTGGAAGACGGTGTGGTCAAATCCCTGCCCGCCTACACCGGAAAGCCCTGCATGACCGTACGTGTCGTAAACCTGCCTCTTTTGGGCATCGCTCAGCACGCTGTACGCTTCGGTGCATTCGCGGAACTTTACTTCCGCCTCAGATTTGTTTTCCGGATTGCGGTCAGGATGCCATTTCAGCGCAGACTTACGGTACGCGGATTTAATCTCCTCGACCGCCGCCGTCCGCGTCACGCCCAGCACTTCGTAGTAATCCCTTTGATTCCCCTTGGCCATGGAAACTCTCGAGCTCCTTTAGTTCACTGCCTTTTTCGATGCGGGATTCGGATGTACGGCTACACGCACCATTGCCGGACGCAGCACTCGTCCGTGAAACAGATATCCCGGCTGAAATACCTGCAGAATGGCGCCGTCTTCGTGGTCCGTTGTTTCAGCGCGATCGACCGCCTGATGAAGATGCGGATCAAATGACTTTCCAACGGGATCGATCCGCTCTACTCCGAGCTTCGTGACACTATCCAAAAGCTGCTTGTAGATGAGCTCAAACCCTTTGCGGTAATTGTCGTATTCGGCCTCGCGGTGCGCCGCCAATGCGTGCTCAAATCCGTCGATCACCGGAATGAGCCCTTCGATCACCCGCGCCGTGGCGCGCTTCGATTCTTCAAAGCGTTCCTTCTCGATGCGCTTCCGGTAATTGTCAAAGTCGGCTTGCCGCCGCAGCAGCGTCTGGCGCAATTCTTCCAGGTCCGCCGTGAGTTTGGCCATCTCCGCGTCGGCTTTCGCTGTATCAGCGGCCACAGCCTGGGCTTCCGCGGATGGTTCGACGTTCGCGTTGTCGGGATCTTTGTTGATATTGAGATTGATCTTCATTTCCTTGTCGCTCAAGTTTTCACTTCTCCTGCGCCAAAATTTTTCAAGTCTTGCTCAGCGCTTCGCTGAAAAGCTGAGCCACGTAGGCGACGGCGGTCATGGCCCGCTCGTAATGCATGCGCGTCGGCCCCAGCACGCCAAGCGAACCCTGCACCAAATCGTTACTGGTATACGCGGCGCTGATCAGCGCCAGGTTCTCTCCGGCTTCCGACATCTCTTTGATGCCAATTTGCACGTGAACGGGTTCAGGAGTTTCAATGCAAGCATTCAGCACCGTCACGAGCCGGTGCTTCTCTTCAATGGCCGCCAACAAATCGCGCAACTGCGCCTGATCCACAAATTCGGCGGCACCAATGATCTGCGCGGTACCTTCGACGTGCACGTGCAAGGCGGATTCATCTTCCAACACCGCCGGGTCGCATAGCGTCAGAGCGCTCTGAGCCATGCCTTCGTACCGCTCACGCTCCGTTGCGAGCTTCTGCAGAAGATCAGCGCGAATCGCTTCCAGCGTCCACCCCGAATAGTGCCGGTTCAAAAACTCCGCTGTCGCGTCCAGCTCCCCTTGGGTGAACAACCTGCTTGGCCGCAGAATTTTGTCCCGCGTATTCCCACCCGGCGAGATCAGCACCACTACCACGCGGCCGTCCGGCAGCAGCCACATCCGCGCGTGTTCCAAAACAGTCTTGCCCAGCGGCGGCGACACAATAATGCCGAGGCCGTTGGAAACCTCCGCCAGCACATGCCCGGCGCGTTCTGTGATTTCTGTTGCGCTGGTGGCGCCGCCCATTTCCCGCTGGATCCATTCGCGGTCCACTGCGGTAATGGTGGCTTGCGATGCAATCTCTTGGGCAAAAAACCGGTACGCCGCAGCCGTCGGCACGCGCCCCGCCGAGGTATGGGGTTGGTACAGAAACCCGGCATCCTCCAGGTCCGCCATGACGTTCCGAATCGTTGCGGTGCTCAGCGTCTCTTCGAAGCCTTTCGAGATCACGCGCGAGGACACCGGCTCGCCCGTCTCGATGTACGCGCGCACGATGTCCGCGAGAATCTGGCGGTTCCGCCGTTCTTGGAGGGCAGAATTCCTCATAGCAGCACTCTACTCCTAGTGCTAAAGAGTGCTACCTATATTGTAGGAAGCGTGTCAAGAGCGGTCAACGTGGGTTCCCGCCCGTGTTTGCCCAAGAACGGAAGGGGCAGGATTTGTCGTGCCCCCAGAGCGAATCTCGTCATGTCCATGGGTGCAACGAAACGTTCGTCGGTTCGCCTGCTGCGAGACAGACTAATTGTTGTCGATTTGGGCGCGCTGGAGTTTGTCGGAATAATCGATGTACACCGTTTTCCACTCGGTGAAAAAATCGATCGCGGCGATAGCCGCTTCGCGGTGGCCGTTGCCGGTTTGTTTCGTCCCGCCGAAGGGCAAGTGGGTCTCCGCCCCAATCGTCGGCGCGTTTACGTAGACAATTCCGGTGTACAGATCGCGAGTGGCCTGGAAGGCGCGGTTCACGTTTCGCGTGTAAATCGAAGCTGACAAGCCGTACGGCACGCCATTCGCAACATCTATGGCATGTTCCAGGTTGTCGATCGGGATCACAGATACGACCGGCCCGAAGATTTCTTCCTGCGCCACGCGCATTCTCGGCGAGCAATCGCCAAACACGGTCGGCGCGTAGAACCAGCCCTTCGCGTGAGCGCCGCTGTCCAGTCGAACTCCCCCGGTCAGTAGTTTCGCGCCTTCATTCTTGCCGATCTCCACGTAGCTCATGACCGTTTTCAATTGTTGCTCGTTGATGCAGGGTCCCATTTCCGTGTCCACATCCAGCCCATTGCCAACCTTCAGCGACTTCACCCTCTCCACAAACCGATCCATAAAGTCCTTGTACACGCTCTTGTGGACCGCCACGCGGCTGGCTGCGGTGCAGCGCTGCCCAGTCGTGCCGAAGCCGCCCCAGACCGCTCCGTCCACGGCGAGATCAAGATTGGCGTCATCCATGACGATGATGATGTTCTTCCCGCCCATCTCCAGGCTGTAATGCTTGAAGTCCGGCGCGCAAGCCTGCGCGATGATTCGCCCGACTGCCGTTGAGCCCGTAAAGCTGATCACCGGCACATCCTTATGCTGTGACAACGGCGCTCCCGCTCCCGGGCCGTCGCCGCTCACTAGATTCACTACGCCTCGCGGCACGCCCGCCTCCGTCAGAATCTGCACCAGGTGATACGACGAGAGCGGCGTATCCTCCGCCGGCTTCAGCACCACGGTATTGCCGCTGATCAGCGCGGGCATCATCTTCCAGGAAGGAATAGCCATCGGAAAATTCCACGGTGTGATCATTCCGCAGACGCCAACGGACTGGCGCACGCTCATCGCAAATTTATTGGGCAATTCCGAAGGCGTCGTCTGGCCGAACAGTCGCCGCCCCTCGCCCGCCATGTAATACGTCATGTCGATGGCTTCCTGGACGTCGCCCCGGGTCTCCGCCAGGACCTTGCCCATCTCGCGCGTCATGTCCTTTGAAAACTCTTCCTTGCGTTGGAGCAACAACTCCGCCGCGCGAAACAAGATTTCCGCCCGCTTCGGCGCCGGCACTAGCCGCCACGACTTGTATGCCTCTTTGGCCGCGTCCACGGCCGCGTTCACGTCCTCGTCCGTGGAGGACACAAACATCCCGATCAATTCATCGGTGTTCGCGGGGTTGCGGTTTTCGTATGCTTTCCCGCTCCGCGATTCCACCCATTCGCCGTTGATGAAATTCTTAAAAATTCGGGGGGCAACAGCCGTGGCCATACTTCCTCCTCAATCCCTGAAATTTGCCGCTTTGCTCTTCGTCTATTCCTTTGCAGGTTAGAAAGCGAAAAACCACCGCGTGGAATCTAAATTCTACCGTCGCCTCTCAATGCGGTCAAACTCAGTACCGCTAAGTTGAATGACCGCAAATATCTACCGGTTTCCCAAAAATCCCGTTCGCCTGGGAATGCATCCAATTAGTGTAATGCGACGCCCTACCTTCAACGGTTGACTTGCATGCTTTGTCGTGGAGGGGTCCCTCTACCTGATCGCATCGACTCTTACTCTACTAGCTCGTTTTCTAAGACTTGGAGCATAGCAGCTCTCTCCTGGCAATAACCCTTCGCTTTGTGTAAAGGGCCCGCCAAACGCTCGACCAGTTTTTCCGCCTGTCCTAAAACCTGTCTGTTGGGCCGTTGTTTGTTACGTATTTTTAGGCTATTAAACTTGGATATCTTTCGGGCGGTTTTCTATCTGACCGCCTGCTCGCGCCATTCCCTGCATTAAGAATGGAGCACTGATGCCCAGCCAAGGAAGATTTGTCTCTCTTGCAGTTGCTGCGCTCGCTTGTTGCTTTCCTTTAGGCTCTGCCGAGGCACAAGCCGTGCGCGGTCTCCACGCGCGACCTCTAGTAACGCAGAATATCGACGAAGAAAAGCGCGTCGAGCTGCACGGCAATACGCGTCCCGAAGCGAAGAGCGAGCATGATCGCGGTGCCGTGGACGATGATTTCCTCATGGAGCACATGCTGCTCCAGCTGCGCCGACCTGCTGAGGAGGAAGAGGAACTTCAAGAGTTCCTCGATGAGCTGCACAAGGACGGAGCGTCAAACTTCCACCGCTGGATCAGCGCGCAGGAATTCGGAGAGAGATTCGGTCCATCAGATCGAGATCTCGATAAGATCACCGATTGGCTTGAGGCGCGGCAGTTCAAAGTCAACGTCGTCTATCCCAGTGGCATGGTGATCGATTTTTCCGGTACTGCCGGACAGGTGCGAAGAGCCTTCCACACGGAAATCCATCACCTTGATGTCAAAGGCGAAAAGCACATCGCCAACATCAGCAACCCGCAGATTCCGGCCGCGCTCGGTTCCCTCGTGGTGGGTATCGTCTCGCTGCACGATTTCTCGCCTCGCGCCATGCACCAAATGCACCAGACCCGGCATGAATTCACGTTTCCCAATCCCCTGGGCGGCGCCAGCTTTGCGCTGGTGCCGGCAGACCTTGCCACGATTTACAACTTGAACCCACTCTTCAACGCCGGCAATTCGGGACAGGGTCAGACGATTGCGCTCATCGAAGACACGGATGTCTTCAGTCTTTCGGACTGGAATTCCTTCCGCTCGAAGTTTGGCCTTTCCAGCTACACGGCGGGAACGATTACCACAGTCCATCCCGCGCCTCCGAGTGGACCCAACAACTGCAGCAGGCCGGGCGTTATCGCCCCGAATGACGCGGAAGCCATCCTGGATGCGGAATGGGCCAGCGCCGCCGCCCCTAGTGCGGCCATCAAGATGGCCTCCTGTAAAGATACCAGCACGACTTTTGGTGGCCTCATTGCCGTTCAGAATCTCATCAACGCCAAGAGCGGACCTCCGGCTATCATGAGCATCAGCTACGGCCAGTGCGAGACCGTTAACGGCGCAGCTGCCAACGCAGCTTATAACGCGGCCTATCAGCAGGCCGTGGCGGAAGGCGTCTCTATCTTCGTTGCCGCGGGGGATAGCGGCGCGGCCGGCTGCGACAATAGCGTTTCTGAGGCGACCCACGGCATCGCCGTAAATGCGTTTGCATCCACGCCTTACAACGTGGCTGTAGGCGGCACGGACTTTAGTGATACGTACTCCAGCACCAATTCCAGCTATTGGAATTCGGGCAACACACCCGCCTTTGGCTCGGCTATTTCTTACATCCCGGAAATCCCTTGGAATGATTCCTGCGCGGGCGCGCTGGTATCGAATTTCGAGGGCTTTAGCCCGACCTACGGCTCAACGAGCCTATGTAATGATCCTACCATCGGGCCATTCCTGCAAACCACAGTCGCAGGCGGCGGCGGCCCAAGTGGCTGCGCCACTGGCACGCCTTCTGTCAACGGCGTCGTGAGCGGAAGTTGCCAGGGTTGGTCCAAACCCTCTTGGCAATCCGTCCTTGGCAATCCCCACGACGGCGTGCGCGATACTCCGGACGTGTCCCTCTTCGCGGCCGACGGCCTTTGGGGTCACTACTATGTGTTCTGCTGGTCGGACACCGCGAATGGCGGATCTGCCTGCACCGGCTCTCCCGACGGTTGGTCCGGCGCAGGCGGCACCTCCTTCTCATCTCCCATTATGGCTGGCATCCAGGCGCTTGTTAACCAACGGGTTGGCGCACGCCAAGGCAATCCCAATCCTGTCTACTACCAAATCGCTGCCACCGAGTACGGCGCAGCCGGCAGCAACTCCTGTAACTCCTCAAACGTTGTCAGCGCTGGAAACTCTTGTGTTTTCTATGATGTCACGCTGGGCGACATGGACGTGAATTGCACGGGCAATCACAATTGCTACTTGGCTTCCGGCGCTGTCGGAGTTCTAGCCACTTCCAACAGCTCGTTCGCGCCAGCGTATGGCACGACGACAGGATGGGACTTCGCGACTGGAATTGGGACCATCAACGCCACGAACTTGGTAAATAACTGGCCGGGGTCTACGCCCATCCAGAGCTTCACACTCTCGGCCTCGCCCAGCAGCTTGACCGTCACGCAGGGAGCCAGCGGCTCAAGCACGATCTCGCTCACTCCCCAGAATGGTTTCAATGGCAACGTCAGTTTGTCAGCATCGGGCTTACCCAACGGCGTGAGCGCCTCCTTCAGTCCCAACCCGGCCACTGCCACCAGCACCTTGACGCTGACCGCCAGCAACACGGCCACCGCAGGCGCGGCCACCGTCACCATCACCGGCACCTCTGGCAGCTTGACGAACAGCACCACCATTGCCCTCACCGTAAACTCTGTCCCCGCGCCGAGCTTCACACTCTCGGCCTCGCCCAGCAGCTTGACCGTCACGCAGGGAGCCAGCGGCTCAAGCACGATCTCGCTCA
>Ga0137409_10005806_pt1 | contig 12826 bp, 8 predicted proteins | sample CZODoug1_16funga_FD_122059 | JGI IMG/M metagenome (GOLD analysis project Ga0137409, IMG submission 122059) | Vadose zone soil fungal communities from Angelo Coast Range Reserve, California, USA - CZODoug1_16fungal (Hybrid Assembly) | ecosystem: Environmental > Terrestrial > Soil > Vadose zone...
GCTCCCAAACACGCACGCGGCATGGCGCGCTGGCAGCTTGCTTTGCGACGAGAATAGTCCTCCTCTGCTGAACTCCAGGATTGCCGCACCGAGTTTGCCTGAATGAGCTGAAGCGCCTCGTAGCCGAATCACAAAGAACCCGCAGCTTCCAAAAGCACAATACCGAGAGGACGCGAAGCCCCTTGACGCAATCCCCAGCTTCGGTAGAATCCATCAGATCGGAAACACTAGTCTCAACGAGCCGATGCGAAAGAAATTCAAACGGTGTTTTGTCACCGTCGGTTTCCGGTTAGGCATCATCGTAGGAGTTTTCCTTGTGATGATTTCGTTGGAATCTCGGTAGCAATGAATCAATCGATCTACTTCGTTCGTGCTTCAGTGCTCTTCGTCTCCGCACTCAGCGTGGCCTTCCTGTTACTTTGCTTCCTCGACCGGGTCTGCAAGAAACGAATCTCTCTTTGGTTCAACTTCGTAATCGCCCTCATCGTTGCATCCTTTCTACTTTTCGTCGCAGATGCTGGCCTCTCCTGAATTAGTCATCAAAAAATGTGCCTGCGAACCATGGACGAGCTGCACCAGGCAGACTATACGATCAATCCAAGTAGCCAGCCCGTGCCGCGTATGCTATAAGAATTTTCGTGCAGGGTCTCCCCGTCAACACGGTACTCCAATCCAATGTTCCATCGTCGAAAGATTTTAGCCGCCCAATATTTTGGATGTTGGCGACTTTAGGTGTCGTAGCCCGCCTGGCTATTGTGATCTTGGCCGGAAATCGCCTGACAGCTCCGTGGAGCGGCGTCGGCGACGTGCAGCAAGCCCAGATCGAGGACGGCGCCCGAGAGGTTGGCGATCTCGAGATCGGGGTTGAGGCCGGGCTGGGGCCGGCGCAGCGATTTCAGGACCAGATCGCCCACGACGATCGAAGTATTGCTCTGCTCGCCGGTGAGCCGCCGGGCGGCGAGCGTGTCTGGGTCGGGCGGGAACGCCCAGCCAGGGGTCGGCCGGAAAGCGAACCGGCCATGGTGGCCGTCGGCCGAGCGAGCGGCGGCAATGGCACCGAGGACGCGGCGGCCGAACCGCGGGTCGTGGTGAGCGTCCACCACCGCCTCCGGGCCGGCGCGGGCGAGCGTGGCCTCCGCCGCGGCCTCGGCCGACACGGTGACCGGGACGTAGTACGGGTCACCGTCCACCGCGAGGAGCAGGAGCACGAGCGGCCCGTCGGGATCGAGGACGGCCCAGTCCAGCACGTCCGCCGCCGCGATGCCGCGGGTCTTGGCCGCGAACCAGCGCTGGCGGATCAGGAAGCGCGCGAGATCGGAGCGACCGGGGCCCGAGAGCAGCGCGACGAGCGCGGCGGGGTCAGAGTGGAGTGGCCTCGATGCCATAGAGGGGCTGGTCGGGCAGGGGTGGCTGCAGCCGGAACCAGTAGTAGCCGTAGGGCGCCAGGCTGATGAAATAGGGTTGAGCTCCGATCGTGGGGAAGCGGGTATCGCCCAGCATCTCCACCGGGGTGTGTCCCCGCCAGGCCCGCAGGTCGAGCTCCACCGGCTGGGCCGAGCCGGCGAGGTTGTGGACCGCGACGACCGTCTCGCCCTCGTGCTCGCGCACGTGGGCGAGCACGCTCTCGTTGGCCGGGCGGAGGAAGGTGAGGGTGCCACGGCCGAAGACGCGCGTCTTCTTGCGCACCGCGATGAGGCGCTTCATCCAGTGGAGCAGCGATGACGGGGTACGCTGCTGGGCCTCCACGTTGATCGCCTGGTAGCCGTAGACCGTGTCCACGATGAGGGGCAAGTAGAGCCGGGCGGTGTCGGCGCGGGAGAAGCCCGCGTTGCGGTCGCCCGTCCACTGCATCGGGGTGCGGACCCCGTTGCGATCGCCGAGGTAGATGTTGTCGCCCATCCCGAGCTCGTCGCCGTAGTAGAGGATCGGGCTGCCCGGCAGGGTGAAGAGCAGGCTCGTGAGCAGCTCGATCTTGCGCCGGTCGTTCTCGAGCAGCGGGGCCAGCCGCCGACGGATCCCCAGGTTGAGCCGCATGCGTGGGTCGGAGCCGTAGGCATAGTAGAGATGCCGGCGCTCCTCGTCGCTCACCATCTCGAGCGTGAGCTCGTCGTGGTTGCGCAGGAAGAGGCACCACTGGGCGGTGGCCGGGATCTCCGGGGTGTGCACGAAGATGTCGGTGATCGGGCGCCGGTCTCCGTGACGGACGGCCAGGAACATGCGGGGCATCAGCGGGAAGTGGAAGGCCATGTGGAACTCGTCGCCGTCGCCGAAGTAGGGGCGGACGTCGGCGGGCCACTGGTTGGCTTCTGCCAATAGAATACGCCCCTGGTACTCGCGGTCGATGGTGGCGCGGATCTCCCGCAGGAAGTCGTGCGTCTCGGGCAGGTTCTCGCAGTTGGTGCCTTCCCGCTCGATCAGATAGGGGACCGCGTCGCAGCGGAAGCCGTCGAGGCCTTTGTCCAGCCAGAAGCGCATGACGTCGAGCAGCTCGCGGCGCACCTGCGGGTTGTCGAAATTGAGATCCGGCTGGTGGTGGAAGAAGCGGTGCCAGTAGTAGGCCTTCGCCACCGGATCCCATGTCCAGTTGGAGTTCTCGGTGTCGAGAAAGATGATGCGGGCGTCCCGGTAGCGCTCGTCGGTGTCGCTCCAGACGTAGTAGTCGCGATAGGGGGAATCGGGCCCGCGGCGGGCGCCCTGAAACCACGGGTGCTGGTCCGAGGTGTGGTTGACCACCAGGTCCGCGATGACCCGCATGCCGTGGCCGTGGGCCGCCTCGAGGAACCGGTCGAAATCGGCCATCGTGCCGTAATCCGGGTGGATCGCGCGATAGTCCGCCACGTCGTAGCCGTCATCGCGCAGCGGCGAGCGGAAGAAGGGCAGGAGCCACAGACAATCCACCCCCAGCTCCTTGAGATGCCCGAGCTGGCTGGTGAGCCCGATGAAATCGCCGATGCCGTCGTCGTTGCCGTCCTTGAAGGCCCGGACGTGCAGCTCGTAGAAGACGGCGTCCTTGTACCAGAGGGGGTCGCGATCGCTCATGACCGGCTCACGCGTCGTTCGGGGATTCGCAAACGAATGTCCGGGGCAGTAGCCTGGCGAGGCGCAGCCGAAGGCGAGCCGAGCGGATAAATCATGCCTTTAAGGCTTTCAACGGTGTTCAAGGCGAAGGTGTTCACGCGTAATAGTCAAAATCGCGCTCGCGCCGCCGCCAGCGGCCCACGCGATAGATATGCGCCGGCGCGGTGCGCGGGTCGAGCGTGACCGAGTGGGTCGCGCCGCGCACGAGCCGACGGTCGCCGCCGAGCAGCTCGTGGAGCTCGTAGGTCTCGTCGGGAGCGATGCCGACCTCCGCGAGCGGGATCTCGAGCGCGGCCTCGTGGGTGGCGAAGGGGTCCAGGTTGACCGCGACCAGGATCACGTTGTCGCGCGCGGGGGTGAGCTTGCCGTAGAAGATCACGTGCGGGCTGCTCGCCGGGTAGAAGCGCAGGCCGCCCATGGTGTGGAGCGCCGGGTTCTCCTGCCGGATCGCGTTGAGCTGTGCGATGTAGCTCGAGAGATTTCCGGGAGCGTCCCAGTCGCGCACCCGGATCTCGTACTTCTCGGAGCCCCGGTACTCCTCGGTGCCGGGCAGGGGCGTGGCCTCGCAGAGCTCGTAGCCGCTGTAGACGCCCCAGACGGACGACAGCGTGGCGGCCAGGGCGGCCCGCATGCGGAAGGCGGGCGGCCCGCCGCGCTGGAGCACTTCGGGGAGGATGTCGGGCGTGTTGACGAAGAAGTTGCCGCGAAAGTACTCGGCCATCTCGGAGCCGGTCAGCTCCTCGAGGTACTCGGTCAGCTCCTCCTTGAAGTTCCGCCAGGTGAAGTAGGTGTAGGACTGGGTGAAGCCGGCCTTGCCGAGCGCGCGCATCACCTTGGGCCGGGTGAAGGCCTCCGAGAGGAACACGACGTCGGGATCGCGCTCCTGGACCTCCCGGATCAGCCAGGCCCAGAAGTCGAGCGGCTTGGTGTGCGGGTTGTCCACCCGGAACGTCCGCACGCCCTGGTCGATCCAGAATCTGACGACGCCCAGCAGCGCGTTCCAGAGCGATTCCCAGGCCGGCGTCGCGAAGTTGATGGGGTAGATGTCCTGGTACTTCTTGGGCGGGTTCTCCGCGTACTTGATGGTCCCATCGGGCCGCTGGTAGAACCATTCCGGGTGCTCGCGCACCCACGGATGATCCGGCGAGCACTGGATCGCGAAGTCGAGCGCGATCTCCATCCCGAGGCCCTGCGCGGTCTTCACGAGGCGACGGAAGTCCTCGAGCGTGCCGAGCTCCGGATGCACCGCGGTGTGGCCGCCCTCGGGCCCGCCGATGGCCCAGGGGCTGCCCGGATCGCCGGGGCCGGCCGCCAGCGCGTTGTCCGGGCCCTTGCGCGCGGTGCGGCCGATGGGATGGATGGGCGGCAGGTAGACCACGTCGAAGCCCATGCGCCGGATCCCGGGGAGCCGGTCGATGCAGTCGTCGAAGGTGCCGTGGCGGCCGGGGACCCGGCTCTGCGAGCGTGGGAACATCTCGTACCAGGCCGCGAAGGCGGCCTGCGGCCGGTCCACCACCACCTCGAGCTCCCGGTCGTGGCGCGTGAGGTCCGGCCGCGGCTGGACGCGCGCCATCACCTGGCGCAGGTCGGAGTCGAGGAGGACGTCGAGGCGGCGGTCGCGCGAGGACGCGGCCTCGAGCCGCTCGAGCGCACGGGCCAGCGCGGCCGCGTCCGCGTCCCGCGCCCCCCCGCGCGCGCGGGCGAGCATCGCGCCGCCTTCGAGCAGCTCGCTGGTGAGGTCGGCCTGACCGCCGGTCAGGCGTCGCCGCATCTCCTCGACCCAGGAGCCGAAGGTGTCGGTCCAGGCCTCCACCGTATAGCGATAGCGCGTATTGGCCTGGAGCGGGAACGAGCCGGCCCAGCCGTCGTTGTCCACGGGCGAGAGCGGCGTCTCGCGCCAGTCGGTCTCGCCCACCGCGCGGAAGCGGATCGACGCGGCGAGGAGGTCGTGTCCTTCCTTGAAGATGTCGGCGGTGATCGTCAACGCCTCTCCCACGACCCGCTTCACCGGATAGCGGCCGTCGTCCACCGCGGGGCGCACGTGCTCGATCACGATCGGGCGGCGGATCCTGGTCATCGCCACCGGTCCACCAGATAGGGCTTGTCCTCCTCGAACATGCCGCCCAGGCGCGTCGCGCTCTGGAGCAGCGCGGCGGGCGGCCGCGCGCTGGTCTCGAGGATCACGGAGGCGGCGCGGCCCAGGTAGAGCGGGGCGAGCGACTGGGCGGCGTGGCTCCGGTAGACGACGCGGGCACGATAGGCGAGCAGGAAGTCGTACACCACGCGGGTCCAGAGCCGGTCCGAGAAGCGGAATCGCTCGAGGGGCCGATCACTGAGCTCGAGGACCTCGCCCAGATTCTCAGGGGCCAGGATGCGCTCCCACACCGGCAGGAGATCGCGCACGCCCTGGACGAAGCCGACCTGCATGCGCTCGGCGTCCACCGCGGGGCCGCCCGGCAGGGGCTCGGGCGGCACGCCGAAGGTCGGCGCCGGCTCCGATCCCCGGACGTCGAGCCAGTAGCTCTCCGACTGCTCGGCCAGGGCAAAGAGGGCACCGGCCACCCGGCCCACCGTGCGGCCGAGCGGTGCGGGCGGCTGGGTGGCCGCCACCGTTCGCGGGCCCAGCACCGCCTGGCCCACCGTGAAGCCCCGCTCGATCGCGGCCCCGGGCAGCCAGAACTCGAGGCCCTGACGGCCGAGGTCCGTCTCCCAGACCGCCTGGGCCAGGAAGGCATCGGCGGCCGGCCCCGAGCAGGCGAACTCCTCGGCGAGCGGATGCACGAGCTGCCGGCCGAAGAGGCTGCGCATGAGCGGCACGACGAGGGCCTGGGTGAGGGTGCCGTCGTAGCGATAGCGATGGTAGATCGGCAGCACCAGCCCGACGTCGTCCTTGAGGACCGGGGTGGCCAGGGCCCGGAGCCACTCCGCGGTGGTGCTGCCGAGATCGGCGTTGAGCATCACGAGTGCCCGCGCCTCGAGCCTCCGGCCGACGGTCAGCATCGTACGCACCGCCTGGGCCCAGTCGAGCGCGCCGTCGGCGGCGTGTCCGGCCCCGGCCGCCCGGACCACGCGCACCGGGCCCAACGCGGAGGCCAGCGCCGCCGGCGCCTCCTCGGACGGGGCCTGGTCCACGTGCACGACCACCGCGCCCTGGCCTGCGAAGTGCGCGTCGAGGGCCGCGCGCACCGCCCCCGCCACCGCCGCGATGGTGGCGCTCGGTCCGGCGGTGGCCAGGCCCACCACGAGGTCGGCGGTGCCGATCCCCTCGACGGTGGTCCGGATCTCGTCGGCGAGCTCGAGCGTTTCCATCACCGGGTGAGATGGGCGAGCAGGGCGAGGTAGTCGCTCAGGTGTCGGGTCACGAGGAAATTGCGGCGCACGTGCTCGCGCCCGGCCGCGCCCATGCGACCGATGAGCTCGGGGTTGCTCAGGAGCTGCCGGATGCGGAACGCGGCGCCCTCCACGGTTTCCACGGTATACCCGGTGACGTTCACGACCATCTGAAATGGGATGCCGCCCGCGATGGTGCCGATCACCGGCTTGCCCTTCCACATCGCGGTGGCCACCTCGATGGTGAAGTCGGCCTTCAACGGCTTCTGGATCGCGATCGTCGCCGCGCGCTCGAGCGCGTTCAGCTCGGTCTGGGGATCCGGGGGCAGGACGATCACCGCGATGTCGGGATCCTGACCGGCCGCCTCGCGCACGTCGGCGAGGACGTCTCCTCCGGGCGCGGAGGGCGGGCCGGCCAGCACGAGCCGGACGTCGTGGTGCTTCTTCACGAGGCGGAAGGCGTTGATGACGCCGAGCGGGTCGTGCTGGCGCTCGAACGGCCCCACCTGGAGCAGGATGGGCTTGTCCCGCGGCACCTGGAGGCGATCCATCTGGGCGGCCTGCTCGGCGCGGGTCATCTCGCGGTTGCGCTCGGAGAGCGGATCGATGGACGGATACACGATGAAACGGGGGATGGAGAGCGGCGTCGCGAAGCGGGCGAGGGAGAAGACCGCCGCGTCGTAGCGCTGGGCGATCGGGCGGAGCGCGCTCCAGATCTGCGGCTGGGCGGAGGAGAGATCCTGGTGGCAGCGCCAGACCCAGCGCCCCGCAGTGCCGCGCTGCTCGACCAGGCCGAGCGGGCTGGCGTCGTGCACCATCACGAGATCGGCGTCGAGCCGGAGGCGGCGCGCGTTCTCGGCCGCGGTGTCGCGCAGGCGGGCCAGCATGGCCTCGGTGATGACCTGCTCGGTTCCCGCGAGGGCCCGGCTCACCGCGCGGCCGACCTGGTCGAAGTCCGCGGCGCCGATCGTGATCTCCCACGTGGTCTCCACGCCCAGGTCGTTCATGATCGGCACGAGCCGGTTCAGCACTTCCACGCCCGCGCCTCCGTAGCGCGAGGCGCTCACGTGCACGAAGCGCTTCCCGCGCAGGCGCTCGCCGATGCGCATGAGGATGTCCACCGCGCCGCGCGGGGCGACCTGGCGGTAGTCGTCGAGCTTGAGCAGCGAGCCCGGGCCCATCAGGCGCCCCCGTCGGCGATCGCGTCGGACAGGATGTTGAGATGGCGGTCGCGGATCCGCTCGAGGCTGCCCGCGAACGGGTCGATGTGGGCGAGCCGCTCGGCCACCTCGGGGCGGCCGAGCACCCCGGCGACCCACTCGGCGAAGTCGCCCCGCCCGCGGCCGGCGCGGTAGCGTGCCTCGATCGTGTGGTAGAAGAGCGCGCTCACGTCCACCTCGACCAGCGCGTCGCGCAGCTCGGCGAGGGTGCGGGCCTGGTGGCCGGTGGGCACCGGGACGAGGTGTACCTGAAAGAAGCGAAAGCGCTTGCCCTGGGTGCGGCCGGGCGCGGTGCCGAGATGCTCGAGGTGGTCGGATATGGTCGCGACCAGCTCCTCACGCACGCGCTCCATGGAGCCGGCGTGGAAGGCGTCCACGCCGGCCAGCCGCTCCGCGAGCCGCACGTCGCGCACCTCGGTGCCGACCCAGAGCGCGAAGTCGTTGGGGTAGGCCTCGGCCAGCACCGGCCGATGCAGCAGCGAGGCCGAGGTGTGGCAGAAGACGGACTCCACCGGCACGCGCCCGAGCTGCTCGAGCAGCTCGCGGGCGTCGTGGGCCTCGTGGGGCAGCAGCTCGTTCAGCTCGAGGCAGCCGAGGAAGACGAAGGGGTCGGTCGGGCTCATGCGGTAAGCTCTCCCGGGGGACGACGCCTGTGAGAATCCTGCTCCTGAGCCGCGAATACCCGCCGCACGTCTACGGCGGCGCCGGCGTGGTGGTGGATCACCTGAGCCGCGCGCTCGCCCGCCGCGCGTCGGTCGAGGTGCGCTGCTTCGGCGATCAGGATTTGCATGATCTGCCGTTCGCGGTTGAGCAGTCGCAGCCGGGCTTGACCGTCCGGGGCTACGCGCCGTGGCCTCGCCTGGCGGGCGGGCCGGAGGCCCCGTACGCGCCGGCGCTCGAGGCGCTCTCGGTAGGGCTCGCGATGGCGCGCGATCCGGTGGCGGCGGACGTGGTCCACACCCATACCTGGTACGTGGGGCTGGGCGGGATGCTGGTGCAGTCCATCCACGACGTCCCGCTCGTCGTCACGTTGCACAGCATGGAGCCGCTCCGGCCGTGGAAGGCCGACCAGCTCGGCACCGGCTACGCGGTGTCGAGCTGGGCCGAGCGGCTGGCCGTCGAGCGAGCCGACCGCGTCATCGCGGTGTCCGCCCAGATGCGCGCCGACATCACGACCCATTTCCGGGTCGATCCCGATCGGGTGGTGGTGATCCACAACGGGGTGGACGCGGAGGCCTTCGCGCGCACCGAGCAGCGCGATGCCCTCGCGCGCCACGGGGTGCGCGCCCCCTACGTGCTCTTCGTGGGCCGGATCAGCGAGCAGAAGGGGATCTTCCAGCTCCTGGAGGCCGCGCGGGTCCTGCCCCCGGGCGTCCAGCTCGTGCTCTGCGCGAGCAGCCCGGACACGCCGGAACTGCTGGCCCGCCTCGAGGCCGCGGTGGCGGGCCGCCCGGAGATCCGCTGGATCAACGCGATGCTGCCGGTGCCGGAGGTCGTCCAGCTCTACAGTCACGCCGCGGTCTTCGTCTGCCCGTCCATCTACGAGCCGTTCGGCCTGATCAACCTCGAGGCCATGGCCTGCGGCACGCCGGTGGTGGCGAGCCGGGTCGGGGGCATCCCCGAGGTGGTGGTGGACGGCGAGACCGGCTGGCTGGTGGAGCCCGGTGACGCCACCGCGCTCGGGCGGGCGCTGCGGGAGGCCCTGGCCGATCCCGAGCGCGCCCGGCGCATGGGCGAGGCCGGGCGACGCCGGGTGGAGGCGCAGTTCGCGTGGGACCGCATCGCGGATCGGACGCTCGCCGTGTACCGGGATGCGATCGAGGATCACGGGCGCGCTCCGGCGAAGTAAAAAGCCACGCTCCACGGCGGCAGCGTGGACCACGTGGGCGACGGCAGGGTGAGCGCGTAGAGCCGGCGCCCCCAGTCAGCACCCGGTCCCTCGTGCGGGACGGCCGCCGCGCCCAGGTTGGCGACGAGTCGTAGCGTGGCGGCCCGGAACGTCCACGCGACCTCGAGCGCGGTCTCGCCGAGCGCCTTCCACGAGCCGACCGGCACCGGCTCGTCCACGAGCAGCGGCGCGATCGTCCGGGCCCGCAGCGCGAGCAGGGCCTGGTGGAAGCCCAGCCAGTCCTTGTGGACGGCGGCGCCGGCGTGACTCCAGTCCAGCACCGAGCGCCTGAAGGTCGACTCGGCCTGGGGATCGGGAATGCGCTCACGCGTCGCCGCATCGGCGAACTGCGGGAAGCGGGCGAACTCGCGCCGCCGGCCCTCGGAGACGAGCGGGCCCAGCTCGGGGCCGAGATCGCTGAAGAAGAGGAAGGGCTCGGGCGCGGCCCATTCCTCGCCCATGAAGAGCAGCGGCAGCGCGGGCGAGAGCAGGAGCACCGCGGTGGCCGCGCGCACCGCGTCGGGCGAAGCGAGCACGGTGATCCGCTCGCCGAGGGCGCGATTGCCGATCTGGTCGTGGTTCTGGAGAAAGCCCACGAACGCGGTGGGCGGCAGGTCCGCGCTCGCCTCGCCGCGCGCGCCGTCCCGGTAGAGCGACCGCTCGCCCTGGAACGCGAAGCCCTCGGTAAGACAGCGCCCCAGGTGGGGGAGCGGCGGCTGGTAGTCCGCGTAGTAGCCGCCGGTCTCGCCGGTCAGGAGCACGTGGAGCGCGTGGTGCAGGTCGTCGTTCCACTGGGCCTGGTAGAGCGGCCGGCGGCCATCGACCCGTCGCAGGTAGCGCGCCTCGTTGGCACCGTTCTCCAGCACGAGGTGCACGCGGCGGTCGCGGCCGGGCCCGTCGGCCACCGCGCGCCCCAGCTCCACCAGGAGATGCCGGGCCGAATCATCCGCGATGGTGTTGACCGCGTCGAGGCGCAGGCCGTCCAGGTGATACTCCTCGATCCAGTAGAGCGCGTTGTGGATCATGAACGCGCGCACCACCTCCGAGCCGGGCCCATCGTAGTTGAGCCCGGCGCCCCACGGGGTCTGGTGGCGAGGGTTGAAGAAGTCGGGCGCGTAGCGGTGCAGGTAATTGCCCTCGGGCCCGAAGTGGTTGTAGACCACGTCGAGGAAGACCGCGAGACCGCGCGCGTGCGCGGCGTCCACCAGGGCCTTGAGAGCCTCGGGCCGGCCGTAGCTGGCCTCGGGCGCGTAGAGGAGCACGCCGTCGTAGCCCCAGCCCCAGCGGCCCGGGAAGTCGGCCAGCGGCATCAGCTCCACCGCGGTGACGCCGAGCGAGGCCAGGTGGTCGAGCCGCTCGGCCACGCCCGCGTAGGTGCCGGCCGCGCTGAAGGCACCCACGTGCAGCTCGTAGAACACCAGCCGCTCCGGGGGCAGTCCGATCCAGGCGGTGTCGGTCCAGGGATGGGCGAGGGGATCCACGACCTCGCTCGCGCCGTGCACGTCGCCGGGCTGGAAGCGGGCGGCCGGATCGGGCACGAGCAGCTCCCCGTCGATGTGGTAGCGATAGCGCGTGCCCGGCGGCGCTTCCCGCGTCACGTACTCCGCCCAGCCGCCCGCGTCGCGGGGCATCGCCACCGCGCGGCCCGGTTCCTCGAGCCACAGCTCGACCTGGCGGGCGCCGGGGGCCCAGAGCCGGAAGCGCGTGGTGCCATCCTCGCGAACCTCCGCGCCGAACGGCATCCGATGCGCGCGCCGCGCCGCCGGGCTCGGGCTCATGGCCGGTCGCCCTCGCGCTCGAGGAGCGCCACCGGAAAGTGGGCGAACAGCGCGGGCAGGGGCAGCACCGCGACGCCGTCGCGCTGCTCGCTGGCCACCGGGAGGCCGGTGAAGCGGTCGCGGTAGACGCCGGCGAGCCGATCGTCGCCGAGCGCGACCCACGTGTGCTCCCACGCCGCCTCGCCCAGCGCGAAGCGGCCGGTGAGCCCGGCGAGGCGGGCCGTGAGGCGGGGCACCACCGCGAGCACCGCGTCGGGCCCGTCCACGCGCGCCAGCGCCACCACGTGCTCGGCGTGCTGGCCGCCCGCGGCGAGGCCGCGGTATTCCCCGATGCCGAAGAGCCGGGCTCGCTGCCGCCGCAGGGTCAGCGCGCGGTGGGTGAGGTAGAGCTTCACCCGTCCGTCCCGCCAGTGCTCGAGCAGCTCCGCGCAGAGGCCGCTGAGGTCCGGCGGCCCCCCGGTCTCGGCGGGGATGCGCGCGCGGAGGGCGTCGAGCAGCGCCGCGCGGCGGGCGAAGTCCACCGGCCGACGGTTGTCGGGGTCCACGAGCGACAGCTCCCAGAGCTCGGTGCCCTGGTAGAAGTCGGGGATCCCGGGAGCGACGATCTTGAGCAGGGTCTGCGCGAGGGAGTTGACCGACCCGTGGGCCGCGACGAGGCGCTGGAACGGCCGGAAGGCGGAGAGAAAGGCCCCGCCGGGCGCGAGCAGGCCGGTCACGAACCCGCGGGTGGCCACGTCATAGCCGGCGCTCGGGTTCACCCAGCTCGTGTGGCGCTTGGCCTCCTTGGTGGCCTTCTCCATGTAGGCGACCAGACGCTCGGTCAGCGTCTCGATCGGCTCATCCTCCTCCCGGGCGGGCCAGGCGCCGACCAGGGTCTGGTAGAAGAGGTACTCGTCGTTGGCGTCGGGCGCCGCGCGGCCGTCCACGTCGACCTTGAACCGCCGGGCCAGGGCCCGCCAGTGCCGGACCTCGGCGGCCCACGCGGCCGGCACCTCCGAGAGCACGTTGATGCGCGCGCGCACGTCCTCGCCGCGCTTGGTGTCGTGGGTCGAGGTGGCGAGCATCGTGCGCGGCCAGCGGACGTGCGTCTCGGCGCTCTCGCCGTGGAACTCCGCGACCGACACGCCGAAGCGGCCGGGATCGCCCCCGACCTCGTTGAGCGCGACCAGCCGGTTGAAGCTGTAGAACGCGGTGTCCTCCACGCCCTTGGCCATGACCGGTCCCGTGAGCTGCTGAAAGCGCATCACCAGCTCGTTCTCGGCGGTCCCGGGCAAGCGCAGCTGCAGCACGTCGCGGAAGAAGTCGAACAGTTCCGCGTCGAGGTCCGGGCGCGCGGCCTTGGCGCCGTCGATCGCATCGGTGACGTACCGGGCGTCGTCCTCGTGGACGTCGCCGGTGCTCGAGCGCATGTACGTGCGATAGACCGGGAACCAGGCGATCGTCTCGCGGAGCACCTCGTGCAGCTCGTGGCGCGTGTAGTCGCGATGGCGGCGGTGGCGCTCGCACACGTCGAGGAACAGCGCGGTGAGCCG
>Ga0137409_10005807_pt1 | contig 12825 bp, 10 predicted proteins | sample CZODoug1_16funga_FD_122059 | JGI IMG/M metagenome (GOLD analysis project Ga0137409, IMG submission 122059) | Vadose zone soil fungal communities from Angelo Coast Range Reserve, California, USA - CZODoug1_16fungal (Hybrid Assembly) | ecosystem: Environmental > Terrestrial > Soil > Vadose zone...
GACGCCGATCAGGACGGCCGGATGGACGATCTGAACGGGGACGGGAAGGTGACCGTGGCGGACGCCTACGTGCTGCGCGCCGCGGCGGAGAAGGTGGAAGGGCAGTACCCGACGCTGGTCGGCGGCCTCTCGGCCTATCCCGCGAATTCCGCCCACGGGCCGTTCGTGCACGTGGACGCGCGCGGCGTCAAGGCGCGCTGGTAGCTACTCGTACCGCAGGGATTCGATCGCGTCCAGCGAGGCCGCGCGCCGCGCCGGCCAGACCCCGAAGAGAATCCCCACCGTCGCCGCGAAGATGAAGGCCAGCAGGATGGAGGAAGCTCCCACCGACGTATTCCAGTGAAACGCGGTCCGCGCCAGGATCGCGGTGCCGGCCCCGAACGCGACCCCGAACAGCCCGCCCAGGAGACAGAGCACCACGGCCTCGATGAGGAATTGGAGCAATATCGTGGTCTGTGTCGCGCCCAGCGCCTTCCGGATCCCGATCTCCCTCGTCCGCTCGGTGACCGAGACCAGCATGATGTTCATGATTCCGATGCCGCCCACGAGGAGACTCACGGCCGCGATTCCTGCGAGCAGATAGGTGAAGACTTGCGTGGTCTCCCCGAGGGTGGTGAGGAAGTCGGCCTGGTTGCGGATCTGGAAGTCGTCGTCCTGTCCGGGACGGAGCCGATGTTCGCGGCGCAGGATGCGTCCGATCTCCGCCATCGTGACGGGGATGTCGTCCTCGGTGGGCGCGAGGACATTGATCGCGCGCAGGCGGTCCGTGCCGAGGAGCCGGTAGCGCGCGGTCTCGATCGGGATCAGCACCTGGTCGTCGGGATTCTGGAATCCGCCCGTCTGGCCCTTCGAGGTGAGCACGCCCACCACCTCGAACTGGATGCCGTTGATCCGGATCGGAGCGCCCACCAGCGCGTCGGGGGAGGCAAGCCCCAGATCCGAGAGCACCTGGGGGCCCACCACCGCGATGGCGCGGCGCGCGGCGTTCTCCGGCTCGGTGAACATCCGTCCCGCGTCGAGCGTGAACTTCCTCACTTCCGGATAGTTCGCGGTCGTCCCGACGATCGTGGTGTTCGTGTTCTTGTTCTCGTACTGGACTTGTAAACTGCGCGACATCTCCGGCTGCACGGCGGCCACGAACTGCGCGCGATCCTCGATGGCCTTGGCGTCGTCCATGACCATGCGCGCCCGGTCGGCGCCCGAAGCGATGCCTCCGGCCCGCACCTGCGCGGGGAGGACCGTGAGGAGCGTCGTGCCCAGGGACGCGATCCGGTCCTTCACCGACTGTTGCGCGCCGCGCCCCAGCGCGACCATCGCGATCACCGCACCCACGCCGATCACGATCCCGAGCATGGTCAGGAACGAGCGGAGCTTGTTGGCGCGCAGGGAATCCAGCGCGACCGCGATGGTCTCGCCGACCTGGAGCTTGGAATCAGCCACTAGCGGCCTCCCCGTCCGGCGCCGCCGCCGCCGCCACCGCCTCCACCGCCACCCGCGCCGCCGCGGCCGCCGCCTCCCGCGCCACCCGCGGGCACGCCGGGAAGTCCGCTGCCCATCCGCTGGCGGAGGTTCTGCTGCGTCTGCGCGCGATTCGCCTGCGCTTCGGCCACACCCAGCAGCACCACCTGCTCGCCCAGCTTCACGCCCTCGACCACCTGCGCGTAGTCGAAGTCGCTGAGCCCCAGCCGGACCACGCGTGGCTCGAGGCCGCTCTCCGTCTTCACGAACGCGACCTGCGCGCGGCTCGCCCGTCCCGCGCCCGTGCCGCCTCCACCTCCGGCGCCTCCGCGACCCCCTCCTCCGGTCCATCCGCCCGCTCCGCCGCGCCGGCCTCGCGTCGAGTCAGCGCCCGCGCGTCCGCCGCCGCGGCGCCACCGCGCGCGCATGGAGTCCGCTCCGCCGCCACGGGTCGAGTCCGCGCCGAAGCGCGCCGTGCGGCGCGCGGCCATGTCCTTCATCTGCGCGTCCACCTGCGCTTTCACCTTGTCGGGGTCGAGCCCCAGCGCCTGCGCCACCACCGGGAGCTCGCGCACGCTGCGCACCGCGTCCACGGGGATGGCCGGAACCTGGTCCCGCTCGTCCACCAGCATCGAGACCTCGCCGTTCATCCCCGGCAGGAGCACGCCCGACTCGTTGGAGACGGAGATCAGCACGGGGAAGTTGGTGACCGACTGGTCCACCACCGCCTGGGGCTCGATCTTCTCCACCTGTCCGTCGAAGGTCCGGTTGGGGAACGCGTCCACGGTCACCGTGGCGGTCTGGCCCGGGCGCACGTTTCCGATGTCGGTCTCGCCCACCATCGTGCGCATCCGCACCTTGCCGAGGTCTGCCATCTTGAGGAGCGTCGTGCCGCCGCTGGCCGACGAGGTGGCGGAGCTGATGACCGTGCCGTTGGTCACCGGCTGCTCCAGAACCGTTCCCGCGATCGGGGCGCGCACGGTGGCGTCGTCCCGCCGCTGCTTCGCGAGGTCCACGTCCGTGCGCGTTTTCACGAGCGAGGATTGCGCGTTGGCGTAGTCCAGCGTGGCTTTCTCGTGCTCGTCGGCGGTGATGATTCCCTGGGCGTAGAGGGCGTCCGAGCGCTTCTTCGCCGCGTCGGTCACCTGCACCTGCGCCTGCGAGGCCTTTTGCGCCGCGACCGCCTGGCTGAGCTGGTTCTGCACGTCGCGCGGGTCGATCTGCGCGAGGAGCGCGCCCTTCGTCACCTTGGACCCGATCTCCACGGGCATGTTCACGATCAGGCCGGAGGCCTTGGATTTTACCTCCACCAGATCGATCGGCTCCACGGTTCCCGTGGCCTCGATGGTGAGCGCGATGTTCCTCGTCTCCACGGGCGCGGTCAGGATTGTCGTCTTCTTGCCGCCGTTCCGCGCCGCCCGCACGAGCACGACCGCCACGATCGCGACGACGAGCACGGCCGCGATCACGAGCGGTCTCCGCGCCACGCCGCGCACGCCGCTCACCCACGTGCTCCGCGGCACCACGGCCGGCGTCGCCATCAGAGCTCCCTTCCCACCAGCGCCTCGAGCTCTGCCTTGGCGATGCGCTGGTCGTAGCGCGCGCGGATCAGATCGCTGCGCGCCTGGTTGAGCTGGGTCTGGGAGGTCAGCACGTCGAGAAGCGTGGACGCGCCCACCGCGTACCGCTGCTGCTGGACGCGGAGGTCTTCCTCCGCGGCCTCCACGGTCGCGGTCTGCGAGATCACGCGCTCTTGCGCGGAATGGAACGCTCCGAGCTGGGTGGTGAAGGACTCGAGCGCGCCCAGGCGCGCGTCCCGGAGCGTGGCCTCGGCGTTCTCCTGTCCGACCTTGGCCTGCGTGACGCGGAGCTCGCGCTGAAACTGGTCGAAGACGGGGAGCGAGGCGCTGAACCGGAGCTGCCCCGAGTATCCGAACTGGCTCCCGACGAACTCGGGGTTATCGCCCGAGCCGCTGCCGGTGCGGGAGTAGCTCGCGTTCAAGCTGGGGAGGTAATCGGTCCAGGCGCTCTTCGTGCCCGCTCTCGCCGCGGTCAGGTCGGCTTGCGCCTGTCGGACCGCCGGCCCGTTCAAGGCGAGGGCGCGCAGCGCCTCGTCGTCCAGGTTGAGCCCCAGCGGCCCCGACGTTTCCTCGGCCGCGGTCACGGGCTCCGCCGACGCCACAGCCCGGGTCAGGGAAGCGTTCGAGGTGTCGAGGGAGATCCGCGCCTCGGTCACCGCCAGCTGGGCAGTCCTGTAAAGGATCTCGGCGCGCAGGGAATCGGAGCGCGTGGCCACGCGCGCGTTGGTCCGCGCGATGGCGGTCTTCCGCTGTTGCTCGGCCTGCGAGAGCTGCGCCGCGGCGGCCACCTGCGATTCGCGCGCGGCGAGGACGTTGTAGTACGCCTGCTTCGCGTTCAGGGCCGCGGTGAATTCCGCCGCGGTCTCGTTCACGCCGGCCGATTTCTCCCGGGCGCGCGCCTGCTTCAGGTCGAAGAGGCGGCCGCCTCCGGCGAAGAGCGTCATGCTGGCCGAGAGCCCCGCGTTCGAGGACCACGGCGTGGAGGGCAGCGTCACCACCTGGCCGTTCTCCACGCGGGTCCGGGCCCCGGACGTGAATTGCCGGGTCGATCCCGCCGTGAGATTGAGCGAGGGCAGGAAGGCGCCGTAGGCCGCGCGGGTCGAGGCGGAGCTCGACTTGGACTGGCCCTGCGCCTGGATGACCACGAGCGCATTCCGTTTCGCCATGGAGACCGCCTCTTCCAGCGTGAGGGCGCGTTGGGCCGCCGCGCTCGAAGGGATCGCGATCGTCAGGGCAAGGAGGAACGTTTGAACCCGTCTCACGTGCTCGTCCTCCGATAGACCCGCTTGAATTCCCGGGCCGGCCGCGCCTCGCGCGCCGGCATCGAGGTGCGGAACACGAGGTCCTGTCCGCCCTCTTCGAGCGTGATGGTCACCTTCATCGTGCCGCGGCGCCCTTTCCGCTCGACCTCGAGCGCGCCCTTGCTCCAGACGCCCGCGAACGTGGGCACGGCCTTCTCGTCTCCACTCCCGGCACGAGGCTCCTCGACCTTCCGGCCGATCACGATCTCCTCCACGGGAGCGCCGATGGAATCGGCGATCGACACCGTTCCCAGGTCCTGCCGGATGTGGATCCGGGACGGCAGACGGACCGGGCGGACCCCGCGGCCGCTGCCCTCGTCGCCGTAGGGCCGCGAACCGCCCAAGCCTCCCCGACGGCGCCCGCCCCAGCCGCCTTCACCTCGACTTTCGCCGGGCCCGCCCATGCCCGGGGTGTCGCTCCTGGCTGAGTCCAGGGACCACCATCCTGAGAAGTCAGTGCCGGTCCTCGCCACCTCGTCCTTCTTCGCGAGCGCGAGACCCCAACCGACAGCAAGAATCGCGACCAGGATCGGTATTCCGACCGTGAATTTCCGTGTCATGCTCCATCTCCTTTCGGGCTTGGGCCCCGACCTCTTCTCCCCGTGTAAGATACGCGCGGGATGTGGCAGAGATGTGGCGCGCCCTTGGCATTTGTCCGACACGGGAACGACCCCACAAACCGGCATCCCTCCACCACATCTCTGCCATGATTGGCGCGTAGACTAGGAAGGAAAGCGGAATGGAGGGTGAACGTGACGCCACAGAGGATCCTGATCGTCGAAGACGACGCCCGGATCGCGGACCTGATTTCGAAGAATCTGACCGCGGCCGGATACGAATGCCATCAGTCGCCGGACGGCGGCCGCGCGCTCGCGGATTTCGCGCGGCTCAGGCCCGCGCTTCTGGTATTGGACCTCGGGCTCCAGGGCATGGACGGCCTCGAGGTGACGCGCCACATCCGGAAGGAGAGCGACGTCCCGATCCTCATCGTGACCGCCCGGTCGAGCGAAGGCGACAAGCTCCTCGGGCTGGAGATCGGCGCCGACGACTACATCACGAAGCCCTTCAGCACGGCGGAGCTCGTGGCGCGCGTGCGCGCGCTCCTCCGGCGTTCGACAGGCACCGTGACCGAGCGGGTGCTCGAGATCGGAGCGCTCCGGGTCGATCCGGCCCGGCGCACGCTCGAGCGCGACGGAGCCTTGGTACCGCTCACCACGCTCGAGTTCGACCTCCTGTACTTCCTCGCGTCGCGCGCCGGGCGCGTCTTCACCCGCGAGGCCCTCATGGAGCAGGTGTGGGGGAGCGACCGGGTGGTGGACGACCGCTCCATCGACAGCCTGATCAGCCGCGTGCGACGGAAGCTGGAGCAGGATCCGGGAAATCCGAAATACCTCCAGACCGTCTGGGGCGCGGGCTATCGCTTCGCCGAGGACGCCTCGTGATGCGCTTCGCGCGCCCTCGGAAGAGCCTCTTCTGGACCATCGCGGCGATCTTCCTGCTCACCGCGGTCGTGGGCACGCTGCTCCAGGCCCTGGTCGTGTCGGCGGTGCTCCAGCCGATGGAGGAGCGCGAAGCGCGCGCCCGCGCCGAGCTCGCGGCCTCGGGCCTCGCCACGGCGATGGCGTCCGCGCCGGAGAATCCGAGCGGTGCTGCGCTGGACAGTCTCCTCGCCAGGCACCGCGAGGCGATCCGTCCCGCCTGGATCGTCTACCGCAAACAAGACGGCACGGTCGTGACCAGCCCGCCCGGACGGCTTCAGGGGCGTGCGCCCGCGGACTCCCTCCGGGGGCGCCGCCTCGAAGTGCTGGCGAAGCGCACGGTCGCGCGCGGCAGCGAGACGCTGGGCGAGGTCCAGATCGTGCGACGGACCTGGCCGCGCGGCGCGTTCGGTATCTTCGAGCCCGGCGCGTCGCTCCTCCTGTTCCCGGTCGCGATCCTGGCCTCGGCCTTCGCCGGGCTCGTGCTGCTCCGTCTCCTCGTGCGCCGGCTCCGCGCGGTGGAGCTCCTCGCCACGCGCGTGGCGGAGGGGGATCTCTCGGTGCGGATCGCGGACAAGAGCGGCGACGAGATCGGCCGGCTGGCGGAGCAGCTCGACCGCATGACCGAGCGGCTCTCGGCGGCGCGCGAGCAGCTGAACGAGAACGAGCGTGAGCGTCGGCAGCTCTTCGCGGACATCACGCACGAGCTCGCGACGCCGCTCACCTCGATCCGTGGATACGCCGAGACGCTGCTCGACCCCGCGGTTCCGGTCTCCGCCGAGGAGCGGACCCACTACGTGCGCGGGCTCCTCGACGAATCCCGGCGGATGGATCTCTTGATCCGCGATCTCTTCGAGCTCGCGCGTCTCGAGGCTGGCGCCTCGCAGCTCTCGAAAGTGCCGCTGGACTGGTCGGCGCTCGGCCGGAACACCGTCGAGCGCTTCGAGCCGCGGTTCCGGAAGGCGGGACTCACCGCGGTGTGGGAAGGGCCCGAGCATGGAGCGTGGATCGAGGCCGACGGCAGACGCATGGAGCAGGTACTCGAGAATCTGCTGGTGAACGCGATCCGGTACGTGCCGCGCGGGGGCCGCGTGGAGGTGCGCCTCGAGGCGAGCGCGGGCGAGGGCTCGAAGCATCGCCTCAGGGTGAGCGACGACGGGCCGGGCATTCCCGCCGCGGAGCTGCCGCTGCTCTTTGGACGCTTCTATCGCGGATCGGAGCGGCGGCCCACCGAGCCGGGCGCCGATGCGGGGGGATCAGGACTGGGGCTTGCGATCGTGCGCGAGATCGTGGAGCGCCATGGCGGGACGGCGCGGGCCGAACCCCGCGCCCCGCGCGGTCTCACGATCACGATCGAGGTGCCGGCCCTCCGCCGTGCCTAGGGAGCGCGCCAGCGCTCGTACTCGCGCTCGATGCGCTCGCGCTCGCGGGCATCTTCGCGCCCCGAGTCCCCGAAGACGATCATCGGGGTCGGGCGTGTGTCAGCGCAGCCACGCGTACTTCGGGACGTCGAGATCGTACGCGGTCGCGCTGCCCTCCTCCTCCCTCGCGCGGCGCGCGAAGAGACGGGCCAAGAGCAGGCACATGAGGCCAGCCCCGAGGATGAGACCTCCGTGGAATGTCAGGTTTCTCGCGTCCATCGCTCCTCCGTGTCTGGTGGGGGTACCTCGAACGCCGCTCCTTGCATCACCCGTGCCGGATGGCGATCACGGCGTCCGGGTGAGAATGGAGCGTGTCAGGTGTTCCGCGGCGGGGCGGTCGGAGGCGTTGGTTGTAACTATTTCTGCACGTGGGTCTAGAATGGAGGTCGATGCGCCTCGAGGAGCTGGTATCCACGTCCGCCCGCCTCGCCGCGACGCGCGCGCGGTCCGAGAAGACGGGGATCATCCAGGATCTCCTTCGCCGGGCGGAGCCCGGGGATATCCAGATCGCGGTGGCCTACCTCTCGGGCGGTCCGCGCCAGCCCCGCATCGGCGTGGGCGGCGCGCAGCTCCGGCGGGCCGCCGAGGGAAGCCGCGCCGCAACCCCCGCAATCACGCTGCGCGAAGTGGACGAGACGCTCGAGCGGATCGCCTCGGTGTCCGGCGCGGGCTCGGTCGCCGAGCGGGCGAGACTTCTGAACGGGCTCTTCTCGCGAGCGACGGCCGAGGAAGCGGGGTTTCTGGCGCGCCTCCTCGTGGGAGAGCTCCGCCAGGGCGCCCTGGCCGGTCTCATGGAAGAGGCGGTGGCGAAGGCGTCCGCGCTTCCGCTCTCGGACGTCCGGCGCGCGATGATGCTCTCGGGCGATCCGCCGGCGGTCGCCCACGCGGCGCTGACGCAGGGCGCCGCGGGGCTTTCGCGATTCCACCTCACGCTCTTCACGCCGCTTCAGCCGATGCTGGCCCAGCCCGGGGAGGATCTGGACGAGGCGCTGGAGCGCCTCGGCGAGGCGGCGCTGGAATACAAGATCGACGGCGCCCGCGTGCAGGTCCACAAGGAGCGCGGCGACGTGCGCGTGTACTCCCGGCTCGGGAACGACGTCACCGTCGCGGTGCCCGAGCTCGTGGAGCGCGTGCGCGCCCTTCCCGCGCGCTCGATGATCCTGGACGGCGAGGTGATCGCGCTCCGCCCCGATTCGAGGCCGCGCCCGTTCCAGATCACGATGCGCCGCTTTGGGCGGAAGCTCGACGTCCCGAGCCTGCGCGAGGAGCTGCCGCTCACGCCCTTCTTCTTCGACCTCCTCCACCTCGACGGCAAAGACCTCGTGGATCGTCCCGCGCGCGAGCGGTTCGAGGCGCTGAGTGCCGCGGCGCCGGGGACGGTCGTGCCGCGTCTGGTGACCGCCGATCCCGCCTCGGCGCAGGCGTTTCTTGCGGAATCCCTCGCGCGCGGACACGAAGGCGTCATGGCCAAGGCCGTGGAGGCCGCGTACGAGGCCGGTCGCCGCGGCCTCACCTGGATCAAGGTGAAGCCGGCGCACACGCTGGATCTCGTGGTGCTCGCCGCGGAGTGGGGACACGGGCGGCGCACGGGGTTCCTGAGCAATATCCATCTCGGCGCACGCGTTCCTGTGACCGGTGCCTTTCTCATGCTCGGGAAGACCTTCAAGGGGATGACCGACGCGATGCTCGAATGGCAGACGAAGCGCTTCCGCGAGCTCGAGGTCGCGACGGACGGATCCACGGTGGAGCTTCGCCCCGAGCAAGTGGTGGAGGTGGCGTTCAGCGACGTTCAGGAAAGCCCGCACTATCCCGCCGGTCTCGCGCTCCGCTTCGCCCGCGTGAAGCGATATCGAGACGACAAGAGAGCGGAAGACGCGGACACGATCGAGACGGTGCGCGCGATCCACGCGCGAAGCCTGGGTCAGCCCGGCCTGTAGGCCACGGACCTTCCGAGTCCGGTCCAGGGTACTGCTATACTGCGTGCCCGAGCGGAGTTCGGACGTTTTGGCTGTCACACTTCTGCAACATTTCGAAGAGGGAGGAAGAGAGGTGGGCAGAGCGCGAACGACCTTGATCCTGGCCCTGATCGGGCTTTCAGGCTGCACCGCGACCAAGGAGCTGATGGCGGTGCGCCAGGTGCAGTTCCACCTGAACGGAGTAAGCGGCGCCAGCGTCGCGGGCGTCCCGCTGGACGGCGTTCGCACGGCCTCGAATCTGAGCGCCGGGGAACTGATGCGCTTGAGCGCCGCCATCCTGGCCGGCCGGGTGCCGCTTACGGCCACGGTCCATGTCGAGGGAAGGAATCCCGAGACCAACACCGTGACCGCGAAGCTCGTCGCCATGGACTGGACCTGCGTGGTGGATGACCGGGACCTGGTCTCGGGAAGCCTGGAGGAACCCTATTCCTTCGCGCCGGGACGAGCCCGGGACATCCCGATCGCGATCCAGTGCGATCTCCGGCAGCTCTTCGGCAGCCGGCGCGCCGACCTGGTGGACATCGCCCTTGCGATCACGGGCAAGAGCAGCCGCTCCCACACGGTCTCGCTCCGCCTCACCCCGTCGATCGACACCGCGCTGGGGAGGATCCGATATCCGGCGCCGATCACGCTGGACCTCGCGGCTCCGGAGCCGCGATGAAGCGGGCGCCGTGGCTCGCCCTTCTGATCGTCGTGACGGTCTCGTGGGGTTGCGCGGCCAAGAAAGCGCCCCGCGCGCAGCGCGTCCCGGTCACGACCGCGCGCGTCGAGCAGCGCGACATGCCCTTCGCGCTCATCGCATCCGGGAGCGTGGAGGCGATCCGGAACGCCTCCGTTCAGGCGCAGGTGGGTGGCGTGGTCACCCGTGTCGCGTTCCATGAAGGGGAGACGGTGCGTGAGGGACAGGTGCTCGTGGAGCTGGACCCGCGACCGTTCCGCCAATCCCTGAACCAGGCGCTGGGCACGCTCGCGCGCGATCGCGCGATGGCGGACGCGGCGCGGCGCGAGCTTTTGCGCTCGAAGTCGCTCTACGATCAGAACGTGCTCTCGCAAACGGAGTGGGACCAGAAGAATTCGGACGCGGAGGCCACCGCGGCGACCGCGCGGGCCGATTCGGCCGCGATGATCAACGCGCGGCTGAATCTCATGTACGCCACGATCCGCGCGCCCATCGCGGGGAAGACCGGCCGCCTGAACGTGCACGTCGGGGATACGGTGCGGGCCACCTCGGGCGAGCCGCTGGTCACGATCATCCAGCCGACCCCGATCCGGGTCGCGTTCCAGATCCCGGAGGGCGACGTTCCGACGCTGCTGCGCTACCGGCAGGGAAGCACGCAGGTCTGGGTGGTGCCGGACAGCACGCGCGCGCCCATCCCCGGCCGGCTGGCGTTCGTGGACAATTCGATCGATGCCCAGAGCGGAACGCTCCTTCTCAAGGGGGAATTCCCGAACAAGGACGGCGGGCTGGTTCCCGGACAGTTCGTGGGCGTGCGGCTCGTGCTCTATGTCGCCCCGAACGCCACGGTCGTCCCGGCGCAGGCCGTGTCGACGGGACAGCAGGGGCCGTACGTCTACGTGGTGAACGCCGATTCCACCGTCACGCCGCGGGTCATCGACGTGGAGCGCACGGTGGATCAGATGACGGTGGTCGCTCGGGGGCTGAAGCTGGGCGAGACGGTGGTCACGGACGGGCAGATCCGCCTCTCGCCGGGCGCCAAGGTGCTCATACGAAAGCCCAGCGGCGGCGGGAAGGCATGAACCTCTCCGAGCTCTTCATACGACGTCCCGTCGCGACCACGCTTCTCATGGCGGGGATCCTCCTCTTCGGAATCGTGGCCTACCGCCTGCTGCCGGTCAGCGACCTCCCGAGCGTCGACTACCCGACGATCTCCGTGAGCGCCAACCTGCCCGGGGCGAGCCCGGAGACCATGGCTGCCTCGGTGGCGACGCCGCTCGAGAAGCAGTTCTCGACCATCGCGGGCATCGACGCGATGACCTCGTCCAGCACGCAGGGAAGCACCTCGATCACCCTGCAGTTCACGCTGGACCGGAACATCGACGCCGCCGCCCAGGACGTGCAGGCCGCCATCGCCAAGACCCTCCGCTCGCTTCCGACGGGCATCACGCCGCCCTCCTACCAGAAAGTGAACCCCGCGGCCTCGCCGATCCTCTTCCTGGCCGTGACCTCCGACCTGCTCTCCCTGTCCCAACTGGACGATTACGCGGAGAACATCCTGTCCCAGCGCATCTCGATGGTGGACGGCGTGGCGCAGGTCTCGGTGTTCGGCTCGCAGAAATACGCGGTCCGCATCCGCCTGGATCCGCGCGCCCTCTCCTCGCGCGGGATCCCGATCACCGAGGTGGACGACGCGGTCCAGTCCGCGAACGTGAATCTCCCGACGGGCGTGCTCTACGGCCCGCTCCGCTCGGCCACCGTCATGACCCGTGGCCAGCTCTCGAACGCGACGGAGTTCGGAAATCTGGTGCTGGCGAACAAGGGCGGATCCCCCGTGCGACTGAAGGACGTCGCCGACGTCACGGACGACGTGCAGAACAACAAGGTCGCGAGCTGGTTCAATGGCCGGCGCAACATCACGCTCGCCATCCAGCGTCAACCGGGCGTGAACACCGTCGAGGTCGCGTCCGCCGTCCAGAAGCTGGTGGCGGGCATGCGGTCTCAGCTCCCCGCCTCGGTCGAGGTGAGCACGCTCTACGACCGGTCCGTGTCGATCAAGCGTTCGGTCGAGGACGTGCAATTCACCCTTCTGCTCACGCTGGCGCTCGTCATCCTGGTCATCTTCCTCTTCCTCCGGAACGTGCCGGCCACGATCATCCCCAGCCTCTCGCTGCCGCTCTCGATCGTGGGCACGTTCGCCGTGATGCATCTCCTGAACTACAGCCTGGACAATCTCTCGCTCATGGCGCTCACGCTCTCGGTCGGCTTCGTCGTGGATGACGCGATCGTCATGCTGGAGAACATCCACCGCCACATGGAGATGGGAAAGAGCCCCCTCCAGGCGGCCCTGGACGGCTCCAAGGAGATCGGGTTCACCATCGTCTCGATGACGGTCTCCCTGGTCGCGGTCTTCATCCCGGTGCTCCTCCTCGGCGGGCTCCTGGGCCGGCTCTTTCACGAGTTCGCCGTGACGATCTCGATCGCGATCCTGGTCTCCGGGGTCACCTCGCTCACCCTCACGCCCATGCTCTGCAGCCGCTTCCTGAAACCAGAGCCCGCGTCCGGCCAGGGCCGTCTGTTCCGCACCGTGGAGGAAGGCTATCAGCGCATGTTCCGGTTCTACCGGGACACGCTCGGCTGGGTCATGGATCACCGCCGCAGCACCATGGTCTTCTCGCTCCTGATCTTGTTGGGCACGTTCGTCCTCTACACGGTCGTTCCCAAGGGGTTCATTCCGAGCGAGGACACGGGAAGGATCCAGGCCAGCACCGAGACCGCGGAGGGGACCTCCTTCGAGGCGATGTCGCGCTACCAGCAGCAGGTCGCGGCGATCATCGCGAAGGATCCCGGCGTGGAGGCCTACAGCTCCTCCGTGGGCTCGGGGGGCGGCGTCACCTCCACGAACCAGGGGCGGATCATCGTCAAGCTGAAGCCG
>Ga0137409_10005808_pt1 | contig 12824 bp, 9 predicted proteins | sample CZODoug1_16funga_FD_122059 | JGI IMG/M metagenome (GOLD analysis project Ga0137409, IMG submission 122059) | Vadose zone soil fungal communities from Angelo Coast Range Reserve, California, USA - CZODoug1_16fungal (Hybrid Assembly) | ecosystem: Environmental > Terrestrial > Soil > Vadose zone...
TGTCGCTGGCCACCGCCACCTTCAGCCTCTACTCCGGGCTGGCGGTGCCGCTGGCCATCGCGATCGGGCTGATGCTCGTGGCCGGGCTCACCCTGCTGCCCGCCCTGCTCGCCATCTGCGGCCCGGTGGCGTTCTGGCCATCCTCGGTCCGGCCGGGGGCCGGCGATGTCCGGGGGCGTGACACGGCGCGGAGAGGCGCACGCGCGTCTTGCCTGAAAGTCCCGCCCACCAGGGAATGCAAGGAAATCTATTGCAGATTCCGGTTGACTTGGCGCCGGCGCGTCGTATACTCGGGGCCGACATCCCGCCCCGCTCTTTTTCGCGATCGCTTCCCCGCCCCCAGGAACGAGGTCCCCATGAAGGTCGATCCCCTGGCGCACGGGCCGACGCACCTGACCATCCTGCCGACGTACCGTTGCACGGCCGCCTGCGCGCAATGCTGCTTCGAGAGCAATCCGCACGTGCAGGGACGCATCCCGATCGAGCGCATCCTGGAGTACATCGACCAGGCGGCCGGCGACTTTCCCAGCCTGCGGCTGGTGGTCTTCTCCGGCGGCGAGTGCTTTCTCCTGCGAGACGATCTCGACGCGGCGATCGAGCGCGCCACCAGCCGCGGCCTGGCGACGCGCTGCGTCACCAACGGCTACTGGGCCACCTCGCCGCGGGCGGCGCGCGAGCGCATCCTTCCCCTGTACGAGGCGGGACTCACCGAGCTCAATTTCTCGACCGGCGACGACCACCAGAAATTCGTCCCCTTCGAGCGGATCGTCCACGGCGCCGTCGCCGCCGCCGAGTCCGGTATCCGGGCGCTCATCGTCGTCGAGGGGCGCTCGGGCGCCCGGTTCACGATGGAGCAGGCCCTCGCCGACCCGGTCCTCGCCGAATTCATGCGCACGAGCCCGGCCCGCTCCTCACTCGACCTGCTCAACAACATCTGGATCCCCTTCCAGGACGACGTGGAGATCGCGCAGCCGGAGGGGATCTATCGCACGCGCGAGCGGCTGGACCGCTTCCAGGGCTGCGACAACGTGATCGAGAACCTGGTGATCACCCCCGACGAGAAGGTGGCGTCGTGCTGCGGCCTGACCTTCGAGCACATCCCCGAGATGAAGATCGGCGACGCGCGCCGGACCCGCCTGCGCGATCTGTACGACCGCCAGATGGAGGACTTCCTGAAGATCTGGATCCGTGTCGAGGGTCCCGAGAAGATCTTCTTCTTCGCGACGGAAAAAGACCCCGCTCTTCCCTTCCCGGATGGCGCGACGCATCCCTGCCAGACGTGCGCCGCGCTGTTCCTGAACCCGCGCGTCCGAAAAATCCTGGCCGCACATTACCTCGAGAAGGTCCCGGAGGTGATGTTCCGCTACCAGATGATGCGGACGCTGGAACGGCGCTCCGACCCGAGCTTCGCCCCCGCCCGGCAGGACGCGCCCCCGGCACCGGACGGCGGCCCGCCGCGTGTCGGGTTCGGATCGTGACGGTCGTCTGGCGAAATCACAGGGGGTTCCCATGAAGCGCAGGACGTTTCTCAAACGCAGCTCGATCGGTCTGTCGGCCCTCGTGGCCGGCGTCGCGGGACTGAAAAATGTCTCAGGCTCGGGGCCCGGCGCGGGCCGGGTGTACGGCGTGCCCGAAAGTGTCAGACCGCGCACGCCTCTCCAGCACGATCTCCTCAGGCTGTCGATGAGCCGCACCGACGTTCCGCCCGAGGCCTGGAGGGATGTCGCAGCACTCAGCCTCCTGGCGCAGGACGTGTTCGACAATCCCGATGTCGCCTCGGCCTTCCACCGCGACCCGCAGAACTACCTGAAGGCGGTCGGCCTCGACGACGTGAGGCTCGACCCCGAGGCGGTCGAGGTGAAGGTGGCGCTGGCCCTCGGCGATCCGGATGTCCGCTCGGCCATCGACCGGGATGACCCGCGCGCCTTCGTGCAGGCCCTGGAAGGACGCGGTCTCATCCGCTCACCGGAGCCGTCCGTGCTCGCGCAGCGGATCGGCTCGCAGCTCGAAGGTCTCAAGGGGCGACTCGACACCAACCCGGTCCCCGAATCGTGCACGGCCGTCGCCATCTGCATCGCGGCCGTCTGGGTCTGGGTGGCCGTGATCCAGGACGCCGTCGTCGCGGTCGCGGTGGCGGCCGTCGTGAGCCTGTACGCCTACGCGCTGATCTCGACCAGCGCCTACGGCGGCGGCAAACGCAGGCGCCGGAGGGCACGGCTGTCAACATCCCTGGACCACAACCCTTCGTTCAGGCTGGCCGGTGCACTCGGAGGCCCCGAGTTCGGCGATCGGGTGGCCGAGTCCTTCGTGGAGGAGAACGTCGAGCGGATCGCCTCCGCGGTCGAGACCCTGGAGGCCTACCAGAAAGCAGGGGTCCTGCCCCCCGAGCGTCTGCGCGCGCTCCTGCGCTCCCAGATGATGCGCCAGCTCCAGGGGAACGCCGTGGACTTCGAGGCGCCCCTCTCATGAACGCCGTTTCCTCCCCTCCGGCCGATCCGATCGTCCGGGCCTGCGGGACCGGCCGGTTCGTCCCGTACTTCCGGAACCGGCCGATAGGCTCCGAGACGGCCCGGGCCGAGGCCGGGACGAGCGGCCGGATCCGCCTCCTCGCCGAGACCGAGATCGCGATCCACCGGTTCGAACTCCGGCAGACGGTCGTCGCCGAATTCGCGGCCGACCTGCGCCCGCGCTTTTGCACGGTCGAGGCCGTCGTGAACGCCCGACCGTTCTCTCTCGAGCTGGAGGTGGAGCGCGACAGGGCCGTGGTGGCGTCCCGGTCAGGAACGGAGCGGCGATCCGCCCTCTGCGACGTCACGCGCCCCCCGCTGCTCCTGGTCGACAACTGCTTCGCGTCTCACGCCTTCGCGGCGCTCGCGGCGGCGCGCCACGCTTCAGCCATCGACGCGTTCCTGTCGCTGCCGGCGTGCGAGGAACTCCGTTTGACCCGCCCCGGCGTGCTCAAGGTCCTTCTCGGGGGGCGCGAGTTCGGCCCCCCGGCGATCAGCCTGCACCTGACGCCGGACCTCGACGAGCACGCCTGGCTCCTGGGGGACTGGATCGAGCGGCTGGTGATCCCGCAGACGCAGATGCGCATAGAATGGACGGCAAATCTTCCGCCATCTGGAGGACACTCATGACCGACACGGCCCTGTTTTCGGCTCCCTGGGACCAGAAACTGACCCTTCTGACGGTCGCGGGTTCGACGCTGCTTCTCCTGGGCGCGACGCTCGCGGTCTGGGTGTCGCTGACGATGGTCCCGCCCGGCCCCGGTCGCCTCCTGATTCTGGCCGGCGGCGTGCTGTCGCTCGGCGCCTTCGTCTTCGGCGCGCTCCTGGCGCCGCGCGGCTACACCGTCGCGGGGGATCGCCTCACGATCGATCGCCTTCTCCGCCCCGTCGAGATTCCCCTGGCCGCGATTCGATCGGTGGAGCTCCTGTCATCCGACCGCCTGGCGGGCTCGTCGAGGACCCTCGGGTCCGGAGGGCTCTTCGGCTACTACGGTCGGTTCCGCAACCAGGCCCTCGGCAGCTACCGGATGTACGCCACGCGGGGGGATGGCTACGTGCTCGTCCGCGCCGCGCAATCGTTCGTCCTGACACCCGATAGCCCCGAGCGGTTCATCGAGGCGATCGAGCGCCGCCGCGGTCCTTCGGGCGGGTCGTAGGAGGATGGCATGAGAGGGTTCTCGAATCTCGCGTGTCTCGCGCTTCTCCTCGTCGCGGCAGGGCGGGCCGGGGCGGCCGACCGGAAGCAGCCGGCCGACGATCTGCAGGGAATCGCCGGAGGGTTCGTCGATCTTCTGGCGGCCGGCGATTTCGCCGCGGCGGTCAAGCGCTTCGATCCCGCCATGACGGCCGCCCTGCCGGCGGACAAGCTGCGCGACGTCTGGAAGAGCCTCAACACCCAGGCGGGCGCCTTCCAGAAGCAGACCGGGACTCGAGTCGCGAAGGAGTCGGGCTACCAGGTGGTCTTCGTCGCGTGCGCGTTCGAGAAGGCGGTCCTGGAGGCGAAGATCGTGTTCGACGGCTCGAAGCGCATCGCCGGACTGTTCTTCGTACCGCTGTCTGCGAGATCGGAATACACGCCGCCGGCGTACGCCCGGCCCGGGGCCTACGGCGAGGCGGACGTGCGCGTGGGGAGATCGGACTGGTCGCTGCCGGGGACGTTGTCGACCCCCGCGGGGCAGGGGCTCGTTCCGGGGGTCGTGCTGGTCCACGGCTCCGGTCCGCTCGATCGGGACGAGACTGTCGGCCCGAACCGGCCGTTCCGAGACCTGGCCTTGGGGCTGGCGTCGCGCGGCATCGCGGTGCTGCGCTACGACAAGCGGACGAAAGTCTACGCGGCCCGGTTGCAGGCGGAGTCCGATCGGCTCACGCTCAACGAGGAGACCATCGCCGACGCGGTGGAGGCGGTGCGGCTCCTGCGCGGAAGCCGCCGTGTGGACGCGTCCCGCGTGTTCGTCCTCGGCCACAGCCTGGGCGGGGTCGCCCTCCCCAGGATCGCGAGCCTGGAGCCGGGGATCGCGGGGTTCGTCATGCTGGCCACTCCGAGCAGGCCCCTTCAGGAAGCCTACCTCGAGCAGATGGCCTATCTCGCCGCGCTCGACGGTGTCACGACCCCCGAAGAGCGCGCGCGGCTTGAATCGATACGGCATCAGGTCGAGCGGGTCGCTACGCACGATGCCACGGCCGCCGCCGGCGCGGACCGGCCGGATGACCTTCCGCTCGGGCTCGGCCGCGCCTACTGGGACGATCTCGCGCGTCACGACGCCGGCGAGGCGGCGACTCTTCTCAGGGGGCCCGTGCTCGTGCTCCAGGGGGGGAGGGACTACCAGGTGACGCGGGCCGACTTCGAGGGCTGGCGGCGGCTCCTCGCCGGACGCACCGACGTCGCGTTCAGGATCTATCCCACCCTCAATCACCTGTTCATGGAAGGGGAAGGGATGGGAACGCCAGACGAGTACCTGGTCGCCGGCCACGTCGCGGCGGAGGTCGTCGAGCAGATCGCGACCTGGGTCAAGGACCGGCCGGCCGCCACGCCCGCGCGCTCCTGAACGACCCGGGGCGGCCGACCCGCCGCCCTACGCGCGTATCAGTCGCGCCAGGAAGGCGGGGCGCAGGACCTCCGCCGCGTCCGTCGTATCCCCCGTGACCCGCGCGAGGAGATCGGCCAGAGACGGATCGCGCCGCAGCCGGCGCGCGACCCAGTCGGTGAGTCGCGGGCTCTTCAGAAGGACCTGCAGGAGGCGGTCGAGCCACAGACGGGAGCGGAAGAGGCGGCGTCGCTCCGCCTCGTACGGCTCGAGCGCGCGGCGCCCTGTCCGCCCGCGCACGAGGGCGCCGTCCAGGATCTCCGCCGCGATCTCGGCGCCGCGCAGCGCCATGCCGATCCCCTCCCCCGTGAACGGGTCGTAGAATCCGGCAGCGTCTCCGACCAGAAGGACCGCATCGTCCACGCACCGGGCCGCACGGCAGGCCAGCGGACCGGTGGCCCACGGACCGGCCGCGATCTCGGCCCCCTCCAGGCGAGCGCGGGTGAGTGGGTGGGAGGCGAACCGCTCGCGCAGGAAATCGGCCAGGTGCGCGCGCCCACCCGTCACGCGTTCCAGATCGCCGCGATCGACCACGACACAGGCGTTGGCGAGACCTCCGGGGAGCGGGTTGATGCCGCAGTAGCCGTACGGCGTGACGATCATCTCGCCGTGATCGACAGGCACCCTCGCCCCGCGGACGTGGGCCATCACCGCCCACTTGCGATGCCGGGGCTCGGGGCGTCTCAATCCGAGCCGGCGTGCCACGAACGAGTTGCGGCCGTCCGCCCCGACCAGGATCCGGGCGCGCAGCACCTCGCCGGCCGTGCCCCTCCGCACGGTCACCTCGAACCCGCCCGCGGCCGGGCGCCGCAGCGACACGACGCGCGTCCCCTCGAGGACCACGGCGCCGCTCCGCCGCGCCCCCTCCAGGAGCACGCGGTCGAGGTCGAGGCGCCGCATCGACAGGCCGCGGGCGGCGCCGGCGTAGCGCCCCAGGACCTCGGTCCCGTCCGGGGAGACCACCGCCATGCCGACGGGACGGCGCGGGGCGAGGAGGAGGATCCCGTCCAGCACCCCGAGGCGCGCGAAGATCGGGAGGGCCGACGGCGGGACGTACTCGCCGCAGATCTTGTGGCGCGGGAAGCGGGCGGCGTCGCACAGCGCGACGGTGCGGCCGGCGCGCGTCAGGAGAGTCGCGAGGGTCGACCCGGCCGGTCCGCCGCCGGCGATCACGACGTCGAACGACTGGCGGCCGATCATGCATCGACCGCGCGCAGGACGATCGCCGAGTTCTTCGAGCCGAAGCCGATGCAGTTGCACAGGGCCAGGCGCGGGCGCGCCGCGCGCGCCCGGTTCGGCACGTAGTCGAGATCGCACTCGGGATCGGGTGAATCGTAGTTGATCGTCGGCGGCAGGAAACCCTCCCGCATCCCGAGGATCGTCGCCACGACCCCCGCCGCCCCGCTGGCCCCCTGCGCATGGCCGATCATCGATTTCGTCGCCGAGGCCGGGACCTCGCTCGCCCGCCCTCCGAGGAGGCTCCTCACGGCCATCGTCTCGACGCGATCGTTCTGCCGGGTCGAGGTGCCGTGCAGGTTGATGTAGTCCACCTCCTCCGCCGGCGCCCCGGCGGACAGCAGCGCCAGCTCCATGGCGCGCGTCGATTCGGCGCCGTCCCCGCTCATGTGAACCCGGTGGTGCGCGTCGCAGGTCGAGCCGTACCCGGCCACCTCGGCGTAGACGGGCGCCCCGCGGCGGCGCGCGTGCCCGTCGTCCTCGAGGACCAGCATGAAGGCCCCTTCCCCGAGGACGAAACCGCTCCGGTCGCGGCTGAAGGGGCGCGAGGCCTTCCCGGGACGATCGTTCCAGCCGGTCGCGGCGGCGCGCATCCGGCAGAACCCCTCCATCATTCCGAGGGTGATGCAGGCTTCCGCCCCGCCCGTGAGCACGATCGGCTGATCGCCCCGGCGCACGGCGTGCAGGGCGTAGCCGATCGCGTCGGTGCTGCTGGTGCAGCCGTTGCTGAGGACGTGCGACGGCCCGGAGAACCCGAAGCGGATGCTCAGCTCGCTGCTCACCATCCCGATGACCGAGGACGAGATGGCGAATGGATTGACGCGCCTGATCCCGTGGCGGTAGTAGCTTTCGTACTGGCGCTCGGCGAAATCGGCGGCGCCCGCGCCGGTGCCGATCACGACGCCGACGTCGCCGCGGGTGCCTTCGGGCGGGTCCACCGGCAGCCCGGCGTCGCGCAGCGCCTCCTGCGCGGCCACGATCGACAGCGGCACGATCCGGCCGACGCGCGGCAGGTCCTCCGCGTCGAGGTGTGCTGACGGATCGAATCCCGGGACCTCGGCCGCCACCTGGCAGGGCAGGTCGTCCGGATCGAAGAGGGTGATGCGCCGGGTGGCGCTCGCTCCCTCGCGCAGGCCGCGCAGGTACGCATCCACTCCGAGGCCGAAGGGGGAGACGACGCCGAGACCGGTGACGACGGCGGCCATGGCTGTCGAGTCTATCACCCGGTCCGGGAGGCTGCGACGCGAGCCGCGGACTCCGCCCGACCGCGGAGCGCTCCCCGCAGCCAGTCGGCGCCCAGAAGGACATAGAACGGCGCGTACTCCGCGACGCGGATCCACGGGTACGGCTCCATCGCGCGGCCGGCGGCCCCCAGGTTGACGTACGCCAGGGACACGAGGCCGGTGAGGAGCAGGAAGGGGCGCGACGGGAACAGGCAGAGCCAGGGGAGCACCCACAGGAAGTACCAGGGGTGTGCGGTCGGAGACAGAAGCAGGGCCGTGGCGGTCAGGAGAAAGCAGCCGCGCAGCGGGTCGGCGCGCCGCAGCCAGAGCCCGACGGCAAACACCAGCAGGGCAAGAGCGCAGAGGCCCTTCGCGAGATCGACGGGGTAGACGTAGGCGTACAGACGGTCGAGTCCCCCCGTGTGCGGGATGCATCGCCGCGTCCAGGCAATGACGCTCTTGAGTCGCGGCGTCGGATCGAGAGCGTCGATCGCGGCATAGACCAGCGCGAACAGCGACTCGTTCGCCAGCCAGCGATCGGAGTAGGCTCGCAGCCCGGCGAAGAGGCGCCGCCCGGCGGCGTGGAACGGCCAGTACGCCGCGACCAGCAGGGTCGGGACGAGCAGAAGAGAGCGGGCCCGGACCGAACGCAGAAGCGGCGCCATCAGGACGAGCGGGAACAGCTTCACGAGACCGCCCATCGTGAGGGCCAGGGTCGCGCGGTGTTCCCTTTTCTGTATAATCGCGCGGGCCGCCAGGAGAACGAACAGAATGGCGGCCGGCTCGAGGTGGCCGCTCCAGGCCGTCTCCGTCACCGCCAGCGGATTCCAGGCATAGATCAGCGAGAGCCCCGGCGGCTGATCCCGCGCCCGGAGAAGAGCCCGCAGGGCGACGATCACGAGCAGGTCCGCGACGATCACGAGGAGCTTGATGCCGTAGACACCGGCCTGGAGCGCCGCCCCCGCCGCGAACAGCGCCTGCGCCGCCGGCGGATAGATCGTCGGGATCTCCGCGTGCTCGATGCGCGCGATGTCCGGGTCGTCCGAGGATGCCCGCGCGGGTGAGGACACGGGGGGACGCGGGTACGGCGCGACACGCGAGGCGGGCGGCTCGAGAAACGGATTCCCGCCGGACAGCGTGACGCGGCCGTCCCACAGATAGCGGTACAGATCATGGCTGAGAGCCGGGGGAGCGGCGATAAATGTCAGCCGGAACAGGCACGCGAGTCCGAGGACGAGAGGACCCGCCCCCTCGCTCTTCCCCCGGAGCGTGTCACGGACCGCGAGGAGGTAGAGGAGGAACACGACGAAGTACAGGACGAGGAAGAGAGAGGTGCGGCCGGGAGCGGGTTTCGCCGCGAGCAGAAGGACGAAGCCGCACTCCATCGCCAGTCCGAAGACGAACAGACGGGAAAGGGACCGCTGCAAGGTCCGCGCATCGTAACAGAGGCCCCGGCGACCCACAAGTGAGGTGCCCCGCGTGACCGTCGTCCTTGGCACGATCGTCGCGGCCTACTACGCGACGCTGCTCCTGCTCTCGATTTACGGCGCGCACCGTTATTCCCTGCTGCGTCTTTATCACAGGCACAAACCGTCCGACACGCGCCCCCCGGCGCCGCTCGACCCGCTGCCCGTGGTGACGGTGCAGCTTCCCGTGTACAACGAGCGCTACGTCGTCGAGCGCCTCATCCGCGCCGCCTGCGCCCTCGACTACCCTGCCGATCGCCTGGAGATCCAGGTGCTGGACGACTCGGCGGATGACACGCAGCGCCTTGCGGCGGACACCGTTGAAACGATGCGCCGTCTCGGGCACGACGTCGTGCACCTGCGCCGCGGGGGCCGCGAGGGGTTCAAGGCCGGGGCGCTGGCGTACGGTCTGGCGCGCGCGAAGGGAGACCTGATCGCGGTGTTCGACGCCGATTTTGTGCCCCCCCCGTCGTTCCTCCTCGACCTCGTGCACCACTTCGGCGACCCGCGCGTCGGAATGGTGCAGGCGCGCTGGGGGCACCTCAATCGCGAGTACTCGGTCCTGACCCGCATCCAGTCGATCTACCTGGACGGGCACTTCGTCATCGAGCACGCCGCGCGGCACCGCGCCGGCTGCTTCTTCAATTTCAACGGCACCGCCGGCGTCTGGAGACGGGCCTGCATCGAGTCGGCCGGCGGCTGGCAGTCCGACACCCTCACCGAGGACCTCGACCTGTCGTACCGCGCGCAGCTCAAGGGATGGGAGTTCGTGTTCCTGCCGGACGTCACGGCCCCCGCCGAGCTGCCGGCCGACAACGACGCCTTCAAGACGCAGCAGCACCGCTGGACCCTGGGTTCCATCCAGTCGGGCCGGAAGATCCTGCCGCGGCTCCTGCGGGCGCGCCTTCCTCTCAAGGTGAAGGTGGAGGCGTTCTTCCACCTCACCAACAACAGCGCCTACGCCCTCATGCTGCTCCTGGCGATCCTCATCGTGCCGGCCGTGCTCGCCCGCCGCGCGCTGGGCCTCGACGGGCTGGTCTACATCGACCTGCCGCTCTTCCTCCTGTCGACCCTCTCGATCTCCATCTTCTACGTGTGCGCGGAGCGCGAGGTGCACGAGGACTGGCTGACGAGCCTGGTCTACCTGCCGTTCCTGATGTCCCTGGGGATCGGGCTCAGCCTCAACAACGCGCGCGCGGTCTGGAGTGGCTGCTCCGGGAGACGCGTCGAGTTCCTGCGCACCCCGAAGCACAGTCTGCAGGGGACGGACGGGGACTGGAGCCGTTCGTCCTACCGCGGGCTCCGCCGACGCGGCTGGACGGCCGCGGAAATGCTCCTGGGTATTTATTTCACCGCCGCAAGCGCCTGCGCCATCATCGCGGGGAATGCGTCCGTCCTTCCCTTCTTCCTCCTGTTCCAGATGGGATACCTCTACACCTCGTTCCTCTCGCTCGCCCAGGCACTGCGCCGGCGTCTCGAGTCGGCGGCCCTTCTCCGATCCTTGCGAGAAGCGGAGAAAAAACGCCTTGACGCCGACCCCGGTGCGGCGTAGATGAGTGCGCGACACACATCACTCGAACCCGTCATTCGCTGATCGGCCATCGCCGCCCCCCGGTCTGAGCCGGTTGCAGCCCAGGGAGGGACTGTGCTGCCGCTGCGGACCATCGTCGCTCCTGGCATCCTGGCCTGCATCTTCATCTGTCCCGTCGGTGCTTTCGCCGTGCCGCTCGTTTCCGGCCCGGCCGGCTGCGCCCTGGAGCTGCGGGCGCGCGACGCCTCCGGCAACACGATCCTGATGACGGTCGCCTACGCGCTCGATCGCCCCGGGCTGGTCCTGGCCCCCCTGTCGGCCGCGGCGCGCCTGCGGACTCAATGGCAGCGCCTGCAGACGGTGCCCGATCCCGGACCGGCGGGGCCGGGGGATGGCCCCGCCCCGATCGAGGTGACCGAAGTCCTCCTCCAGGACCCGAGCCGGGACCTGGTCCTCCTGCGCGCCCCGGGGCTCGCGGCGTGCGGCGGAGAAGGGGACGGTGCCGAGGACGAACAAGCCGCCCCGGCGCCCGTCCCGGCAGAAGGGGACACGCTCGTCGGCCTGCGGGACCGCGACGGCTACCGGCCGCGCGTCTTCCAGGCGCGTCTCGACAAGATGATCGCCCTGGGGGCCGGCCCCGGGCTCCTGCGCGTCCGCATTCCCGACGGGGGCGGCGCGGGATCGGGGTTCCTGTTCGACCGTCACCACCGTCTGTTCGGCTCCATTCTGCCGCCTCCCCCCGGCGGCGATCGATTGTTCGCCTGCGCCGTGCCGATCGATCGCCGCGAGATCGACGTCGCCGCGTCCGGCCCCGGTCTTCCGGTGCCGGACGCGCTGGCGCGCCCCGCGGACGACTTCTCGCGCAGCGCCGCGGGGCTCTGGGCGCAGGCGCTCCTCCTGACGCGCGACGACCAGGCGGATCGGGCGCTGCACCTCCTGGACGACGTGGCGCGTATTTCGGGAGATTCCGATGTCCTGATGCTGGAGCGCGGCGGCCGCCTGTTCCGCATCGGCAGGACCGATGCCGCCATCGCGGACTTCGAGCGCGCCGCGCGGCTCAGCCCGCGCCTGCACCTCGCCCGGTTCAATCTCGGCGTGGCCTACGGCACGGCCGGCCGCTACGAGGACGCGATCGACTCGTTCACGCACGCCCTCGAGATCGAGCCGCTCCACGCGCAGACCCACTTTCAGCTCGCGCTGGCGCTGATGGCGGCACACCGGGCCGAGGGGGCGCGACGCGAATGTGACAGCCTCGAGAAGATCGATCCGGCGCTGGCGCGCGATCTGCGCGCCGCCCTGTCCTTCTGAGCCGGCCGCCCCGCCTCCCGATCACAACTCCGTAATACCGCTCCGACAATCCTCAGTACCTCCCTTGCGTTCGTCCGCACGGACCTTATATTGCGATTGCGTGATTCCCGAGGCCCGTCGATGGCCCGGTGAATCGGAGCACGCGCCGTGCGTCGGCGACGACGTCGCGTGGCGGCGTCGATTGACGGAGTCGGAGGGAGATGATGACAAGGACAGCCTTCTCGTGGGCGGCGCTGCTTCTGCTCGTCCTGGCCACGGTGACGCCCGCACTGGCCCAGGAGCTGACGACCGGCACCATCTCGGGCAAAGTCAGCGATCCCACCGGCCGCGGCATACCCGGCGCGGTGATCATCGCGACCTCCCAGTTCGGGACACGGACCGCGGAGACCGACGCGAACGGCGCGTACATCCTGCCGTTCCTGCGCCCGGGGACCTACACGGTCCGGGCGGAGGCGCCCGGCGGCTTCACCACGGTGATCCGCAATGACGTCGGAGTCGGTCTGAACCAGAAGACGAGCCTCGACTTCACCCTCGAGCCGGGCAAGACGGAGACGGTCACCGTGAGCGGCCAGGCGCCGCTCGTCGACGTCACCTCGACCTCGACCAGCACCAACATCAAGTACGGCGACTTCGCCAACTCGGTCCCGCTCGGCCGCGCGTTCACCGACACCTACGCCGTGGCGGCGGGCGTCGTGAGCGGTCTCGGGACCGGCGACGGGAACTACTCGATCAGCGGCGCCTCCGGCCTGGAGAACCAGTACCTGATCGACGGCGTCAACATCACGAACACGGGCTACGGCGGAATCGGCGCCTACAACATCAATTACGGATCCCTCGGCACCGGCGTCACGAGCGAGTTCCTCGACGAGGTGCAGATCAAGACCGGCGGGTTCGAGGCGGAATACGGTCAGGCTCTCGGCGGGATCATCAACACCATCGTCAAGTCGGGCACCAATGATTTCGAGGGG
>Ga0137409_10005811_pt1 | contig 12821 bp, 8 predicted proteins | sample CZODoug1_16funga_FD_122059 | JGI IMG/M metagenome (GOLD analysis project Ga0137409, IMG submission 122059) | Vadose zone soil fungal communities from Angelo Coast Range Reserve, California, USA - CZODoug1_16fungal (Hybrid Assembly) | ecosystem: Environmental > Terrestrial > Soil > Vadose zone...
TCTACATGGCCCTGATCGACCCGTTCCGCAAGCTGGTCGTCTATCCGTCACTCCTTCGCTCCGTCCGCGCGAAGTGGAATAAAACCTTCGGCACGGCCTGACAAACGGAACACCCGAGTAGCTGGCAGCTTGGAGGGCCGGACCACACAGAGACGTCTCAAGTGGGGTGAAACATCGCGACTGCACTCACCAGGCGGGTTCTGAGCCTGAGCGTCCCTTTCGCATCAGCGATCAGGACCACACAAGGACTGCTGCTACTCCGTTCTATTCCAACGGCACGACGAACACATCCACTCTAGAGTGGCCTTTCGCGTCCAGCCCAAGGGTTTTGAGAGCATCCGATGTAAACGCCAAAAATCTTCCGTCTTGAGATACAACGCCAACAGCGCACCTTCCGATGAAGTAGCGCGACCTTCCGCTGTTGTAGGTGCTGGAGAAACGGTACACAAGCCCACTGGTGGGATCGACACCGATAACCTCATCCTCCCAGACAGCCTCGGGCGGCCAGCGGTGTGAATTTGTGGAGAAGAACGGATTCAGGTCATCTGGATCAACGTTATTCCAACTCGCGTGCTTGTCCCCTGCGAAACCGGGAGCCAGCATGCCATTCGGGATCACGAGCCAGTTGTTGGAAGGATCGGCATATAGTTGTGAACGCCATTGTCCTTGAGCTTCTGCGGTGATTAGGTGTGTATAGCCCTTCGCGCTGTGTCCAGAGTCGCTTCCCACGACGACATCCAGAGTTGGAATATTCCAGAAATATAGCCCTGCGCAGACATTCCAGCACTTCCCACTGGTAAGGATTGCCACGTCGCCATTGGGAGATGAGGTCATCGCGTGCAGGCCGAAGCTGTCGGGAATGGAGACCTTGCCCACCGGCCCCCAATCGCCTGTCACCTCGCCGGTTTTGGTGTTTAGCAGCCGGCACCCTTGACCAACCGTGTAACTGCCAGCGTAGAAACCGACGTCTTGGCCCTTATCTGAAAATGCCACGGTAAACATGGAATCGTCATGGCTCACGGCGAGAGTGCCGCTCCAGTTAGGGTTGTAGGAAGGCGGCAAGCACTTCGCGAAATCATAAACATCGGAAATGGTCTGCTGCCGGAAATCTACCTTCTGAAGCACGGTCCGAGGACCGTCGGGCTGTGCACCGGTAAGAATGAACAGGATTTGCGGGTCGACATGACTGAACGACGCCTGCTTGGTGTTAAAGAAATATCGCCAGTTCGTTTTCAACTGAGCCTTCAACGTGGCCGGATCGAACGACATGACGAGACTCTCTCCATTGGTGTCTCGCACGACCAGCATTGTGGAATCCGTGTTCCACAGATTTGGAGTTCCGGAATCCGCAGTCTGTAGCGATCGATTCTTGAATGTCCCACGATCGGTGATGCGAACAATCTTGCTCCCAAAGTTGGGGTCGACGACGACAGAGTTGGCCTTAGGCCAGCTGAGCTTCTTCGGAGGAACCTTGATCGGCGTGAGGTCCGTGCGTGCGTGGTAGACGGTTTGCGCGCCGCAGAGTGCGCTGAATAGAAGGATCGTTCCCAGAAGTTTCATTCTCTCTCCTTATCGCAAACTCGCCAACAGCAGAAAGTGAGTCTGGTTTGTTTGTGGGATCAGACATACCCAATTCACGGCTTGCCCGACCGATTGTGGTTTCTACCTGGTATTGTTCTGGGTTCCTACGTGCTGACAGCCTTCGGTTCTGACGAGTCAAGTGCAACAAACCTTGGACTTCGAGGACGAGCGAATCCGCCCGATCCAAGGGTAGACTCTATGATTGCTTAGCTGATTGTGCCCGAAGCGTTGACACAGAAAATACTCACAAGTTCATCGTAGATTTCGGAAGTGCCTGGGGTCCGGTGACCTGTGAAGTTCAAGAAGCCAACACTACTTCTTAAGGGCCGTATCCCAGTTGGAGACCACAACGAGCTGGGTCCGGTTGTCGTTCCCGCGGCTGATGAGGAGGATCCGTCCATCCGGGGCAGTGTCGAATGGGAAGCCCTCTCCAACCGGAGCCTCGACGACTTGAGATATCTCTCGGGTCTTCCCGGGGAGCAGGTTGGAATCCTCTTCACGGACTTCGGTTACGCGCATGGTGGAGTTGTCGCCAAGGTACAAGATTGCATGTCCATCCCTTTGCCAAATCGGATTGCCGCCGTAGCCTGGGGAGATGGAGATATGGGGTCCAGGGCCTGGATACGGCATAGCAAACACCTTTTGGGTTCCGGACTCCCGGGACGAATAGACGATCCAGCGCATGTCCGGGGAAAAAGCGCCGTCCGAGATGTAATAGGGCGACTTCAACAAAAGACGTGGCGTATGCGGACCCTGCATCGGCATCACCCGCAGTTCGGCATGCACCTCGGTGCCGTCGTCGACGTAGTAAAGCAATACGCTTCCGTCCGGGGACCAGTCGAGAGGAAAGGCATAGCCATTGGCGGCAAGCAGAACCTCCTCATCCTGAGCGCCCCCAACGGACTTGACGTGCAAATCGAGGCCACCGGGCTTTTCGGATGAGAACGCGATCTTGCTTCCGTCGTTCGACCAGACCGGAAGGCCGGCAGTCACGCCGAACGTGAACTGGTTCGCGAGATTGCGGCGAAGATCATGGACCCAAAGATCGTGGTGCGGCCGATCGCGCTCGACAGCAACTTGTTCGCCATCCGGAGAAAGACGTACGCTCACGTAGCGTCCGGGTTCGCCTACCGTGCCCAGCTTCTTGCCATTCGAGTCCATCCAGAGCAGGTTATTGTCGGGCTGCACGGCGGGAGCGAAAATCAGCATCCCGTTTTGCGCGGCAGAAAAGACTGACATCCACCAGGTGCGATGCTCTTCGACCCCGTCCTGAACCACGGCGGGATCGCCACTGAGCTCAAGGCGGCTCAAGTCGAACGCTTGGGCCATCAGGACATTGTCATTCATGAAGAGCACGTGCCCGTTGGCGTAGGCGCCGTTCGCGTGGGTATGCAAAAGAAACTTGCTTGGCCCGCCGTCGACGGAACCAATGTACAGACCGTCGTGAGAATGGCTGATGTCGTCGTGCCCGGCGGCATAGTAGAGGAAGTGTTTGCCGTCGGGGAGGAAGAAGGGCCAGCGATGAGAGTCGTGCTGTGACGGGTCAATGGTAGTGACAGAAACCGGCTGGCCTCCCGAAGCCGAAACCCGAAACAAGCTGGAGGTAGGCTCGGGAGCAAACACGACCATGCCACCGGCTCCCCACGTAGCGCCGCGCGGAACGCGAGCCTCGCAGATGTCAATCGGGGTTGTACCGTCAGCGTCAACGCGCTTCATCTCCCCATGTGCGAAGAAGCCAAGAGAACGACTGTCGGGCGACCAGAAAGGCCAGGAGGCGCCTTCGGTGCCGGCGAGGGCGGTGGCTTTCAGCGCGTCGAGGGATTGGACATAAAGCTGGACTTTACCCAGTTCGCCGGCTACGAATGCAATGCGCCGGCCATCGGACGAGATCGCAACCGGAGCGGGTGCGTCGCCGGTCGCCAGGAAGGAAGTGCCCTCCGGTGGGGAGATAGTCCAGCGCATGCGCACCGAGGGCAGCGCCGCGGGCCGCGAGAAAAAGTGAAAGACAATGGCGCTGATCGCGAACAACGCCATCGCAGCCATCCCCCAAATTTTCCAGTCGAACTTCGATTGAGAAATTCCACGCACTGGAGCGGCAATCTGTGTCGCGCTCGATTCGCTGCTCACCCACTTCAGTTCGCTGGCGAGGTCGGCCGCACTTTGCCAGCGGTCGTCGGGATCCTTCGCGAGGCACTTGCGGACGACCCGTTCAAGCGCAGACGGAGTGAGCGGCTGAACCTGAGAGATAGGGACGGGCTCAGTCGTAAGGATGGAGGCAATCAGGCTCGCGCGGCTTCCGCCGTTGAATGCTGGTTTGCCGGTCGCCATCTCGTACATAACCTCGCCGAAAGCGAAAATATCCGTGCGCGGATCGGCTTCTTTGCCTTCGAGCTGTTCGGGCGCCATGTACTGGAATGTACCGACGAGCATGCCTTCGCCTGTAAGCTTCGATTGCTCGGCAGTCATCTCGGTAAGAGCGGCGGAGAGCGACGTCAGTTCGGACTGTTTCGCGAGGCCGAAGTCCATAAGCTTCGCGCCGGCCTTCGTGAGCATGACGTTGGAAGGTTTCAGGTCGCGGTGAGTGATGCCGAGCTTGTGAGCATGAGCGAGAGCTTCGGCAATCTGCGCGGAACAACGACTGGTTTGATCGACCGGCAGAGGACCTTTCTTCAGGCGTTGTTCGAGGGTTTCGCCCTCCAGGTATTCCATGACCAGAAAATCGATGCCGTCCTGATGACCGATGTCATGGAGGGCGCATATGTGGGGATGCGAGAGTTTGGAAATAGCTTTGGCTTCACGCTCCAACCGTTGTTTCAACGCAGCGTCAGACGAAAGGTGCGCCGGCAGGACCTTAATAGCGACGGTACGGTCGAGACGAGTATCGAGGGCGCGAAACACCTCGCCCATGCCGCCAGCACCCAGCGGAGCAAGAATTTCATATGGACCGAGTTTAGTGCCAGAGGTAAGCGCCATTACGTGGGCGTAATTATAGACTGTGCAGCGCGTTGGAGAAGTTGACGAGACTCTGGGTGCGTTGTCGGCAAACCGGGATTTTGCGGGAATAGATCGATCAACTGACAGCGCGTTAGCCGCCCCTCATTTGAAGGGGAAAATTCCGACTGGAACGAGGTTTTTGTCGAAAGGGGCGAAAAATGAGTTCGCAAACAATCCGCATCCCCTCCCGACCGCACGGAATGGAGGTTCCGCCGGATCTGCATGCTTGGAGTTCCCCTAGGGGAGGTCGAGCGATGTGGATGTTGGGTGTGTTCGTTGCAAGTTAGTGCTCTCGTGCAGATTGTTGAAGAGATTGGTGGCGGCGGTAGGACTCGAACCTACGACCTACGGATTATGAGACCGTCGCTCTAGCCACCTGAGCTACGCCGCCAACTCGAAACGAGCGGAAACCGACTGTTTCGGGGAGCCCGAGGTCGGGCACAGAATTCCGAAGACGCGGGTGGGCACGTCCCGTCATTAATTCTAGCAGCCTGCGGAAAAAGTCGGAATAGCCGTGCCAAATCAGCGAACCACATGCGAAACTACGGCGCATGAAAGTTGTCGCTGTAATTCCAGCGCGGCTGGCGTCCACGCGCCTGCCTCGCAAAATGCTGCGAGAGATTGCGGGTGAGCCGCTGCTCGCCTGGGTTTATCGGGGCGTGCGGCGCTGCTCATCGCTCGATCAAGTGGTGATCGCGACCGATTCCGAGGAGATTCTTGCATTTTGCCAGCAGCGCGGCTTCATGGCGCGCATGACTTCGTCCGCGCACCGTTCGGGGACTGAGCGCGTACACGAGATATCAACGCTCATTCCTGCGGACGTGTACTTGAATGTCCAGGGTGATGAGCCGCTCACCCGTCCCGAGCATATCGAAAGTCTGATTGCGGTGATGCGCAGGCCCGAGGTCGAAGTTGGCACGTTGAAAACGCCGGCAGCGGAAATTGACGTCGACAATCCAAGCGCAGTGAAGGTTGTGACAGACTCTACCGGACGGGCACTCTATTTCTCGCGGGCGACGATTCCATTCGATCGGGACGGCGCCAAGCCTCAGTACTACAAGCATCTCGGTTTCTACGGTTACACAAAAGATGCATTGCAGCACTTTCTAGGCTGGCCCGAATCTGGACTGGAGCGCAGCGAGCGTTTGGAACAGTTACGGTTTCTCGAGAATGGAGTTTCCATTTATGTGGCCGAAACGCCGTTCGATTCCGTGGGCGTGGACACGGAGGAGGATGTACGGCGAGTCGAAGAAATATTGCGGAGGTAGATTTCCTCCGTGACCCCTGTGGTTCAAGCTCTTTTTCTTGAACACAGGGCACAGAGGTCACGGGGGGAACCGAGTTGCTTAAGTGGGTCAGTGCGCCTTTGCCCAAGCCTTAGCGGCGGCCACCCGTTTCGCGATCGCCGGATGGGAGTGGAAGAGCCATTCGACCCAGCGCGACGGCGTTCGTTCGGCAAGATTCTGGTCGGCCAGCTTGTTCATTGACGAAATAAAGGGCTCGACGCTCGCCACCGATTGGAAGCAATAGCGATCAGCCTGGCGCTCGTTAAAACGCGAGTAGGCGTTGAGTGCGGGCATGAGCAGGAACGAAAGCATGGTCGCCACCAGCACCAGAAGTGGGAGATTGGCGAAATCGGACATGGTCTCAAACATATTCCCGCGCTCGACCGCGTAACGCAGAACCTCATTCGCCAGATAGAAGCCTGCCAGGGTAATGCCGGCCTGCATCAGAATGCTTTTTGGGATGTGCCGATGAACGTGATGTCCGAGTTCATGGGCGAGCACGGCTTCGATCTCGTCGTTAGAGTAGTGATCAAGCAGGGTGTCGGCGAGGATGATGCGGCGGGTAGCGCCCAGCCCGGTCAGAGCAGCGTTCGCCTTCTTGCTCTTCTCGGAAAGCTTCCATTTGTAAACACCGCGAACGCGTGTTCCCGCGCGCTCGCTAAGCACGACCAGGCGCTTCCTGAGCTCCTCATTTTCCATCGGCTCGAATTTATAAAAAATCGGGAAGAGGACGACGGGCGCCAGCTGCGCGAGAAGAACGAACAGACCCAGGAAGAGAGCCCACGCCACCAGCCACCAATGTTGCACGTGCCGGATCAGCAGGTAGAGCAACTCAACGACCACCGTGGCGAACAGCAGGCCGATCACCAGACCTTTGAATTCGTCCCACAGCCAGGAGCGCGTTCGCTGGTTAGAGAGGCGATAGCGATGCTCGAGCCGGAAACCGTAGTAATCGAGAGGAAATCCCAGCATTCTGCTGATCGCCGTCAGCATGAGCACATAGAAGAAGACCGCAAGAGAATAGTTCGATGAAGCGCCGCGTAACGCAAGATCGCGGAGCGTGCCGCTCCAGCCGGTCGCGAGCAGCAGGACCAGCAACAGCAAGCCTAGCCCGAAATCGGCAACGCCGAGCCACCGCTTGGCGCTGTTGTAACGGTGGGACTCAGGCGAATCCGCCGCGAATGCTGTGTTGTCGATTACCGTGATCATCCCCGATGCATTCACTATCCTATCGCGTTCGGAGGCCTGGCGAGTCGCGAAAGTGCTGGAACTGTAGCGCCCCGCGCCCTCGTCGGCTCGTGCCCAGCGAAGTCCCCTTCTATGTGTTCATCACAAAACGTTCCGCTGCTTGCAGAATTTCTTCCACCAATTCCGGCGTCGCAGCCTCGGCGTATACCCGCAGCAGCAGTTCAGTGCCGGAGGCACGGAACAGGACCCAGGCTTCGGCGCCGTTGCCGTTGGTGGGAGCATCGAGGAAGAACTTAACGCCATCCAGGTTCTCTTTGCGGAGGATCCGATACGGCCCGACCTTGGTCGTGCTTGAGTCGGCGGCCCGGCGCACGGCGCCATTTTTCATTTCATCGGAAATGTGGAGATCGCGACGGCCGTAGTAGTGCGAGCCATACTCGCGCTGCAAATCGGCGACTAACTGGCCGAGCGGCTTACCTTCCTCTGCCATAACATTGGCGAGCAGCAACGCATTGAGAACGCCGTCGCGCTCGGGAAGAAAACCTCCGTATCCGATTCCGCCGGACTCTTCGCCGGCGATCAGGATCTCCTGCGTCATCATGAGGTCGGCAGCGTACTTAAAACCGATGGAAACTTCGTGCAGCTTGCGTCCGTAGTGCGCCGCGATGCGATCAACCATCTTCGTGGTATTGAAGGCACGCACAATATCGCCCGGCCACTTCTTGCGTTCGAGCAGCCAGTTCGCCAGGACAGCGAAACACTTGTGCGCGTCGACGAAGCTCCCGTCTTCCGCAACCGCGCCGATGCGGTCGGCGTCACCGTCGGTCGCGAGGCCGGCGTGACATTTTTCTTTCTTCACGGTTTCCTGCAACATCGCGACATTCGGCAGGATGGGCTCGGGGTTGATTCCCGGGAAGAGCGGATTTACTTCCTGCCGAATAGCCACGTATTTAATTTCATTCTGGCCGAAGATCTGCGTCAGCACACCCCGTCCGGAGCCGTACATCGAGTCGACGGCAAACTTGAAATTCGCGCGCCGAATGATGCCGAGATCGGCGAACACGCAGATGGCCGCGACGTAGGCGGGCTTGAGGTCTACCTCTTCTACTCTTGCGGGGACGCCGCTGTGCACCGCGCCGGATTGCAGCTCACTTTCGATGAGCTTCATGATGTCCGGGGTGGCCGAGCCACCAAACTTCGCTTTGAATTTCACTCCATTCCAATTGAAGGGATTATGGCTGGAAGTGATCATGACGCCGCCCGCTGCGCCCAGCTTCTTGACGTTGTAGGAAACGGCGGGAGTCGGCGTGTAGTCGTTTGCGAGCAGCACGGGAATTCCAGCGCCTGCGAGAACCTGCGCGACCAGGCGGGCCGCGCGGTCGGAGGCGAAGCGCGTATCGTAGCCGACAATGACGCCACGCGCAGCGTCTTCGTACTTCCGAACATAGCCAGCGATTGCGCCCGCAACGCGGCGTACATTGTCAAAAGTAAAGTCGTCGGCGATCAAGCCGCGCCAGCCATCGGTGCCGAATTTGATTTGGGTCATCAGTCGTTAGTCGCTGTTGGTCGCTAGTGGTTCGTAGCCAGCCGGCACATTATGATTTGTGGAGCGAAGCGAGAGATCTGCAGTCCGCCGCGCAACTCACACCAGCTTCTTCAATTTTTTCTCATCCAAATACTTCACAACTTTGCCGACGTCCTGGGACTTGTCGAGCGTAGTGATCAGAAGCGCATCCTCGGTTTCTACAACCACTAAATTATCGACTCCAACGACGGCCACGAATTTGCTTGGCGCATGAATGTAATTATTCCGGGCGTTCAACTCGAAGCTACCGGACGCGCTGATGAGATTGCCGTCTGCTGGGTTGCTAAGGCGGGCATGGTGCTCGTGGAGCGAAGTCCAGGAGCCGAGATCGTTCCAGCCGAAGTCCGACGGCAGACAGAAGATGCGAGATTGCCCGTCGCCCTTCGCGGAGCGCGGCTCCAGCACGGCATAGTCGATGCTGATGTTGTCGCACTTTGGGTAGAGGCGGCGAAAGGTTTCGGCAAATTTGCGCGTCCCGTAAGCGGCTGCGATCTTTTCGAGGATTGGCGCGGCATTTGGCAGATGTTCGCGCAGGGCATTCGCCAGTGTGTCGGCGCGCCAGAGAAACATTCCACTGTTCCAGAAATAGTTGCCAGCTTTCAGGAATTGCTGGGCCGCCGCAAGATCGGGCTTCTCCGTGAAGCGGCGAACCTGCAACGCATGGTTAGCGTCCGGTGCGCCGACTTCGATGTATCCGTAGCCGGTCTCAGGACGTGTAGGCCGGATGCCGAGGACGACAATATTTTCTCCGGCAGCGGCGATCTCGATGCTCTGCTGGAGAGTTTCGCGGTACCGCTCCGGCTCTCCAATGACGTGGTCAGAAGGAAAGAGGCCAAGCACAGCATCTGGATCGTGTCGCAGCAGGAGAAACGCCGCGAGGCCAATGGCAGGCGCTGTGTTACGACCAATCGGCTCTGCGAGGATCTGTTTCGCAACCAGCTTTGGCAACTGCCGCAGAATGGCCGAGCGGAGGTCGTCGTTGGTAATGATCCATTGGCGTTTGGGCGTGGCCATCGGCAGCAGGCGGGCGACGGTCTGCTGGAGCATCGACTGTTTGCCATCGAGCGCGAGCAGTTGTTTGGCTCGTCGCTTGCGGCTCAGCGGCCAGAAGCGTGTGCCGCGTCCCCCAGCCAGGATGATCGGATAGAAGTGAGGATTCGTCTTCACGGAACTAGAAAGCCTAACACTTGTGACGGGCGGTGAAAAAGCTTTAACCACGGGGGACACGGAGGAACACGGAGGGAACCGCCAGCACCGAGGAGGAATAAGATTTCCCCCGTGCTCCTCCGTGGTTGGAGCTTTTGCCTTCGGTCAAAGCCGAGTCGCCGGTTCGTCTACTGCGGCTCCCGGCACCCAAGCCTTCAGAAACTCCAGCGACCACTGCGGCCGCACGCTGAATTCTCCGAGCGCTGCCGGGACGACGACTGCATCGCCTTTCGCCAGCGTGACCGGGTCGCGCCCGCTGGCTTCGACAACACCGCAGCCGTCGATGGCGACCAAAATCTGTACGGAGTCTTTGCCGGATTCATCGCGCGTCGAGAAATCGTGCGCCGCTTTTAGCTCGAAAAGATCCACGGTGAAATAAGGCGCGGAAATCATGGCGGATCGCCGACTCGCACCACCATTGATCGCAACCGGTGCCGGACGGATTACTTTGCCGGAAGTTGTGTGCTCTTTGACCGAGGCAAGTCCGCGTTCGAGGTGCAATTCGCGCGGACGGCCATAGTCATAAAGACGATAGGTCGTGTCGGACTGCTGCTGCGTTTCGACCAGGACAGCGCCTCCGCCTATGGTATGCACAGTTCCGGCCGCGACGTAGATCATCTCGCCGGGATAGATATTGATCCAGTTCAGCAGATCTTCGGCGCGTTTTTCGTGGATGGCTTGTTCGAGTTGCTGGGCGCCCCCGCCGGGTTTGAGGCCGAGGGCGATTTGCGCTCCGGGCTTCGCGTGCGCGACGTACCAACACTCCGTCTTTCCCCAAGACTCGCCGAAGCGCTGTGCGGTGGCGTCGTCGGGGTGCACCTGGACGGAGAGCTTCTCTTCGGGGAACAGGAATTTCATGAGCAGCGGGAATCGTTTCGGATCGCGAGCCGCAGAGCCAACGAGTTCGGCGCCAAACTCTGCGCTCAATTCTGCCAGAGAGCGCTTCGCGAGTGGGCCGTTCGTGACGAAGCAGTTGTCTCCAGTCAGCCAGGCTTCACCGATTTTTTCGTTGAATTTCTGATTTGGATAAATCGGCGACAGATCAAGCGTACCCCAGGGACGGGGGTCGAAGGCGGCCGACATCAGGAGTGGGTAGAGTTGGGTCATCAAGTCAAACCGCAGCAGTTGCGCGGTTTTCAGGCGGGGGTGCCGTCCCTGACGGGACTTCATCCATCTGACGCCTACCCGGCACTTACGTGCCGGGCTTTCATGTTGCGCCGCTTCGCGGCTGGCTTATAGCGAGCCGAAGTACTTTCTCATCCGCTCCAGCGCCCGGTCCAGATTCTCCATCGTGGTCGCGTACGAAATGCGAACGTGTTCAGTCGTTCCGAAGCCCTCTCCGGCGACCGTGGCTACGTGCGCTGTGTGGAGAAGTCCGTGTGCGATATCGGCAGCCGAGTTCACGCCACTCTTGCCAAAGAACGCCGACACATTTGGATACACGTAGAACGCGCCTTCCGGCATGGTGCACTTCACGCCTGGAATCGCGCGCAGCCCCCGGACGATGTGGTCGCGCAGCTGGATATACTCCGCGCGCATGTCTACAACACATTGCTGCGAACTGTTCAGGGCTGCGACCGCCGCCTTCTGGACGATCGACGTCGGGTTGGACGTGGACTGGCTTTGCAACTTCTGCACTGCACCGACCACCGCCGCCGGGCCTAGTGTGTATCCCAGCCGCCAGCCGGTCATGGCGTAGGTTTTCGAGAGCGACCCGACAACCAGAAAGCGGTCGCGGAATTCGGTGAGCGACCCGACGGAAAAATTCTTCCCCGTGTAGTTGAGATACACATAGCACTCATCGGAAATCACCCAGATTCCGCGCTCGTGGGCGAGGCGCACGACTTGGGTCATGTCGTCCGGACTCATCACCGCGCCCGACGGATTTGACGGCGAATTCAGGATGATCATTTTCGTCTTGGGCGTAATCAGCCGCTCGACCATCTGCGCGGTGACGCGAAAGCCCTGCGATTCGTCGGCATCGAGCAGAACGCAGTCACCGCCCACGTAGCGGACCATGTCTTTGAAGCTCACCCAATAGGGTACGGGCAGGATGACTTCGTCGCCGTGCTCGACCAGCACCGAAATGACGTTGAACAGCGCATGCTTGCCGCCGACCGACGCTGCCACTTCCTCGCGCTTGTAGGCGGATCCGAAATCGGTGGCGTGGCGTTTAATGATCGCGTCTTTGAGTTCGAGCGTGCCGCCGACGGCGGTGTACTTCGAAAAATTATTGTTGATGGCGGCGATGGCGGCGTCTTTGACGTGCCGCGGCGTCGAGAAATGCGGCTCGCCGGCGGTGACATCCACGATGTCAATGCCCTGCTGGCGCAGCTTTTCGGCCTCGGCCGCGGCGGCCATGGTGGACGAGGGCTCGATCCGGTTAATGCGTTCCGTCAGGCGGACGGGATGGGTAACGGGAGTCATTACGCTGCTCATGATCTTTTCTTCCTGGCTTTTCGCACTGGTGACATGACCTCAACTCGCTCGATGTCGGCGAACTTGAGTGCTGGATCCATTTTCTCACGAAGTTTCTGCGCCACGAGTTCGGGAACGAGGCAATCGATGTTGCCGCCCAACTGAGCCACTTCGCGGACCAGTCGCGAACTCACGTAAGAATATTTTTCGGCGGGCATCATAAAGACTGTTTCCAGGCTGGGCTGGAGTTTGCGGTTCATCAAAGCCATCTGGAGTTCGTATTCGTAGTCGCTGATAGCGCGAATCCCGCGCAGCACGGCCGATGCTCCGACGCTCATGGCGTACTCGACGGTAAGGCCGTCAAAAGTCTCCACCGAAACGTTGTCCAAGCCGGAGGTCATCGACTCCAGCATCTTGCGCCGCTCCGGAACACTGAATAGCGGCGACTTTTCCGGATTGCGGAGAATGGCGACGACCAGCTCATCAAAAATCTTGCTGCCCCGCTCGATCAGATCGAGATGGCCATTGGTCGGGGGATCAAACGATCCGGGATAGACAGCTTT
>Ga0137409_10005813_pt1 | contig 12820 bp, 10 predicted proteins | sample CZODoug1_16funga_FD_122059 | JGI IMG/M metagenome (GOLD analysis project Ga0137409, IMG submission 122059) | Vadose zone soil fungal communities from Angelo Coast Range Reserve, California, USA - CZODoug1_16fungal (Hybrid Assembly) | ecosystem: Environmental > Terrestrial > Soil > Vadose zone...
CCGATTCCCGCGCCTCAATTTAGCGCGGAGGACCTGATCGCCTATGTCAGGGCCAACATCGAGCATCAGGCGGTCACCACGATCAATATCGGAATATACCAGGATGGCACAGTTGAACAGACCTCTATGGACATGATGCGCCAGTTGCGGCGGGCAATCAGAGGGAAGTGACCAGCGCAAGCGGTCTCCAATATTTAACCACTTGCTGTTGGTTTGTGGGGGCTAATTTACTGCCGTTCCGGGGACTTGAAGAACGGACTGGCGGAATTGCTTGAGGCACAAAAGCTGGCGCTCAAGGACGCTGACATAGAACAGGCAATCCGTATGATACAAAGCCCACGCGAAGTCCGATCTTCCGGGGACCCGCGGTAAAGGGACCGCAAGGCTTTAGTTTTCCGGTTGTGCATTCGTTCAGTAAGGAGATACAGAATGCTTCTATTTCAGGGTTGTAGATCGAGCGGGACTGCTATCATTCTGCTGTTGTGTTTTCTTGTTTCCCCCTGTCTACAGGCGCAGTCCCCTTCGCACTACGAACCAAGACTCGAATCGCTCGACAAGCATCCGCTTCCTCAATGGTATGCCGACGCAAAACTCGGGATATTCATTCACTGGGGTCTTTATTCCGTTCCTGGTTGGGCGCCGCTCATTCATCCTGAACATGACTTCACTTCACCGGACTACATCACACACAACCCCTATGCAGAATGGTATTTGAACAGCATGCGGCTCGAGGGAGCACCGACGAAGGCCTACCATCGCGAGCATTATGGCGCTGACTACGATTACTACAACTTTGCTCCGATCTTCAACCGGGAGATTCAAAAGTGGAATCCGGACACCTGGGCTAAAATATTCCACGACGCTGGCGCGAAATATGTCGTGCTCACCACCAAGCATCATGATGGATTTACGCTCTGGCCCAGTTCGACGCCAAACCCTAAACTACCAGCCGAACGGCAGCATGCTGCGCGCGACCTCGTTGGTGAGTTGACTGCTGCCGTCGGCAAACAGGGTTTGCGCATGGGCCTCTACTACTCCGGCGGCTACGACTGGACGTTTGTCCCTGGTCCTATCCGTGGTCCCGCTGATTATGAAGCGGTGAAGCCGCAAAGCGAGGTTTATGGCAAATACGTTGACGCGCACATGCGGGAGCTCATCGAGCGCTACCATCCAGCGGTGCTTTGGAACGACATCGACTATCCTAAGTCCGGCCATCCTCTACAGATTATGGCGGAGTACTACAACACGGTCCCGGACGGCGTCATCGACGACCGCTTCGGCGTCAAACACTCTGATTTTATATCTCCGGAGTACGTGACCCTGGACAAGATCAGTCCCACCAAGTGGGAGGAGTGCCGTGGCCTCGGGCGCTCTTTCGGCTATAACCGCGCCGAAGGTGAAGCCGAGACCATCGCTCCAGCCGATCTGATCTATCTATTGGTGGACATTGTGAGCAAGAATGGAAACCTTCTGCTCGATGTAGGCCCGGAAGCGGACGGCACCATCCCTCCGGTCCAAATGGATCGTTTGCTTGCACTCGGTGCGTGGCTTCAGATGAATGGCGACGCCATCTATGGCACACATCCGTGGAAACGAGCTGCTGGCGAGACCGCTGAAGGCATCCCCGTCCGTTTCACCGAAAAAGATTCTGCAGTTTATGCGACCCTCCTCGGCCAGCCAAAGACAACGGGCATCACGCTCAAATCTCTCTCCCTGAAGGTCGGCTCGCAGATTTACCTGCTCGGCCAGGCAACTCCACTTAGTTGGTCTCAACAGGGCGACGCCATCAAGGTCAGTTTGCCCGCTACTCTTCCAGGACGCTACGCGAACGTGCTGAAAGTTATAGGACCTTTGTCCTGAGCCATACGGAGGATTGGTGGGAAATGAAGTCTCGTCCCATTGACAACTCGGAGGGGCAACTCCGGTGCAAGGGCTATAGGATAGGCGATGAATGATGCGCATTGATGCTCATCAACATTTCTGGGTTTATGACCAACGCGAATACGCTTGGATTGATGATTCAATGGCATCGCTGCGTCGTGATTTCCTTCCGAATGATCTAAAGCCCGAACTAGAGCGCAACGGATTTCAGGGTTCTGTGGTAGTTCAGGCGCGGCAGACGCTGGAAGAGACTCGATGGCTTCTCGAACTGGCCACCGACGCTTCGTTCATTCTTGGTGTGGTCGGATGGGTTGATCTGCGATCCCCCGACGTCCGTTCGCAATTGGAAGCTTTTGCAGGAAACCCCAAGCTGGTTGGGATTCGCCACATCGCGCAGAGCGAACCAAACGATCGATTCCTGCTGCAACCGGAATTCCTCCGGGGCATTTCCTTGCTTGGAGAGTTTGATCTCGCCTACGACATACTCATCTATCCCAAGCATCTTCCTGTGGCGGCGGAGTTCGTGAGACGCTTCCCTCGCCAACGCTTCGTTTTGGATCATCTTGCCAAACCGCTGATCAAGAGCGGAAACCTCCGCCCTTGGGAGCGCGGAATGCGGGAGCTGGGGACATTTCCGAACGTCTTCTGCAAATTATCTGGATTAGTGACGGAAGACGACTGGCAGAACTGGAAGCCTGAGCATATTGCTCCATATATGGATGTCGCCTTCGAATCCTTCGGACCCAGCCGGCTGATGATCGGTTCCGATTGGCCCGTATGCACGTTAGCCGCCTCATATACGCGCGCCATCAATCTGGTGGAGAGTTACCTCAGCCAGCACGCAACCGAGGTGCAAGAGGCTATATTGGGTGGAAACGCGCAGCAGTTTTGGAAGTTAGGGACGCGACAAAAGCAAGTAAGCCGCGAATCGCAGCAAACATTTGGCAATGGCAAAAACAAACGCGAAGGTGATGCCGCTGGCGCTTCACAACGAGGGTGCGCTCGTAGTGAAAAATAGGGTTGAGCTAAAGGGGCAAGAAGACTTCATCCCATGGAAAAGAGGCGTCTCTCTCTGACAAATCAAGACACCCATACGAAGAGTTTTCGACTAGACGGCAAAGTCGCGGTCGTAACCGGTGGCGGTAGCGGCATTGGGCGAGCCATCGCCCTGAGATTCGCAGCGAATGGTGCCACAGTTCGCATTCTGGACCTGAATGAACAAGATGCGACAGCAGCTTGCCAACAAATTACTGCCGAGGGCGGAAATGCGTCGGCACTTCTATGCGATGTAACGAACCAGAAAGAAGTGACTTCTCGATTCGATGAACTCTCCGGCTCAGGGCCCATTCACATTCTTGTGAACAACGCAGGTGTTTCGCACATCGGATCGCTGGAAAACACGACGGATGCGGACTTCGAGCGCATTTTCCGAGTGAACGTGAAGGGATTCTATAATTGCATGTTCGCTTCCATTGGGCACATGAAAGCCAGCGGCGGCGGCGTGATCCTGAATATGGCTTCCATTGCGGGATCCTCTGGTCTTTCCGACCGCTTCGCTTATTCGATGAGCAAAGGCGCCGTGATAGCTATGACGTACTCCGTTGCAAAAGACTATCTGAGTTATAACATTCGTTGTAATTGCATCTCACCGGCCAGGGTCCACACGCCATTTGTTGATGGCTACCTGCGAAATGCTTATCCCGGACGAGAAAAGGAAATGTTCGAGAAACTGTCCAAAGCGCAACCCATCGGGAGAATGGCTGAGCCGGATGAAGTGGCCTCGCTCGCCCTCTTCTTGTGTTCGGATGAAGCATCCTTCATCACCGGCGCGGATTATCCCTTGGATGGCGGTTTTTTAAACTTACGAGGCTAACCCATCGACCTGCAGCTAAAAGATAAAGTCGTGATCGTCACCGGTGGCGCAAAAGGGATCGGTGCTGCTATTACACGTGCCTTGGCGCAGGAACGTGCGGTCCCTGTGATTCTGGACCGCGACACTGCCGCGGCAGAGAGTCTGCGCACGGAGTTGAGCCGCCATGGCTCGGTCAGCCACTTTATCGAAATTGATCTTTGCTCCGCGGCCGACTGCGTCGCGGCAATCGAACGCACGCTCAGCGTAGCCAACAGACTCAACGCGTTGGTCAACAATGCCGGCGTCAACGATGGTGTGGGCCTCGAAAAGGGTGGACCCGAAGAGTTTGCTGCGTCGCTCGGGCGCAATCTGCTGCACTACTACAATATGGCGCATTATGCGCTGCCCTCGCTCAAGGCCGCAAAGGGAGCTATCGTCAACATCGCCTCCAAGGTAGCATTCACGGGGCAAGGCGGCACTTCCGGCTACGCCGCATCAAAAGGAGCAATCCTTGCCCTGACCCGGGAGTGGGCCGCGGAGTTATTGCCCAGTGGCGTCCGCGTCAACACGATTGTCCCGGCGGAAGTCATGACGCCCCTTTACCGACAATGGCTCGACACTTTTCAAAACCCCGACGAAAAGCTGGCTGCTATCATTGCGAAGATCCCGCTGGGTAAACGAATGACCACAGCTGAGGAAATCGCGGCAATGACGGTATTTTTGATTTCCACTAAATCTGGGCATACAACCGGTCAGCATGTCTTCGTGGACGGTGGCTATGTCCACTTGGACCGTGCCTTAACGTAATGCGGATTCATCCCTTGCTTACTATGCTTTCCTAGGTTCCAAGGACCGTGTTGTGGAATGAATAGAGACCAAGTCGCGAAAATTGGAGCGAGCACAACCAAATGAACCGGCGCTTCTGTTTGACACTGGACCTGAAGGACGATCCGAAACTGATCGCGGAATACCGGCGATATCACGAAAAAATCTGGCCCGAAATCACGCGGAGCATCAAGGACTCTGGCATTGAAGCCTTGGAGATTTATCTGTTCGGCGCGCGCATGTTCATGATCATGGAAGTGAATGAACATTTCTCTTTCGAAGCCAAGGGCAGGGCCGATCAATCCAACCCGAAAGTACAGGAGTGGGAAAATTTGATGTGGAGGTTCCAGCAATCATTGCCCCAGGCGAAACCCGGGGAAAAATGGCTGCTGATGGAAAAAATTTTCGACTTGGAGAGCTGACCTTCTTTTGTTATGAGAACGATTCAGATTTCTGAAACAAATCTGTCGAAGCTAAGGCTCGGTACGAACTCACCGAGGAACAGACGTTGACCTCACCGATGACTAAGCTGTCCCGTGCAGCGATATCTTCGCGTGTCGTGAGCATCGCGGATCTCCGGTCCCTAGCCCGCCGCCGATTGCCGACGGCGGTTTTCGACTACCTGGACGGTGGTGCCGAAGGTGAGGTCACACTGCGCGAGAATTGCCGCGTGTTCGAGGACGTCACGTTTCGGCCACGTCAGGCCGTGACTGTGCCTGGGTGTGAGTTGTGTACGCGTTTCCTGGGCTTAGAACTATCTTTTCCTGCCCTGCTGGCGCCCGTAGGCTACAGCCGCCTGATGCATCCCGGTGGCGAAGTCGCTGCCGCGCGAGCTGCCGGTCTTGCAGGCACCGCCTACATTCTCTCCACCATTTCTGGACACCCCCTGGAAGACGTCAAAGCAAGTTCCTCCGGACCTGTCTTCTACCAACTCTACCTGTTGGGCGGGCGAGGGGCCGCCGAAGGCGCGATAGAACGGGCACGAGCCGCAGGTTTCTCGGCTTTAGTTGTCACCATCGACACACCTGTAGCCGGAATGCGCGAGCGGGACTCGCGCAATGGCGTGAAGGAGTTGCTCAGTGGCAGCCTCTTGGCAAAAGCGCGGTTTCTTCCGGAGATTGTCACGCATCCGGGTTGGCTCGCCGGTTTCCTGCTCGATGGTGGCGTGCCAAAACTGCCGAACGTTGTCATACCGGGCCGCGGACCAATGCCGCTCGTCGATGTCAGCGCGGCTCTGGCGACCTCCGCGGTCTGTTGGGAAGACTTACGTTGGATCCGCGATCGTTGGCACGGCCCGATTGTGGTGAAGGGTGTCCTAACCGGTGACGACGCGCGCCGGGCCGTCGACGAAGGAGCTGCGGCCGTGGTGGTCTCGAACCACGGAGGACGTCAGCTTGATGGCGTAGCTGCTTCATTGAGAGCGCTGCCGGAAGTGGTTGCGGCCGTGAATGGCCGCGCGGAGGTGCTGATGGACGGGGGCATTCGTCGCGGCGCTGACATCGTCAAGGCAATCTGTCTGGGAGCTCGCGCGGTTCTATGTGGGCGCGCATACGCCTACGGGCTGGCCGTTTCGGGTGAGGCCGGCGTGATGCAGGCTTTAGAGATCCTGCGCGCCGGCGTCGAGCGCACGCTCCGGCTGCTGGGGTGCGCTTCGATCGCCGCATTGGATCGTTCGTACGTGAGCGCTCCTCCAAACTGGTGAGCCGGCTGAATGCAGGGAGGAAAACACACTTGCCGCAGCGAACGGCATCCCCGACTTCTGAGAAGCGAATCGCGTCATTGCAGTTCGAGAATGCGAGCCATACGAACTGCCTTCCAGACAATTCGTGGAACACATGCGCCAGACAAGACCGGGCAGTTTGATCGAAATGATGGCCGGTTACATACAGGAGGACTGCGATGTGCTGCAATAAACACTCGCTCAGAACATGAGACTCATTCGATTTGGCGAACCAGGGGCGGAGAAGCCGGGCGTGCTGTTGGACGATCAGACCCGGCTTGATGTCTCGAGCTTTGTTTCCGACTATGACGAAGAGTTTTTCGGAAGCGGCGGCCTGGCACGGCTGCGACAGTGGCTGATGAATGGCCACGTCTCCACGCGGCGTCGCGTAAGCCCAGAGGAGCGCTTGGGACCCCCTATCCGTCGCCCGAGCAAGCTGGTCTGTGTCGGGCTCAATTATCGCGACCACGCTGCTGAAAGCGGCATGCAGCTTCCTTCCGAACCAGTGCTGTTCTTCAAAGCCACCTCCTCGCTAGTGGGGCCAAATGATGCGCTCATGATTCCCAGGGGCGCGGAGAAAGTGGACTGGGAAGTGGAACTGGCTGTGATTATCGAAAAAAAGGCCAGCTATGTTCCGAGAGAACAAGCCAGCGAATTCATCGCGGGTTATGCGCTGCATAACGATTATTCCGAGCGGAGCTTCCAGTTGGAGAGGGGCGGTCAGTGGATGAAGGGAAAGAGCGCGGACACGTTCGCTCCGCTCGGGCCGTTTTTGGCAACCAGAGATGAAGTCCCGAAACCCGATCGGCTGGGGATGTGGCTGACCGTGAATGGCGAATTCAGACAAAAAAGCAGCACGGCTGAAATGATTTTTGACGTACCTACGCTCGTCAGCTATGTGAGCGAGTTCATGACGCTTTTGCCCGGCGACATCATCAGTACTGGCACTCCCGCAGGGGTCGGCCTGGGAATGAAGCCCCCCACATATTTGCGACAAGGAGATATCGTGGCACTGGGAATCGATGGCCTGGGAACATCCCGGCAGGAAGTGACTGCCTGGAAACAGCGCAACTAGAGGAGGATATATGTCCGCAAACCTTCGCTCTCCAGTAGTTGGGCAGCTTCCAGGGCAACGCGCACAATCGTCCCCCAGGTAATGATCACCGCATCGGTGCCGGCTTTGCGCAACTCCGCTCCCCGATGGGTTGAATCGTATTGGAAGTCACCCACGGACCCCCTGGTCAAGTGGTAGGACCACTTTGCCGCTTTACTGCCGTTTGACCGACAGAAGACCTTCTGGCCCCATCCCCTCTCTGAAACACGTTTTTCAATCGCAAAAAACTTCTTGACAACCGCCTCACTTAGCCTCTATAAGTGAATCATTTGGCAGGTGAAGTTTTCATTTTATATATGAAAATCTTCGATAGTGACTTCCGCTAGCGAGGGTTGGGTGCTAGGGGTGCTGTTCAAAGTAATTCTCAAAATACATTGCAGGTTGGGTGTGAGTCCAAAATTTAATGCCGAAGGACCGAAGGAGATGTTTATGACCGAAGCAGGTAAAGGACTGGATTTGTGTGTATGGGGCCGCCTGCGTAACAGCATCGTCTCTCTGCTTGTCATGCTTGCCTTGGTACTGTCGATTCCCCATAGCGCCAGCGCGCAGGTCTCGGCGTCGGCCAACTTAAGCGGAACGGTTCACGATTCCACCGGCGCGGTAGTGCCGGATGCGGACGTAGCTCTTCGCGATACGCAAAAAGGCACGGAAAGAAAATCCTCAACCAATGACGCGGGCATTTACGTGTTCGCCAGCATTCCCCCGGGCGTCTACAGTTTGTCCGTGGATAAAACTGGATTTGCTCGGGCGACTCAGCAAAATTTGACTTTGCTTGTTAATCAGGACATCACTCAGGATTTCATATTACGCGTTGGATCGAGCGAGCAATTCGTAACGGTCGAGGCGGCCGCCGTTAACCTCGAGACCGGAAGCGCGACTTTGGGCAGCGTCATCGAGACGAAGCAGGTAACTAACCTTCCGCTGAATGGGCGAAACTTTACTCAGCTTCTCGACCTCACGCCTGGAGTCTCCCCTGTCAGTACCGCGCAAAACAGCGGTGGTGCTCAGACCCACCCCATCGGTAACTTCACGTTTCCCGCCGTAAATGGTCAAACCAACCGCAGCAACTATTTCATGTTGGACGGCATTGACGATTCGGAAATGACCTTCTCGACCTACGCGGTCGCCCCCGTCATCGACGAAATTCAAGAATTCAAGGTGCAATCTCACAACGACGAAGTGCAGTTCGGTGGAGTCACCGGCGGCATCGTCAACGTGGTTACCAAGTCCGGCACGAACGAGTACCATGCGACCGCCTGGGAATATCTCCGCAACACCGCTTTGGACGCCAAGAACCCGTTCAGCGGTTTACAAAAATTAATCCAGAACCAATTTGGCGCCAGTGGCGGCGGTCCAGTGCGTTTGCCTCATATCTACGATGGCCGCAACAAAACGTTTTTTTACGGAACCTATGAGGGTTTTCGCCGCATCCAGCCGATTCCCGCAGGAAATTTTTATAGAGTGCCTACTGCCGCTCAGTTGGGCGGAGATTTTTCTGCTCTCTGCCAGCTCGGCTTCGATGCTGCCGGCGTCTGTCTCGACAGAAGCGCCGGAGGGCAGGTAGTACACCAACTGTACAATCCCTTTACAACTACTGCCTCGGGAAGCGGGTTTGTGCGCAGCCCCTTCAAGAACAACATCATTCCGCCGGGTTTGATAGATGCCAATGCTGTCAACTTCGCGAAGGATGTATTCCCGGCACCCCTGCCCGTGAGAACCGTTAATGGCGTGGCGTATAACGGTTACGATTTCCGCTCACAGCGCACTAGCGTTCAACAGTACAGTTGGCGGATTGATGAAATCTTTAATCCGTCCAACTCAGTATTCTTCCGCTACTCCAGCGCTGACCAAACGCAGGTTGGTCCCGGTGGCAACGCTAACTTCAACAACATCGCGCACGTTCCTGCCAAACAGTATGTCGCCAGTTACTACCATTCCTTCAGCCCCACTACCCTTTTTGACTTCCAGTTTGGACATGTGGAGCTTACCAACAGGCCCCCGACGACCTTTAACGGCGACAGAGCAAAGGCTCTGGCGGACGGCGGTTTCGCGTCATCCTTTGTCTGCGGATTCAGCGGTGGCGTCTGCCTTGTTCCGAATCCGGGCGTAGACCAATTCGCTCCTGGGGGAGAAGGCGCGGGCTTCACTACCCTGACGGACATTTACGAATGGCGGGGAAACTTCACGAAAGTTATCAGGAACCATACGCTTACCGCCGGTTTCAGCTATGAGACGGACAAACTGTCGGAAGACTCTAACAGCGATGGCCTCACTTTTTCGGCTGACCAAACATCCGATCCGCAAAACGGCGGAGGAAACACCGGTTATGGCCTGGCGTCATATCTGCTCGGTACTGCTGCCGTAGGGGCAAAGCGCGACACGGCCGGCTCGACCACCGGGCAGAACGGATTTGGCGGATATTTTATGGACAAGTGGAAGGCCACCAGCCGTCTGACGCTGAACCTTGGCTTGCGTTACGATTTTCAAGCGTACCCTTTGTGGGGCAATCTTAAGGATCCCGTCAGCGCCGTTGGCGAAATTGACTTCAATAACGGAACCTACATCCTCCAACGGGCGGTTGCCAGCTGCGCGAATACCGGCAATATCGCCCCATGTATTCCCGGGACCAGCCTCCCAGCCAACGTGGTTATTTCTCCCAATAACCGGCTCTGGAAAAACACCAGGACCAATTTCCAACCGCGCCTCGGCTTGGCCTATCGTTTGACGGAGAAGACGGTATTGCGCGCTTCCTTCGGAATCACCGATGACTTGTGGGCCGGTATTACCCAGTCGGGTCAGAACGCCAGTGGGTCTTGGCCTTCCAACTCACAACCGCTCGTCAGTTCGAACGCCATAGGTGCACCGGTATCGGTGAATTTCCAAAATCCGATTGCGGTCACCGGCGCTCCTCTGACGAATGCTCCGCCACCCACTCCATTCCACCAGCTCTCCTTTTTTAGGGATCCGCTAGAAAAGAATCCTTATTCGGAGCAGTGGAATCTCGGATTGGAACATCAGTTCGACGCGAATACCGTTGTGACTGCCAACTACGTTGGCTCCCAGACTCACCGTCTTAACGTCGGCGGCCTCTACAATACGGCGTTGACTCCTGGACCCAACCTAAATCCTGACGGAACGCTAGCTACCACACCTGCCGAGATTGCCGCTGCCTTTGCGGCCAGGCAGCTGTGGCCGGGTATTGACCCCACGTTTTACGATCGCGGCGTAGGGAATAGTTCCTACAATGCATTGCAAATTGCAGCCCGCCATCGGGGATCAGGGCTATCGTACTTGGTGTCTTACACCTATTCGAAAGCTATCGACGTTGGAAGTGATGGCTTCTTCGGTGTCGAAGGCACGTCTGTTCAGGACCCCTACCACCTAGCGCGGGACCGCAGCGTGGCAGGATTCGATCTGACACATGTTCTTTCAGCCAGCTTCATCGCTGAAGTCCCGTTTGGAAAAGGCAAGCGCTTCTCTAGCAATAATGCCGTCGTCGATTACGTGGTGGGCAATTGGCAGCTCAACGGCATCTACACCTATACTTCGGGCCAACCCTTTACTGTATTTGTTCCCGGAGATGGTCCCAACACTCGTCAAAACAGCCCATCGTGGGATGCCGTGAACCGTCCGAACCTCGTTGGTGATCCCAATGCCGGCTCGTGCCCTGGTGGCGCCGCCGCTGGAACCGCTAGCTGCTGGTTCAACACCAGCGCTTTTGTCACGCCAGCGGTCTATACCTTCGGCAACGCTGGCCGCAACATCCTCCGTGGGGCCAGATTCCAGAATGTGGATATGTCCCTCTTCCGCTCCTTCCCCTTCGCCGAAAGGCGTAGGCTTGAATTCCGCGCGGAAGCTTTCAACATGCTAAACCATGTGAACCTTGGACAGCCTGATGCAACAGTGGGCGATGCCGGCTTCGGAAAAGTCACCAGTACTCGTGGCACTGCGCGTCAACTGCAGTTAGCGTTGAAACTTTTCTTCTAAGTGTTTCTACCTAAAACCAACGAGAGGCGAGCTTGCCGTTCCTGGCTAGCTCGCCTTTTGTTATTTCAACGGTCATAAGGTTCCCTATCCAGTGGGTGTTGTTTGAATTTCTTATAAATATTTTTCGATACCTCCTTGAGGGCTTCTCCAGATCGATTGGCAACCGGATGTATTTGCCATTGACTTGGGTCGCAATGCTATCGATGGTGGGTGTTGATCCTAAATAACTCCGCATTAATCATTTGGTGGGTTTGGTCGCAAGCCTGCCTAAGGAGATGTGCACGCTGTTAATCAGTTTCGACGTAGAAGCCTTCGCTGACATGGTCGCCAAAACGCGAGCATGCCCGACAAGAAAACAGCGCCGGAACATTCAGCGCGTAGAATATCGTGAAGTTAGACTTCAGAAGGAAAAACCAAATGAATCCAGTTCCTAACGCAACAGTTTCCAAAGAACGCTCAGGTGGAGATACAAAAACGAGTACGTCTGTGCCGCATCCTGTCAAGCCTGTGCTCACCGAAGAGATGCTTGCGCGCTTTGCTGCGCGCGCCGCCGACTACGACCGGGAAAACCGCTTTTTTGCGGAAGACTTTGAGGAACTCCGGGCAGCGAAGTATTTGCTGATGCCTCTTCCCCAGGAATTTGGCGGCGCGGGCATGACGCTTGCTGAAGTATGCCGGGAGCAACGCCGACTTGCTTATCACGCTCCCGCCACCGCGCTTGCCGTGAATATGCATCTTTATTGGATTGGCGTCGCAGCCGATCTTTGGCGCCGCGGAGATGTCTCACTGGAATGGATCCTGCGTGAAGCAGCCGCTGGCGCGATCTTCGCAGCCGGCCATGCGGAAAGCGGCAACGATGTGCCGGTTTTGCTGTCGACCACGAAAGCAGAACGTGTCGAAGGTGGCTACAGATTCACGGGGCGGAAGCACTTTGGCAGCCTGACGCCCGTCTGGACGCGGTTTGGTCTGCATGGCATGGACACCAGCAATCCCAGCCAGCCCAAGATCATTCACGCATTCATGCCACGCGATACTCAAGGGTACACAATCAAGGAAACCTGGGATGTACTGGGCATGCGCGCGACCCGCAGCGATGACACTGCGCTGGAGAATGCGTTTATTCCGGACCGCTATATCGCCCGGGTTGTGGCTGCCGGTGGAGCAGGCGTCGATCCTTTCGTGCTTGGGCTCTTTGCCTGGGCGCTGATGGGCTTTGGAAACATTTATTACGGACTTGCCCAACGCGCGCTGGACCAGAGCGTTGCCGCGGTGAAAAGCAAAGGCTCACTCGGTCTTTCCCGTTCCATGGCGCATCACCCTGAGATCCAGCACGCCGTAGCCGATATGGTCATTGAACTTGAATCTATCGGACCTCATCTGGACTCGGTACCGTAAGACTGGTCGAATGGCGTAGATCACTGCGGCAAGTGGCTCGCCATAA
>Ga0137409_10005817_pt1 | contig 12820 bp, 13 predicted proteins | sample CZODoug1_16funga_FD_122059 | JGI IMG/M metagenome (GOLD analysis project Ga0137409, IMG submission 122059) | Vadose zone soil fungal communities from Angelo Coast Range Reserve, California, USA - CZODoug1_16fungal (Hybrid Assembly) | ecosystem: Environmental > Terrestrial > Soil > Vadose zone...
GTTCTGGCACCTTGCAAATTTTTATCGTGAGCTGGGCGCCGCGTCACGTATACAGGGTTCGATCAACATCGTCTGTCTCGGTGAATCGACTACGGCGGGCCTCTGGGTCAAATTCGAGGACTCGTACCCCAAGCAACTCGAGAGAGTTCTGCGGGATTTCTACCGGACAAATGCCATCAACGTGATCGTGCCGCCCGGGAGCCAACAACGAGTGGTCCCTGGCCGAGAGTAATATCACCATGTTCCTCGATAAGCACACGTTCGGGATCGCCTTCCTGAAGATCAGGGTAATCGTACTTCTCGACACCCTCCGCACATTCAAGATGCTTCGTCACGGGTACAGTGCGCTCGCGGCCTGGGCGAGTCGCGATCACGTCGCCCGGAATTGGGAAAGCGTCTGGGCCCATCCGGAGTACGCCCGTTTTTCCTCCGACGCCTCGGTGTGGAAGTTCGCTCATCCGGACTGCGAAGGCGAATGACGTGAAGGTCCTCCTCATGACCTACCCGCTCAACCCTACCTACTTGCGGCAGCCGACTGAGTGGAACCGGCTGGCGCGTGAAGAGGACGTTCCCTTGTTGCGCAACGACGTGATCTTTCGGGAACTCGCGCAGCGGGGCACGCTAGACCAGTACCTGTTACACGATCACTGGCATCCGAACGGGCGAGGGTACCAGTTAGTCACCGGTAACGTGCTCGACTTCATCACCGCCATGACCCGCGCCCACGTCTTTCTGCGTCAACGTCTCGCAGGGTTCAGGTCCGCCAACGTCTGGCGTCGAGATGGGCTCTTCAGGGCGATGAGAATGCGATTCGTCCGTTTCGCGAGACTGAAAGCCCACCCGCAGTTCATGGCCGAGATCGATGGGCTAGACATTCATTTCATTCACGTTCGTTCGAAGCATGACAATGCGTTGCCACTCATCGTCACGCACGGATGGCCCGGCTCGATCATCGAGCAGCTGAAGATCATCGATCCACTGACCAATCCCACGGCACATGGCGCGAGCGCATCGGACGCTTTCCATCTGGTGATTCCGTCGATGCCGGGCTACGGGTTTTCGGGCAAGCCGACCACGACCGGCTGGGGCCCGCCCCGCATCGCACGTGCCTGGGCGGTGCTGATGAACCGCCTCGGATACACGCGATATGTGGCGCAAGGCGGCGATTGGGGCGCGGTCGTCACCGAACAGATTGGTCTGCAGGCGCCTCCGGGATTGCTCGGCATTCACGTCAACATGCCTGGCGCGGTTCCACCCGACATTGACAAGGCGGCCTTTACCGGGGCTCCGCCGCCGCCCGACCTTTCAGCCGAAGAGAGACACGCGTATGACCGGCTCGTCTTCTTCTATGCAAAGGGCTTGGCCTACGCTCTGGAAATGGGGAACCGCCCCCAAACGCTGTACGGGATCGCAGATTCACCTGTCGGCTTGGCCGCATGGATACTCGACCATGATGCACGCAGCCGCGAGCTCATCGCGCGTGTCTTTGACGGTCAGCCTGAGGGCCTGACGCAAGACGATGTGCTCGACAACATGACGCTCTATTGGTTGACGAATACGGCGGTCTCTGCATCTCGTCTGTATTGGGAAAACACGCTGGCCTTCTTTGCCCCGAAGGACGTCGCCATCCCCGTTACCATGAGCGTCTTCCCGGATGAGATCTATGCCGCTCCGCGGTGTTGGGCAGAAAGGGCTTACCCCAAGCTCATCCATTACAACCGGCTCGACAAAGGCGGGCACTTCGCGGCCTGGGAGCAGCCGCACTTCTTTGCAGAAGAGGTGCGCGCGGGTTTCAGACCACTGCGCACATAGTGGAGCAGAGGATGTTCTGATACCTTCTACGTCAACCTGGTCACCATCCCCCGCGCAAAGGCGCGCTGTCCATTGGGTTGTGTACCTCTAGTCTGCGGCTAATTCCCACCACCTAAAAACCGGATACAATACCCCCATTTCTCTACCTGTATAAGGGGGTGTTGCCATGGTCTCCCATCTTTTTTTCTACCAGTTGGTGTTGGTCGCTCTGGTGTGGCTGTGCGTCATGCTGCATTGGACGTGGCCCAGCGATCCCGCTCCTGTGTGGCCGACGACACCGGAGCCTCTCCCCCCACTGCGCAAGCGTAAGCGTGAGCCCCCCCCTGTGCGGGCCTCACCACCAAGCCGCATTGCGATGCCTGTGAGCACGGCAGTGCCCCTCGCTCACAGACACCCTCAGCCCCGCCACCGCGCATCGTGTCCACACGGGGGCGCCGCCGCCAGGGCGACACCGCACGCCATGTCTGCCCCAATCCGGACTGTCCCTCCCGGGGCTGGGGCGGCTGGGGTAATCTGCGCGCCAATGGCCATCCGAGTGGCGGTCCCTGGCGACAGCTCCTGTGTGTGGTCTGTCGCCGCTATTTTCGCGAGACCCTCGGGACAATCTTGCATGGCAAGCGCACCTCCGTCGACCTCATCGTGCGTGTCATCGCGTGCCTGGCTGAGGGCCTGGGCATCCGGGGCACGGCGCGGGTGTTCGAGGTCGAGGCGCATACGGTACTGCAGTGGCTGGTCGACGCGGCGGAGCAGCTCCAAGCCTTTGCGCGACACGGCCTGCACGACATACGCGTCCAGCAGGTCCAGCTCAATGAGCTGTTTGCCCTGCTCAGCGCGGTCAAGGACGGCGAGGTCAGCGCGACTGAGGCCATCGAGCGCCTGGAGCGGTCGCCCCAGTGGGTGTGGGTGGCGATGGACCCTGAGAGGAAACTGCTGCTGGCCATCGACGTCGGGAATCGTACCCTGGCGCTGGCCCAACGCGTGGTCCATGAGGTGGCGCAGGTCTTGGCTCCCGACTGCGCCCCGCTGTGTCTGACCGACGGATGCAGGGAGTATATGACGGCCTTGCTGACGCACTACGGGCACTGGGTGCAACCGCCACGCCGCCAGGACCAAGGGCCTGCGCCCACGCCCCGCTGGAGGCCGCTGCCCGGGCGGCTCTACGCGCAAGTGGTCAAGACCGTGCGGCACCGGCGCTTGGTCGACGTGCAGCACCGCGTCGTGTTTGGCACGCTGGAGGCCGTCAATGACGTGCTGGCCCCCCTGGGTTGGCACATCACCACGGCCTTCGTGGAGCGGCTCCACCTCACCATCCGGCAGCATGGGGCCGCGGTCGGGCGACGGGTCAGCACGTTGTGGAAGGGCGAAGACGGGTTGCGGCAGCAGTTGGCCGTGTTCCACTGCTACGACAATTGCTGTTTGCCCCATGCGAGCCTACGCCGGCCTGTGCCCCAGCCCGCGCCGACCCACGGCAGCGGCTCCGCCATGCAGGGGCGACCCTGCACGCCGGCCATGGCGGCGGGGCTCACCGACCATGTCTGGACGCTGCGCGAGGTGCTGCTGTTTCGTGTCCCGCCGTGGCCGCAGCCAGCAGGGGTGTGAGCACGCCGCGGTGGTGGGGAACGGCAAAGGGAGGGGCCTGAGCAGGCGACGTGCGTGCGCATGGCCGGCGTCGAGGGCGTCACCAGGGATGAGAGGACCACTGGGAGGCCATGAGGGCCCTCTCGTCTAGGCCTTTTTGCTCTTGTGACGGTCGCTAGCCAGGCCTCTGGTATTTACCCGCAGGCTGGAGGTACACGACCCAACGCACTGGAATGTGGTACAATGGTTGGCGATATCAGTGGTTTTTGGCAGCGTAGATGATGCAGATGTTGCCCTTGATGACCGCTCCCATCGAGGGAGACCATGAAGGAGAAGCGAGGTGGTCCGCGCGCAGGGCCTCATCGGCGCGCCCCCTGCACCCCCCATGAGCGGCCATAAACGTAGCTTGACCAACACCGGTGGGCGATGCCGCCTCTCCGGCGACCCTGCACTCGCCGCGACGCTGGCGCACTGCCTCGCGGTCGATCCTGCCGCACCGTTGCCCTTCACCCATGGATTCCACGCGTATCCGGCGCGGATGCATCCCGAGACGGCGCGGCGCGTGATCGCCACCTTCCCGGGAGGGCATATCGTCGATCCCTTCGTCGGCGCGGGCACGACGGCGGTCGAGGCCGTCCGCGCGGGCCGACCGTTCACCGGCTTTGACATTTCGACGATCCCGCTAGAGATCGCCTGGACGCGGACGCGCATCGGACGTCCCGCGCAGAGCCGGCACGTCGAGGGGACCGCCCGCCGCGTGGCTGGCCGGGCGTTTCAGGCGCTCGCGTACGACGTCCCGAGGCTCCCGTGGCCCCGCACGGAGTCGGCATGGTATGATCCGCATACGCTGCGCGAGATCGCCGTCCTGAAGCGGCTCATCGACGGAGAGACGCCGCCTGTCCGCCGCCTGCTCACCGTCGTCCTCTCCGCGGTACTGGTGAAGCTCTCGCACCAGATCAGCGAGAGCGACGTCAAAAAGGACCGCCACTTCCGGCCGCGGCCTCGCGGCGCCGCGTTCCGGTGGTTCAGTGCAAAGAGTACCGAACTGACCCGCGGCCTGCTGGCGCTGAGCGCGGATCTCTTCAGGCGTAAGATCCCGTTCCACGAGCCGGACCTGCGTCGAGAGGATGCGCGTGACGCGCCGCTGCCGCCCGACGGGGTGGACCTGGTGGTGACGTCGCCTCCGTATGCGGGGACCTATGACTACGCGCACCAGCAGGCGCGCCGCTACCCTCTCTTCGACGAGGACCCGCAGTTCGCGGAGGAGCACGAACTGGGAGCGCGCCGCGCCGCGAGCACGTATCGCGTGGACATGGAGGCGGTTATCAAGCGTCTCCTGGACGCCCTCACGCCACAGGGACGGATCGTGATGCTGATTGGCGACGGACAACAGGTCAAGGCGGACGCGCTCATCGCGGCGACAGCGGCGCAGCTCGGGGCGCAGATGCTGGCGATGGCCTCCCAGTCACGCAAGGACTGGCGCGGCGGCCCGCCCAAGCAGGAACACCTCATCCTCCTGGGCCGATAGGCCCACATGGCGCGCCGAGGAACGCGTGGCGAGTTATGTAGGGCGTTCCAGCCGGTGGCCCGCGAGGGAGCACACGCCTTGATATGCTTGCCTGCACCCCTGGAACTGGTGGCGAGTGGTCCGACAGTGCGTGGCAGAAGAACCGCCATGGGCACCCGCCATGCCGTCATTGCTGTGGTCCAGGGCTCCACGCCTTGTCGCTCATCTTGTAGGGTAGCTGCGTTTCCTCTGCCAGGACACCCCAGGGAGGGTTGCAGCATTCCCAGGGTAGCACTACCCTCTGAGAACACTCCCTTCCCTTGATTGCCAGGGGTGCATACAGTAGCCGGCAGACAGGACTCCCTGGAGTCCTGCATGAACCCTCTTCCCTCACATCGATCGGGAGCATTATGAATCCCACCCTGGTCCACCAACCGCGCGTATCACGTCGCCCTGCCGTGCCGGAGGCGCGGCCGCTGCCGATGAGTCGTGCCGAGATGACAGCGCGGGGCTGGGAGGGAGTCGACATCGTCTTCGTCTCCGGCGATGCATACGTCGACCACCCGAGCTTCGCCATGGCGATCCTCGCCCGGGCTCTGGAGAGCGCCGGCTTTCGCGTCGGCATGCTGTGCCAGCCGGATTGGCGGAGTGCTGACCCATGGCGCACCTTCGGGCCGCCGCGTCTGTGCTTTGCGATCAGCGCCGGGAACATGGATTCCATGATCAACCACTATACCGCCAACCGCAAGGTGCGCAACGACGATGCCTATTCCCCCGGCGGGCGTATTGGGTTGCGCCCCGACCGCGCGACGCTCCCCTACTGCCAGCGCGCGCGCGAGGCGTATCCTGGCGTGCCGGTGATCGCCGGCGGGGTGGAGGCCTCCCTCCGACGTCTCGCCCACTATGACTATTGGAGCGACACCGTGCGCGGTTCCATCGTGCTCGACGCCAAGGCCGACCTGGTCGTGTACGGCATGGGGGAGCGCAACATTCTCGAAATTGCGCGGCGTCTGGCCGCGGGGGGAGCCCCCCGCACGCTGCGCGATCTGCGGGGCGTCACGTATGCCCTCGGGGCCAGTGAGACCCCGCCAAGCGAGCTTGACCTGGTGACGATCCCCAGCCTGGCAGCGGTGCGCACCGACACGCGTGCCTTCAGTGAAGCGACCCGCACAATCCATCACGAAACGAACCCCCTCAACGCGCGCAGCCTCCTGCAGTGGCATGGCGACCGGGCGGTGATCCAGACCCCACCCGATCTCCCCCTCCCCCAGGAGGAGTTGGACCGCATCTATGATCTTCCCTATACGCGCCGCCCGCACCCGAGTTATCAGGAAAAGATCCCGGCCTACGAGATGGTAAAGGACTCTGTCACCATCATGCGCGGGTGCTTTGGCGGATGCACCTTCTGCTCTATAACCGCGCACCAGGGCCGCACTATCCAGTCCCGTTCCCAGGCGTCGGTGCTCCGGGAGCTGGAGCAGATGGCGGCGGATCCGGCGTTCACCGGGGTGGTGAGTGACATTGGCGGCCCCACCGCCAACATGTACGAGATGCGCTGCACGAAGCCGGAGGTGGAGGCGATCTGCCGGCGCCTCTCCTGCGTCCATCCGAAGATTTGCGTGCTGCTCGGCACGGACCACGGCCCCCTCCTCGAGCTGATGCGCCAGGCGCGCCAGATACCAAAGGTGCGCAAAGTGCTGGTGGCGAGCGGCATCCGCATGGATCTCGCCCACCGCTCCCCGGCGTATATGGACGAACTGGCAGCACACCATGTGGGAGGGCACCTCAAGGTGGCGCCGGAGCACGTCAATGCCCGGGTCCTGGAGAAAATGAAGAAGCCCGCTACCATCGACTTCGAGGGGTTCACCGAGGCGTTCAAGCGCGCCTCACGTCAGGGGGGGAAGCCGAAGCAATACGTGGTCCCCTACTTCATCGCAAGCCACCCCGGCTCCGATCTCGAGGCGATGATCGAGCTCGCGCTGTTCCTGAAGCGGAGCGGCTACCGCCCCGACCAGGTGCAGGACTTCATCCCGGCGCCGATGGATCTGGCGACCTCCATGTATTACACCGGGCTCGATCCCCGCACGCTGGAGCCAGTCACCGTGGCAAAGACCATGCGGGATCGCCGCTTCCAGCGCGCGTTGCTGCAGTTTTTCAAGCCGGAGAACTACTTCGCCGTGCGCCAGGCGCTCCGGGCCGCCGGGCGCGCCGACCTCATCGGCGACGGCGGCGACGCGCTCATCCCCGCCAGCCCCCCGCGCGAGGCGCTCGAGGCGCGCCGCCAGCGCGCCGACCACGAGGTGCGGGACGAGGCGTACGTGCACCAGATCCCCAGGGAGCAGCCGGAGCCCCCCCGGCCCGCGGGGAGCGGCTATCGCCCCCACCGCCCAGGGGCCCGCCGTCGGAATCGGCGGGGGTCAGAGACCCCGTAGGCATCCCAGCGGCCGGCAGGAACCAGGCCTCCGTGGGGTGTCTGCCGGGGCGGGCATGGCGCACACGGTCTGCCCTGAAGGCGGCACGCGTAAAGGCGGAGATGACCCGCCAGACACCGTCCCGCGGTTCCCTGGGGTTGCGGAGGATTTCCCGCCGGCATGTCCGGGCGCAGTCTTTGCGTGGAGTCCGCCCGTGTGTGGCTTCCAACTTCTGGCGGTATGCGTCGAGGCTGCCGACTTCGAGGCCAATAGGGTTCTGTGCCCAGGCTGTTCTGTCCGTTTGAGCACGGGAATCCTCTCCCCACCAGCACTGGGGCGGCGGCGTGCATAACCCACTGGCGCAATTCGAATGGTGACACGAGAGGGGGCTCTGCCTCCGCATGCAACCGTTGAGGAGGAGCGTATGCCTTGGCCAGACCCGTGGGACACGGCGCCACAAAAACCCCAGGATGCGCGTCCCGGTGACATCCTGGGGCCCACCGATACCCCTACCGTACCCACCGCTGACGTGCCGGCCCAGCCAAGCAAAAGTCAGCGGAAACGGGACGCACACGCGTTGCAGGCGCTGGGGGTACAGCTCGTCGCACGGTCCCCAGCCCTTCTGGCACAGCTGGATCTGCCAGACGTGCTGCGCGAAGCCGTCGTGGCGGCGCAGGGCATGCGCGCGCACGGAGCCCGCCTGCGCCAGATGCAGTACCTCGGGAGGCTCATGCGGCAGTTGGATCCCGCTGCGCTCAGCCACGTGCGCGAGGCGCTCGATCCTCGACGTGCAGGCACTCCGCGCGCCCAGCCGTAGGAGGTGGCCCCGGCACTTGGTGTGTACCTACGCCGAGGTCACTGCGCTCCCTGACCGGACATCACGCCTCCTGTCTCCACCATGCCCATGCTGCATGCCGGCCTCCGCGCTGCCGAGGTCCACGCGCTAACCGTCTACGACGTCGACTGGCAGTCGGTATATTGGCGTGCATAAACACCGCGATCTTCCACAGGTGAGCGCAGAAGGGGACACCGAATGGCCCTGGGTGACGCCGCATTCCAACGAAGCGTGGATGATCCAAGTGGCCCACAACGTGACCGCCCTGGTCAAGACCTCCCGGTCGTCCCGGCACCCCACTGGACAACAGCGTGTCAAACAAAGCCCTGACCCTCGCGATATTGTCCGAGGTATTGCCAGACACGCCGCGTGTCTGTGGCTCATAGACCCCATACAACTCACATTCCGCACCCCTCGGAGGGCAATCCCCGTCTTTTCCCAGCGGCATTTTGCGGACGCGCAGCCACCCCCAACCGGGGTATGTGCTCGTCGCATGCGAGGAGAGACACCACACACCTGCGCCCCTGGAGCGGGAGAGGGGTCTTGTGCTAGCGCCCCTCGAAGCGTACCCAGGCCAACATCTGCCCCTTGTGAAGGCCTAGGCCGACCAGATGGGCTGGGTCGAGGCAATACATGAGGTGGTGCCGACGGAGATGGCCATCGATCCAGGGTTGCAGCATGAGCGTCCCTCCACAAAGGCGCGTACCACGGCGTCCAGCGGCACCATCGCCGCGGGGGTATGAATGCACAGCCTGGTGCCATCGGCGCGAGACAGCTCGATCTGGGTCGCGACTGGGGGCTGGGGACGGGCAGGGACAGGCGGGACTTCGACAAAGCCCACGGGTATGGGGGGCGCCGCTAGGCTCACAAGGGGAGGTTTGTTGAAAATCAGGTGAAGTGACTTCCCTCCCTACGGCATACTGTGGGGTGTGCAAGGACCCACAACCGCAAGGAGGGAAGCCATGTTTTGCCAGGCCGGTTTCGACCAATGGCTGACCACGCTCATGCAGCATCTGTCCCATTTGCGCAAGCCCCAGGCCACCGTGTTGGCCCTGTGGAGCTTGGGAATGGTGCTGGCCCGCTCGTGTGCCCTGAGCGCGGTCAGCCCTCTGTTGGCCACAGGCATGCGGCGTAAGGAGCAGACGGCACGCCAGCAACTGCGCGCATGGGATGACGACGTCCCGCGCAAGCGTGGGACCAAACGTCACGCTTGGCGGGTGGAGACGTGTTTTGCGCCCTTGGTGGGCTGGGTGGTCAGCTGGTGGCAGGGCACGCAACGGGCGCTGGCCATTGCTGCGACCGCGTTGGGGGCACGATGTGTGGTGTTGGCCATCAGCGGGGTCGATCGCGGCTGGGCCATTCCGGTGGCCTGGGTGGTGTGGCCCGCCAACACCACACACGCCTGGCGCCGCGCCTGGCGGCGCATGCTGCGGCAGCTGCGGCCCGCGGTGCCCAAAGGCTGGACGGTGATTGTGCTGGCCGATCGGGGCTTGTATGCCCCCTGGCTGTTTCGGCGCATCACCCGCCTGGGCTGGCATCCCTTTTTGCGCATCAACACGGGTGGCACCTTTCGGCCAGCCGGAGCAGCCTGCTGGCGACCCTTGAGGACCTTTGTGCCGCGTCCGGGCCCCAGCGGGCGCGGTACGGGCATCGCCTTTGCGCGCCACCAGGTCCCCTGCACGTTGCTGGCCCGCTGGGAGGACGGGGACAAGGACCCATGGCTGCTCCTGACGGAGCTGGCCCCTGAGGCCAGTGATGCCGGCTGGTATGGCCTGCGCGCCTGGATCGCACAGGGCTTCAAGATCACCAAACGCGCGGGCTGGCCATGGCACCGCCCCCGCATGACCGATCCGGCGCGGGCGGCCCGCCTGTGGCTGGCCGTGGCCGTGGCCACCCTGTGGCTGCTCAGTGTGGGCGGCGGCGCCGACGAGGCGATTCCCGCCAGCACGCTGGGCGACATCATCGCGCTGTGCCCGGGCCATCCGCGGACGCGACGGGCGCCTCGCCTGCGGCTGGTCAGCGTCTTTCGCCAGGGCTGGGTCGCGCTGTTGGTCGCGCTGCTGCGTCATGATCCCTTGCCGCAGGGCCACGTTGTCCCGGAACCGTGGCCCACGGTGCCCGCGTTGGAGGACGAGGCCTGTGAGCCTGCCATGGCCCTGCCTGAGGCAGCATGAGGAACCGGGCGACAGCAGTGGAGGTGTCTGGGGAACAAACGTATGCATTCTCCATACCTTATGAAAAAACCTCCCCCTTAAAGCGCTAGGGGGGCTGCGTGAGGGGTCGCCATCTGTTTTTTTCAGGTCCTGCAGACGCAACCGTAACTGTTTGGCTACACGCGAGGGCGGCAAGACCGAGGCCAGCGCCACGGCGTGATTCCAGAGCTCGTGGGGAAACCGCTCGTAGGGGTGCGTTCGCGTCTGGCGCCAATGCTCAAACTGCCCCGCTAATTGGTCCAGTTGGTGTTCCGCGTGCAAAGGGGAGTCGATCTTCATGAGAGCCTCCACGCCATCGGGTTCTTTTCATAAGGATGACTGTAGGCCATTGAAAATCGAGTTTCACGCACGCTGGTCGGAAGCAGACTCAAGGGCTGGCGCTGCCAGCGCCCTGCTCCAGCACCCTGAGCTGCACGTGGCACACCTGGCCAACACATCCTGGCTCTTTGCGCATGGTGATGCGTCAGGTGAGCTGAAACAACATTGGGCGAAACGTTTCAGCGGCATGTTGTGCACACCTAGATTATTCCTTCAGTTCGTCGAGCAACGCCTTGGCTTCCTGCAGGTCGGCGGTGTCAAAGCCCTCCGTGAACCAGCCGTAGAGGGGTGCCAGCAGCTCGTGAGCCGCCGTGTGCTTGCCCTGCTGCTGCCAGAGGCGACTCAGACTCACGGCCGCCCGTAGTTCCAGGGATTTGGCCTCCTGGTGGCGGGCGACCTCGAGGGCGTGGCGCAAAGTGGCCTCGGCTTCCACCTGGGCCGCGGGCGCGTGGGCCAGATGCAACACCGCCTGATTCACTTGCTCGAGTGCGGGTTCCTTTTTTTTAGTTCTTTAATGACCGTAGTAGGGCTGACGTGCAGCACCCGCGCGGTATCGCGAATGCCGCTCGCATTCATGGCCATATCAACAATTTGTTGCTTGACGGCAGGCGATTGGCCGGCGTAGGCATACGCCAGGAGAAACGTGCGCCCGCGCCCCTCAAGGCACTGCCGGCAGCGATAGCGTTGCTTGCCTTCAGGCGACTTGCCATGCCGGACGATATCGGTCTCGTCGCAATAGGGACAATGCAGCACTTGGGTAATCATCGCTCCCCTCACTTCGCTTAGGATGTCTCTGCGTCTGTGAGAGGGTAGCATATCCACAGCTCTGAAACACCTTCCCGCACTGGTGTCAACGAAATGATGACGAGGGTTGTGCTGTAGCGCACCGCTCAGCGCCAGGGGAGGCAGACGTTACTTGACCGCGACCGCTAAGCGTAAGTCGAGGGCATCGAGTAGAGCAGTCAGACTATCGAGCTGAGGATTGCCCGACTCGGACAGCATACGGTAGAGATTTTCCCGGTTGAGTTGCGCCTGGGCTGCCAGCAGGCTCAGGCCTCTGGCATCAGCCACATCTCGGAGTGCCAGCAGGAAGACCGCGCTATCTCCCTCTTCCAGGGCCGCCGTCAGGTAGGCAGCAGCTTCCCCAGGGTCTTGCAGGTCTTGTAACAAGGACTCTCGGTAATCTTTGGGCCGGTTATGCATGGGGCATCCTCTGCTGGTACTCACTCCAAGAGGCCTGTGCCTGTCGGATGTCTCGCTCTTGTGTGCTCTTGTCTCCGCCACAGAGCAACAGTAACGTGGCTGTACCGCTTCGCGCATAGTACACGCGGTAGCCAGGGCCGTAGTCAATCCGGAGTTCCCAGACACCCTCACCGACGGTGTGGGCATCGCCCATATTGCCGAGACGCACGCGTGCAAGACGCGCACGAATCCGCGCACGGGCTTGAACATCGCCTAACCCGCGGACCCAGTCCTCAAACGGAATACGCCCTTGGGGCGTGTTGTACATCGCAAGGGTATACGGTTGCACTTCACCCATAGCCACAGTGTAGCTTATATGCAACACAAGAACAACATACGGAACCTCCATCCCTCCCGCGCGTAGCAGACACAACCGCCAGAATGCTGCTGGCGCCCGCTCTTTCCTATGTAGGCTAAATGTGATGTACGCAAACTACGCAGGATCGCTAGCCTTGCCGCCCAGAAGGCTGCCGCGTGTGTTCGAACCAGACGCGGCCGAGTTGGTCTTAGAGGTCGGGATACTCATTCATGCACTTCGTATACGCTTCGCTCCGTGTGTGTACAGATACAGGCTTGAGAGGAATCGATTGAGCTGCGCCCCCAGTGTGGTCAAGGCAGGTGGGTAGTTGATCGGTCGGTTGACTACAGCACTAGGACTTGTGTGAGTGCATGCGTTATTTGTATCGCTGGAAGCATGCCAACTCAATTGTTGGCGGGCTACCGTTGGTGCCCACCAAGTATTCTTGTAGACTGTCAGAATGATGTCACGAGAGAAACTCTCCCAGTAGGCACCTTCAGCACCTCCCGTCTTGATGGCTGCATCAGTCATGAGCGCAAGACATGCACGGGGATGTTTCAGAGGTGTTGGTCTGCTATTCTCTCGGGGTGTATGAGATGCAGAGCA
>Ga0137409_10005819_pt1 | contig 12818 bp, 15 predicted proteins | sample CZODoug1_16funga_FD_122059 | JGI IMG/M metagenome (GOLD analysis project Ga0137409, IMG submission 122059) | Vadose zone soil fungal communities from Angelo Coast Range Reserve, California, USA - CZODoug1_16fungal (Hybrid Assembly) | ecosystem: Environmental > Terrestrial > Soil > Vadose zone...
GAGGTCTTGGAGGCGACTTCCTTCACCATCTGCGCGCCCATGTTCTCGAACTTGTCCTTCAGCTCGATCTCCTTGGCCACCGAGACGCCGTCCTTGGTGACGGTCGGCGCGCCGAACGAGCGCTCTAGCACGACGTTGCGGCCCTTGGGCCCCAGCGTCACTTTCACGGCGTCGGCCAGGATGTTCAACCCATGGACCATCTTGGTGCGCGCGCCTTCGTGGAAACGGACTTCTTTTGCTGGCATTGTTGCTTTCTCCTGTACTCGAAATTGGTTGGCGGTTACACGCCTTCGATGACGCCCATGATGTCTTCCTCGCGCATCACGAGCAGCTCGTCACCCTTGACCTTGACGGTTTGCCCGGAGTACTTGCCGAACAGCACTCTGTCGCCGGGCTTGACGTCGAGCGGGATCAACTTGCCCGAGTCATCCTTCTTGCCCTTGCCCACGGCGACGATCTCGCCTTGGTCAGGCTTCTCGGCGGCGGTGTCGGGAATGACGATGCCACCGGCGGATTTACGCTCCTCTTCGATGCGCTTGACGATCACGCGGTCATGCAACGGACGGATTTTCATGCGAAATTCCCCATATAAAAAATGATGGATTACAATGGCTTGCATGCATACAAGCCGGAATTTGCGGACCCTGAGCGCGGTGATTAGCACTCAACCTGGTCGAGTGCTAATAGTAATGGCAAACCGCGGCCGTTTCAAGAGCTATTCTCAAATTAAAGGCCGAGCTCCCTCCACAGCGAGTCCACGCGGCGTTTCACCACCGGGTCCATGACGATCGGCCGGCCCCAGCGCCGCGCCGTTTCGCCCGGCCATTTCGCCGTGGCGTCGATGCCCATCTTGGAGCCGAGGCCCGCGACCGGGCTGGCGAAGTCGAGGTAATCGATCGGCGTGTTCTCCGTGATCAGGCTGTCGCGCGCCGGATCCACCCGCGTAGTAATGGCCCAGATGACTTCTTTCCAGTCGCGTATGTCGATGTCGTCGTCGCAGACGACGATGAACTTGGTGTACATGAACTGCCGCAGGAAGCTCCAGATGCCGAACATCACGCGCCGCGAGTGTCCGGGATACTGCTTTTTCATCGTCACCACGGCGAGGCGATAGGAGCACGCCTCGGGCGGCAGGTAGAAGTCGACGATCTCGGGAAACTGCCTTTGCAGCAGGGGCACGAAGACCTCGTTGAGCGCCGCGCCGAGCACCGACGGCTCGTCGGGCGGCCTACCGGTGTAGGTCGAGTGGTAGATCGGCTGGCGGCGCATGGTGATGCGCTCGACGCTCATGACCGGGAAGCGCTCGACCTCGTTGTAGTAGCCCGTGTGATCGCCGTGCGGCCCCTCCTCCGCGGCGTCGCCGGGACGGATGAAGCCTTCGAGCACGATCTCGGCGCTCGCCGGTACTTCGAGGTCGTGCGAGATGCAGCGCACGAGCTCGGTGCGCGCGCCGCGTAGCAGTCCAGCGAACTGGTATTCCCCAAGCGTGTCCGGAATCGGTGTGACCGCGGCAAGGAGCGTCGCGGGATCCGCGCCGATGACGACCGCGACCGGGAACGGTTCCTTCGAGACCGCCAAATGGTCCTGGTAGTCGAGCGCGCCGCCGCGGTGCGCGAGCCAGCGCATGATGAGCCGGTCGCGCCCGATCACCTGCTGGCGGTAGATGCCGAGGTTGCGGCGCTTCTTCGCCGGGCCGCGCGTGACGGTAAGCCCCCAGGTGACGAGCGGTCCGGCGTCGCCCGGCCAGCAGGTCTGCACCGGCAGCTTGCCGAGGTCGACATCATTGCTTTCCAGGACGACCTCCTGACAAGGACCGCCGCCGCGCGTCTTCGGCGCCATGTTCAGCACTTGCTTGAAGAGCGGGAATTTGTCCCACAGGTCGCGCAGACCCGTCGGCGGTTCGGGCTCCTTCAGGTAGGAGAGCAGCTTGCCGATCTCGCGCAGGTCTTTCTCGTCCTCGACGCCCATCGCCGCCGCGACGCGCCGCACCGTGCCGAAGAGGTTGCCGAGCACCGGAACGTCGTGCCCCGCCGGCTTCTCGAAGAGCAGCGCGGGCCCGCCGGAGCGCAGCACGCGGTCGCAGACCTCGGTCATCTCCAGGCGCGGCGAGATCGGAACGGCGATGCGCTTGAGCTCGCCGCGCGCGTCGAGCTGGGTGAGGAACTCCCGCAGGTCGGCGTACTTCACCGCGCTAGCGCTCGGGCGACATCATGCGCGCGCTCAGCCGGTCGGCGAAGTCCAGCAGCAGCGAATCGCGACCGCGTGCGGCGTAGACGCGCTCGAACCCGCCAAAGCTCAGCGTCAGGGTGGTGTGGCCCTGCCAGCCGCGCACGATCAGGAAGCTGCCGCCGAGAGCGCAGGCGAGCGCTGCCACCGGCAGGAAGGTGGCGATCGCCTCGAGGACACGGAAGAAGCTGATCAGCGCGCGACCGACTCCGGGGCTGCCGGTCGCGGTCAGATCGGCGACGGCTTGCGCCGACCAGGACGCGAGCGGGCCCGAGATCGCGAGGACCAACAGCGCGCCGATGACCAGCGCGATGCCCCAGCCGAAGCGGCGGCTGTCGCGCGAGAAGGCGACCCGCAAGGCGGCGACTGCGGAGAGCTGCAGCGTCTCGAGCTCGACGCCGCCGCGGTGCACGAGGCTGGTGCGGTAGAGCACGAGCTCGCTGCCGCGCAGCGGACCGGCGCCGAACTCGAAACGCGCGATCGGCGCAGACTCGTTCACCACAGCGCCCATGCGCCCTCCTGGCCGGCGACGATGCCGGCGAAGATCGCGCCGCCAACCCAGTTGTTGTGGCGGAAAGCGCGAAAGCAGCCCTCGCGGCTGCGGCCGCGGATCAGCCACCAGTGATAGACCATCATCGCGCTGGCTACCTCGAGCCCGACGTAGAACGGCCACGCAAGGCCGAGGTGCCTGCCCACCACCGCGAGCAACACCAGCATCGCCGCGTAACTTGCCATGACCGCGGCGACGTCGCGGCGCCCAAGGAAGAGGGCCGACGTATAGATGCCGAGCTTCGCGTCGTCGTCTCGGTCGACCATCGCGTATTCCGTGTCGTAGGCGAACGAGTAGCAGACGTTCGCCGCGAGAAGCAGCCAGCACTCCATCGGCAACGCCTCCTGAATCGCGGCATAGGCCATCGGGATGCCGAAGCCGAAGGCGACGCCGAGCACGAGCTGCGGCAGCGCGAAGAAGCGCTTGGTGAAAGGATACGCCGCGGCGATCGCCGCGCCGAGGAACGAGAGCGCGATCGCCAGGCCGTTCAGCATCAGGGTCAACCCGAAAGCGGCGAGCGCCAGCACCAGCGCCACCAGCAGCGCCTCGCGTGGCGCGATCTCGCGCGCCGCGAGCGGCCGCTCGCGCGTGCGCTTCACGTGTGGGTCGAAGTCGCGGTCGGCGTAATCGTTGACGGCGCAACCGGCGGAGCGCATGAGAAACGTGCCGACGACGAAGATCACCACCACCTTGAGCGTCGGTCGTCCGCCGGAGGCCAGCCACACCGCCCAGAGCGTCGGCCAGAGCAACAGCAGCGCGCCGATCGGCTTGTCGAGGCGCACCAGCCGCTCATAGGCGTCGAGCCGCTTCGCGATCAGCGCCAGGTCCATGGCCAAGAATAACCTAGGCATCGAGCAAATCCAGCCTCGATCCGTACCAGCGCTCGACGTGTGCGCGGGCTCGCTCGGGGTCGCTGTCCGCCAAGGCATCGGCAGCTTCGCGCGCCTGCCGGATCAGCTCGGCGTCTTTGAACACGTCTGCATAGCGCAGCACCTGCTGCCCGCTCTGGCGCTCGCCGAGGAATTCACCCGGGCCGCGAATCTCCAGGTCGCGCTGCGCGATCGCAAAACCGTCCCTGCTCTCGAAGATGACCTTGAGCCGGTCCCGCTCGCGCCCGGTTTCGGAGAGCTCGCCATACAACAGGATGCACGTGCTTTCCCTGTTCCCTCGGCCAATCCTGCCGCGCAACTGGTGCAGCTGCGCGAGGCCGAACCGCTCTGCACTCTCGATCACCATCAGCGAGGCGTTCGGCACATCGACGCCCACCTCGATCACCGTGGTGCAGACCAGGACCTGCGTCTTGCCGCGCGCGAATGCCGCCATGATCTCCGACTTCTCGTCGGACGCGAGACGACCGTGCAGAAGACCGACGTTCAGGCCGGCAAGCTCGCTGCGCAACTTCTCGTAGGTCTCCACCGCCGTCTGCACGTCGCCGTCCTTCGATTCCTCGATGACCGGGCAGACCCAGTAGGCCTGCTCGCCCTCGGCGCAGGAGGCGCGAATGCGCGTCAGAACCTCGCTTCGCTTCTGCGCGGAGAACAGCCGGGTCGCGACCGGGCTTCGCCCGGGCGGCAGCTCCGTAATGCTGGAGAGGTCGAGGTCGCCGTACGCGGTCATCTCGAGCGTGCGGGGAATCGGCGTCGCGCTCATCATCAGCTGGTGCGGATGGACGCGCGCCCGCTTGCGGCCGAGCTTGAGGCGCTGCTCGACGCCGAAGCGGTGCTGCTCGTCGATGACGGCAAGGCCGAGGCGCTTGAACTCGACGCCGCGCTCGATCAGCGCGTGCGTGCCGATGACGATCTGCGCCTCGGCGGCCGCGAGCTTTTCCTTCTTGCGCACCTTGCCGTGCAGCCAGCCGATCTTTACGCCGAGGGGTGTGAGCCACTCGCTGAACTTGCGGTAGTGCTGCTCGGAGAGGATCTCGGTCGGTGCCATCACCGCCGCCTGCCAGCCGGCATCGACCGCGGCGAGGCAGGCGATCGCCGCAACCACCGTCTTGCCGCTGCCGACGTCGCCCTGCAGCATGCGTTGCATGGGATGCGGCTGGGCGAGGTCCTTGAGCACCTCACCCCCGGCACGCCGTTGGCTGTTGGTCAGCTTGAAGGGCAACCGCTCGAAGAAGGCCTTGAGCAACGGCCCGTCGCCGGGCAGCTTCGGCGCACGCCGCGAATGACGCTCGCGGTAAGCAAATCGCATCGACAGCTGCTGCGCCAGCGCCTCGTCGAACTTCATCCGCCGCCATGCCGTGTGGCTGCGCCCGGCCAGCGCGCCAAGATCGCTGCCGGGCGGCGGCCGATGCAGCAGGCTGACGCTTTTGGCGAAGGGAGCGAGCTCATAGCGCTTGCGCAGCTCGTCGCTCAGCGTCTCACCGAGAGGTTCGGCGTCGAGAGCCTTCAGCACGCGCATTCGCAGCTCGCGCTGCGGCAGCCCGGCGGTGGTCGGATAGATCGGCGTCAGCGCGTCGGGCAGCGGCTCGCCTTCGGTCACGATGCTGTAGCGCGGATGCACCATCTCCGCGCCGAACCAGCCGCCACGCAGCTCGCCGAACGCGCGCACGCGCAGGCCTTGCTCCGCGGCGCGCTGGAACTGTTTCAGCTGGCTGCCGTAGAAGTTGTAGAAGCGCAGCACCAGGCCTTCGGCATGGACGACGAGCTGGCGGCGCGGGCGGAACGCAATCTGCGCCTTCTCGACGCGCGCCTCGATCTGCAACGGCTCGCCAGGCACCGCGTTGTCGGGCGTGCCGAGGACGGTCTCGTCCTCGTAGCGCAACGGCAGGTGAAGAATGAAATCGAAGCCTCGTCGCAGTCCCAGCTTCTGGAACTTGCCTTCGAGGCCTTCCCGTTTCACCCGTGCAGGATCGCGTCGATCTCGACCAGTGCGCCCCGCGGCAAACCGGAGACGCCGACCGCGGCGCGCGCCGGGTACGGCTCGCGCACGTATTGCGCCATGATCTCGTTGACGCGCGCGAAATGCGCCAGATCGGTGAGATAGACCGTCATGCGCACCGCATGCTCGAGGCCGAGCCCTGCCGCCGCCGCGACCGCGGCGAGGTTGCGGAACACGCGGTGCGTCTGCCCGTCGATGCCCTCGGCCATCTGCATGCTCGCCGGATCGAGGCCGATCTGGCCGGAAATGTAGACCGTGGAGCCCCCGGCCTCTTTTCCGATCCTGATGCCCTGCGAGTAGGTGCCGATCGCTTCGGGCGCGTCGCGCGTCTGGATGACGCTCTTCATGGCGGGTATCTTAGCGTAATGATTTCCAGCCTTGAGAAGCTGCTCGGCACGCCGCGCGACGGCGCGCTGCTGCGCTATTCGCTGGGACTGGAATACGCGAAGGCCGGCGAGCGCGACAAGGCGATCGAATTCCTGCGCGACGCAGTGGCGCGCGATCCCCAATATTCGGCGGCGTGGAAAGCGCTCGGCGGCGAGCTCGCTGAGAGCGGGCGCGCGGACGAGGCGCTCGACGCCTACCGGCGCGGCATCGCCGCCGCGCAGGCCAAGGGCGACCGGCAGGCCGAGAAGACAATGACGGTCTTCGCCCGCAGGCTGGAGAAGAAGAAGAGCTAGACGCGGGCGGGGAAGATGTTGGCCAGCGCCTGGCGCAGGCCCGAGACAAAGCTTTCCTTGCTGACCAGCGCATCGGCTCCCGCGCGCTTCGCCGCGGCAACCGCTTCCGGCGTATGGAACAGCGCCAGCGCGACCACCGCCGGCGCACCGGGCGCTTCCTTGACTCGCCGCACCAGATCGAGCGCGCGGTTCGGCGCCAGGCCGAGATCGAGCAGCAGCACGTCGGGCATCGCCGACTGCACCAGCGCGAGCGTGTCGCCGACGCTGCTCGCCGTGCCAGCGAGCGTGTAGCCCGGCAACCCGGAGACGTGGCTCGCCGCTGCGGCGAGAAACGCCGGGCTGTCGTCGGCGATTGCGACGCGGTGGATGCGAACAGTTTCTTGCATTCATCCAGCGTACGCGCCGCCCTGCGCGGCGTGCATCGGGGCCTTCCCTATTCAGGGCAGGAAATACCTGAGGGAATAAAGTTAAAGACCGTCAGCTGTCCGGCGGCACGAGGCCGGTGCGCAGCGCGTAGCGCACCAGGCCCGGCACGTCGCGGATTCCCAGGCGCTCCATGATCTGCGCGCGGTGCGTTTCCACCGTCTTCACGGAGAGGTTGAGAAAAAACGCGATTTCCTTTGTACTTTTTCCGCCGGCGACGAGGCGCAGCACTTCGCGCTGGCGCGCGGTGAGGACGTCGGGCGGCGCCTCCGCGCCGGCGCGCTGCACGTAGCCCTCCACCACCTGGCGCGAGACGGCGGGGCTGAGCCAGCTCTCGCCGCGCATCACGCTGCGCAGCGCCAGCTCGAGCTCGCCGGTGGCGGCGTCCTTCAGCAGATAGCCGGCGGCGCCGGCGCGCAGCGCCTGCAGAACGTACTCCTCGCCCGAGTGCATCGACAGGATGACGACGCGCACGCCGGGGTGGCGATCGCGCATGCGCGCCGCCGCGTCCAGCCCCGTGATGCCTTTCATGGCGATGTCCATCAGGACCACGTCGGGCTGCTCGCGCGCCGCGAGCTCGAGCGCTTCCTCGCCGCTCGACGCCTCGGCCACGACCTGGACGTCGGCCATTGCGCCGAGCAGCGAGCGGATGCCGGCGCGCACCAGCGAATGATCGTCGGCAAGCAGGACGCGGATGACGCTCACGCCGCCCTCCGGTCGGCGGCGTTGAGCGGGAAGGTGGCGAGCATCACCGTCCCCTTCCCGGGCAACGAGCGCAGCTCGAAAGCGCCGCCGACCAGCGCCACCCGCTCTTCCATGCCCACCAGGCCGAGGCTGCCGGCGGTGCCGGCGCGCCGGCGCACCGACTCGACGTCGAAGCCGCGGCCGTCGTCGCGCACCGAGAGCGCGAGCTGCCCGCCGACCATGGCGAGGTGCAGCCAGAGGTTGCGCGCCTGTGCGTGGCGGAGCACGTTGTTGATCGCCTCCTGCGCGACGCGAAAGCAGGCCGTCTCGGTGTCGGCGGCCATTTCCGCCGGCGCCTCGAGCGAGTCGAAGTGCGAGACGATGCCGGCGACGCGCGCCTGGCGGTCGAGATGCGAGCGCAGCGCCGCCGCGAGGCCAAGATCGTCGAGCTGCGACGGGCGCAGGCTGAGCGAGAGCTGGCGCACACGCTCGATGGTGTGGCGCGTCGTCTCGACGCACTCATCGATGCGGCCGCGCAGGGGAGCCTCGGCCGCGGTGCGCGGCAGCGACTCGAGCTGGATCTTCAGCGCGGTCAGCGCCTGGCCGATGTCGTCGTGCAGGTCGCGCGCCAGGCGGCCGCGCTCCTCCTCCTGCACCTCGAGCAGGCGCCGCGACAGGGCGCGCAGCCGCTCGTGCGACTGCTCGAGCTCCCGGTTGAGGCGCTCGAGCGCGAGCTGCGTGCGCTGGCGCTCGGTAATGTCGCGGATGAACACCAGCCGCGCGCGCGTTCCCCGCCAGCTCACCAGGTGACCGACGCGATCGACGTCGATCTCCTCGCCGCTCTTCTTGGTGTGCCGGGATACGCCGCGGCCGAGCCCGCCGGAGTCCGGATCGATATCGCGCGCGGTCATGGCGAGGAACTCGTCGCGCGCGTAGCCGTAGAGTCGCATCGCTGCATCGTTGACGGCGAGAAAGCGCAGCGACTCGGCGTCGAGCACCCACATCGGCAGCGGGCTGGTCTCGAACAGCATCCGGTAGCGCCCCGCCTGGGGATCGATCCGGTCCACCATGCGCTGCAGGGCAGCGGCGACGAAGCGCAGCGGCGTCATGAGGCCGCATGGTAGCGCGAGGACGGGAGGCGGCACGCCCATTGCATGCGCGAAGCCGTCGCCATGCTGACGGCACGGCGCTTGCGTCCCCTGTCGACGCAGACCTCCGTTCTCAACCCTCATATAGGAGAGCAACAATGTTCAAAGTACTTTCCACAGCAACGCTCGCCGCCCTGTTCGCGATGTCGACGGCCGCCTTCGCCGCCGACTCGTCGTCGCAAGGCGCCGGCAGTACCCCGAGCGCCAGCGGCAGCACCGGGTCCTCGACCAGCGGCTCGTCCAGCAGCTCGCCAAGCGCGACTAGCGGCTCCACTGCCACGCCCGCCCAGTGCGCCAGCCTCACTGGCCCTGAGAAAGAGCGCTGCGTGAAAGAGCAAGGGGCGTCGTCCTCGAGCGGCTCAAGCGCATCGCCGAGCAGCAGCCCGTCGGGCGCCGGCAGCACCGGCAGCGGCTCTAGCGGCATGGGCTCGAGCACCGGCTCCGGCAGCACGGGATCCGGCTCCAAGTAGGTCACTGCGGCAAAACGAAACGGGCCGCTCGTTGCTACGGGCGGCCCGTTTTATTTCTTGCGCGGGAAGAATCTTGGTGGAGTGGAAGGGGATCGAACCCTCGACCTCCGCATTGCGAACGCGGCGCTCTCCCAGCTGAGCTACCACCCCGGAGAGGGCGTGATTTTACAGTAACATCAAGGGCTCCGGAGTTGTCCAATGCGGATCTCGCCGCCCTTCGGCTACAAGCAGGTCGTCCCCTTCCAGAAGACGCACAAGGTGCGGCTGCTCGCCGCCGGCGAGGCGCCCGAATTCGTCCGCGAAGGTGCGGCGATTCCGATCAGCCACAGCGAGTTCGTCCCCGCGGGACGTCACTACCCCATCGTCTTCATCTCCGGCGACGGCAAAAGCTTCAACGCGGTTGCAATCGTCGGCATGAACACCAAGGAGAACCTGTTCGTCAGCGACGGCCATTGGGCGGGCGAAACCTACATGCCCGCCTACGCGCGCCGCTATCCGTTCTGCATGGCGAGGATGAACGTCAACCAGGTCGAGCAGAAGAACCGCCTCATCTGCATCGAGCAGTCGGCCATCGACGAGAACGGCGAGGCGATGTTCGATGCGAAGGGGCAGCCGACCAGCAAGTGGCAGGACCTGGAGCGGCTGCTCGGCGAGTACGAGACCGACCTCGAGCGGGTGCGCGAGATGTGCGCGATCGTCGCCGACTACGGCCTGCTCGAACCCTTCACCATGCAGGCGAAGCTCAAGCTGGAAAAGGGCGGCGGCTCCATGCAGCTCGGCGGCATGCACCGCATCGCGGAGAAGAACATCGAGAACCTCAACGCCGCGCAACTCAAGAACCTGTTGCGTCGCGGCATCATGGCCCGCATCTACGTCCACCTTCTGTCCCTGGAGCACTTCGGTCGGCTGCTTGACCGCAAGGCCGCGCGCGGCAACGCCGCTTAGCCGTCACCCGGGGCGGGAAATCCGCACCACCACGACGGTGTAGAGCACAGCCGCCGCGACGATCAACAGCAGAAGCACGTCGAACGGGATCTCGAAGCGGGATGGCTCCCGAGCGGAAAGCGTGCGTGCGCCGGGGGAGGGGTGGCGCTCGCCTTCGAGCGCAACGGTCGCCGGTGCGGGCGGCGCCTCTGGCAGGACCCTGACGGGAACGCCGCGTGCGTTGACAAGGATCAGCGTCGGCTGCCGGGTCTCGGCGTCCACCAGCGCGATCCTGGCGGCTCGAATGCCGGCTTCGAAGACGTTGTCGAGGCAATCGACGTCGCGGCACGCATCGCGCTGGCACAGCCAGCGCCGCACGTCCACGCGGGCCGCCCTGCCTTCGCGAATGATCCGATCGTGAAGGTCGGCGAGCTGGGCGTTCAGGTTGCCGAGGATCGAGTACTCACACACCAGCGCCCGGCCCGGAAGCTGTGGCGCTTGCGAGCATTCGAGCCGGAGGGGGGATGCCGCGAACCCGAAGTTCGGGAGAGATTGAAGAAGGGCGGCCAGCGCCAACAGGCCCAGCCTTCCAGCAACGGTCGTGGTTCCGCTCATATCCCTCCCCTGCAGCATAACAAACCCGAAAGCTGTCCGTCAGGCAGGTCATGTTCTGTTAGGTAACAGGTTTCTACTACGCGAATCGGGAGGTTCCTAGCATGCCAGCCCGGAACCCCCGCACTAGAGTGCGTGCCGAGGCGGGACGAGAGACGTCGCCGCCACCGGAGAACAATATGAAGGCACGCAAGCTCACACTCGCAGCGGCACTAGCGGCCGCAGCGCTCGCATTTGGCGCTCCTGCGGTCGCCGACACCTTCCAGGGGACAGTCTGGTCGCTAACCTATAGCGGGTCCCCGCTGGCAGATGCGGATCCGTTGCACGAGACCTACCGGGTCACGCTCGGCGTTGATACCAACGGCTACACGGGTACCGGCTCGTTCCTGGACCAGGTCGCGATCAAGGTGAGCTCGTCCCTTGTGAGTGCTTCGCTATTTGCAGCTCCCGGTGGAACGAGCGCGTGGTCCCTCGCGGCCGGCGGGCTTAACGCCAATGGTTGCAGCGGCAGCGGTGGCGGGTTCGAATGCGCAAACAGCACCGCTATTCTGAACTTCGGCAAAGGCGTCGCGATCAATCCGGGCAACGGGGTCGGAATCGATTATTCCTGGACTTTCGATCTGACGATGAACAATGGCGCGCTGATTACCAGCGTGGGCGGAGATTCGATCAAAGCTCGCTTCGTCAACGCAAATGGCGCCAAGGTCGGCGACCTCGTGTCAGAAGGCGCTACGCTAACCACGATAACCAGCCCTATCCCAGAGCCCGAGACCTACGCGATGCTTCTTGCAGGGCTTGGTCTGATGGGCTTCGTGGCGCGCCGCCGTCAGAAGAAAGCGCTGTAGCAGACAACGATGAAACTTACGGCCTAGCCTTCTCTCAGTTGCACGTACACAGACCCCGCTTCGGCGGGGTTTTTGTTTGTCTATTAACTTACGTGTGCCTCCCATGATCGTGGGATAGGCGCCAACCCCCAATCGGCGAAGACTTGGCAACCGACAAAGGGGGCACTATGAACACTCGAATCGCCGCAGTTGCCAGTTTCCTGATGCTGGCTGTACGCGAGCTTTGCCGCACCAGTCACCTATAGCTTCAGCACCGGAGCAGCCGCCTTCGGCGGGCCTTCGGTCGCCGGCGCACCATTCCTCGACCCGAGCAAGCTGAACGGGGGCGCTTTCGGCACCTTTACCTACGATTCGAGCGCGCTCAAGGCGGTGACCAACGCCGACGGATCCTTCAGTTACTACGGTGCTGCTCCATTCATGGGTACTCCAACCGCTACCAGCAACCTCGTCGGTAGCGTCGGGGGATTCGACTTTTCCGATACGTTCGGATCCATTGCTGTGGGCAATGACACGTTCACAAGTGGTGGGCAGAAATTCGACATCCTTCAACCGTTCTTCGAAGTGGGCCTGAGCGCGCCGCTTCCGCACAACCTCAGCGGTTTCACCCTCGACGGGTTCCAGCTGGTGAACATCCGGATGTTCTGGATCGAGGGGCAGGCGGTGCCGGAAACGATCGGCGACTTCCTGACCAATCAAGACCTGCCCGCGGTGCTGCCGGCGTTCCACGGGCGGATGTCTTTCGACTTCGTGCAGGCCAGCAATCCGACCGGGCCGATGAACTTCGTGCTTTTCGACGGACTCAGCGTGCAGCAGGTCGCCGCGATTCCCGAGCCGGAGACCTACGCCATGCTGCTCGCAGGGCTTGGTCTGATGGGTTTCGCGGCTCGACGCAAGAGAGTGGGCCGGGTTGGATTCGAACCAACGACCAAGGGATTATGAGTCCCCTGCTCTGACCGACTGAGCTACCGGCCCGTCGAAATACTCTACTGCAAATAAAAAGGGCCGCTTTCGCGGCCCTTTCGTTACGGCCTTGGTTCGGCCTAGCCTTCCTGGTCGAGGAAGCTCTTCAGCCGCTCCGAGCGCGAGGGATGCCGCAGCTTCCTCAGCGCCTTGGCCTCGATCTGGCGTATGCGCTCGCGCGTGACGTCGAACTGCTTGCCGACCTCTTCCAGCGTGTGGTCGGTCGACATCTCGATGCCGAAGCGCATGCGCAGGACCTTGGCTTCGCGCGGCGTCAGCGTATCCAGCACTTCCTTGGTGACATCGCGGAGGCTGGCGTAGGTCGCGGCGTCCGAGGGCGCGAGCGTCGACTGGTCCTCGATGAAATCGCCGAGGTGCGAGTCGTCGTCGTCGCCGATCGGCGTCTCCAT
>Ga0137409_10005822_pt1 | contig 12816 bp, 6 predicted proteins | sample CZODoug1_16funga_FD_122059 | JGI IMG/M metagenome (GOLD analysis project Ga0137409, IMG submission 122059) | Vadose zone soil fungal communities from Angelo Coast Range Reserve, California, USA - CZODoug1_16fungal (Hybrid Assembly) | ecosystem: Environmental > Terrestrial > Soil > Vadose zone...
CGCTTCATAGGCTCCTCGAGTGGGGTTCGCGTCGCAGGACCTGGCTCACGCGCGCGGATGGGCGCGGGCGTAGGCCGCTTTGAGTCGGCGCCGGGTCACGTGGGTATAGATTTGAGTGGTCCCGAGATTTTGGTGCCCCAGGAGCTCCTGGACCGCACGCAGGTTCGCGCCCCGGTCGAGGAGGTGGGTCGCGAAGCTGTGACGCAACGCGTGCGGATGGCTGGCCGCGTTGGGACCGAGCGCTCCCAGAAACGCGCCGATGTCCCGCTCGAGCGTGCGCGGCGAGATCGCCGCCCCGCGGCGCCCTGGAATCAAATGAAGCGCAGGCGCGGGCAGGATGCCCAGCGCGGTCCAGTAGCGCGCGAGCGTGTCGGCGGCCCGTGCTCCGACGGGAACGACCCGTTCCCTGCCCCCCTTCCCCAGCACGCGCGCGAGCCGCCGCCGGACATCGAAGCGGCTCCACGTGAGGCCGGTCAGTTCGCTCAGGCGGAGCCCGGAGCCATACAGCCACTCCGCAGCGACCAGCGCCCGCAGCGCCCGCGTGTCGCCATCTTGGACCGAGGCCGCCGCACGATCCATGAGCTGGTTCAAGGGCACCTCGGAGATCGCCGCCGGGAGAGGCTGCGGCGTGCTCACCCGCGGGAGCGCGCCGCGCAGGGCGGCAGCCGTCTTTCCGCGGCGCTCCAGATAGCGAAGGAACGAGCGGAGCGCGGCGAGTGCGCGGCCGAGCGTGCGTGCCGAGATGGGGCGGTTCTTGCGGCGCGCCTTCTCGAGCGAGCGCGAGGCCGCGAACGCGGCGAGAAGCTCGGGGGTCAGATCCTCCGGAACCCTCGCCTCGCGCCGAAGCCGCGTGCGCGCGAACACGGCGAATCGCGTCAGATCGTCGCGGTACGCGCGGAGGGTGCCCGCCGAGGCACGCCGCTGCTCGCGCATGTAGTGCAGGAAATCAGTGATCCAGCGTTCCACTCGTGGCCTCGGAAGCTTCGGCGTCGACGCGCGTCTTGCACTTCGGGCACTGGAGGTAGTCGCCTTTCGTCTTCGTCTGTTTCTGAACGAGGATTGGATACGCGCACGAGGGGCAGGGCTGCTTCACGGGGCGGTCCCAGATGCCGAACTTGCACTCCGGGTAGCGGCTGCAGCCGAAGAACGCCTTACCCCGGCGCGTGCGCCGCTCGACCAGCTCCCCGGTGCCGCAGTCGGGGCACGGGACGCCCAGACCGAGCGGGCGCGTTCCCTTGCATTCCGGATAACGCGAACACGCGAGGAATTTTCCGAAGCGCCCCGAGCGCACCCGCATGGGGCTCTCGCAGAGCGGACAGGGCTGGGTCGGGACTTCGGCGGTCTCGGCCTCCTCTTCCACCGGCATGGTCGTCTTGCATTCGGGATATCGCGGGCACGCGAGAAAGGGCCCGTTCCGACCGTACCTCTTTACCATCTTCGAGCCGCACTTCGGGCATACGCGATCGGACTCCTCGGCGAGCGAGGCCTTGAGGCTCTCGCGCTGCGCTTCCGCCTCGGTGAGATCCTTCTTGAAGGGCGCGTAGAACTCCGCGACCACGTGGTCCCAGGCGTCCTTCCCGTGCTCGACCCGGTCCAGCTCCCGCTCCATCTTGGCCGTGAACTCCACCTCGAACACGTCGCCGAACATCTTCGCGAGAAGCTTCCACACCGTCATGCCCAGCTCGGTCGGGGTCAGCTTGCCCCGGTCGCGCAGCACGTAATCGCGCGTGAGGATGGTGCCGACGATCGTCGCGTAGGTGCTCGGGCGGCCGATGCCCTTCTCCTCGAGCGTCTTCACGAGGGAGGCCTCGGTATAGCGGGGAGGCGGCTCCGTGAAGTGCTGCTCGGGAAGGATGCCGAGCTGCTTCAGGGCGTCCCCCTCTTGTAATGCGGGCAGCTTCGAGGCTTCGGGCCCCGTCTCCTCGATGAGGGCCGACTGGTAGGCTCGGGTGAATCCGTCGAACTTGATGCGGCTCCCCGAGGCGCGCAGGAGAAAGGCCCCGGCCGCGATGTCCACGGTGGTGGTCAGCACGAGCGCTGGATTCATCTGGGACGCCACGAACCGCTGCCAGATCAGCTCGTAGAGCCGGTACTGATCCGGCTCCAGATGACGTTTCATCGAGGCGGGGGTCCGCGCGACCGAGGTCGGACGGATCGCCTCGTGGGCGTCCTGGGAGGTCTCCCGCGAGCGGAAGTGGCGCGCCTCGGGCGGCAGATAGCCCGGACCGAACGAGGCTTGGATGAAGTCGCGCACCTCGGACAGGGCCTCGGGCGAGGTCCGAGTCGAGTCGGTGCGCATGTAGGTGATGAGCCCGGTCGAGCCCTCCGACCCGATCTCGATCCCCTCGTAGAGCTGCTGCGCCACCACCATCGTCTTCTGGGCGCTGAACCTGAGTCTCTGGAAGGCCTCCTGCTGCATCGTGCTCGTGATAAATGGGGGCAGCGGGTTCCGCTTCTTCTCCTGCGTTCGGACGCCCGCGACGCGGAAGGACTCCTTCGCAAGCTCGGCGGCCGCTTCCCTCGCCTGCGCTTCGTTCTCGAGGGAGATCTTTTCGCCCGACTTCTTCTGGACGCGCGCGCGGAACTGCTCGTTCTTCGCGGTGGCGAGATCCGCGTCGAGCGTCCAGTACTCGCGCGGCACGAACGCCCGGACCTCCTCCTCGCGCTCGCAGATGAGGCGCAGCGCCACCGACTGGACGCGTCCAGCCGAGAGGCCGTACCGGACGGTCTTCCAGAGGAAGGGGCTCACCTGATAGCCAACCAGCCGGTCGAGCACCCGCCGAGCCTGCTGCGCGTGTACCTTATTCATGTCGATCGATCTCGGCGCCTCGAGCGCCGAGAGGACGCCCCGCTTCGTGATCTCGTAGAACGCCAGGCGCTGGATCCTGCCGTCCGAGCCATTCCCCAGGGTCTCGGCCAGATGCCACGCGATCGCTTCCCCTTCGCGATCGGGATCGGGAGCGAGATAGATGATGCTCGCCTGACGGGCGCTCTGCTTCAGCTCCTTCAAGATTTTCGCCTTGCCCTTGATGAGAATGTAGGAAGGCTCGAACCCGCGCTCGACATCCACGCCGAGCTTGCTCTTGGGCAGGTCGCGCACGTGTCCGTTCGAGGCGCGCACCTCGAAGCCCGGACCGAGATACTTCCCGATCGTGCGGGCTTTCGCCGGGGATTCCACGATGACGAGGTTCTTGCCGCGTTTGACTGCGCGCGGCGCGTCTGTCCGAACGCGCGGCTCCGCCGCGGGCGCGGCCTTCCTTTTCGGCTCGCGCGGCTCCGTGGTTGCGGCCACGGGCGCTGCCTTCCCCTTCGGCGCGCGGGCGCCAGCCTTCGGCGCAGCCGGCGTCTCGGCTTCCGCCTTCGGCTTCGTCTTCGATCCTGTCTTCCGAGGGGTCACGGTCAGTGCGCGGTGTTGGGTGCGCCGGGGTCGAAGGGCACGCCGTGCTCTTCGTCGAACCAGTGGATCAGGACCTCGGTCGCAAGCTCCTCCGCCTTCGCCTCGCTGTCGATGGAGGGCCCCTCTTCGCGTGCGCGGGCCATGATCTCCTCAAACTGCTCCGGGGTGACGCGGCCCGACTCGCTCAGACGGAAGAAATAGGTGTAGGCGGGCGAGGACAGGAGCGCGCGCTCGGGCCCGGTGGGCACGCGGACGTGCTTGCGCGCGACCCGCGGCTCGCCCGGGTAGTCCTCCCGGGAATAGGGTTCCAGGGCGCGGAAGATCATCTCGAACGCTTGATTCACCACGTCGGCGTCGTGATTCCCTGAATCCAGCACCTGCGTCAGCTCGAGCAGCGCGTCCTCGTTTCCGTCCACATACGATTTGAGCTGTTCCACGATGAGGAACATCATCTCGCGAACGTTGTCATCCATGGGTCCCCTCCGGGTCTATGCTCCGTGGCATTTCTTGTATTTCTTCCCGCTGCCGCAGGGGCAGGGATCGTTTCGACCGACCTTCGGCTCCTGAGCGACCGACGGCGCCCTGCGCGGCGAATCGGTCGCCGCGGCGGGGGCCCCGCCCGGCGCGGCCGGCGTGCCGAACGCGGACACCGCCGCGTGCTCCTCCGACTTCGGGGTAGCCCGTACCCGCGGAGACGGAAGCGCCCGAGGCTCCCCTCGGACGCCCGCGGCCCGCTCGGACCCGCGGCGCACGGCTCCCTCCGGAAGGGCGCCCGGCGCGGGCTCCAGCACCAGATTCGCGCGGAACAGCGTGCGCACGGTCTCTTCGCGGATCGAGTGTGTCAGCTCCTCGAACATCGAGAACGCCTCGCGCTTGTATTCCACGAGCGGATCGCGCTGGCCGTAGGCCCGGAGCCCGATCCCCTCGCGGAGATGGTCCATCTCGCGAAGATGGTCCATCCAGTGCTCGTCGATCACATTCAGGAAGACCTGCCGCTCCAGCTCGCGCATGATCGGCTCCGAGATCTCCTGCTCCTTCTCCTCGTATGTCGCGCGCACGCGCTCTTGCAGCCACTCCGAGACCTCCTCGGCGGAAGGATGGCGATCTCCCGAATCGGGCATTTCCACGGCGCGAAGCATGACCTGGCTGATCTCGTTCAGGAGCCGCTTCAGATCCTCGTCGTCCCAGCGCTCGTTCGTCGGAAGATAGGATGCGACCCGCTCCTCGACGATCTCCTCCATCATCTCGAGGATCGAATCCTTGAGGTCCGCCTCCTCGAGCGCCCGGAGCCGCTGCGCGTAGATCACCGTGCGCTGCTGGTTCATTACGTCGTCGTATTCCAGAAGGTGCTTCCGGATGTCGAAGTTGTGGGCCTCGACGCGCTTCTGCGCCCTTCCGATCGCACGCGTCACCAGGCCGTGCTCGATCACTTCCCCTTCCTGTACCCCCAGGCGCTCCATGATGCCGGCGATGCGCTCCGAACCGAAGAGACGCATCAGGTCGTCCTCCAGCGAGAGATAGAAGCGCGAGCAGCCCGGGTCTCCCTGACGACCCGCGCGTCCTCGTAGCTGGCGGTCGATCCGCCGGCTCTCGTGGCGCTCGGTGCCGAGGATGTGGAGCCCGCACGGCACATCTTCTTTGCAGTGCGCGACGCGCCTCCAGACGCCGTGGTCCAGCTCGCTCACCGTGCCCGCGAAGCACTCGCGGCCGCAGCGGATCACGCCCGACTCGAGCTTGATGTCGGTTCCGCGGCCGGCCATGTTGGTGGCGATGGTGACCGCGCCCTTCCGGCCCGCCTGCGAGATGATCTCCGCCTCCTGCTGGTGATACTTCGCGTTCAGCACGTGGTGTGGAATGCCCCGCCGCTTCAAGAGCCGGCTCAGCGTCTCCGACGCCTCCACGCTGATCGTTCCCACCAGGACCGGCACGCCTCCGGTGTGAAGCTCCGCGATCTCCTCCACGAGGGCATTGTACTTCTCCCGCCGCGTCTTGAAGATGACGTCGTCGTAATCCACACGGCGCACGGGCTGGTTCGTGGGCACCACCACCACGTCCCGCTTGTACGTATGCCAGAACTCCTGCGCCTCCGTCTCCGCGGTGCCCGTCATGCCCGCCAGCTTCTCGTAGAGGCGGAAGTAATTCTGGATCGTGATCGTCGCGAGGGTCTGGGTCTCCCCCTCCACCCGCACGCTTTCCTTCGCCTCGATGGCCTGATGGAGTCCGTCCGAGTACCGGCGACCCGGCATGAGCCGGCCCGTGAACTCGTCGACGATCAGGATCTTTCCTTCCTGCACGACGTATTCCACGTCCTTCTCGTAGAGCGAGTACGCGCGGAGTAATTGCAATATGTTGTGGACCTTCTCGCTCCGCTCCGCGTGGAGCCGCTCGAGGTCGCGCTTCCTCGAGACCTTGTCCGCGGGCTCGAGCGACTCGTCCTCGTCGATCGCGCTCAGCTCGGTCGCGAGATCGGGGAGGAGGAAGAGATTCTTGTCGCGCTGGGAGAGGAGATCCCTTCCCTGCTCAGACAGATCGATGGAGTGGTTCTTCTCGTCGATCGAGTAGAAGAGCTCCTCGTCCGCTTCCTGCATGCGCTTGTCGCGGATGAGCTCCAGCTCGACCTTCTGGATGAGCCGCTTCATCGCGGGCTCGTCCGAGAGGAGCTTCACGAAGCGCTTGTTCTTCGGCGCGCCGCGCTTCACTTGCAGGAGCTTGAATCCGGCGTCCCACTCGTGCTTGGGGTCCTGCCGCATGCCCTCGGCGTCCGCAAGAATCCGGTTCACAAGCTGGCCCTGTGTGCGGACGAGCCGCTCGACGTCCGGCTTCATCTCGTCGTACTTCTGGATGCTGTGCTCGACGGGGCCGGAAATGATGAGCGGCGTCCGCGCCTCGTCGATCAGGACCGAATCCACCTCGTCGATGATGGCGTAGTGGTGGCCGCGCTGGACGCGATGCTCGCGGTGGCGCGCCATGTTGTCGCGCAGATAGTCGAACCCGAATTCGTTGTTCGTGCCGTACGTGATATCGCACGCGTAGGCGGCGTTCCGCTCGCCGAAGTCCATGCCGTTCTGGATGCAGCCCACGGTGAGCCCGAGGAAGGTATAGATCCGCCCCATCCACTCGCTGTCGCGCCGGGCCAGGTAGTCGTTGACCGTTACGAGGTGGACGCCTTTGCCGGAAATCGCGTTCAGGTAGATCGGCATGGTGGCAACGAGCGTCTTGCCTTCGCCGGTCGCCATCTCGGCGATCTTCCCCTCATGGAGCGCGATGGCGCCCAGGAGCTGGACGTCGAAGGGAACCATGTCCCACGGGGTGGGGATGCCCACCACGTCCCAGGTCTGGCCGCCCAGGCGCCGGCAGGTCTCCTTGACGACCGCGAAGGCTTCCGGAAGGAGGTCGTCCTCGGTCTCGCCGGCCTCGAGCCGGGCGCGGAAGTCCGAGGTCTTCTGGCGGAGCGCCTCGTCCGCAAGGTCGCGCAACCGCCCGTAGTGCTCGTTGATTTCCTCGACGAGCGGCCACATGCGCTTGATGTCGCGCTCGTGCTTCGTCCCGAAGACCCGTGATATCAGGTTGAGAACCATCGCTCCTTTGCTTCTTTCCCTTCCAGAGAGGGGCTTCCCGTGGGGGTCCCGGACCCGATCCCGCCTACCCCACCTGCCGCATACAGTGAAACCCCAGGAGCGCGAAGCTGCCGGGGTTCAGGACATCGGGAGGCAATCGCAACTGGCTGGTACGGCAGAGCTTAAGATCCTCCAGGTCATACCTCAACCACCCTGCCCGAGGCCCGCAGTCTATGGATGGGATGCGGGCCCTGTCAAGGCAGATTCACCCATCTAGATAGTAGAAGGACCCTGGAGGGCCTGAGGGGAAATCAGCGGAGCAGGAGCTCCATCGCGAAGCCGGCCGAGAGAGGAATCCGGAAATTGTCGTCCAGCGGAATGGGCAGTAGCTCGAAGACCGTGGCGGTCAGGGCGCCCACCAGGCCCACGAAGAAAGGGATCCCCGGCATGAGGAGCGTCAGGCCGAAGCACACGAGAAAGCAGGCCAGGCTTCCCTCCACCGATTTTCCCCCGAGGAGCCGATGCCTTCCGATCGATTTCCCCACGATCGCGGCCACGGTGTCGCCCAGGATCAGGAATCCCAGTGCCAGGACCGCGACCGGCTTGTCGAACAGGTGGATCGTGAGGAGCACCGCGATGAGGAGATACGTCGAGCCCAGGAGCGAGGCCTCCTCGTGATTGCGGAGCAGCTCGCCGAAGAAGTGGCGGAACACGTTTCGGATCCGGGGATTGTTCAGCCGGAACACTTCGATCGCGAGCGACAGGATGACCGAAGCGAGCAGCACCTTCTCCCAGGTCCGGGACCAGGACCGGGGACTCAGGTAGTAGGCGATGGGGATGGTGAGCGAGGCGAGATGGATGGCTTTGCGCTTCAGCTCCGCCGCTAGGAGCACGTCCGCCCCTCAGCGCGCCAACGCTGCTTCATAGACCGCCTCGTAGCGCCGCATCGCGGCATAGGTTTGCTTCACGTAGCCTCGCGTCTCCCAGTAGGGGATCAGCTCCACCCACAAATCGTCGATTCGCGGGCGCGCAGCGGTCCAGCGCCGCACCGCATCCTCCCCGCTGTTGTACGCGGCCGCGACGGGACGCAGGTCGCCGAATTCGCGCACAAGCTGGCGAAGATACATCGCGGCGAGCCGCACGTTCAAGTCGGGGTCCAGAAGCGCGTCCTCGGTGACCGCGCGTCCGGCGAGCCGCGAGGCCGTCGGCACGATGAGCTGGAGCAGTCCCAGCGCCCCCGCGCGGGAGCGGGCGCCGGGATTGTACCCGCTTTCGAGGCGCATGATGGACCAGATAAAGGCCGCGCTCAGGCTCTCCTCCTCCGAGGCGCGAAAGACCGGCCCCGCGAAGGCGGGCGGAAACCGGAGCCTCAGGTCGAGATTGAGATCTGCGCGGCCGACGCGGAAGATGCCCTCCTCCTCGAGCGCGTCGATGCAGCCGTTCGCTCGCGGCTCGCTCTCCCCCGTCGCGCAGGAGCGCAACGTCTCGAGCGAAAGATCACGGAATCCGACCACGTCCAGCACGCGGGCCTGAAGCGGGGGGGAAAGGGAGGACGGCTTCACGCCATGCCGCACCCTGGCCTCGGGCATGCCCTGTGCCGCCTCGACCGGGAGGCCCGAGAGCTCCCGCGCGCGGACGCCCTCGTAGGACCAGGGATCCAATTCCCACGCGCGGCGGAAGGACAGGCGCGCCTTCACGCTGTCGCCGAGCGCCGACGCGATCCACCCACGCCAGAAGAAAACGCGGGCGTCCTCGGGGCCGGGACCCGCGAGGGCCGAATCCGCGGCCGCGAGCGAATCGGCCCGGATCCACGAGATCGCCTCGTGCACGCGCGCCGTCGAGGCCGAGGGCTCGGTGCGGATGCGCGCGCGCGCCCATTGCAAGATCAGCGCCGCGTCGCGGGGCGGCTTCTGGTCCTCCCACTCCCGCGCCCGCTCCCACGCGGCCGCCTCTCTGGTTGTTCCCGCGCTGTCGAGGACCGTCGCCAGCACGAAGGCGCTGTCGGATGGATTGAAGAGCTTCTGCGCGCGAAGCGAGCGGGCCAGGCCGAGCGCCAGGTCCGCGCGCGACGCCGCGGGCCGGCGCGCCCGCGCGAGGAGCGTGCGATAGGCCGTCCCGGCGGCTTCGTAGCGCCGCGCCTTGTAGAGGAGCGACGCGCGTAGATCCTCGCGCTCGGCGGCCGCCGCCGCCTCGGGCGCCCCCCTGCGGCGCGCGTCCATGAGGCGCAGGGATAGCGGGGCCTCGCCGATATCCCCGAGCGAGCGGAGAAGGCCCATCCATTCGCGCTCCCCCAGCGAGTCCGCGGCCGGACCCTGAAGCCATCCCGCGGCCTTCTTGGCGGCGGCGTACCGGTCCGCGGTCGCGACGTCCGCGCGCACGGCGATCGCGGCCAGGAGGCGCGCGGCCGCCGCCGTGTCGCCGGCTGCAGCCGTCAGGTCCGCGAGCAGGAGCGTCTCGGCGTTCGTGCGCGAGGACGCCCTCGCGAGGATCTCGCGGGCCAGGAGCGGCTCCCCCGCGCCGGAGAAGGAGCGCGCGAGCGACAGCCTGGCCCACGCGCGGGCCGTGGCGGCGCGCCGGTCCTCCAGAAGGAGCCATCGCGCGCAGCGCGCGGACCGTGCGACGCCCGCCGAGTCGGAGAGGGCCGCCGCAACATAGAGTCCCGCCTCGTCGGTCGCCCGGACGCCTTTCGGCGCGCGATCGGGCCGCCAGCCGAGCACGGAGAGTCCGGCGCCGGGAGATTCGACATTCCCCGCGGCGAGCGCCTCCACGGGAAGGAGCGAGGGAGGGGAATCGAGCGGACCGCGGAGGAGGCCGAGGGCTTTCGACCATGCCCCCCGCCCGGCGAGGTCCATCGCGACCTCGGTCCACGCCGCGCGGTCGCGTTGCGGCACCCTTGCCGGGAGCAGTACCTGGCCGAGAGCCAGGGTGTAGCGCTCGGAGGCGCGGTCCAGGCCAGCCTGCGCAATCCTAAGCGCTTGAAGCGATCCGCTCCACCGCTGGCGGAGCCAGACGGCGCGGGCGGAATCGCGCGCCGCGCGCGCGGCCAGGATCTCGTGGGAGCCCGCCGGGCGTGTCGCTCGCAAGGCCGAGGCCGCCGCGGCCGCCGCGGCGGGATGAGCGGACGGGGCGTGGAGCGATGCGGCCATCGCGGCCATCACCCACACGCCCCTTCTACAAGCCAACGCGGCTACCGGAGCAGGACGAGACGGAAGGTTTGTGTCTGCCCCAGGATGTCGACCCTCGCAAAGTAGATTCCCGATGCAGCGAGTCCGCCTTTCACGGTCTGCGCGTTCCAGCTCGCGCGGAACTCGCTGGGGAGGAGCCCGTCGGGTGCCGCATCGAGCGTGTGCACCAGCCGCCCGCGGAGATCGTAGATGCGGATCTGCGGGGCCATCCCGGGATGAGGCAGGCCGTCGGGCGCGCTGAACCGGAACGTGACCGACGAGGTGAAGCCGTTCTTGATGCGGAAGGGATTCGGGCCGCCCCGGAACGCGAGGATGCGGCGCGACGGGCCCGGATCCACCCGCCGGCCCACGGAGACCGAATCCACGTACCATCCCTCGTAAAAACGGGCGAGGTTCCCGGTGTTGAGGTCGAAGGGCTGGTTTCCCGCGTTGCTCGAGAACCGGAAGCGGACCTGCGCCGGGCCCGAATACGCTGAGAGATCCGCGACCACCCGGCGCCACGACTGCGGCGACCCCGAGAAGGCGTCCGCTCCGCGGAGCGAGGCCTGCGAGTCGAAGACGATCTGGTGGTCGTAGCCGCCGTCCACGGCGAGGGGCAGCCAGGGTTCGCCCCGGAGCGAGATCTCCACGCGCCCGCCGTCCCACGCCATCGTTCCGCCGTTCGTCTCGGCGTCGATCCAGGACTGGAACGTAAGCTGCGAGCCCGGAGCGAGGTAGAACATGGGTGAGACCAGCGCCGCGTCCTCGAGATCGGCGTAGGTCTTCGCGTCGTTGGAAGCGCCCGAGGCGGGATCCAAGGCACTCCCCACCTTCATGCTCGTCGCCGAGCCGCCGTATCCACGCGTGGTCGAGAGATGCCATTCGTTCACCACGGTGGGAGCCACGGCAGCCGATGTCCAGCTCCCCAGCCCCGACTCGAAGTCCTCGGAGAGCCCGGTTCCCATTCCCACGGTGAGCGTGAAGGTCTGCGTGCCGGAGGAGGAACCGTCGTTCCAGCCCAGCGTGAAATTCACCGCGTGCGGAAGGGAGGGATACGTGCCGACCGTGATCACGAACGGAGTCACCGTCGCCGTGGTCCCCCCCGCGACCGCCGCGCCCGCGGTGGAGGAGCCGTCGACGACCGTGATGCCCCCGTCGCCGGTGCTGAGGGTCAGCGTGAGCCCCGAGGATGTGCTCCCCGCGTTCACCAGCGTCAGGGCGAGCGAGTCGGTCTCCGCGTTGTCGAGGATGCCGTTCGCGTTGCCGGCCCCGCGGTCGCGCACGGTCACCCCGGCGACCCGGATATCGGGAGCCTGCGAGACCGTGAGGTCGAAGGACGCGGTGTCCGCCTGATCGTACGCGCCGACGATGTTGGTCATGCGGATTCCCGTGTCCAGATTCGCGAAATCGCGGGTGCTCGGGTTCGTGCTCTGGGTCCAGGAGCGCACCCCGAGCGCCCCCGGGAAGAAGTCGTTCACGTCCCCGTAGTTGTTCGCCGTCGTGCTCTCGAGCTGGCTCAAGCCGTCGGCCTGCACCACGTTGACCCGGTAGTGCGGCGCCGGCGGGTCGGAGCAGGAGCTGAGGTCGCAATCCCTGCAATTATCGATCAGCGTGTCGTCCACGTGATAGATCAGGAGCCCCGCGCCGGAGAGAAACTCGTCGGGACCCTCGTTGACCCGGTTCTCCACGAGGAAATACTCCGTTCCGGGCTGGCCGTTCTTCCAGACCTTGAGGACGCCTCCTCCCCTCTCGAGAGGCGGCAGCGTGTAATGCCCCGAACCGGTCACGACCGTCGGCTGCTCGAAACCCAGAAACGATCTCGACCACGCATCGATGGAGCCGGCGCGCGTTCCCTCCGATTCCTGAGGGTAGAGGGGGAGATAATTCCCCAGGCCCATCAGCGAATAGAGGCCGACCCCGCTTCCGATCGGACGGCCGCAGAGGCTCCACTCGTAGAGATCCGCGAGCCCCAGCGTGTGTCCGAACTCGTGCATGTAGGTCCCGTTCGTCCTGTCGCCGGGCGCCCAGTTGTACTCGCTGTTCATGGTGTAGAGGAACCCGCGCACGTTCCCGAGCTGCATCCCGGGAAGACAGTTCGGGCTGCTGGGCTGGGGACAGTCCTGGTAGATGCCGATCCCCGCCTCGTGCGACCAGAGAAAATTCGCCTCGGTGCCGGATGCCGCCACCTCGCCGCCGTGCCCGGGATGGATCACGATCGTCGCGTCGATGTAGCCGTCGTCGTCGCCGCTCGAGGGGATCCCGTCGGGCCCGTCGTTGTCGAAGTAGGAGAGGTTCCGCCCGAACGAGGCGTACGCGGCCTCCAGGGCGTCCTCCGTGAGCTTCTGCGCGCTCCGCGGATAGGAGCCGAAATCGAGGCCCGACGTTCCGTTCGCGTAATAGGCATAGGAGTGCGGCATGGGAAGCCAGTCGGAGGTCACGCGCCCCGAGATGATGAGCCGGCCGTGCGATTGGATCCGGTAGTACTCGCGCAGGCTGATGATCCCGTCGTTCGGGTCGTCGCTGAAGAAGAGCTTGTTGAAGTATCCGGGTGTGCTGATCGCGGCCGGGTGGACCGCGCCCCCGAACGCGTCCCCGTTGAAATCGCACAGCACGACGAGGAGGTTCCGGTGCGCCACGCCGCCGCGCGGATACTTCGCCAGGTCGAGCGCGAACTGGGGGTAGACCCTGTCCACGCCCC
>Ga0137409_10005824_pt1 | contig 12814 bp, 8 predicted proteins | sample CZODoug1_16funga_FD_122059 | JGI IMG/M metagenome (GOLD analysis project Ga0137409, IMG submission 122059) | Vadose zone soil fungal communities from Angelo Coast Range Reserve, California, USA - CZODoug1_16fungal (Hybrid Assembly) | ecosystem: Environmental > Terrestrial > Soil > Vadose zone...
CTCCTCGCAGCCATGGCAAAACCCCCCACAAAATCCACCAGTATCCGAGAGTTGAGCGCGCCGGCGTTGCCTGCCGCGCCCACCATTGCCCATCCGCTCGCCGGTCAGAAAATGACCGGCGCGGAGATGATCGTGCAGGTGCTGGCGGACGAAGGGGTATCCACGATTTTCGGCTACAGCGGCGGCGCCATCCTGCCTACCTACGATGCGGTGTTCTGCTTCAACGAGGACCGCGCGAAAAAGGGCGAGCCGCAGATGCCGCTCATCGTGCCGGCGAACGAGCAGGGCGCGGGTTTCATGGCCGCGGGTTATGCGCGCGCCAGCGGGCGCGTCGGCGTTGCCATCGTAACGTCGGGCCCGGGTGCAACCAACACGGTGACCCCGATCCGCGACTGCATGGCGGATTCCATTCCCATCGTCGTCATCTGCGGGCAGGTGCCGACCAGCGCGATCGGTTCCGACGCGTTCCAGGAAGCGCCGGTGCCATCGATCATGGGTTCGGTCGCCAAGCACATCTTCCTCGTCACCGACCCGGAAAAGCTCGAAGCCACCGTGCGCACCGCGTTCGAGATCGCGCGCACCGGACGGCCTGGACCGGTGGTGCTCGATGTGCCCAAGGATGTGCAGAACTGGAAGGGCGTGTTCAGCGGCTCGGGGCGCCTGCCGGTTCCCGGCTATCGACAGCGCATGAATCGTCTGACGCAGAACTGTGTATCGGAGCAGGCGTGCGCGGAATTCTTCAGCATGCTGGCTGAAGCGAGGCGCCCGTTGATCTATGCGGGCGGCGGCGTGATCAACGGCGGGGCAGCGTACGCAATGCGCGAGTTCGCAACCGCCTTCGGCATTCCCGTGGTGACGACGCTCATGGGCATTGGCGCGTTCGACACCACCCACCCGCTCGCCATGCGCATGCTCGGCATGCACGGCGCCGCGTTCGCCAACTACGCGGTCGACGACTGCGATTTCCTGCTGGCGCTCGGCTCGCGCTTCGACGACCGTGTCGCCGGCGTGCCCGACAAGTTCGCCCGCGGCGCCAAGCGCATCGCACACATCGACATCGACGCATCGGAAATCAACAAAGTGAAGCGGGTCGCCTGGAGTCATGTCGGACTGCTCGCGGATGCACTGGTGGCGCTGCTCGAATACGGCGAGCGCGCGGGATTTGCCGGCAAGTACATGCGCTGGCACGAGCACCTCGCGGCGCTCAAGACCCGCCACGCCATGAACTACGATCGCGAGAGCCCGCTGATCCAGCCCTACTACGTGATCGAGCAGATCAACCGCATCACGCAGGGCGAGGCGATCATCTCGACCGGCGTCGGCCAGCACCAGATGTGGTCGGCGCAATACTTCGACTTCCGCCACCCGCGACTGTGGCTCACTTCGGGCAGCATGGGCACGATGGGTTTCGGCCTGCCGGCCGCGATCGGCGCGCAGGTCGCGCAGCGCGACCGCCTGGTGATCGACATCGATGGCGATGCGAGCATCCGCATGAACATCGGCGAGCTCGAGACCGTGACCACCTACGATCTGCCGGTGAAGGTCGTGGTGCTCAACAATTTCGGCGACGGCATGGTCAAGCAATGGCAGAAGCTGTTCTTCAAGGGACGGCTGAGCGCGAGCGACAAGTCCCTGCACAAGAAGGATTTCGTGAAGGCAGCGCAGGCCGATGGCTTCTGCTTCGCGCGGCGCCTCGATCGCAAGGAAGACGTGCCGGCGGTGATCGACGAGTTCGTGAACTTTGCCGGCCCGGCGTTCCTCGAAGTGATGATCGATCCGGACGCGGGTGTGTATCCCATGGTCGGGCCCGGGCAGACTTACGAGGACATGATCACCGGCGATCACATTCCGTCGCGCCACAAGACCGATATCAAGGAACCGGGTGAATCGGAGATGTTCTGAACATGAAATACCTGCATACCATGCTGCGCATCACCGATCTCGGGCAGTCGCTCGACTTCTATTGCAAGAAGCTGGGACTCCAGGAGCTCAGGCGCATGGAGAACGAGAAGGGACGCTTCACGCTGGTGTTTCTCGCAGCGCCCGGCGACGAAGACGCGCAGATCGAGCTCACCTACAACTGGGATCCGCAGCCATATCCGGGCGGGCGCAACTTCGGCCATGTCGCCTACGCCGTCGACGATATCTACGCGCTCTGCCAGCGCCTGATGGACCAGGGCGTCACCATCAATCGCCCGCCGCGCGACGGCCACATGGCCTTCATCCGTTCGCCCGACGGCATCTCGATCGAGCTGCTGCAGAAGGGCGCATCGCTTGCGCCGCGCGAGCCATGGGCCTCGATGAAGAATACCGGCAGCTGGTAACGGACTCGTCCGCGATTCGGGCCGCGCCGCGGGCAACGTGACTTCGCAAGCGCGCACACCATGGTTGAATCGCACCGTCATCGGCATCGGCCTCGCATCGCTGTTCAGCGACTGGTCGCACGAAGTTGCCACCACGGTGATGCCCGCGCTGCTCGCGACGCTCGGAGTCGCTGCGGCCTGGCTCGGACTGATCGAGGGTGTCTCTGACGGTCTGTCGAGTTTCGCGAAGCTCGCGTCGGGCTACTACACCGATCGCCTGCCACGTCGCAAACCTATCGCCGTCGCCGGCTACATCGTCACCGCGCTGGGAACCGCGGCCTTTGGATTGGCGACCTCGGCGTGGCACGTGCTGGCCGCGCGCGCAACGGCGTGGTTCGGTCGGGGCGTGCGCACGCCCGTGCGCAAGGCGCTGCTCGCGGGGTCTGTGACCCGGGAGACCTACGGTCGCGCCTTCGGCTTCGAGCGCATGATGGATACGCTCGGCGCGATCGCCGGGCCGCTCACGGCGGTACTGCTGCTGCAGCTGGTACACAAAGACTACCCGACGCTGTTCGCGCTGACACTCATACCCGGGCTGCTGGCCGCAAGCGTAATGGCCTTCGTGGTCAGGGAGAACCAGCGCACCCCCGTTCCGCACATCAGCTTCGGCGCCAGCCTGCGCGCGCTGCCTGGACGCCTGCGACGCTTCCTCGCCGCGGTGACGCTGTTCGGGATGGGCGATTTCGCGCATTCGCTGCTGATCCTGCTCGCGATCCAGAAACTCACACCGCGATGGGGCGCGGCAACCGCCGCCACTATCGGTGCGGGCCTCTACGTGCTGCACAATGTCCTGTACGCGGTGTTCTCCATGGTGGCGGGCGTGCTTGCCGATCGATACCGGAAAGGCCGGGTGCTCGCGTCGGGGTATCTGTTGGCGGCGCTGATGGCAGTCGCGATCGTAGTCCTGCCGCTCAACGTCTGGACACTGGCCGCGATCTTTGCGCTCGGTGGCATCTACGTTGCGATCGAAGAGACGCTCGAGGACAGCTGCTGTGCCGAGCTCGTGGACGAAACTCAGCACGGCATGGCGTTCGGCACGCTCGCGACGCTGAACGGCATCGGCGACGTGGTGTCGAGCATCGTGGTGGGAATTCTCTGGACCAGCTACGGGACTTCGCTCGCCTTCAGCTACTGCGCCTTATTGTTCGTGCTGGGGAGTGCCATGATCCTGCGCGTGACCCGTGTGCCTGTGGCCGGCAGGTGAAAGCTCATGTCAGACGAAAAACCCAATCGTGGGAGTGACGCCGTGAGGAGCATGATGGTGTTGACGTGCATAAAGGCCGCTGGATGTAGATAATTCGGCACGGCGCGTGGAACGATTTAACAAAACATGGAGGAGAAGAGAAAATGAAGAGAATGCTTGTCTTACTGGCCCTGCTGATCGCGCCGCTGGCGTGGTCGCAGGAAGCCGATCGTGAGGCGACACCGACTGAGGATGCTTGGCTCAAACTCCAACTCATTACCGAAGGTGATCAGAGCCAGATCGCTGAGCACATGAGCTCTCATGGCGTCGGCATGCAGGACATCGTAAAGCTCAAGGCCTATGCCGAGAGCGCGTCCCGCGCGATCACCGAGGCGATGCAGCCGAAGCTCATCGCGATCTGTACCGACCGCGAGCAGCTCGCTGACCCGATCGCCTTGGCTGATCGCATGGACAAGATCGCGGCGGATGAAGCCGCGCTTGAGGCCGCGGCGATCGCCAAGCTCCCATCGGTCGTAGGCGAGGCGGATGTACGCGCATTCAACGCCTTCGTTGCGAGCGAGCGGAAATCTAGAACGGTGAAAGGTGGCGGCGGCGACTTTGTTCGAGCCGGCACCCTCGCGCCTGAAACGGTGTTCGACCGCGCCTGCAAGTTGAAGGAGAGCCCGACGGCAAGCCGCTTGCCTAGCGGGCAATCTTGAGGTGCGCGCGTCGCGCCCTGGTGTTGTCGTCGCCGTCGTCGGAGTCGCGTGCCGCTGCGGTCCCTGAATTGAAATCCGTGATCCAGCGCGTGCAGTCCGCCGCGCTCAGAGCTGCGCTGTACCAATACCCCTGGGCGAGATCGTAGCCGGCGCCAGCCAGGAAGCGCGCGTGCCACTCCGTTTCGACGCCTTCGGCAACGACTTGCAGCCGCAGCGCGCGCGCCATCTGCGCCGTCGATTCGACGATGGCCCGATCGTCGGCGCGCTCATGCATGCTGATCACGAACGACTTGTCGAGCTTGAGCGCATGCACCGGCAGGTCGCGCAGATAGCCGAGCGAAGAGTAGCCGGTGCCGAAATCATCGATGGAAATCTGCACCTCGAGCTCGTGGATCCGCCGGATCACATCCAGCGCGCGTGCCGGGTCGTGCAGCATCGCGCTCTCGGTGATCTCGAGCTCGAGGCTGCGCGGGTCGACACCGCTTTCCTGCAGCAGCGTGCGTAAACGCGCGGGGAAGTCCGGGTTCTGCAGCATGCGTGCAGACAGGTTCACCGCCGCTCGCAAGGTGAGACCCATGCGGCCCCAGCGCGCCGTTTGAGCGAGCGCTTCGCGCAGCGTCCATTCGGTCAACGGTTCGATGAGATCCGTGGGCTCGGCCGCTGCGATGAATTCGGCCGGACTGACAGCGCCCAGCCGTGGATGTCGCCAGCGCAGCAGCGCTTCAACGCTCGCGGCGCGGCCGGTGTGCAGGTTCACCTGTGGCTGGAAATACAGATTCAGGTGCTCGCCAGCGAGCGCGGTGCGCAGCTCGCTCACCATCGTGAGCTTGCGAATGCTGTGCTGGTCGTAGGCGGCCTCGTAATGCTCGAAGGCAGTGCCGCGGCGCTTGGCGACGTACATGGCGACATCGGCGTGCCGCAGCAGCGTCTCGGCATCGGCCGCATGTTGCGGGTAGAGCGCGATGCCGATGCTCAGGCCGACATCGATCGCGACGCCACGGACCTCGATCGGCTTGCGCAGGCATTCGTGCAAGCGGGCGCATACGCTCGCGGTCTGTGCGGGATCACACGGTCCTTCCAGCACCACAGTGAATTCATCGCCGCCGATGCGCGCCACCAAACCGCATTTCGCGAGTACCGCCTGAAAACGGAACGCCACTTCGCACAGGACGCGATCGCCCACATCGTGCCCGAGGGTGTCGTTCACCTCCTTGAAGCGGCACAGGTCCAGCATCAGGAGCGCGACGGCCTCGCCGGGCGCGACTGAACCGAGCGCACGTTCCAGGTGCGCGGCGAGCTCGGCGCGGTTGGGAAGCGAAGTGAGCGGATCGTGAGTGGCGCGGTATTCGAGCCCGCGTTGCTGTTCCTTGCGCTCGCTGATGTCGCGGACGATGGCGGTGTAGAGGATCTCGTCCTTGAGCCGCACGCGGCTCACCGACACTTCGGCCGGGAACGAGGCGCCTGCGGAGCTGAGTGCATCATGTTCGGATACGGAGCCGGAGAGCGCTTCGAGCGACTCGGCATCGAGGGCGGGCAGGCTCGGGAAGAGGCGCGTGATCGGTGTGCCGATCAACGCCGCGGCATCGTACCCGAAGAGGCGCGCGGCAGCAGGATTGACCGTCTGGATTGCGCCGCGCCGATCGATGCCGAGGATACCTTCCGCGGCGGACTCGACGATGCTCCTCAGCAACGCATTGCGCCGGCGCAGGCGCACGGCAAAGAACAGTGCCCGCAGCGTCTGCACATCGAGCGACTTCAGGGTGACCATGCCGAATGCGAGCAGTGCCGCGAGTGCCGCAGGCATGACATCGAGTACCACCTGGCGCACGGCATAGGCGTACAGCGACACGGCACAGATCGCGAGCACCAAGCCCGCGAGCACGGCAAGGTTCATGCGCCAACTGAAGCGGTCGAAAAGCGCGGCACACGCAGCGGTCAGGATGGCGATCGAGAGCAGGTACAGCCAACCGGGCGGCGACCACGGCAGGCCGCTCGCCACCGTCTGCGAAGCCAGCGCGAGCAGTGCCACGCCGGGCATGCTGCGATACACGGGCACCGGCACCATGTCGCCGAGTTCCACCGCGGTCGCGCCGACGAACACGCTCTTGCCGTTGAATTCTGCCGGTGCGACACGGCCCGCCAGGACGTCGCTGTAAGAGAAGAAGGTGAACGACGCCGGCGAGATGGAGAAATCTATCGGCAGTTCTCGCGTTGTATTCGCCGCACCTGCACCTTCGGGCGCAATCACCGAGGGCAGGATTCGGTCGCCTAGACGCCAGGCACCGTGAATCGTGCGCACCAGTCCGTCCGATCCCGGTCGCAGATTGACCGACGCAAGCGCTGCGTGGCCCGCAAGACGCTCGAGCGGCTCGGTCAACACGATTTGCGAGTCGGCACCGGATGCGGGCTGAAAGAACGCGGGCAGCACGATGGGTGTGTGCGGCCAGCGCGCCAAGGCGTCCTCCAGCAACGCATCGTCCGCCGCGCTCGAAGGCGAGCTGAAGTCGATGTCGAGAAAGAGGCGACGTGGTTCGGCTTGCGCCAGCCGCTCGATCAGTGCGGCGTGGTGGCGGCGCGGCCACGGCCACTGCCGGAGCTCCGCAAGACTGCGTGCGTCGATGCCGATGATGACGACATCGGAGGCAACTTCATGCTTCAGGAAGCGCGCCCGTTCATCTGCAACGTGTCTTTCGAAACTATCGAGGACGCCAGCTGCGCGCAGCAGCGCGACCAGCGTGAAAGCAGCCAACGCAATGAGGGGCCAACCGGCGCGGCGGCCGAATTGCATCACCGATGTTTACCGAGGAGTCCGCTGAGCCCGTCGAGAAGACCTGGTGCCGGCGCCGGTGCAGGTGGCGGCGCGGCAGTGGTGGTTGTGTCAGAACCCGTGGTCACACCGACACCCGTGCCCAAGCCCAGGTCGACTCCGACGTTCACTCCGGCGACGCCGAGATCGACACTCGTCGTGCCCGTGCCGACATTGAGCGAAGCGCCCACGCTCGCGTCAACAGGACCGGCAGTGATGCTCGTGTCGACGGTGGCGGCGGGTTGGCTGAGATTGAGCGATGCGCCCGCGCTGACATCCGTTGCTACCGGGCCGGCTGCGACTTGCGCCACCGTGCTCGTGCTGACCGTGCCAGCCGAGAGGTCGACACCGGCATCCACTGCAGTGCCAACGCTCGCAACCGTGCCGACATCCACCGCAGCCGAGCCGCCCACGGCCACGCTACCTGCGCCGAGGTCTACGCTCGCGCTGCCAGCGACATCCGCAGTGACATTTCCAACCGCGGCACCCAAGTTCGCGCCGGCATCGATCGCGAGATTCGCCGAGACGCCTTTATCCAAACCAATTTCTGCCATGGCAGCGAGTGCTGCAGGACCGGCTTGCACCGAGAGTCCCGCATCGGTTCCGCCCGCATCTCGCGGACTCAGTCGGATCGTGGCATCCACGCCCGGGGCATTCGCGGCAGCGTCCATGCCCGGCGTGGTGGTGGCGAGTTCGCCGAGCCCGGGCACAGCAGCTGCACCGGGTCTCGTGGTGTTGCGTTCATCGGATGGTCGATCGGACGTTGTTGCGCCCGGTGCCAGGTTCGCGCCCGGATCGCGCGCCTGTCCCGAAGTGCCGTTGCCGCTCTTGTCGCTCGCGCCAGGGGTCGGTGGCGGCGCGCCCTTGTCCATGCGCAGCACGCGGATGGTCTTGTCGGTCGCGTGGCGGATCGCGATCTCGCCGGCGTTGATGTTGACCACGTCACTGTCGTCTGGCGCCCGCACTTCGAGCTGGCCCTCGAACAACGAGATCGTGGTGCCGTCGCCCTGCACGGCGACGTTGAATTGAGTCCCCTTGATCACGGCGACGAGGTAAGGCGTCTCGACGCGCAGCTTTTTCCCGAGCCGCTTGCCGACGTCGTAGAACGCGCTGCCGGTCGGCTGGATCACGCGATCGATCGGTTCGTCGAGCCCGCTGCTCGCCGGGATGTCGATCTGGGTGTTGGCGGCAATTGCCACAGTCGTCGGGCCCTGGCGTAACGCGATCGCGCCGTCGGCGCCCGTACGAATGCCGGCCGGAAGCTCCACGACACTGCCGGTGTGCACCGGCCGCGCCGTCCCACGCATCGTGACCTTCACGTCGCCCTTGACGGAGATCACAACGACGTCCTGGGGAATCGTGGCCTGCGCGGCTCCGGCGAAAACGAGAACTGCGACACCGAGCGCCAGCACGGCGAGGAGCCTGCTCGACCAGGAAAGCGGCCGTGGGCCGCGGTTTGGAATTGAGATCGCCAGCACGATCCTGATCTCCCCTGTACCAGGTGCCGAGATATTACGCAGCCGAGCGCGCCGCTTGTGTGAAGGGAATCGCAGCATCCGCGGCCGTGATATTCGAGGATGCACGCGGCGGAAAACGCGAGCGCGACGAATATTCCATAAGATGACCGCTGCAACTCTTCAAGGGCTGATGCGCCCAAATTCTCAGTGGGCCCGCGTCCTGTCAGCGGTGCTTGTCATAATTCTTTTCTCGATCGGCATTCCGGCGCACACGCGCGCCGCGGAGTCACCGCTACTCGCGGCCGCTGTGATTCGCGGCTGCAGCGTGTACTCGTCCGCGGAGCTGTTCGAGGTCTACAGCCCGCAGCTCGGCCTGAAGATCAACGCGGACAATGCCCGCGCGATCCTCGCGGCGCTGGTGCAGAAGTACGAAAGCGATGGCTACGCTCGCCCCGAAATTCGCGCGGACGATGCCCTGATCGCGCGCGGCATCCTGGCGTTCGACGTCTTCGAACCCGCGATCACGCGCGTCACGTTCAGCGGCGATCGTGGCCCGTACGTCGAGGCGCTCGATGAGGTGGGCGCGCAGCTGCGCGATTCGCGACCGTTGCGCCGCCAGGATGTGCAGGAGGCGCTGCAGCGCATGCGTACCCTGCCCGGGCTGTCCATTACGGCGGTGACGCGACCCGACGACGCGCAGCGCAACGGTCACGAGCTCGTGATCCAGAGCAGCTTCAAGCGCATCGAGGGCGTAGTGCAGGCGAGCAACCGCGGCACGAGTGAGGTCGGGCCGACCTTCGTACTGGGGCAGCTGTACGTGAACAGCCTGTTCGGTCTCGAGGAAAAAGTCGGCGTGCTGTTCGCGACCGCGACCGACTACGCCGAATACCACGGCGTCGGCCTCTTCATGGACACGCCGCTCGGCCACGGCGGCACCCGCGCGAACGCGATGGTGTTTCGGTCCGATTCAGAACCCACGGAGGAGCCGGATGATCTTCCGGACCTGTATCGGCGCGACCATGGAACGCTGACGATCAGCCATGCACTGCGGACCGGCAACGCGTTCACCGCCTCGTTCGCCGCTGCGCTCGATCTGGACAACCTCGACATCGATCGCGCTGGCATGCAAATCCGCAACGATCGGCTGCGCATCGTCGAGCTCGAGTCGCGCCTCGGCTGGCGGTGGAGCACAGTTACCCAATACGCGATGACGATCGAGCTGCGCCAGGGTCTGGATGGATTCGGCGCCGGGCTGTACGACGCCACGGTCGCTGACGATCCGCGGCGCGCGGACTTCACACTGGTGCGCCTGCAGATGACCTGGCTCAGGAGCCTCGCTGATGCGTGGACGGTGCGCCTCGATGGGTTTGCACAGGGCACCGGGTACGTGCTGCCGTACAGCGAGCGTTTCAAGATCGGCGGCGACCGTCTCGGACGCGGCTACGAAGTGCCGGAAATCGCCGGCGACCAGGGTCTCGGCGCCAAGATCGAACTGCGACGCGATCTCACGGGTGCCTCGAGTGTGATAGGCAAGACGCAGGTCTACGGCTTCTACGACTTCGGCGCGACCTGGAAGCAGGACACCGGCGGTCGCGAGTCAGCGGCCACGACCGGCATCGGCGCTGCGCGCCAGGGCGAGAAGATCAGCGGATATCTCGAAGTGGCGATGCCGCTTACGCACCCGGACGCGGACGGCAGCAGTGACCCGACTCTGTTCGGCGAGCTCAGCTATCGTTTTTAGGCAGGCGCTGGACCGCAACGTTCTTGGCAAGAGTTTTGAAACAGTTACCGTTCTTCTGCACGACGGTGATTGTCACGTGGCCGGTCTTGCTCGTGTTGAGGTCTCGGACCGTGCCCGATTTACCCTTGTGGGTACCTGCGACCACTTTGCACGTCGCGCCGTCTCTCAGCTTCTTGGTCATGAGTACTCGCTGGATTGCGCGGCCCAACGAAGGGTTAGGCCTCGGGTTCGTGGCAAACCACTTCGATGTTGTGCTGAAGCGGGGCGGTTCACTGCGTCGACAGCGCGAACCGGAGGCACTTGATCGACAATCTCGACATCCCTGTTACCTCACCGAAGCTGCAGGCCGCGCGTTTGCTCCAACCCGAGATGTTAGCGCCCAGCGCCACGTGAGCTCTATAGAGGGCGATCGACGAGCACGAGTACACAGCCTGTTTCCGAGTGAACGTCAGAATGCACAGATCCTACGCTAGCCACGCTGGCCCACCCCGAGCTTAGGCGTTGGCCGGCCACGATGAGTTCACCTTCAAGAACATAGATGAACTCCGGGCATTCGTGCTTATGGAGAGGAAGTCGTGCGCCGGGCTCGAAGCGAAGAATCTGCATTTCCAGGCCGCCAGTAACCGCAACATCTTTGACGGATAGTCCAGCGGCGAACGTTGAAGGCTTCCAAGGCAAATCATCACACCGCACACAAAGAAGGCTGCCGTGATCAAGTTCGTCCATTTCGCATTCTCCAACTTGGGCGCTAACGTCCCGGCTCAGCCGCCGGACGCTGTGAAGACTCGCAGTCCGACCTTCTCGCTTCGCTCACGCAACGTACGCGCGCAGAAGAGTTGACACGAGGGGAAAGTCCTTAGAGTCCGCGTTGAGCGGCGCGCCGCTGAGTCATGCCGCATTGACCCACAGACTAGGGAGTAGGAGTGACAGTCTGTCCACAGAAGCGGCAGCGCGTTGCCTTGGCAAGAATGCGCTCCGCGCAGTAGGGGCACTCGCGCTCCTGCCGAGTCTCAGCGGTCTGCGCTGCTGGCATGGGAGCTGCCGAAGCAACCACCACTCTGTTCGAGAGCTCTGTCTGATGCTGCACAGCACCTCGAAAGGCGAGCGGCGCCTTGATGTACTTGAAGGCCTCCTTAGTTCCACCGGTACCACCAACAACAAGCGTACCGTAGTCCATGACGCGCGCCAGCAGATCTTGATCGACAGCGATCGCTTCGACCTTTGACAGCTGAAGTTCGAGAGTGCGCCTGCTAATTAAGCCCACTTTGATGACAACGCGCGAGCTGGTGACGGCAAACTCACTGTTGGCGAAGCGGAGCCATGCAGCACCAAGCATGACCAGCGCGGTCAGGAGAATGACTCCACCAATCGCAGCTAAGTCGGCAGCGGCAAAGAACATGAGAGACAATGCCGCGAGTAGTCCGCCGGCGACAAAGATGATCGGATGGAGAGTTGTGCGATGTACGACCCGCTCTCCGGGATTCAGGTGGCGATCGACGTAAGACACCACGAACCTCCAGGGTAGTTCATTGCGGCATAACGTCCCGGCTCAGCGGCCGGCTGCTGGATGCTGGCACTTTATCCCTCTCCGGACCGCTGCAGCCGGTTGTTAGGCCGCAGATAGCGCACTAATCGTAACGTAGTACCCATCCGGATCTCGGAGTGAAAACTCTTGAGTCTCAGTGTTTGGGTTCACATGCGGCTCCTCCTCGAGACCAGCGACCAGTGCGCGGGCTCGGCGCAGAGCCAAGTCGAAATCGTCGACGCGGAAGAACAAGAGGAGGCCGTTACCAGGCGAACCGCGGTCGGGACTCAACAGAGAGGGATGGTCCTCAACCCCCCACTGATGTAGACAGAGCAAGACAGTTCCATCCGAGTCAAGAATCGAGCCGAAATCGGAATGTTCCGGACGAGTTTCCGCCTGGCCGAAGAGTGCCTGGTACCACCGGAAGCTGCTCGGCACATCGCGTACCCCGATGATCGTCCACGTGCGCTTCAAGGTGTTCTCTCTGCGGCCTAACGTCCGCGTTCTGCTCCAACGCGTTGTCAGATGCCAGCCTGCTAGGCGGAGCCATTCACAAGAAGGTTAAGAAACTTATGAGTCCGTGGGTCGTACCTCACCTTGAAGTAGCACTCGCCACCATCCTTGACCATTACGAACGAGGCGGTTAGGTCCTTCAAACCCCAGGAGTTGCAAAATGCATTGACGAGGACATATGTCGATGCTTCAGACCCTTGCCCTTGGTACTGAAAAGTGTAGTCAGTCCAAGGTGGGAAGCGCTCGGACCTTGAGCCTGCGAGAGCGCGAACCGCAGATTGGATGTCTTGTTTCATGGCAGTAACAGTCGCGTCATCCACGACCCAGGTGCCACCTTTAACCTCGTACCATTCGGGCAATACTGCCGCGACTACAGCAGCACTAAGCACCGCCGATAAGAGAGTCGTCACGAGGCGCATTCTTGCTGGCATCTAACGAATGTAAGGGACTTCCCCGTCCCGAGGCGACAAGGAAGTGCCAGGATTGAGTTGCGTGTTCAATCTTTTC
>Ga0137409_10005825_pt1 | contig 12814 bp, 9 predicted proteins | sample CZODoug1_16funga_FD_122059 | JGI IMG/M metagenome (GOLD analysis project Ga0137409, IMG submission 122059) | Vadose zone soil fungal communities from Angelo Coast Range Reserve, California, USA - CZODoug1_16fungal (Hybrid Assembly) | ecosystem: Environmental > Terrestrial > Soil > Vadose zone...
TGCGCATCTGGGTGGTCGACGAAGACGTGAACGAAGTGACGCTGGCCGAACTGAAGCCCGGAGATTTTTTTGGCGAGCTGGCCGTGCTGGATCGCGGCGAGCGATCGAGCAGCGCCACGGCTATCGTGGATACGCACCTGCACCGTTTGAGCAGCGACGACTTTCAGCAGTTTTTAATCGAGCACCCGGACGCCTCAATCGATGTGATTTGCGAGATCGCCCAGCGCATGCGCCAGACTAACCTGCTGGTTTCAAAGCGCGCGGCGCGCAACATCAATGTCGAGATGGACCAGAAAGCAACGATCGGCCAACGGATAGCCGACAAGGTGGCGTCATTTGGCGGTTCGTGGACTTTCATCATTATTTATTTGAGCTTTCTGATTGCCTGGATGGCATTCAATACATTCGTGCTCATCCACTACGGCCGGGGTGAGAACGGATCCCAGTTCGATCCCTATCCATACATTTTGCTCAACCTGATGCTTTCAATGACCGCCGCTCTGCAAGCGCCGATCATCATGATGTCGCAAAATCGCGCGGCCGACAAAGATCGCCTCGCCGCTGAGCAGGATTTTAAAGTCAACCTGAAAAGCGAACTAATGCTGGAAGAGTTGATTCGCAAACAGAGAGCGCGCGACACGCAGATGGAAGAACTCAACAGCGCGCTCGCGGAATTGAAGCGCGGCAATCCAAACCACTAGCAGTGTGTGTCAGAAGCCCGCGCGTAAGCGAGGGCGACGCTCGACGTCGGCCACCTATCGGTATCCGAGACAACGGTTCGCACCGTTTCTTTAATCGTAAGTGGGTTGTTGGTGTGGCCCTCCCTCACGGTCGGGCTTCTGATACATGGTGGAAATCTCAGTCACGCCATGCCCTTTTCCAGCTTCTCGAATCTCGCCATCATCTGCTCATAGATGCGGTCGGTCTTTTCGTGCAAGTGCGCGACCTCGAGTTCGGCTTTGATATTTACCTCGTATTCAATGTCTGACCGAACCTTGTCCTTTTCCGCCTGCCGGTTTTGGCTGATCAGGACGAAGCAGGCGAGGAAGATTGCTTCCAGTGAAACGATCATGGTCAAAAGACCGAAGGGGAATGGATCGAAGGCCTTGTCTCCCAAAATAAAGGTGTTGAGCGAGACCCAGACCACAAACCAAAAAGTATGCGAAATAAGAAAGGGCATGCTACCGCTGAACCAGGCGAGCCAGTCAGCAATCTTCTGCAGGAATGTGGAGTGGACTTCCATCTCTTCGTTCACGTTGCGTGAGACGCGCGTGCGAAGTAATTCGTCCGCCTTACGCGTCAGGCCGCTCAGAGACGCAAGCATGTGAAGCGCCGCTTCGGGTTTTCGTTGAAAGAGCAAAATTAAATCATCACGATCGAGTACCAGTAGTTCGCTGTCTGTAAGCGCCAGTGCCGTTGCGGTGCGAGCGCCCGAATCGAGCATGGCGAGTTCGCCAAACATGTCGCCCGCTTGAGCCGTGTGAAGCACGATCTTTTGACCGGCAGTGTCTTTGATATAGAGCTCGATCTCACCTAAGCGAACAATGAAGAGTGAGTCGCCAGGATCGCCCGCCTGGAACAACGTGTGGTCTGCCGGCACTTTCAACTCATCGACTACCTTAGCGAGCGCGACTCGATCGTCTTTGTTAAGGAGCTCAAACATCTTGATGTTGGCGAGAAAATTGGGATCACAAGGCATAGATGGTTCCTCTCTAAAGGGCCGGACGGTCTATATAGAGCGGCCGCATTATAATCCAAGTCGCTCGAAAAGTTATTGAAGTTGGAAGATTAGGTAGTCGCCGGTGGTAATCAGGCGGTTGCAGTTGAAAAAGACTCACCTATAGACGGTTCCGTAAATCTGTTATGGCGACTTCCGTGGCGGATTCGTTCCGGGCTGCCGCGCGTTGTTGTTTGTCGTCCTGGTAGCCGGCTTGGTCGCGTTGACGCCCTGCCCCGCGGTCCGTCCTGAACGCGTCAGAGCAATACGCTTGTCGCGGCCGGGCGCGTCGGCGACGTTCACCTTGATCGCGCGGTAGGTGCCATCGTGAGCTTTGTTAGTCGGGTCGTAACTGATCACATACTGGGTGCGGAGATCGCGCACAATCTGGTTGGCGACCTCAGGCAATTCAGAAATTGACTGCGGAAAGAAAGCTCGGCCACCTGTTTCGGTGGCGATCCGGTTGATGAGGGTGACCGCCTTGTCTCGAGGGCTCTTGCGGATCAGACCTTTCTCGGCATCCAGCTCATTCACAAATCCGATCACATAAATCTGCACGTCTTCCTCGCGCAGGCGCCGGAACAGATCAGCCTCCGGATAATAACTGGCGCGGTCCTCGCCATCGGTTACTACGATCAGGGCGCGCCGGCGTCGATCGTCATTGCTGCCTTTCTTGTATTCGGCCACGTGCTCGGCCGCAAGATAGACACCGTCGATGACCGCGGTTTGTCCGCCTTCGATGTACAAGGTATCCAGTCCGTCCATTAACGCGTCTTTACTGGAAGTAAAGTCCTGAACTGTTTCAATCTTGTCGCTGCTGATAAAGCGCTCGAGAAAAGTTTCGTCGCCTTTCTTGTTGCTGTTGATAATTGCCTTCGCGGCGTTGATTACCTGTTCAAAGGCCGGACGCAAAGATCCGGAAGTGTCGACCGCCAATCCGTAGATCACCGGCACCTCTTCCTCTGTAAACGAAAAGATTGACTGGGGCACGCCATCTTCAAGGACGCGGAACTCGTCTTTGCCGATGTTGTTGATCGGCCGGTTGTTGCGATCGATCACGCGCACGTTCAGCGTCACCAGCTCGGTGTTAATGGTCAGCCTTTCGCCTTCGCTGATTTCGGCGGTGGTGGGATCTGGTGTCGGCGTCGGCTTGGGTTTCAAAACGGGCGGCGGCGGCGGCTCACCCAGTTGCGGAGCGATGCGCCGGCCAGGGCCCGACTGAGGCGTTGGCGTAGGTTGCGCCGGCGTCGCGCTGGGAGTAACTCCCGAGGTGCGCGGGCGCGAATCCGGTTGTTGAGCCAGGCTGGCGCCGGAAATTACTATCGAAAGCGTACCGAACAAGCCAAGGGAAAGGACCAGAGCGGTCCGGCGGAAGCGAATAAAATGAACAGTGTGAAATCTCATTACTGCTAAACCTTCTATAAATAAAACCCTAATCTCAAACGAATTTCAAACCCGGAGAGCAGGCGGCCGTCAGCGGTTGGGTTGCCGGGATGAACGGCAGCGCCTGTAAGGATGCGTAGAAGCTCGCTGAGCGTTGCCGCATAGATCGCCAAAGACTTGACCTTCTTGCTTGTCTCAAAGACTACAGGCCGAAGGTTGCACTGCAAAGGTCATTTTGGATTCGCGATGGCGTAATAACCTTCCTTGCTGCGCACGAACAGCCGGGGCAGTCCGCGCGGCGGAGCAACCTTGACTTTGATCTTGTGCCACTTGCCGTCGCTCACAAAGTTCGGCGGGCGGTAGCCGATGGAATACTGGTGCCGCAGTTCGAGGGCGATTTGCTCGAAGATGTCGTCCATCTCTGGCGCGCTGCGCGGATAGAAAGCCTTGCCCCCGGAGACGCCGGCCAGTTCATCAAGGGTGCCCTGGCCTTCCATACCGAGCGAGCTGCCGACATCACTGCCGCCGAGAATTCCGATGGCATAAAGAACGACGTCCGATTCCTTGAGCACGCGCCGCAGCTCGTTGAACGTATAGCGCGAGTTGTTGTCCTGCCCATCGCTAATCAGGAGCAGCGCGCGCTTGGGATGCGTGCCGCGCTGCACGCGCTCGACACCGAGATAGCAGGCATCGTAAAGGGCCGTGTTGCTGCGGGTCTGCACAAAGGTCAGCTTGTCGAGTACGGCGTTGCCGTCACGCGTCCGATCCATCAGCAGTTGGGCCCGCGAATTAAAGGCTATCAGGAAGTACTCGTCATTGTCGTGGCTGGTTTGCACAAAGTGAGACAGCGCGTCACGCGCGCGTTTCACCTTTTCGCCGCTCATTGATCCGGAAACGTCAAAGATAACTCCAACCGAAACCGGCGAGTCGTCGTCGCTAAAGAAGGAAATGTTCTGCTGCTGCTTATCGTCAAAGATGCTGAATGCATTCTTGCTCAGACCGGAAACAAATCGCCCGTAGATATCAGTCACGGTCACCGTGAACGTGATCAGATCGGTATTGGTAATGACCGGACCTTTGTCGTCTATTTCACCGGGCTTCTTTTGCGGGTCGCCGGCGGGTTGCTGCTTCTGCGGCGAGCTATCCACGCTTACCTGGGGTGCTACGGGTTGGACCGTTAATAGGTCCTTCTTTTCAGGCGACGGGGACGGTTTCTGCTCGGGCTTCTGCTGAGCGTAAGCGGATGGAGAGAGAGTGAAACTCAGAAATAGAGCTATGCAGACAACGAACCCGGCTAACGTAGCGTGGCGACGCGATTTCATCGAACCCCCCTGTTTCTTAGGCGGCCAAGCTGAGATCCGCGGCACCCGGGAACCACACGCCGTTCATCCTTGTGCGAGTGTGGGCCTCGGCGCATATCGCAGACCGAGATTGCTTTGATTCATACGAGTCTGCGCTCAAGTTTGAAGAGCAGCTCGGCACGATTTTCACTTTCGAAAAAAGAACGCTGCGGGGAAACGCTGCGCGAGCCCGATTGTTCCGGCTGATGTCCGCATTGTAGGACAGGCAAGGCACGGGCGCAAGGAAATCCGTCCCTAACGAAGACTTTCAGAGATTCCCTGGTCGTGCTAATCACTCTCTTGGGCGCCACACTTAACCCTACCGCTCAATGGCCGACTTGATCCTTGCAGCCGATTTTGGGCCGATGCCGTCAACCATTTCCAAACCTCCACTCGTTACAAATCTGCGCAGATCGTCCAGAGAAGCAATTTTGAATTTCTGATGCAGTGTGGCGGCGGTCTTCGGGCCAACGCCTGGAAGCTCGAGTAAATCCAGCACGGTCGCCGGCGTCTCTGCGGTTAGCTTGTCCCAGGCGGCAAAGGTTCCCGTGTCTATCAGTTCGATGATCTTTCCGGCCAGCGCCTTCCCGACGCCGGGAATTTCCAACAAGCCCGCCAGGCCGTCCTGCGCCGCGATTTTCTGCATGGGCGTGGGCCAGGTCTCGATCGCCTCGGCCGCCATGCGGTAGGAACGGATGCGAAACGTGTCTTCACCGCGGACCTCCATCAGGGAAGCCATGCGATTGAAGCGGCGGGCGATTTCTTCGTTATCCATTCGTGTACTGTTTACTGTTTCCGGTTCACGGCCCTATTGGCTCGACATTATACACAGGCTGACATTACTATTCTCAGGCATCCAATTGGAAGGCAAAGCGCTCTAAATCCTTCTCCCTTTAGTTCAGTTTATCCGAGGTTAATAAATGAGATTAAGAAAATTCCTGTGCGCGCTGGTTCTGGCGCTATTCAGTTTACAAACTCTTCAGTTCACGGCTCGGGCTGACGAGGGTATGTGGACGTTCAATAACGTTCCCCGGGCTGAGATTAAGAAGAAGTACGGTTTTGAGGTAACGGACGAATGGCTAAAGAAAGTCCAGCTCGCTTCGGTGCGCTTCAACAGTGGCGGCTCGGGCTCGTTCGTTTCTCCGAACGGCCTGGTGCTCACCAATTACCACATCGTCGAAGACTTCGTGACCGAAGTAAGCACGGCCGAAAAGGATTTGGCGAAGGAAGGCTTTGTGGCCCGCAACCGGGCGGAAGAGATCAAGGTGCCGAGCCTGGAGCTGAACGTTTTGATGAGCATCGAAGACGTGACCCCACGGGTCAATGCGGCCGTCACAGCCGGCATGTCCGACGCCGCAGCGTTCACGGCGCGCCGCGCGGAAATATCGGCCATCGAAAGTGAATCAACCAAAGCCACCGGCCTTCGGTCCGACGTCGTCACTCTTTATCAGGGCGGTCAATACAATCTCTACCGCTACAAGAAATACACCGACGTCCGGCTGGTCTTCGTGCCCGAGTTTCAGGCCGCGTTCTTTGGCGGCGATCCCGACAATTTTAATTTCCCGCGCTTCAATATCGACATGGCGCTGGTGCGCGTCTATGAAAACGATCAGCCCGTGCATCCGCCCAGCTATTTAAAGTGGTCGGCGGGCGCGAAAGAAAACGATTTGGTTTTCGTCATCGGCAACCCCGGTTCGACCTCACGTCTGGACACGGTCGCGCACTTAGAGGATTTGCGTGACAACGCCATTCCGATCGTCCTGCGCCTGCTCGAACGCCGCGAAGCAATGCTCAAGAAATACATGGCGATGGGAGCAGAGCAGAACCGCCGTGCGCAGAACGAGTTGAACAGTGTCCAGAACAGTTTGAAGGTCTACCGGGGACAGATTGCCGGGCTTAAGGACAAGGCGCTAATGGATCGCAAGATGAAAGACGAAGCAGCTCTGCGCAAGTCCATCGCCGCCAATCCCGAACGGCAGAAAATGTATGGCGATGCCTGGGACGCGATTGCCAAAGCGCATCAGGCCTATCCGTCGTACATTCGCGAACGCCGGATTTTTGATCAGGCGGGCGGCTTCAACACCCCGCTATTCGGCATTGCGCGTACCCTGGTAAGGCTGGCTGCCGAGAGCTCCAAGCCGAATGCCGAGCGCTTGCCTGAATTTACCGACGCGCGCCGCGCTTCGCTTGAGTTAGCACTCTACTCGCCGGCGCCGGTCCACGACGACTTCGAAAAGCTGAAGTTGGCCGACTCTTTGGGATTCATGGTGGAGTTGCTGGGTGCAGATAACGCGCTCGTCAAACAGATCCTGAACGGTAAGACGCCCGAAGCTCGCGCCAACGAATTGATCGAAGGCACTAAGCTGAAGGACGTCGCGTTTCGCAAGGAACTCGCCGCCGGTGGCATCAAAGCGATCGAGGCATCAACTGATCCCATGATCGTCCTGGCCCGGACCATCGATTCGCGCGCGCGCGAGTTGCGCAAGCGCTTTGAGAGCGAAGTCACAGGTGTGGAGCGCACCAACTACAGCAAGATCGCACGAGCCAGGTTCGATACCGAAGGCACCAAACTTTACCCTGACGCGACCTTTACTCTGCGGCTCTCATATGGCGCCGTCAAAGGATATATGGAGAGCGGAAAGAAAATTGCGCCATTCACAACGCTCGGTGGGTTATATGATCGCGCCGCCGGCTTCAAGCATGAGTTTCCGTATAATCTGCCGCCGAGATGGATGGAGAAAAAGTCGACGGTTAATCTGAACGCCCAGTTCAATTTTGTCTCGACCAATGACATCATCGGAGGCAACTCAGGCTCGCCGACCATTAATAAGGAAGGCGAGTTGGTGGGTTTGATCTTTGACGGCAACATTCAATCATTGGTGGGCGACTTTATCTATGACGAGTCGGTCAACCGCGCAATTTCTGTCGATGTGCGAGCCATGCAGGAAGTGCTGCGCAAAGTCTTCGGCGCGAACGAGATTGCGGATGAATTGACGAAAGGTTAGTTAACCAGTTTGGAGCACCGCCTTTAGGCGGAAGGATTTGCGCTCCCCAGGTTCTGCCTGAAGGCGGTACTCCAAACCTCCCTTGCTCCTTCTCCTCCTTGGGTATAAGCTAAAGCCTAACCAAAACCCCCGAGCAACTCTCTCCCTTGTAGGTTTCGAGGCAAGAATCTACGTGAATATTTTGATCAAAACACTTGTTGTCTAAAGAGGAAACACTATGAGAAAAATCATTCTGGCTTTGATCTTCGTAGTTGCGGCGGCGAGTCTTGCTGCGGCCGACACGATTTACCTGCGCGATGGGCGGACGGTAAGGGGGACGCTGTTGGGCTTTATCAACGGGCGTTTCGTCGTACGGGTCGAGAACCGCTATACGACCTATCCCAACGCGACCACGGATCCCAACGTCGCCCGTAACCGGGCCAACGAGGGCGAGATTCAGTACTTCCGCCCGGAGGAGGTGGAGCGCATCGAAATTGAAGGTCGCGGTCTCGATGATGCGCGCTTTGAAACGCGCAGTGTGCAGGTGACGCTGGAATCTAATTGGATTGATAGCGGGATCGATATTCGACGAGGTGAGCTGGTGAGGGTCAATGCGTCGGGCATCATCATCATAGACGGTCGGACGAGGATAGGGCCCGACGGGCTGCGCAGAACGGATCCGGTGTCACCGCTGCCAAATGCTCCCGAGGGCGAGCTGATAGCGGCCATTGGTGATGACCGCAACGCGCCCATCCTTGAGCTTGGCAGTTCGAAAGAGTTCACCGCCGATCGCGACGGACGACTTTATCTCACGGCGAATCGCGGAGCTTATGCGGGCGCGCGTGGCGCGTTCACGGTGCAGATTCGCGGCGAACGTGATCTGAATGCACTCGATAATCCGGATAATCGTTTTCCGCGGAGTCCTGCCGGAGGACGCGGACGTTCGCGCGACCGGCAACCGATCGATCGGATCGATCGCAACCGCACGCCGCAGGAAGTGACGATTAGTGTGCCGGGAACTTCGCGCGGAACAGACACCGGGATCGACGTGCGGTCGGGCGACCAAATAACTTTCACTGCGAGCGGAACGATCATCGCGGGACGCCGCACGGGTCAGGTGGGCCCTGAAGGTGGACGAATTAGTGGCTTCGGCGCGATCGTCGCTACCAAGCCGGTACCGAATGCAGGTCCCGGCGCGCTCATTGGCTACATCCGCACGCCGGATGGCCAGCAGACTCAGGCGTTTCTAATCGGCAGTCAACTGGCATTCACAGTTCCCGTCGATGGTCGTTTGTATCTCGCCATCAACGATGATGACTACAGCGACAACGGCGGAAGTTTCAGTGTAAGAATTAGGTACTGAGATTCAGGTCAGAACCGGGAGCGGTAGCGACCGGGTCGAACCACACATACACAATCATCGGACGCCGTTCGCGAATCGCGGGCGGCGTCTTGCTGTGAGAGAAAAGATGAGAACTGGTTGACGATCGATAAGGTTCAAGTTCCCCTTAGGCAGCGCGCACCTCAACGTACTCGATGCTTGAGGAAGGTTCGGGGATTGGCTGGCCATCTTGTCGCAAGCCGTCGACATGAAATTCAATTGCCTCTTCGATGAGGCGCAAGACCTCGTTTCTGGTTTCCGCAACCGCGAGGCATCCAGGTAGGTCCGGAACGTAAGCCCCGAAGCTGGTCTCACCCTCTTCGACGATGACGGCGTAGCGCATATCTCTCATTGCCTCTCTTTCTTTAATCCAGCCTGCTTCAAGATACTACTCAGTGTGCCTGGTGGTACATCAATACTGGGTTTCCCAGCGACCGTTACGGTGCCTGGCCTGTTAGCAGGGCAATTGCCGCGTGTGGGGAAGATCGGCAGAAAATGCTGGTCGTCGCGACGGAGATCATAGTAGGGTTGGGCTGTGAACATCCTCAAACCACCATGCGATGAAGGCGTAATCGCGGCGAAGAAAGTCGCGGCGCCGTGCAGCAAAAAGCCGGGCCGATGGATTCTCGCCGCGACGATTCTCGGATCGAGCATGGTGTTCATCGACGGCACGGTCGTCAACGTCGCGCTGCCGGCGTTGCAGACGAACCTCAAGGCCACGGCCGTTGACGTGCAATGGGTGGTGGAAGCCTACGCGCTTTTGCTGGCGGCGCTCCTGTTGCTCGGCGGTTCGCTCGGCGATCACCTGGGCCGCAAGCGCATTTATGCGACTGGAATTGCGCTGTTCGCGCTGGCTTCGATCTGGTGCGGACTGGCGCCGACGATCAATCAGCTCATCCTGGCGCGCGGGGCGCAAGGCATCGGCGGCGCACTGCTGGTTCCCGGTAGTCTGGCGATCATCAGTGCCTCGTTTCCCGAGAAAGAACGCGGACGGGCCATCGGCACCTGGTCGGGCGCGACGGCGATGACCACTGCACTGGGCCCTGTTCTTGGTGGTTGGTTAGTCCAACACGTTTCGTGGCGCGCGGTGTTCTTCCTGAATCTGCCGCTGGCGCTGATCGTTCTGGTTCTCGTATTTCGCTTTGTTCCGGAAAGCCGCGACGAAGAAGAGACGGGAAGATTGGATCTGTGGGGCGCGGCGTTGGCGACGATCAGTCTGGGCGCGATTGTCTTTGGACTGATTGAATCGTCGCGCCTGGGTTTGCAAAGCCCGACCGTCATGGTCGCCCTGTTGGCGGGCGTCATAGTGTTGGCGGCGTTTATTGTGGTTGAGGCGCGCGTGCCTCATCCGATGATGCCGCTCCGGCTCTTTCGCTCGCGGAACTTCGCCGGCGCAAATCTGCTGACGCTGTTCCTGTATGCCGCGCTTTCGGGGACGCTCTTCTTCCTCCCGCTGAATCTGATCCAGGTGCAGCGTTACACTCCGACGGCAGCGGGCGCGGCTTTGCTGCCATTCATTTTGATCATGTTTCTACTCTCGCGTTGGTCGGGTGGACTGGTGAAACGCTACGGCTCGCGTCTGCCTCTGGTCATCGGTCCGATCATTGCCGCGGGTGGATATGCTTTGTTCATCCGGCCCGGTGTAGGCGGCAGTTACTGGATTGATTTTTTCCCGGCGATGTTTGTGCTCGGGTTGGGGATGACCATCAGCGTCGCGCCGCTGACGACGACGGTGATGAATTCAGTCAAACAGAGTCATGCGGGTATAGCTTCCGGCGTCAACAATGCGGTCTCAAGAACCGCGGGCTTGCTCGCCGTCGCCGTGCTGGGGCTCGTCATGGTGCAATCCTTCAATCGGAGTTTCGATCGAAACCTCGACCACCTCGCGGTTTCCGCCGACGTGCGACTGACGCTGGAAACAGAACGGAGCAAACTGGCCGCGGCGGAAATACCTATTGAGGTAAATGAAGAAACGCGGGTCGCAATCAAGCAGGCAATCAACGCGTCTTTCGTCAGGGGCTTTCGCCTCGTGATGCTCGCGGGCGCGGTTTTGGCGCTGCTAAGTTCGCTTTCTGCGTGGCTCATGATTCGAAAAGTATAAGCTCTCTAAGTTTTCAGTTGGCTTTTTGCGCCCGGGCCGCTATGTTTGTAATAGGCCCCGTCTCAAGCCGGAGCCACCATTGGTCGAAACCAGGCGACTCCTGAGGGAAAGATGAAAGCTTCGCAAGGCGCTCCCACGATTCTCGTGGTCGAAGATCATTCCGACAGCCGCACGCTGCTTTCTGCCTGGCTGCGCGCTAAGGGGTACAAAGTCGTCGAAGCCAGAACCGGAAAGGAAGGATTGCTGCAAGCAAACCGCGTCCGCCCCGATCTGATCCTGATGGATCTGACATTGCCGGAGCTGGACGGAGTAGAGGCGACCCGGCAGATCCGCACCCGCCACTTGTTATCTCAGACACCTATCTTTGCCATCAGCAGCTACGCTACTCGTGAAGTCAAAGCCGACGCCCAGGCCGCCGGCTGCACCGAAGTGTTCGGCAAACCGCTCGACATGGAAGCGCTGCTCGGAAGGATCAGAGATACGCTCGGAGTCTGACGTGCTCACTCCCTCAGTTAGTAAGCTTGTGATCGATTGCCAAACCGCGGATCACGGCTTCCAACTCTCCCTGCAGCCGCGCCGCCTCTCCATTCAGGGTTTGCTTCTCTTTGTTCAATTGCTCCAGACGCGTCTCTTGCGTGTCGGCCTTTGAGACATAGCGCGAGATCAGTTGTTTTGCTTCGGCCGTCGCAGTCAGCGCTTTGATGTTGTCGCGCAGGCGTTCCTGGTCCTTCCCGATCTCGGTCACTTCTTCATCGACAGCTTCGACTCGGGCTTCCGCGGCGGCGATGCGGCTCTTGAGATCGATGATCTTCTCAAGCGATGCGCGCGTCGTGGCGTCGATGTAATTGCGCGCGATGAACAGCTCAAGATCCGGACGCGAAAAGTTTAGCAACGTATAGGTGTCCATCAACGCGCGTCGTTCGGTTACCGGCAGTTCAACTTTTTCGTGCGGTCCCAGCGGAACGCGAAAGCGATAGTAACGTGCGGTCTTGCTGTCGGGCTTCGGCGTGTCGTCCGCGAGCGACCAATCCTGGCGCACGGGATGCTCAATCAAAACCACGCGCGGTTTGTCCGTCTGATTCGTCAGGACATATGTCTTCTGAGTGGTTTGATAATAGTGAGCCTGAAAAACTCCATTGATGGCGCGCACCAGGAAGGTGGGAGCCCGGTCTTCTTTCACCCGCACGTTGATCAGAGTACCGAGATCGAGGGCGAAGGAAATCAATCTTTGTTCCGCGGGCTTCAGACGCTCCATCAGAGCTTCGCCGGCATAGGCGTCGCCATCGATCACCGTCAGCGCCCCGCCATCCAGCGTCAGCCGCGAAGTGTTCTTGAGCAGCATGCCCCCCATCGCTCGATCGCGCCGATTGCCTTCGTTGTAGATCGAGACGCGCTCGCCTTCCATGCGCGTTTGCAGGATCGGAATCAGCGCCGAGCGATCGCGCGGGACGGTGATCGGCTGATCGATGTGGTATTCGAAAAGGTCGCCGACCTCGCTGCCCGTCGCAGCGGCTTCAACGCCGGAGTCGGGGCGCGTGATGGCGTCGCTGAGCGAGGCACTCTCGAAAGAGCTGCTGCGATTAACGCCATCCATCGTAAGGTTATACATGTTATTGAGATTACGACCATTCGACGCGCGCCGTTGGCCCCCGATTTGGCTCGTGCTGTTTACGATATCCACACTCGCGGCCGTGACTGTGACAGTTTCTGAAACACTGCCGACCTCGAGGGTAACGCTCGCGTGCGCCGGTCCATCGCCGCCCACCACGACATTCTGAATCAGGTGTTGCTTGAAGCCGGGAGCATTGATCGTCACCGAGTAATTTCCAGGTGAAAGCACGGGGGAATGGTAGGTTCCGTCGCCCGCGGTAGTGGTCGCGTAAGACTGATTAGTCGACGTGTTCGTGA
>Ga0137409_10005826_pt1 | contig 12813 bp, 13 predicted proteins | sample CZODoug1_16funga_FD_122059 | JGI IMG/M metagenome (GOLD analysis project Ga0137409, IMG submission 122059) | Vadose zone soil fungal communities from Angelo Coast Range Reserve, California, USA - CZODoug1_16fungal (Hybrid Assembly) | ecosystem: Environmental > Terrestrial > Soil > Vadose zone...
GCTAGGGGCAGACGGCCCCTTTCGGGGGGGCGATGTTGGTCGCCTTGTAGGTCTCGTTGAACGGATCCTCCCAAACCTCGATCGGCACGCGTCCCACCGCTTCCTGGCCGTCGAAGAGATAGAACTTGGCCCGGGTGGTGAACTCCTCGGCCGACACCCGCTTGGCCAGGTACTCCCGCAGCGTGGCCTTGTCGATGAAGAGAGAGAACGTCTCGTTCACTGCCTGGCGGCCAGGCCGGCTCGTGCCGGGCTTGAGCCACGAGAGCACGACGGACAGTCCGGCGACGTCGCTGTCGTCGACCACGTCGGCCAGCGCCGACATCCGCCGCAGCATGTCCACCCCGTAGCGCGAGAACATCGCGGAGACCCGGCGCTCCTGCGGCAGCGCCGCGAAGACCGCGTCCTCGCGCTGGTCCACGTAGATCCACGTGGAGAGATAGCGGTCGTCGTCCTGGCTGTCGCGGGCGCGCGGGAAGCCGAGCCCGCCCGGGCGCACGTCGAGCCAGGGCAGGCAGTTGTAGATCTGCTCGGAGAACTGGAGCAGCCGCGTCCGGTGGGCGGACGCCAGGCTCTTGCCCTTGAGCGTGGTGTATTTCTCGAGGGGCATCAGGGCGTCTTCGGGAGCGGCGTGACTCACGCCCCCGGAGACGACCAGGGCGGCCGTGAGCAACAGGCCGCCCAGGAGTCTCGGGTGGCACCGGCGCATGTCGGTCGTCTAGTTCTGGAAGATCTGCTCCGGGCTCACCGTGATGGCCTTGCCCCACCAGTTCTCCTGCCGCGCCGCATCCACGTCCGTGCGGCTCACGCGCGGATTCGTGCCTTCTCGATTGTTCCGCAGCGAGAAGACCCCGTGCGTGCCCGAGGCGAAGTGGGTGTTGTGGCCTCTCCAGTCCGACCACTCTTCGGACGTCGCACACGCCGAGGTCAGCATCGCGACACCGCCGAAAAACAATGCCAGCGAAAGCCATGCACGCATGGTGACTTGCCTCCTTGAGGGCGCTTCGATCCGCCTGTCCCGCACGAGTCGTAATGATACGGAAGGGCTCACTGGGCCGTCAACTTTCATTTCGGGACTTTTGCGGTTGCGGCACCCGGGCCGCTCAGGCATGCTCGTGTTCCACAGGAGGAGCGCCCGCCGATGAGCGAGTACCTGACGCTCCACGAGGAGCCGGGGGAGCTGCGCCGACCCATCATCATCATGGCGTTTTCGGGCTGGAACGACGCGGCCGAGTCCGCCACCACCGCCGCCCGCTACCTGAGCCAGGTCTGGACGTCACGGCCGTTCGCCACCATCGACCCGGAAGATTTTTACCACTTCGGCCTCTCCCGACCCTACGTACGCTTCAAGACCGGCTCCCGGACCGAGCGCGAGATCGTCTGGCCGGCCACCGAGTTCTCCCTCGCCCAGCCCACGGAGCTCCCGCGTGACATCGTGGTGGGCGTCGCCATCGAGCCGCATCTGAAGTGGCGCACCTACTGCGCGGCGGTGGTCGAGCTGGCGCAGCGCTGCCGGGCCTCGATGGTCCTCACCCTCGGCGCGCTGCTCGCCGAGGTCGCCCACACCCAGCCGATCCGGCTCACGGGCAGCTCCTACGATCCCGAGCTCTCCGAGCGCCTGGGCCTCAAGCCGACTCGCTACGAGGGTCCGACCGGGATCGTGGGCGTGCTCAATGTCCTCTGCCGGGAGGCGCGCGTGCCGACGGCGAGCCTGTGGGCGAACGTGCCCCACTACGTCTCCGGGATCGAGAACCCGCGCGCGGCCCTCGCCCTGGTGAGACGCGTGCTGACCATGCTGGATACCGAGGCGGATCTGACCGACCTTCGCGAGGCCGCCGAGCAGTTCGACCAGAACCTGAGCTCGATCGTGGCGCAGAACACGAAGATCGCCGACTACGTGCACCGGCTCGAGCGCAAGAGCTCGGACGAGGACGAGGCCCCGCCCGCCCCGGCGGAGGCGATCGAGCCGTCCGAGGTCGCGGAGATCAAGGACGAGCTGCCGCCGTCCGGTGACCTCGTGGCCGAGATCGAACAGTTCCTACGCCAGCAACGCCCCAAAGACCCCTAGGCCGCTGAAAAGGGTCCATCTGCTTCGTTGGCGCCCCCGGTCCGGGCGCTCAACGTACAGGGAGTACGCCTCGCGCCCGGACCGGGGGCGCCGCCTCGCAGCTGGGCCCTTTTCAACGGCCTAGGGCCGTCTACGCCGTAGAATCCAGGCATGCGGTTTTGGTTGGTTTGGTTGGCGGTGTTGCTGGTTGTGCTTCCGGTGCCGGCGGTTGCGGTGGAGGTGCGGGTGGTGCCGAAGGCGCCGCGGCAGGGCGACACGGTGCTGGTGTTCGTGGCCGGGACCAAGGGCGCGCAGAACGTGGAAGGCAGCCTGGGGGCGCAGCACCTGGCCTTCTTCCCCTACGGCGCCGAGTTCGCCGCGCTGGCCGGCGTGGACCTCGAGACCAAGCCCGGGAAAGTACCGTGGCGCATCGGCCTCGTGGACGGTGGCGGCGTGCCGCGCAGGGCGGCGGGCACCATCACGGTCAGGGCGGGCGGGTTCCCGGTGGAGCGCCTCACGCTCCCCGGCGGCATGGTGAACCTCGATCCGGAGGCGGAGCGGCGCGCCGCCAACGAGGCGGTCCGGATGCGCGCCCTCTACGACACGGTCACGCCCGAGCGCCTCTGGCGCGGTCCCTTCACCCAGCCGGTGGCGAGCCGGAAGCCGGGCGGTGGGTTCGGCTCCCGTCGCATCATCAATGGCCAGCCGCGCATGCCGCACTCCGGGATCGACTACACGGCCGACCGGGGTACCCCGGTCGTGGCGTCGAACCGAGGCCGGGTGGCGCTGCTCGGCGAGTTCTTCTTCGCGGGCCGGCTCGTGGCCCTGGACCACGGCCTGGGGCTCTACACCCTCTACTTCCACCTGGACGGGGTGGCGGTCACCGAGGGCCAGATGGTGGAGCGCGGCCAGACCGTGGGCACCGTGGGCACCACCGGGCGCTCCACCGGGCCGCACCTGCACTTCGCGGCCCAGCTCGGGCGGGCGCGCGTGAACCCGCCCGACCTCTACACGATTCCGGTTCGAGACTGAGCCGTCCCGTCGGTATTCACGAGCGCGCCGACCGGCCGCCCGTCCACGCCGTCGAGCTCGACGCCGAGCCGGGCGCAGATCGTCGGACCGAGGTCTCCGATGGCAATCTCGCCGAGGTCTGTGCCGGCGTGAATTCCCGGGCCCGCCGCGAGCAGCAGTCCGGTCGGCCGATGATCTCCGGTTCGCCAGTGGATGGCCGGCCCGTGCACGATGCCGGTCTTCGCCGACCACAGCGTCTCGATCTGCGCGTCGCTATTCCATTCGATGAGCAAGTCCGGCAGCGAGTCCTGGGGCGAGCGCGGGTGGTGGTGATCCGTGCGCTCGACGGCGCGGACCGCGGGTCGGCCGGTGGCCACGTTCACGAGGGCGAGAAGATCGCGCCGGATCTGATCGCAGATCGCCTCCATCTCGGGCCCTGGACGGACGAGTCCGGCCGGCTCCCGCCCCTCGAGATTGATGCGTACGCCCCCGTATACGGAATTGTTCGGCTCCAGGAAGAAGCGGCGGCCCGCACGCCTCGACGGCCCGAGATCGTACTCGCCGGTGACGGAGGGCGGGGAGCGACGGAGCCGGTGGCGGAACAGAGCCATGGTGGCGGGGGCCAGTCGCGATTGAGCCCAGGTGGGGAGGGCGCCCCAGACTCCCTTCACGGCCCGGGCCGCCGGTCCCCCGCGAGGCCCCCCGCGATCGGCGGCGTCCATCCGTTCCAGCACTTCCTCGAGCAGGTGGGTGCCGTCTCGTAGTGCGGGCCCATGCCGTGGCTCAAGAGCACGAGCACCGTCGTGTCCGGGCCGACGAGCGCCAGATGTTCCGCGAGTGCCCGGTCGAGCGCGCAGTAGACCCACTCGACCGGATCGCCGAGCTCCCGAGCGAGAACCGGGTCGTGGCGCGGGTGAGTGGGATCGTGGAGATACCAGTGCTGGTGGCCCACCGCGTGACTCTCCCCGAAGACGGAGATGAACAGGGGCCAGCCCTCGCGGCCGAGGAGCTCGGTCGAGAGGCGGCACTTGCGCGCGAGCCCCTCCAGCAGGTCCCGCAGGAGGGCCCGTTCCTCTGCAGGCGTGCGATGCGCGCCGGCGCGGTGGACGAGATCGTCGGCGGCGAACGGATGGTCCGCGAACGGGTTGACCGTGAACACGGGGTGCGGGCCCACCCGGGCCAGGATTTCCTCGGCCAGCGGCTGCGGCGAGGTGTGAAACCCGAAGTGCCGGTCGTGGCACCCGTACTCCACCACCTCGATCCCGTTCACGGGCCCGTCCGCCCAGGTGTGGGGCACGTCGAGCACCGCGACGCGGTGCCCCGCCGCGCTGAGCGCCCGCCAGAATGGCCGGGGTCCGACGATCTCGCGCGGAGTGGTGAGCCGGCGCTCGTAGGTGGTCGGGGACACGGTCTCCCAGCAATAGAAGCCGGTCCGCGACGGTGAGCGCGCGGTGGTGAAGGCGGGCCAGAGCGCGCCGACGAAGAGCCCGAACGGATTCTGCACCCGCGCGCGCGCCCAGCCTCCCAGCAGTCGATCAAAGGTCGGCAGCTTGCCGGCGGCGGCGAGATCGCGCACGATGCCGGCGTCGCAGGCATCGAAGCCCAGCACGACGATGCCGGCGCGCGCGCCCGTCAAGGCGCCTGGGCCTTCGTGCGCACACGCAACCGGTCGGCCTCGAAGGTCGGTCCGCCGCTCAGCCGGTTCGGCGAGTCGGTGTGGTAGAAGCAGGCGATCGCCGGCAGCACGAGCGGCGCCTTCTCGCGGGTGAGCCGGACGAGGAGGTCCCAGTCCCCCATCTCCCGAAGGGTCTCGTCGAAGCGCCCCTCCGGCAATCCCGGGCGATGGGCGATCGCACCCATGTCCGCGAGGTTGGTGGACGCGAGGCGACCCCGGTCGAACGTGGCCAGATGATAGGAGGGCAGCGCGCCGGCGTCTCGCCGATTCACCCGGAGCAGGTCGTCCACGACGATCCCCCCGTACACCACGTCGATGTCGGGTCGCTGCGCGAAAGCCCACACCACCACCTTCAGCCAGAGGGGGTGCATGGTGTTGTCGTCGTCGAGGTACGCGATCAGGGAGCCCTTCGCGGAAGCCAGCGCGTGATTGCGCGCGGCGCACACGCCGCCCTGGGGGGCCCGGATGCTCCGCAGCCGATCCGGGCCCAGCTCGGCCTGCAGTCCCTCCACGACCGCCGGCGTGTCGTCGGTGCTGGCGTCGTCCACGAGCACGATCTCCCAGGTCGGGTAGGCCTGCGCGCGCACCGAGGCGATCGCCCGAGGCAGAAGGGCCGCGCGATTGCGCGTGGGCAGGACCACGGAGACCAGCGGAGTCGGATCCACGACCGCCTGCTCGACCCAGTCCATGAGCGCCCAGGTCGACACCGCCGGGCCCATCACCTCGACCCGCCTCTGGAGCTCGTCCAGTCCCAGCTGCTCCCGCAGGCGCGCGAGCGCGTGCCCGGTGACGGCGGCGCTCCCTCCGCTCCGCCACAAGGTCCAGACCACGCGGAGGCGATGAGCGAGGCGACGGAGCCGGCTCACGCCGGCCGATCGCGCAGGGCGCCGGTCGCCGCCGCGTCCACCGAGCAGGGGTCGCCGTGATCCGCGCCGAGGCGGGCGCTCATCCGTCCGACCGCAGGGTGCCGGTGAGCACGGTGACCGCGGACCCGCCCACGCGCACGCGCGCGGCGTGGCCCGCCTTCACGGTGAGCTCCACCTGCAGGCGCCCGGGGCGGCCGAGCCCGTCGCCCTGCTCGGCGGTGAAGACGAGGCGCCCATCCGCGGCGGGGAGCGCCCCCGCCTCGAGCAGCCAGACCCCGAGCGACGAGTGGACGGAGCCGGTGACGATGTCCTCCGGGATGCCGTAGTGCGGGGCGAAGAAGCGGCAGTGGCTGCCCGAGCCGGGATCGACCGTCTCGCGCGAGACCACGCAGACCCCGCGCGCATGCTGCGGGGCCCGCACCGCGGCCAGGCGTCGCATGTCGGGCTCGAGCGCCCGCAGCGCGGCCAGATCGCGCGCGGGGAGCAGCAGGTCCTGATCGGGCGTCACCGCGGGGCGCGCCCAGCTGCCCACCGCGGCCCGGGGCAGGCCGAGCGAGTCCAGGATCTCTCCCATGTCGCCCTCGAAGGGCCGGCACGCGGGGAGCGGCGGCTCGAGCCACATCAGCGCGCGGCCGTCGCCACGCTCGACGTCCACCCGCAGCAGCCCCGACGGCGTGTCGTAGGTGACGCGGTCACCCGGGAGGCGGCCGCTCTCGATGAGCGCGTGCGTGCCGCAGAGCGCGGTGTGGCCGGAATAGCCGACCTCGCGCTTCGGGGTGAACATGCGGAGCCGCCAATCCACGCCGGCCTGCGTCGCGGCGGAGACGAACGCGGTGCCCGGCACCAGCATCTCCGCGGCGATCCGCTGCATGGCCGGGGCGTCGAGGTAGCCGGCGTCGAGCACCGCGGCGGCCGGATTGCCCGCGAAGGGCCGCTCCGTGAAGACGTCGGCCTGGATGATCGAGACGGACTGGCTCACAGCCGGATGCGCTCGCGCAGGCGCCGGGCCTGGCGGCCGAGGGCGCGCGTGGACCACACGGTGCCCAGCGAGTGGGCCATCAGGCCGTAGACGCGCACGCGGGGGACCTTCAGGGTGATGGCCGGATCGAGCCAGTTGGGCGAGGCGGCCAGCAGGTCGAGGGTCCGGAGCCCGATCAGGAGCGGCCACGCGCAGGCCAGCCGCATCCGCGCCTCCCGCCGCGGGATCGCGAAGGTGTACTGCCAGCCGGCCTCGTAGTGATCGAGCGCGGTATTGAGCCACTCGCCCAGGAGCGGGCGCGCGGCGGGCGCGCGCTCCGGATCCAGCAGGTCGCGCGGCTCGAGGCCCCACCGGGCCAGGTCCTGGCGGGGCAGGTAGCAGCGGCCCTGGCGCAGGTCGCGCGGCACGTCGCGCAGCACGTTGGTGAGCTGCAATCCCTTGCCGAAGCGGGTGCCGAGCCCGCGCATGCGCGGCAGGTCCCAGCGCGCGAGGCGCGGGCGATGGGCCACGTGCACCTCGGTCCAGAACTCACCCACGCAGCCCGCGACCAGGTAGGTGTAGCGGTCGAGATCTTCGCGTGTCTCGAGCGCGGCCAGCTTGCCCTCGTCCTCGCCCGGGAAGACGCGCAGATCCTGGATCTGGCCCTCGATGATCGTGCTGAGCACCGCGCGCACGCGCCCGCGGTCTGCCGGCGGCAGGGCGCGGTAGGCGGTCAGGCAGTCGGGCAGCCGCTCGAGCAGCGCGCGCTCGGCGGGCAGCGCCTGCGAGGCGGCGGTGCCGACCACGACGGTCGAGATCGCCCCGCCGTCGAGCGCGGCGCGCAGGGCTTCCAGGTGGATGATGCGGGAAGGCCGGTCGATCACCCGGGTGTCCGCGATGGTATCGGAGGCGCGGGCGAACAGGTAGGCGAGGCCGATGGTGGGCCGTACCGACCCGGGCAGGACCGCGAGCGAGAGATAGAATGATCGACTGACCCGCCGGAGGAGAGCGGCGGTGAGATCGCTTCCGGGCACGGCGGCTAATCGAGGTCGAGCGGATTGAGGGGACGGCCGGGCATGTCCTTGGCCTTCTTCATCCCCTCCTTGAACATCTTGTCCAGGACCTGCGGCTTCTTCTCCTGGGCCTTGAGCTCTTCCTTGAAGCGCTCGGCCCGCCGCGCCTCGGCGCCCTTCAGCGAGGCGAGCGCATCGTCCAGCCCGAGGCCGGACTTCGCCCGGGGCGCCGGCTCGTGCGCGATGACCGCCTCCAGCGCCGGATCGATGGTGAGGCGTCCGTCGCAGCAGGGACAGGTGACCTTGAATTCCGCCATGACCACGAGACTATCAGAAACACGCCGGGCAGAAAACACGCTCGGCAGACCACGCGGACCGGGGCTCAGCGGCGGCGCAGGCGGGCCTCGAAGCCGGGCAGGATGGCCTTGAAGAAGGCGTTCTGGACCAGGCCGACGATGGTCTCGATGATGCCGGCGTTGGGATTGTCGAGCGGGCCGGAGATCTCGATGCGGGTCGCGACCTCGTCCCGCGGCCGGTTCTGCAGCACACGCGAGACGCCGCCCACCACCCCTTCGTAGACCTTCCGGAGCACGCTCTTGTCGCGATCCTGCCGCGCGTCGTAGACGGTCATGTCCTGGAAGAGCGGCTTGACGTAGCCCGACACCCGGCGGTCCCTGACCGAGAGCTCGGTATACATGGAGAAACGGCCGGCCGTGACGTCGAAGTTGCCGTGGGCCCGCAGCAGGTCGTTCATGGTCTGGAGATCGGTCTCCTCGATCTGGACGGCCAGGTCGAAGTCGGGGCCCGGCCGGGTCGGGCGCAGCTTGAAGTCGGCGCTGGCCGGCCCGCTGCCCATGAACTTTCCGGTCAGCTTGGCCTGCGAGGTTTCTCCGCTCGGCAGGCTGCTCAGGTTGGTGAGGCTCATGGAGGTGTCGCTGAGGAAGACGCGATAGGTCGGCTTCACCGTCTTGTTCACGAAGCCGAACGTGCTCTTCACGACATCCAGTCGGTCGATCCGGAGCATGAAGCCCGGGTCCTGGGCTCGGTCGGCGGCCTTCGTGGTCTCGCGCGCCACCTCCTTCCCGACCCCCGCCATCTGCGGCGTGTGCACGTAGTCCACGTGCACGCCGTCCACGGTGGCATTCCAGAGCTTCACCGACTTGAACTCGGGCGCGATCTCGACTTCCCCGTAGGCGGAGAGCGTGCCCTTGTCCACCAGCACGTTGTAGCGGTTGGTGATCGGCTTGAAGTAGTCGAGCTCGATGCCGTCGAGCTTGATGTCGGTCATGAACGCGGCGTGAGGCTCGGCAAGGAAGTCGGCCCAGCCGGTCGCGCTGACCGCGCCGCCCTCGAACACGCGCGCGGCGAGGCGCATCGGCGAGGGATACACCCCTTGTTCGGAGTGCACGTTGCGAATATTGGAGGCCTCGAGCTCCAGGTCCTGGACCCGCAGGGGCTTGAAGGGTCCGTTGTCCTTGTAGGTGACGTCACCCCGCGAGATCCGCAGCTCATTGATCTTGAGGGGATAGATCGCCTGCAGCGCCTCCTGCCACCCCTTGTCCTTCACCGGGGTAGCGTCGCCGATCTCCTCCTTCGCCTGGGGGAGATCGAGGACCACCACCGGGCGGTCGATGAGAATGTCGCCGACCACGCGTCCGGCGAGCAGCGCCCGCCAGTGCACGCTCGCGTAGAGCCGCCCGATGTTCGCCACCGGCGGATCCGGATGCGCGTGCTGGACGATCACGGTGTCCCGCAGGTCGAGCGAGAAGTTGATCGGGCTGAAATGGAGCGCGCCGATCGTGGCGGTGTAGCCCTGCAGGCGCGCGTTCATCTTCGCCTCGGTGTACCGGCGCAGCGGCTCGTCGATGAAGAAGAGCGCGACGACGGAAGCGAGGCCGGCCAGGGCGATCAGGGCGACGGCCGCGACGATCCATCGGCGCCGGGTCATGGTGATCATGCGAAGGACGAGAAGCAAGGCGCATGCCCGCCGCGGCGATGCCCGTTCGCGACGGGGGGCGGGAAGTTCCTTCCGGGCGCGACCGGGAAGTTCCGACCGACCGCCCCGGACGTTCCCGAGAAAACCCGCGCGCATCGCGGGTCTGCTTGCTGGCACAGGAGTTGAACCCGCTCGGCTCATGGCCAACCAGGCGGAGGATCACGTGTACCGGATCGGCATCTCGGGATCGTACGGCGGGCTCAACCTGGGCGACGAGGCGATCCTTCAGGCCATCATGGCGCAGCTCCGCGCCGCGGTGCCCTGCGAGATCACCGTGTTCTCACGCGACGCCAAGGACACCGCGGCCCGGCACAAGGTGGAGAAGAGCATCCCGGTGCGCGATCTCTCGCGCGACGAGGTGCGGCCGGAGGTCGCCGAGCTCGATCTGCTGATCCTGGGCGGCGGCGGCATCCTCTACGACGAGGCGGCCGCGGTATATCTCAGAGAAGTCGAGCTGGCCCAGGAGCACAGCGTGCCGGTGCTGGTCTACGCGATCAGCGCGGGGCCGCTGCACGACGCGGCCGCGCGCACCCTGGTGCGCGACACCCTGAGCCGGGTGGACGCGGTGACGGTCCGGGAGCGGCACGCCCGCCAGCTCCTGGAGGAAGTGGGGGTGCGCGACATCGAAGTCACCGCCGATCCCGCCTTCCTGCTCGAGCCCGAGCCGCTCCCCACGGAGGCCCTGCAGCGAGAGGGCCTGAACCAGAACCGCCGGCTGATCGGCATCTCGGTGCGCGAGCCGGGCTCGGCCGCGCCCGACATCGATGAGGCGCACTACCATGCCCTGCTCGCCAACGCGGCCGACTACATGGTGGACCGGCTCGACGCCGATCTGGTGTTCGTGCCCATGGAGCCTCGGCAGAAGGATACCCAGCATTGCCACGCGGTGGTTTCCAAGATGGCCCATGCCCACCAGGCCACCGTGCTGAAGGGCGAGTACACGTCGGGCCAGCTCCTCTCGCTCATGAGCCACTTCGACTTCGCGGTGGGCATGCGCCTGCACTTCCTGATCTTCGCGGCGCTCAATCGGGTGCCGTTCGTGGCGCTGCCCTACTCGAGCAAGGTCGCCGGCTTCCTCGAGGATCTCGAGATCGCGATGCCGCCGCTCAAGCAGGTCAACGCGGGCCAGCTCATCGCCTACATCGACCGGTGGTGGGACCTGCGGCGCAATCTCCAGGCGCGGCTCGAGAAGACGGTGCCCGAGATCCAGAGCCGGGCCCGACGCACCAACGAGATCGCACTGCGGCTCCTGACCGAGCGGCGGGACCTCCGGGCCGCCGAGGCGGGCCGGGGATCGGCCTGAGCCGTGCCTCCGCTGGTCCGCCCGCGCGAGCCGGCGACCATCACCCTGGCGCCGCGCGCCGCCACGGTGGCCGCGGAGTGCGACGTCCTGGTGGTGGGCGGGGGCCCCGCCGGCCTCGGGGCGGCCATCGGGGCGGCTGACGCCGGGGCGAACGTGATCCTGGTGGAGCGCCACGCCTTCCTGGGCGGCAATGCCACCGCCGCCCTCGTGATGCCGCTCATGTCCTTCCACACCCAGCGCGGGCCCGCGGCGCCCGGGAGCGCCTCGGAGCTGATGCCCCACGATCACGGCCCCGGGGAAGCGGTGGTCCAGGGCGCCCTGAAGCGGTTGCTGGATCGGCTCGAGGCGGCGGGCGGCTCGCTCCGGCCGTCGCCCCAGACCGGGTACGTGGTGCCGTTCGACCCGGAGATCTTCAAGCTCGTGGCCCTCGATCTCCTGGACGAAGCGGGCGGCCGCGTCCTGTTCTATGCCTTCGCCAGCGGCGTGGTCGGCGCCCCCCGGCCCGACGGCGTGGTGTTCGAGACCAAGTCGGGGCCGATCGTGATCATGGCCCGGGCCATCGTGGACGCCACCGGCGACGGCGACGTGGCCGCCCTGGCCGGGGCCTCATTCGAGATCGGCCGCGCCGACGACGGGCTCGTGCAGCCCATGACCTTGATGTTCCGCATGGTGGAGTTCGAGCGGAACGCCTTCGCGGCCTACCGACAGGCGCACCCCGACCAGTGGCGCGGCGTGCACGGGCTCTGGGAGCTGGTGCGGGAGGCGAGCGCGGCGGGCGAGCTGGCCCTCGCGCGGGAGGACATCCTGTTCTTCGGCACCCCGCACGAGCGCGAGCTCTCGGTCAACAGCACGCGGGTCACCGGGGCGCTCGGCACCAGCGTGTGGGACCTCACCCTGGCGGAGTGGCAGGCGCGCCGGCAGATGAAGCAGATCGCCGCGTTCCTGCGCAAGTACGTACCCGGGTTCGAGCGGTCGTACCTGGCCCAGAGCGGCGTGACGATCGGGGTGCGCGAGACGCGGCGCATCACCGGGGAGTACCAGCTCACCGCGGAGGACATCCTGGGCGCGCGCAAGGCGGAGGACGTGATCGCGCGCGGAACCTATCCCCTCGACATCCACAATCCGACGGGCAAGGGGACCGTGCTGATGCGGCTGCCCGACGGCGAGTCCTACGACATTCCCCTCCGCTGTCTGCTGCCGCAGGGCCTGGACCGGCTCGCGGTGGCGGGCCGCTGCATCTCGGGCACCCACGAGGCGCACTCGTCCTATCGCGTCATGCCGATCGCGATGGCCACCGGACAGGCCGCGGGCGTGTGCGCCGCCCTGGCCGCGCGCGCGGGCAAGGCGGTGCGCGACGTGCCGCCGGGCGACGTGCAGACCGAGCTGCGCCGGCAGGGCGCCCTGATCTGAGCGCGGCGCGCCCGCGCCTTCCTACCGTGTAGGACATACGCGGCGGGAACGTTAGGAGCCCCGCCGATCTACCCAAAACGCGCGTGGAACGCGCGGAAGCGCCGGGTGGCGGGCGGCATGCCCCTTGCGTCGTTGGTGAGCAGCATCTCGATCCCCCGTCACAAAAAAGGAGCCGCGATGAACAAGGACATCCTTGCCGGCAAGTGGAAGGAGATGAAGGGGCGCGTGAAGGAGCAGTGGGGCAAGATCACCGACGACGAGCTCGACCGCGCCGAGGGCAAGGCCGATCAGATGGTCGGCCTGTTGCAGCAGCGCTACGGCTATTCCAAGGAGCGGGCGCAGGAGGAGTACGACCGCTTCATGAAGAACCAGGAGGCGGAGGTCCGCCGCTAACCGCGGACCGTCTCGACGGGGGGCGGCGTCACCGGGGGCGCCGCCGCCTCTCGCGTCAGAGCGCGAGGTACTGCTGGCGGATCGCGTCGTTGTCGCGGAACTCGCCCGCGGTGCCCTCGAAGCGGATGTGCCCCTTCTCGAGCA
>Ga0137409_10005827_pt1 | contig 12811 bp, 12 predicted proteins | sample CZODoug1_16funga_FD_122059 | JGI IMG/M metagenome (GOLD analysis project Ga0137409, IMG submission 122059) | Vadose zone soil fungal communities from Angelo Coast Range Reserve, California, USA - CZODoug1_16fungal (Hybrid Assembly) | ecosystem: Environmental > Terrestrial > Soil > Vadose zone...
CAGGACGGAGTCCTTGGCACCCTCGATCTCTCGCAGCGCAACTTCCTCGGCAAGGGCTGGGAGGTGTTCCTCCGTCTGCGCGGCGGCGAGAAGATCCAGACCGGCACCATCGGCTTCACCGAGCCCTGGCTCTTCGACCGGCCCCTCGCGGCCGGCTTCGACATCTTCAACACCCGGCGCATCCTGCCCGACTACACCGTCAACTCCCTGGGCGGCGACGTCCGGCTCGGCCACCCGCTCGGGGAGTACTCCCGCTGGAACGCGATGTACCGGGTCAGCCAGGACCGCATCAGCGACGTCAACGCCCTGGGCAGCCCGGAGCTCCTCTCGCAGGAGGGTACCCACCTCACGTCTCTCGTCGGGCTGAGCCTCAGCCGCGACACCCGTGACAGCGTCTTCGACCCGACCCGGGGCGGGACCGCGGTGATCGGCCTGGACTTCGCGGGGGTGGGCTTCGGGGAGCGCTTCGTCCGGAGCGTGTTCACCACGACCTACTTCCAGCCGACGCCCTGGCTGGATCACGTGCTGAGCTTCCGGCTCATGGCAGGCTACGCGATCGGCTGGGATAAGGACCCGGTGCCCCTGTTCGAGCGCTTCTACCTGGGTGGCTCGAACTCGCTCCGGCAGTTCAAGTCGCTCCAGGTCTCCCCCCGTGACAGCAGCGGAACCCGGATCGGGGGCAACGTCGAGCTCCTGGGCACCGTCGAGTACCAGATCCCGCTTTTCTTCGGGATCAAGGCCGCCATCTTCTACGATGTAGGGAACGTATGGGGCCCCGACATCTCGGCGGGCAGCAAGATCGACCTCACGGACCTCCGGCACGGGGCGGGGGCGGGCTTCCGGTGGAACTCGCCGTTCGGGCCCATCCGGGTGGACTATGGGATCAAACTCGACAAGAAGGCGGGCGAGAGCCTCGGGAGCTTCAACTTCTCGGCGGGTTCCTCGTTCTAGCTGAGGAGGCGGAATGATGCGACGCACCGCAATGTGGTGGACGGCCACCGGCCTGGCCCTCGGGATGAGCGTCGGGGGAGCGGTCTGGGCGCAGGCCCAGGCGCCCGCGGCGACGTCGAACGGGCGGGTGGCCATCGTGGACGTCCAGCGGATTCTCGCCCGCTCGGTGGCGGGAGCGGCCGCGCGCGAGCAGCTCGAGAAGGACAAGGCGGCGATGCAGCGCCAGCTCGACGGGCAGAAGACCGAGCTCGAGAAGATGCGCGACGAGCTGGAGAAGAAGGGGCAGCTCCTCTCCGCCGACGCGCGTCGCGAGAAGCAGGACGCGATGGAGCGCAAGGTCCGGGACGTGCGCCGGCTGGTGGACGACCTCCAGGCGCAGCTGCAGAAGAAGGAGGACGCGCTGCTCCAGAAGGTGCTCCAGGACGTGGCGGGGTTGATCCAGCGACTGGGCAAGGACCGCGGGTTCGCGGTCGTCCTCGAGCGGCAGCGCGCGGGCGTGCTCTACAACTCGAACGACTCCGACATCACCGACGAAGTCCTCAAGGCCTACGACGACCAGACCAAGAAGGCCACGAAGTAAGTGAGCGACGGCGCCTCGTTCACGCTCGGCCGGCTCGCCGACGCGCTCGGGGCGTCGCTCCTGGGTGACGCGGCGCGCGTGGTGACCGGGGTGGCGCCGCTCGAAACGGCGGGCCCCGAGCACGTGTCCTTCCTCACCGACCGGAAGTACCTCAAGCAGGCGGAGGCCAGCCGCGCCGGGGCGTTCCTCGTGGCCCGGGACGTGACCGACCTGCCCGGCGCGCTCCTGCAGGTCGATCACCCGCAGCAGGCCCTGATCGCCCTGCTCGAGCTCTTTCATCCCGAGGCGCCGGCGCCGCCCGGCGCGCACCCGGCGGCCTGCGTGGCCGAGGGCGCGCGGATCGACCGGACCGCCTCGGTGGGGCCGCTCGCGGTCGTGGAGGCGGGGGCGGTGGTGGGCCCGCGCAGCCGAGTGGGAGCGCTGTCGTTCGTGGGCGCGGGGGCCGTGCTCGGCGAGGACGTCCGCCTCTATCCCCGGGTCGTGGTGCGCGAGGGCGTCCGCATCGGTGACCGGGTCATCGTCCACTCCGGGGCGGTGCTGGGGGCCGACGGCTTCGGCTACGCCTTCGACGGACGCGCACACCGCAAGATCCCGCAGGTGGGCGGGCTCCGCATCGAGGACGACGTGGAGATCGGGGCCAATACTACCATCGACCGGGCCACCCTCGGCGACACGGTGGTGCGGCGCGGCACCAAGATCGACAACCTGGTCCAGATCGGCCACAACTGCGATGTCGGCGAGGACGTGATCCTGGTCTCCCAGGTGGGCATCGCCGGGTCTTCCCGGGTTGGCAATCGCGCCATGCTGGCGGGGCAGGTGGGCGTCGCCGACCACGTGACGATCGGAGCGGGCGCCATCCTCACCGCCAAGTCGGGGGTGCCCAACGACGTACCGGCGGGAGAGGTCTGGGGCGGCCTTCCGAGCCGTCCGGTGGCCGATACGCGACGGATCTGGGCGAGCGAGACCAAGCTCCCGGAGCTGATCAAGCGGGTCCGCGCGCTCGAGAAGCGCGTGCGCGAGCTGGAGGAGCGGCGGGCGTGATCCACCCCACCGCGGTGATCGATCCCCGGGCGGAGCTGGCCCTCGACGTGCGGGTCGGCCCCTACTCCATCATCGGGCCCGAGGTGACCATCGGCGCGGGCGCGGAGATCGGCGCCCACGTGGTGCTGGAAGGCCGGGTCCGGGTGGGCGCGCGCGGGCGCATCGGCCACGGCGCGATCATCGGCGGCGTGCCGCAGGACTTGAAGTTCCGCGAGGGCACCCCGGTGGGGGTCTCCCTGGGCGACGATTCGGTGGTGCGCGAGTACGTGACCATCCATCGGGCCACCCACGAGGGCCACGACACCACGGTGGGCCGCCACTGCCTCATCATGGCCTCGAGCCACGTAGCCCACGACTGCGTGCTGGGTGATCACGTCATCGTCATCAACTACGCGGGCCTGACCGGGCACATCACCGTCGAGGACCGCGTGACGATCGGCGGCCTCACCGGCATCCATCCCTTTAGCCGCATCGGCACCTACGCCTACATCGGCGGCTGCTCCAAGGTCACCCAGGACGTTCCGCCCTTCGTCATCGCGGACGGCGCTCCCGCGGTCGCGCGCTCGGTGAACGTGGTGGGGATGCGCCGCGGCGGGATCGACGCCGGCTCGCGGCGACAGGTGCAGACCGCGTTCCGGCTGCTCTATCGCTCGGGCGTGGCCCCCGGCTCCGCGGTCAAGCGGGTGCGGGCGGAGCTCGGCCACCATCCCCTCGTGGCGCGTCTCGTGGAATTCGTGGAGACGTCGAAGCGTGGCGTCATCCCCGGACCAGGCCGGGCCGGCCTCGATCGAGCGGAGGCGGTGGAGGAGGGGATCTCGTGAGCCAGGCCGTCGAGCCCAAGATCCGCGGCGCGGTGGTCGGCGCCGGGCACATGGGCCAGTACCACATCCTGGCCCTGGCCGAGATCTGGGGAGTGGAGCTGGTCGGGGTGGTGGACTCCGATTTCGCCAAGGCGGAGCGGGTGGCCGCTCCCTACGGGGCACGCGCCTATCGCGATCACCGCGAGCTCGCGGGGCAGATCGACTTCGCGACGGTGGCGGTGCCCACCGAGCAGCACTTCGCGGTCGCGCGCGAGCTCCTCGAGGCGGGGGCCCACGTGCTCGTCGAGAAACCGATGACCGCGACGCTGGAGGAGGCCAAGGATCTCTTCCGGATCGCCCGGGAGCAGAACCGCGTGCTCCACGTGGGCCACGTCGAGCGCTTCAACGGCGCGGTCCAGGAGCTGCGCAAGATCGTGGAGCGGCCCATCCTCATCGAGTCGCGCCGGCTCGGCCCCTTCGTGCCGCGCGTGCAGAACGATTCGGTGGTGATGGACCTGATGATCCACGATATCGACATCGTGCTGGGTCTGGTGGACGGCGAGCCGCGCAAGATCACCGCGGTCGGCTCCTCGGTGCAGTCGCAGGTCACCGACGTGGCCACCGTGCAGATCGTCTTCGACTCGGGGGCGATGGCCACCATCACCGCGAGCCGCGCCACCGAGGAGAAGATCCGCACGCTCGCCATCACCCAGCCCGACGCCTACATCCTGCTCGACTACTCGCACCAGGACATCCAGATCTACCGGCGCGCCGCGCAGGAGTACACGCTCAACCGCGAGTCCATCCGCTATCGCCAGGCCTCCTTCGTGGAGCACCTGCTGGTACACAAGGACAATCCCCTGAAGCTGGAGATCCGCCATCTGATCTCGGCCGCGCGGGCCGCCGACGGCGGCGGGCACGTGGAGCTGCCCGAGGCGGACGACCTCAAGTCGCTGGCCGTCGCGCTGGAGATCGAGCGGATGATCCGCGAGGGCCGGGGCGAGATCGCCTGGCCGAAGGATCTTCCGTGGAGCGTTCCCTCGGCCTGATGGCCGGGGCCGGGACCCTGCCCGGCCGCGCCGCCGCGGAGGCCAGGCGACGGGGATGGCGCGTCGTCGCGTTCGCGTTCGAGGACGCCCCCGGCCTGGCCGAGGCCGCCGACGCTTTCCTCCCGTCCACCATCACCGACATCCAGGCCGTGCTCGTCGGACTCGCCGCCCAGCGCGTGGAAGCGGCCGTCTTCGTCGGCAAGTTCTGGAAGTCGAGCGCCTTCTCGCAGTACGACCAGGCCGACGACGCCGGCCGCGATCTCGCGCAGGGCGGCCTCTCGGACGCGGCGCTCTCCCAGATGGTGGTGGCGACCCTCGCGGGCATGCGCATCGAGGTGCTCGACCAGCGGGAGTTCCTCTCCCCGTGGCTCCTGCCCGCGGGCGTGCTCGGCGCGCGCGCCCCGATCGCCGCCGAGTGGGACGAGATCCGCGAAGGCTTCCGCCTGGCGGGCCGGCTCGCGGCCGACGGTGTCGGCCAGACGGTGGTGCGGGCCCGCGGGGTGACGGTGGCCCTGGAGGCCGCCGAGGGGACCGACGAAGTGATCCGAAGAGGTGGGCGTCTCGCGGGCCCCGGGGCGGTGGTGGTGAAGGCGGTGGCGACCTCCCACGACTACCGCTTCGACGTCCCCACCGTGGGCGCGGCCACGCTCGACGCGATGCGCGAGGGCGGCGCCACCGCGCTCGCCGTCCCGGCGGGCCGGGTGCTGCTGCTCGACCGCGACGAAGTGGTCCGGCTCGCCGACCAGGCGGGCATCGCGGTGGTGAGCGTCGATGACGCCGGCTGAGCGGTCCGCGGATCGCTCGGCGATCATGCTCTCGGCGGGGGAGGCCTCCGGCGATCTCCACGGGGGCACGCTCTGCCGGGCCCTGCGCGAGCTGGCCCCGGGGCTCCGCCTCACCGGCATGGGCGGCGGCCACATGGCGGCGGCAGGCATGGAGGTGATCGTCGACCCGACCGGCGAGGCCACGGTGGGCACGAGCGAAGCGGTCGGGCGCATCCCGGCCCTCTACCGCGCGTACCGCGCCATGGGGCGCCGGCTCGTGACCGACCGTCCCCGCGCGCTCGTGCTCATCGACTTCCCGGAGTTCAACCTGCGCCTCGCGCGCCGCGCGCAGCGGGCCGGCGTGCCGGTGGTCTACTTCATCCCGCCCCAGCTCTGGGCGTGGCGGGCCGGCCGCGTCCGCCAGATGGCGCGGCGGGTGAAGCGCGTCCTGGCGATCTTTCCGTTCGAGCCGCCGCTCTACGAGCGCGCCCGCGTGCCGGTGACCTTCGTCGGCCATCCGCTGCTGGACGTGCTGCCGCTCGATCTCACGCGCGACGAGGCGCGACGGCGACTCGCCGCCGATCCCGGCCACGCGCTGATCGGCCTGCTGCCGGGTAGCCGCCCCGGCGAGATCGAGCGCCTGCTGCCGCCGATGCTGGACGCGGCCCGGCGGCTCGCCGCCGCCGACGGACGGCGGCGCTTCGTGCTGGGTCTGGCCCGCACCGTCGCGCGCGAGCAGGTCGCGACGATCTTGACCCGCGGCGGGCCCGGGCTCCCGCCCATCGACGTGGTGAGCGGGCGCACCTACGAGGTCATGGCCGCGGCCGACACGCTGCTCATCACCTCCGGCACCGCCACCCTAGAGGCGGCGCTGCTCGGCGCGCCGATGGTCATCTGCTACCGCGTCTCGCGACTCACCGAGCTCATGGCCCGCGCCCTGACGCGCGTGCGCTGGATCGGCCTGCCCAACCTGGTGTCGGGCCGCATGGTCGTGCCCGAGCTGATCCAGGGCGAGGTGACCGGCACCCGCATGGCCCGGGAAGCCGCGCGCCTGCTGGACGATCCGGTGGCGGCCACCGCCCAGCGGGCGGCCTTCAAGGACCTGCGGGCGCGCCTCGGCGAGCCGGGCGTCGGCCTCCGCGCCGCGCGTGCCGTGCTCGAGACGGCGCGGACCGGATGAAGGTCCCGGGTCCGCTCGCGCTCGCCGCCGGCCCCGCCCTCGGCGCGATCGCCCTGCGGGTGCTCGCCGCCACGCTGCACGTCCGGCGCGAGGAGGCGACGATCGCTCCCCTCTGGGCCGCGCGGGCGCCCCTGATCTACGCGATGTGGCACGGCCGCCTCCTGCTCCTGCCGTATCTCTACGGCCACCGCGGCGCACACGCGCTCACCAGCCGCTCGCGCGACGGCGAGCTGGTGGCAAACTGGATCCGCCGGTTCGGGCTCGATCCGGTGCGCGGCTCCTCCTCGCGCGGGGGCGGGGAGGCGCTACGCGTGCTCATCCGCGCGCTGCGGAGCGGCCACGAGGTGGTCGTCGTCCCCGACGGCCCGCGGGGCCCGCGCGAGGTGCTCAAGCCTGGTGTGATCGCGCTGGCGCGGCTCTCCGGCGCGCCCATCGTGCCGGTGGCGGTGGGCGCCTCGCGCGAGTGGCGGCTGCGCTCCTGGGACGAGTTCCGGATCCCGCGGCTCTTCGCCCGCTGCGTGGTGCGCTTCGGCGAGCCGATCCACGTCTCCCGCGGCGCCCGCCGGGCCGGTGAGGAAGCGGCCCGCAAGGAGGTGGAGGCGGCGCTCCGCGGGCTCAGCTGGCAGGTGGACGAGGAGGTGCGCCGCTGATGTACGCGCTCTACTCCGCGGTCCTCGGGGTCGGGCTCCTCGCGTACCTCCCGGCCTTCCTGGCCCGTCGCCGGCGCGCGGGCTACGGCCGCGACCTCGCCCAGCGGTTCGGGCGGCTGGGCGACGGGCTGCCCCCGGAGCCGCGCTGCTGGATCCACGCGGTCTCGGTGGGCGAGTCGGCGGCGGCGGTGCCGCTCGTCGAGGAGATCCGCCGGCGCTGGCCGGACCTCGGCATCGTGGTCAGCACGATCACGCCCACCGGCGCGCGCATCGTGGCCGAGCGTCTCGCCGGTGCCGCCACGCATCGCTACTTCCCGATCGATCTTCCGGGACCGGTGCGGCGCGCGCTCGACGCCGCGCGCCCGCGCTTCTTCATCGCCATCGAGACCGAGCTCTGGCCCAACTTCCTGCGCGCCCTCGCGCGCCGCCGGATCCCGGCCATGATCGCCAACGGCCGCATCTCCGACCGGTCGTTCCGTCGCTACCGGTGGGTCCGCGTGTTGATGCGGCGCGTGCTCGCGAACGTCTCCGTCTTCGCGATGCAGACCGAGGAGGACGCCCGCCGGATCATCGCGCTCGGCGCGCCGCCTTCGCGGGTGGTGGTGACCGGCAACCTGAAGAGCGACCTGGTCCCGGAGACGGCCGGCGACGAGCCCGCGATCTGGCGCGAGCGGCTCGGCCTCGGCGCGGACGCGCGGCTCTGGATCGCGGGCAGCACCCATCGCGGCGAGGAGGCGCTCGCGCTCGACGCCTTCCTGAGCGCGCGGACGCGCTGCCCGGGTCTGGCCCTGCTGCTGGCGCCCCGGCATCCCGAGCGCGCCGGCGAGGTCGAGGACCTGATCCGGGCCCGCGGGCTCGCCGCGGTCCGGCGCAGTCGTCTGCCCACCGGCGGGGCCGCCGGCGCGGTGGTCATCCTCGACACCGTGGGCGAGCTGGCCGCGCTCTACGCGCTGGCCGAGGTCGTCTTCGTCGGCGGCAGCCTCGTGCCGATCGGCGGGCACAATGTCCTGGAGCCGGCGATGCGCGGCAAGCCGGTGCTGGTGGGCCCGCACACGAGCAATTTCCGCGAGGGCGCGGAGCTCCTCCAGCGAAGCGGGGGCGGGCTCGTCGTGAAGGACGGCCCCGAGCTGGAGCGGGAGCTCGCGCGACTGCTGGAAGACCGCGATCTCGCCCGGCGCATGGGCGAGGCCGCCCGCCACGCGTTCGCGGGCCGGCAGGGCGCGGTGAGCGCCACGCTCGACCTGATCGGCCGCCACCTGTGGCCGCCGACTCGAGGCACCGCGCGGTGACGACCCCGCGACGGGCGCCCGAGGTGCTGCTGCGCCGGTACTGGGAGGATCCCGACACCCCGCTCGTCACGGCCGGGCTCTCCGCCCTCAGCCTGGGCTACCGCGGCGCGCTTCGCGCCCGGGACCTGGCCTATCGCTGGAGGATCCTGCGCACCGGGCGGCTGCCCTGCGCGGTCGTCTCGGTAGGCAATCTCACGCTGGGCGGCAGCGGCAAGACCCCGACGGTGGAGCTGGTGGTGCGCGCGCTGCAGGAGCTGGGTGCGGTGCCCGCGGTGGTCAGCCGCGGCTATGGACGCGTCACCCGCGGCGTGCACGTCGTGGCAACCCGGGAGGGCGTCCGGGCCGAGGCGCGCACCGCGGGCGACGAGCCCCTGATGCTCGCCGAGCGCCTGCCCGGCGTCGCGGTCGTGGTGGGCGAGAATCGTTACGAGGCCGGCCGCGTCGCGGTCGAGCGGCTCGGGGCGACCGCGCTCGTGCTCGACGACGGCTTCCAGCACCGCACGCTCGCGAAGGATCTCGAGATCCTCGTGGTCCAGGGCCGCGCGCCGTGGGGTAATGCCCGCGTGTTTCCCCGCGGCATGCTCCGCGAGCCGCTCGCCGGCTTGGCCCGCGCCCACGTGATCGTGGTGACCAATCCCGCGGGCCCCGCGCCGGTGGAGGCGGTGACCACCATGGTCCGGCGCTTCAACCCGACCGCGGCGGTGCTCGCGGCCAGCTATCAGCATCAGGACGCGCTCGAGGCGCTGAGCGGCCGTCGCGTTCCGGTGGCGGAGCTGGCGGGCCGCCGGCTCATGGCCTTCGCGGGGCTCGGGTCGCCCCAGGGCTTCGCCGATACCGTCGACGCCGCGGGCATCCGGCGCGTGGCCTTCGCCGAGTTTCCCGATCACCACTGGTTCACGCCCGCCGATCTGCGGGAGCTCGTGCAGGACGCCCGGACCGCGGGGGCCGAGGGTCTCGTCACCACCCAGAAGGACTGGGTGCGGCTCCGCGACCTGGCGCCGTCGCCACTGCCGCTCTGGGTGCTGCCGGTGCGGCTCGCGCTCGAATCGGGGCAGGCCATCTGGTCGCGCCTGCTCGCGGGCGTGCTGTCCGCCGCGCCTCTGGGCCGCCCCTGTTCATGAGCGCGGCGATCGTCGTCCGCACCCCGAACTGGCTGGGCGACACCGTGATGGCGCTCCCCATGCTGGCCGCGCTCCGCGGCGCCGAGCCGGCCGCGCGGATCACCCTCGTCGGACGGTGGGCCACGCTGCTGGCCGGGCAGGGGGTCGCCGACGTCGTGCTGCCTTACCCGAAGCCGCTGGCGGCGCGGCGCCGGCTGGCCCGCGCGCTGGCGGCCGAGCGCGCCGACGTGGCGGTGCTGCTGCCGAGCTCCATCGAGTCGGCGCTGGCGGCCTGGAGCTGGCGCGCGGCGCGCCGGATCGGCTACGCCACCGACGGGCGCGCCCCGCTCCTCACCGATGCGCTGCCGCTGCCCGCTCCGCGCCTGCACCAGGTGGACGAGTACGCGGCGCTCCTGACGCCGCTCGGCGTGAGTGGCGGCGCCACGGCGCCCGCGTGGACGCTGCGGCCCGTGTGGACACTGCGGGCCGACTCGGGGCTGGACGCGGAGATCGCGCGACTCCTGACCGACGCCGGCGTCGCGGCCGACACGCGCCTGGTCGGCCTCCACCTGGGCGCGGCCTTCGGCAGCTCGAAGCTCTGGCCGGCGGAGGCCTTCGGCCGCCTCGCGCAGGGGCTTGCCGCGGCCGGGCTCACGCCCGTGCTGCTGGGCACCGGCGACGACGCGGACACCGCCGCCGCGGTCACCCGAGCCGCCGGCGGCCCGATCGCGTCGCTCGTCGGGCGCGATCGGACCGTGCTGCTACCGCGCCTGCTCGCGCGCCTGTGCTGCCTCGTGAGCGGCGACACCGGCGTCGCCCACCTCGCCGCCGCGGTCGACGTGGCCACCGTCACGCTCTTCGGACCCACCGACCGCCGGCTCACCGCCCCGCGCGGTCGCAGGAGCCGCACCCTCGACCGCGCGGCCCCGTGCGCGCCGTGCTTTCTCCCCCGCTGTCCCATCGACCATGTCTGCCTCACCCGGATCGAGCCGGACGAGGTGCTGCACGAGATCAGGCAGGCCGTGGCGTGAACACGGTGCTGCACACGGAAGCGTCGCCGGGCCTGGGCGGCCAGGAGGTGCGCACGCTCAACGAGGCGCGCTGGACGATGGAGCGGGGCTGGCGCGTGCTGCTGGCCGGCCAGCCCGACGGGCGCCTGGTGGAGCGCGCGCGGGCCGCCGGTCTCGAGAGCGCGCCGATCCGCATGGCGGGTCCGGTGGATCTCCGCGCGCTGGCCGGGCTGGTGCGCCTGATCCGGCGCGAGCGGGTGAGCCTGGTGCACACGCACAGCTCCATCGACGCCTGGCTCGGCGGCATGGCGGCCCGGCTCTGCCGCGTGCCGGTGCTGCGCACCCGCCACGTCTCGATCGCCATCCGCCGCGGCATGAATCCGGTCTACCGCCGGCTCGCCGACCGCGTGATCACGAGCGGCGAGGCCATCCGCCGCCTGGTCGTGGACGCGGGCGTTCCGGCCGAGCGGGTCATCGCGATCCCGGCCGGCGTGAACCTCGAGTCCTTCCCGTTCGGCGCCCGAGCGCCGGAGACCGCGCGCGAGCTGGGGCTCGGGCGCCCGGTCATCGGCTCGGTCGCGATGTTCCGCGGCTCGAAGGGCCACCCGCAGCTCCTCCAGGCCTTCGCGATGGTCCGCGAGAAGCGCCCCGGGGCGACGCTCTTGCTGGTCGGCGACGGGATCCGGCGCCCGTGGGTGGAGCAGCTCGCGCGGGAGGCGAAGCTATCGGACGCCGTGGTCTTCACCGGCTTCCGCCCCGACGTGCCGGCCCTGCTCGCCACCATGGACTGCTTCGCCCAGGCCTCCACCCGGACCGAGGGCGTGCCGCAGGCGCTGCTCCAGGCCTTCGCGACCGGCGTGCCGGTGGTGGCGAGCCGGATCGGCGGCATCCCCGAGGTGGTGACGGACGGCGTGACCGGCCTGCTCGTCGAGAGCGAATCGGTCGAGGCGCTCGCCGCCGGGATCGCGCGCGCGCTGGACGACCCCGAGGCCGCGGGGCAGCGGGCACGGGCCGCGCGCGCGCTCGTGGAGGCGCGGTTCTCGCACATCCACTCGATCGACCGGCTGCTCCACGTCTACGACGAGCTGCTCGCATGAGCCCGGGCCGGCCGCTCACCGTACTGCACCTCGTGGCCAATCGCTGGTGGACCGGGAGCGCCGAGCCGGTGATCCGCCTGCTCACCGGCCTCCGGGCGCGCGGGCATCGCGTCCTGCTCGGGCTCATCGCGGGCGACCGCTTCGAGCAGAAGGCGCGCGAGGCCGGGCTCGAGCCGCTGCCCGGCCTCTCCCTCGAAGTCCGGGGCAACCCGCTCCACGTACTCGGGGATCTGCGCGGCGTGCGCGCCATCGTGCGGGCCGAGGGCGTGGACGTGATCCACACGCACCACTCCCACGACCACTGGCTGGGCTGGCTCGCGCGGGGCGGCTTCCCGGCCGCGCTCGTCCGCACCTTCCACAACGCCCGCGCGGTGCGACTCGACTGGCCGTCCACCGCCCTCTACCGGCGCACCGACGCGGTGATCGCGGTGAGCCGGGAGATCGAGGAGCGCGGCCGGCGCGCCGGCATCCCCGCCGGCCGGCTCGCGCGCGTCGACGGCGTGGTGGACCTCGACCGGTTCGAGATCGCTGACGGCGGCGCCGCCATCCGCAAGGAGTTCGACCTGGGCGGCGCGCCGGTGCTCGGCTGCGTGGCCCGCCTCGCACCGCGCCGCGGGCACGAGCTGCTGATCCGGGGCTTCCGCCTGGTGCTCGCGGAGTACCCGGGGGCGCGCCTCCTCCTGGTCGGCAAGGGTGAGGCACGGGCGCACCTGGAAACCCTCGTCACCGAGCTCGGGCTCGCGCGCGAGGTGCTGTTCACCGGCTATCGCGACGCGGATCTGCCCGGCGTGCTCCAGGCGCTCGACGCGTTCGCGCTGCTGGGCGCGGGCTCCGACGAATCCTGCCGCGCCGCGCTGGAGGCCATGGCGGCCGGGCGACCGGTGATCGGCCGCCGCGTGGGGGCGCTGCCCGAGACCGTGCTCCACGGCGTGACCGGCCTGCTGGTGGACGACGACCGGCCCGAGTCGGTGGCGGAGGCCCTGCGCGCGTTGATCGCGGAGCCGGAGCGGGCGGTTGCGATGGGGCAGGCGGGGCGGGAGCGGGCGCGGGCGCTCTACGGTGCCGACGCGCATGCGGCGCGGGTGGAGGAGATATACGGGACTGCTCTCCAGATGCGGGGGCCCAGACATGGCCCCCGCACTCCCCCAGTGGCGGACAACCGGTCATGACTCCGCGGACGTCCGTTCACCTCTTTAGGCTCTCCAGATGCGGGGGCCCAGAAATGGCCCCCGCACTCCCCCAGCTGGCGGACAACCGGTCATGACTCCGCGGACGTCCGTTTACCTCTTTACGCTCTCCA
>Ga0137409_10005829_pt1 | contig 12808 bp, 8 predicted proteins | sample CZODoug1_16funga_FD_122059 | JGI IMG/M metagenome (GOLD analysis project Ga0137409, IMG submission 122059) | Vadose zone soil fungal communities from Angelo Coast Range Reserve, California, USA - CZODoug1_16fungal (Hybrid Assembly) | ecosystem: Environmental > Terrestrial > Soil > Vadose zone...
AAATTGGGCGGACCATTCTCTGCCTCGTAATAAGGCATGGGGTAGCGGTATTGATCCGTGCCTTGGTAATAGGCGTAGAGGCAGAAATAGATGTCCAGCCATCCGTCGCGGTCGTAATCCGCAATGGCGGCACCGGTGAAGGTGCCTTGGGGAGGATTGGCAAACTGGAAAGCATTCGGCTTGAGGCGGAATTTTCCGCCTCCTTGATTGAGAAAGAGTAATGGGCCTGCGGAACGCACGACAATCAGGTCCTGGCGGCCGTCGTTGTCGATATCAGCGAACAAGGCGCAAGCTGTGTTCTCCAAAACACCAACTCCTGCAGAGTCCGTAATGTCTTCGAAGGTCCCATCTCCTCGATTTCGAAAGAGCCGGTTGGGGAGTCCCGCGGGCTGACAGACGTAGAGGTCGTCGAGGCCGTCCCCGTCAATATCTGCGACGGAAACTCCGTTGTGTCCGTAGATATCAATGCCGCTGGCGCCATCTAAGACGGTTCGCCAATAGTCTGTCCCGGGAATCAACTGCGAAGCGTACGAGCGATTGCTGCCAAATGCGTGTGATGTAATGTCCAGGAAAACAGGAGCCAAAGAGCGACTCCGTTCCTCGTCAAGAGCCCGCCATTTCCGGAGCCGCATCTCATCGGAAGGAAGCCTCTCCCACGCAAGCTCCCAATGCCCCACTCGTTGTTCACGATGGAAGCTGGCGCTTGTACCCACCAACTCGAAGCGGACCATTGTCACAAGCGAAGCGGATTCTCCGCTCGCGGAGGATGGGTGAGATTCGGAGTGGATACTGATTATCAGAAAATCCGCCGTTATCAGTTTCGAAAAAGTGGCCAAGGAGGAACGCAATTCGGCGAGAAAAGCTTGGCTCCCGAGGGCAGGTTCTGGCGGGTATTGGACCAGCCACACTTTGAGCGGCGATGTATCGTTGACAGCCCCCAATCGACCAGCTTTCAGGGAGCTGCCCAAAAAGCCAGCGGACATCACCTTGCCTAATGCGGCTGTGTCTTGGGGGGACTGCAGTAATTGCGAAGTCCACTCCTTGAAAATAGCTTCAATCGGATCCTGATATTTCTCTGTGACGAAATCGTCGAAGCCTGCCGGGACTTTGCCTAATACCGCTTCCATACCTCGTTTTAATCGGTATTCGGGGTGGAGTTGTAATTCATCTTGAGTTGCAGGTTGCTCTCGTGAAACGAAGGGAAAAAAGGAACGAAAAGGAATCCCAGCGGGAAAGAAGGCTAACGAGGCTCCCTGACAGTATTGCAGAAATTTGCGGCGGCTAAGATCGACGGGACTGCGCTTCTTCCAGATCCCGCTCAGACAGGTGCTCCCTGGTATTCTTCTGCGGAAACGGCACTGTAGCACCGGGGTCAGGACGCGTCAAGTTTGCGCCACTAGGTTTTTGTTCAGGAGCCGCGATTAAGTCCATAACCCGATCCGTAACCCGCATTTTGTGCGGTACGAAAAGGCTCATTTTTGGAGAGGAAAATTAATTTCTGGCGGAGGAGGAGGGATTCGAACCCCCGAGACCCTTTCGGGTCTAACGGTTTTCAAGACCGCCGGTTTCAACCACTCACCCACTCCTCCGTTTTTAAGTATAGCGTACTCTATGGTTTAGACTGCCATTTGTGACCGTCCGGCATTTCTACTGCAAATTGTCGCGGGCTCCGAAGACGATTGCTGCGTATGCGTGCGCGGGTATCCTTTCGATTTGGTTCGCGCCGTCGTCACTGCGTGGTGTTTAGCGGGCCTGCCCACGGGTGCGCCCGTTGGCAACTCGAGGTTGAAATAGCTTCGATAGTGCAGTTCTGCCAGACGCCGCCATCTGCTTTCTGAGCGGCCTGTCAACAAGGCGGTCACGCCCTTTTCGAAGTCAGTGCACCGGATGGTCGGCAGACAGTTCGCCGAAGGGGAGCGCGCTCGGCCCGTGCAAGCAGCTGCCCTCGGGCTAACGGTTGCCGGTATTCTGTTACTCTCCCAGGGTCCATAAACCGCAATCATCGGCCCGGGAAATAAACCACCAGCAAATCCTCTTGAGAGAACACACATGATCGAAACAGTGACCTCATCGGTATGGGAAGATCTCATTCACAGCCAGAGTTGGGAGGAATTGCGCGCCAGATTGACGGCGACCCATTCCTCCGATATCGCGGAAGCGATGGGCCAAATCCATGCGAAAGAGCAAGCGGTTGTCTTCCGCCTCCTGTCACGCGATCAAGCCGCTCAGGTGTTTTCTTATCTTCCCACCGACCGGCAGAAGGAGTTGCTTCGTTCACTCTCCACGGATGAGGTGAAAAGCGTCCTGGATGGGATGCCTCCCGACGACCGGACGCGCTTCTTCGAGGAAATGCCCGCCACGGTGACTCGGCAACTACTGGAAGTGCTTTCTCCCGAGGAGCTGAAGAACGCGCGTCAGCTTCTGGGCTATCCGGAGCACAGCGTCGGGCGCTATATGACCCCTGACTATGTGGCCATCCGCCCGGAGATGACGGCCTCCCAGGCTTTGGAGCACATTCGCAAAGTAGGACGCGGAAAGGAAACACTTAACGTCATATATATTCTCGATGAGAATGGAAAGTTGTTAGAAGATATTCGCTTAGGTTCGCTGGTTCTTGCAGATCCACAGGCCGTGGTCACGGCCATCGCCGACCCTCCCCTTGTCTCACTGCTGGCAACAGATGACCGGGAACGCGCTCTGGAGTTATTCGAAAAATATGACCGCGTAGCCCTCCCCGTCACAGATGCTCTCGGGAACATGCTCGGCATCGTCACGGCCGACGATGTGCTCGATATCGCGGAATCCGAAGCGACCGAAGACATCCAGAAACTCGGCGGTTCGGAAGCCCTGGACGCCCCGTATACGCAAGTGGGACTGTGGTCCATGATTCGCAAACGCGGCGGCTGGTTATCCGCCCTGTTCTTGGGCGAGATGCTCACGGCAACTGCGATGAGTTTTTTTGAAGGAGAGATCGCCCGTGCCGTGGTCCTCGCGCTGTTTGTTCCGCTCATCATCAGCAGTGGCGGCAATTCGGGTTCGCAAGCGGCTTCGTTGATTATCCGCGCTTTGGCGCTCCGGGAATTGAAATTGCGTGATTGGTTCCGAGTGTTCAGACGGGAGCTCATATCCGGACTCGCGCTGGGCTCCTTACTCGGGGTGATCGGCTTCTTCCGAATCGTCGCTTGGCAGCATCTACACCTCACGAATTATGGGGAGCACTATGTCTTGCTCGGTTTTACGGTCTGGGCGAGCCTCATCGGAGTTGTCATGTTCGGAACGCTGGCGGGAAGCATGTTGCCGTTCCTCCTTCGTCGTCTGGGATTCGACCCCGCCGCAAGCTCGGCTCCTTTCGTCGCCACCCTCGTGGATGTTACCGGGCTCTGCATCTATTTCCTGGTTGCGTTGGTCATCCTCCGCGGCACCCTGCTATGAATGGAGGTCTGTCGAACTTGAGGGCGGGAGGACGGGATGAGGGACAAACTCCTATTAGCCATCCGGAATTTTGACGACTCTGCCTATAATAGAATATCTAAACCAAGACTTCCGCCTTGAGCACTTGTTGAGAACCTCGTGGAGTCATCCAATGGCTGTATTCATGCGGGTTCGAACGCCATGAACAGTTTCCAGAAGTCATACTGGCAGCTGTCCGGAAAGAGAAAGCGGAAATCTTGGTTTACATCTGCGCGTTCTCGTCGCAAGCTATCTTTCATGGCGTATTGCGCATCGAAAGAAGGGGGAGAGTGTCTTTGCTGCCTGGGCCAATCGAACGCAACCTGATCTCAGGCGGAATCTGCGAACGGGAATGACTGCAAGCAACACACTTTGCCGGCGGATAAATGGACAGGACATAAGATTATGAATGTCCAAATCGTGGCATGTTTGTTGTGCCTGATCATGGTTGCGGGATCTCTCGACCGGCTATCCGATCCGCCTGCAGTGAAGCCGCATCGTAGTCAGAACCATCTAGTCTCCCGGCTTGATTGCCATTTGCCTGTTGCAACGAAGAACCATGCACCGGATAGGCTGGCTTGCGCTCCTCACTTTCAGGCCAGCTTGTTTTCGTTTGGCCAGATTTTCGAAAGTAGAGGCCCTTCCAACAAGCTGACCTTCGTACGTCACGCGACAGACGCCTCTCCTCCCTGCTTTACCTGAGGGCGGCCATCGCCGACTCACGAAGTATCGAATCGACCGATACTGCTTCGAAGTCGAATTGGCGCCCCTCCCTCCCGCGAGGCTTGCAACCAAGCAACGCATTCACAGATCGTACGTTTTGCGTGCAGTCGGAAAAGGACCATTAACGATGCACACATCTGAAATTGTTCAAGCCTGGGGGAAGATCCTCAAGGGTGAACCCCCCTCGCTCTCGATAGAAATCACGCGCGAATGCCCTTTGAAATGTCCGGGCTGTTACGCGTACGACGACGCGCATCTTGGCGGCGGGCAGACCTTACGCGACCTGAATGACCGAAGGGGCCAATCGTTGGTAGACGGAGTTCTTGAAGTTGTCGACCGGTTGAAGCCTTTGCACCTGTCCATCGTCGGTGGTGATCCGCTGGTCCGCTATCGCGAGCTGGAGGTGCTTATTCCCCTGCTCTTGTCGCGCGGAATCCACGTGCAGGTTGTTACCAGCGCTTTCCGGACGATGGGCCCGACCTGGGCGAGTCTACCGCGCCTGCACGTAGTCGTATCCATCGATGGGTTGCAGCCGGAACACGATGTCCGGCGAGCGCCGGCAACCTACGATCGCATTCTTAAGAACATCGTGGATCAGAGGATCACGGTCCACTGCACCGTGACAGGTCAAATGATGAAGCGGCCAGGATACCTGGCCGAATTCCTGGAGTTCTGGACGCCGCGCCCGGAGATCAAGAAGGTTTGGTTCAGCCTGTTCACTCCTCAGGTTGGAGATCGCATGCCGGAAATCTTGAGTTCCGAGGAACGTGCGCAGGCCATTGCGGACATGGTGGAATTGCGAAAGCAGCATCCGAAACTGGACATGCCAGAAGCAGTGATTCGGCAGTTCGCCTCGCCGCCGCACCGCCCCCAAGATTGTGTTTTTGCGCTCACGACTCAGACGTTGTCGGCGGACCTGCAGACCAAGATCACTCCATGCCAGTTTGGCGGGAATCCTGATTGCGCGTCCTGCGGATGCATCGCATCCATGGGCCTGGCTTCCATCGCCGCGCACAAATTGGGAGGAATACTCTCCGTCGGGACCATTTTCAAAGCCTCGGTCAAGATTGGCCGGCACAGAGCAAAGTCTGAAGCGAAGTATCAAGCCAAAGACGCACTACGGATATTGCAGGTAAAAGAACAAACGTGCGGCAACCAGGAACAAAGGAGGAATTAGTTTGTGAAGAATTCAGCCAAACCAAGACCTTTGTCCATACCAGATGAAAGAGAGGTCGTGTCCCTTCGTGATTTATCCGCGCGAGTCGGCAGCGATCCGCTGCTGGTGCAAGCCAGCAATGGAAATACTTCCATAAAGCTCGATGGAATTCTTTGGATTAAGGCATCCGGCAAATGGCTGTCCCACGCAATGCAGGAAGAGATGCTCGTGCCGCTGGAATTGGCAGAAGTTAAAGCGTCTGTCCAAAACGGCGCGGAAATTGCGTCGTCCTATGCTTCGAAGGACGAGCTGCGTCCATCCATTGAAACAGCAATGCACGCCGTCCTTCGGCATCGTGTCGTCATCCACGTGCACTCGATCAACGCCATTGCCTGGGCAATACGTCTAGATGGCTCCGACCATCTAAAAGAGCGGCTGGCCGGCCTGTACTGGCGATGGATTCCGTATGCGGCGTCCGGCATGCCGCTCGCCCGGGAAATCGAAAAGGCAGTGGCCGGTGCACCGGAGACCGACGTGCTCATACTTGGAAATCACGGGCTGGTCGTCTGCGGACAGGATTGCCAGACAGCCGAGAAACTTCTGTGTGAAGTAGAAAGGCGGCTTGCGATTACTCCGCGGCGATTCCCAAAGCCGGACACCACGGTGCTGGCGATGATTGCGCGTTTCTCGAGATGGCAATTTCCCGACATCGCTTCGTTGCATGCTCTAGGCACGGATGCTGTTTCCCGGAAGATTCTAAAAGGCGGCGTTCTTTACCCATGCCAGGCCATTTTTCTGGGCCAGACTATGCCTCTGTTGCCGCCTGCAGTTGTCATTTCAAAATCCTCAGAGCGTTTCAACGGCAATGACGGAACTCCGGCATTTGTAGCTGTAGAAAGAAGCGGAGTGATGCTCAATGAGAAGATGACCAGCGCAGAACGCGCCACCTTGATTGGCCTTGCGCAGGTGACGCAACGAACCGAGGAATCCGCGCAACTCCGCTATCTTAATAGGGAGGAAGTAACGGACGTCCTGAGCAAGGGCGCACATGGTTACAAAGAAGTTGTTGTGATGGAGGAGAAGTCTTCCGGTGAGATCAAGAAATTGGATAGGGAACGCAAAACTGTATACCACCGAAACGCGTGCGTCTCTTAGTGGGCTGGAAGTTGTGGTGCGGTGAAGCCGCAGTGTTTTGGGAGGGCGCCGGTTTCGACCGCTCACTGACTCCTCCGCTCTTAAGCAGAACTCGCAATGGCACTTAGCAAAGGATTTGGTGGTGGCTTAATTACGATTGTTGATTGGAAGCAGTGTAGAGCGCGGTGCGTCGAAAATTCAGGTCCATCGCAAGAGCGCCGGTTTGCGACCCTTCGAGATGCGCCCAATCGAAATCTTTGAAGCGGTGGGCCATCGTGGCTAGCTCTGGAGGCGGCTGGAGGAGCAAATGCTTGGAAAGGGCTTCAGTGCGTCGGCCCGACCGTGCGACGGCAGTGACGGAGCGAAAGCCGCCGAGAGGCCAGCCGGTGCGCGGGTCAAGGATATGGCTCAACATTTGCCCTCCGGCCTCGAACTGCCGCTCGGAAGTGCCGGAAGTAGAAAGAGACCATCCTGGCTTGAGTAGGAGATACACGGGGCATTGCGTTGCGTCGCCCGGGTGGATGACACCGATCGGCCACTCCCCAAGCGCAACCCCGGTTTCGTTGCAGCGAACCCGGGCGGTCGCCGACGGAATGACTTCCGATGCGCACAGCGAACTCCCTCCCAAACTTACCAGCGCCGCAGCGATCCCCTGCTTCTGCACCAGGCGCGCGACCCGCTTGGCAGCATGCCCCTTCGCCAGCCCACCAAAATCGAGTTCCATCCCTTGCCGGTAAAATCGCACCGTTCGCCTGCGCCAATCCAGGCTCACCTTGTTGCAGCCAACCAGCTCATGCGCTTCGAGAAGTTCTGTTCGAGATGGCACGCGGGGTTCGCCTTCCCGGAACCCCCATGCTTTCATCAGCGGGCCAACGGTTACGTCGACAGAGCCGCCAGACTGCCGCCAGGATCGAACTGCAGATTGCGTCAGGTCAAAAAATTCTTCGCTCACCTGCACCGGCCCGCTTCCTGCATTCCGATTTACCGAAGCGAGTTCGCTGTCGTCACGGTAGGCGCTGAATACTTGCTCAACGCGATTGATCTCAGCGAATCCAGTGGCGAAGGCGCGGTGCGCTTCATCGGCTGAACGGCACCAAAGTCGAATCTCACAAACACTCCCCATGGCATACCGGCCTTGGCGGTACAAGCCCATGCTCCCTTGGGAATCCGCCCTTGTCAGGACTGGGGACAGCGGAAGTGGCAACGCGAACTGACTTGCGGCCGCCAATTTGTAGCGAGCTTCACCGGGATAAAAAGCGTCGAGCAGAAAAAGAGCTCGCTTGACGCCGCGCGCCACGGCTTTCGAACTCAGCGTGGCGCCCGTATAGTTGATAATATCCTCGTCCACGCGGATGGAGCTGCGTAGCGTCTTGCCCCGAAACTGGTTGAGAAACCGCTTCTCCTTCACTTCCCAGCCGCGGTTTTCACGGAAGATCATGATCAAGACTTCCGTGACCTTGCCCTCCGGACTCATTCCCACCATGAACGTGATTGGTTCGGTCTTGCCGATTTCATTCATTTGGATCGCGTACTTCTCTGCTTGTCCGGCTCGCGTGGCAATAAAGAAGGTGTAGGAGGATTCCGGAAACCGAAGATTGCTGGAACGTTCCAGCTTTGTTCTGAGCGCTTCGTCGAGAGTCTTCCGCTCTTTCCGCACGACAGCTTTTTCGCCCAGAATGATCGACAGCGCCTGTGCTTCGTTCAGGTAGACCTCTCCCGCAGCGGGTACTGCCGCTGCCGCCATCACGGCGGAAGCGGTCAGCCATACAGTTCGTTTGGCGCTAGTCGTTACCATCCGGCAAAAATCCGCAAAGGTTTGGCTTCTGACGAGAAGTGTATTCTAGAAAACATAAGCGACGGAACCCGTGAACCCGTTTTTTCCGTAGTCGAGATGCGGCAGAGGATTCTTTCCGAAATCCGCTCCCCCGATGCTCCCGGCAACGTTCGGCACGGGCCCAAATGTATGGTTCAAGATGTAATTCATTTTGAAGATCACACTGGGAGAAGGCGCAATATTCAAGCCAAGCGTTGTTCTGCCTTGGTTCAGATAAAAATTCGAGAGCGTCCGGTCACGACGAACCGTTTCAAAACGCACGACGGGCATGACGTACGCGCCTTCATCAAATAATTCCCGGTTTCGGAAGAGGCCTCTAAAAAACTTGTAACCCGACTCGATGTAAAAACCATCCTGTCCCGGAGAGGTCTGCGCGACATAGTCGGAGAGGGCCGCGATCGTCAGCGGATCATTCGGATTCACCGCGGGCGGTGCGAGGCTCTTGCGAAGGATTCCCGGCCCGACAATGTTCGAGCGGCCGTATTCTCCGTTCAGGACGAACGGACCATGCTGATAGGCCGCGTCGAACATGACAATCGTCGCAGATTTTTCCGGATCACCCGCATTTGTGAATTTTCCGGCGTAGCTCGAAACGCCAAATTCAAGCCCGAGGAACGGCGAGAACCCAACGCGTCCAGCCACCGCTTTGCTGTTACGTGTTGCCTGGAAGGCGATCAGACCCGGCTCGGCGGCCGAAGCCTGGCCCAACAGCCGCGAGAACGGAGTCGGCTCTCCGTCCGCATTGTTCGCTTGCATTCCGTTCAACACGTCCGCTTCGTAGAACAACTTCATTTCCCGCGGCAGCCGGAACACGCCTCGAACGCCAATGCCCGCGTCCCGGTACGCGGTCGGCACGATGAATTGATTGATCAGCGGTCGCAGCGTGGTGATATTCAAATTCGAATCATGGTAGGTATTGAATCGCCCCAATGCGGGCACGATAATTCCGCCGCGGAAATTGAACTCCGGGCGAACTCTCCAATCGATGAAAGCTTGCTCGATATCAATCTCGTGCGACCCGAGCTCGTATTCGATTTCAGAATTGAACACGATGTTCTGCTTTTGCGACAGCACTGCTGCCACGCCCAGGACGAAGCGCGTGCTCTGGAACGTCGAAGTGCCTCCGCCATCCGCGCGCTCAGCTAGTGAAGGCGTTCGAAACTGGAAATCCCCATATCCCCCGACCGTCACTCGGTCCGTTCGCAAGAGATTTCCCGCACCGGACAAGTCTCCGCCGTGAGCTTTTGTTGCCATCGCAACTCCGGGATCGTCGGATCTGCCGGTGTACTGGGGCACGCCGGTCTCTCCAGGGGCTGGTTTTGCCGCCTGCGCAACAACGCCAGTGGATGGAGCCGCCGGTTGCAAGGCTGCGGCAGGCTGAGGCGCCGGCGCGATTGCGGTTTCGGATACAGCGCCTCGCGACTCAAGCAGGGTGTGCAGGCGCTTCAAATCCTCCCTCAGTTCATTGACCTCTTTCCGCAATTGGTCAACTTCTTTCGCGGATGCATTCTGTTCCTGCACGTTGGAACCGCCGGACTGTTGCTGCGCGGCGAGGGTGCTGCTTGAATGGGCAAGGCAAGCCAAAAGGAACAACACGAGGCCCAGGCCTGCTCGCAGGTGAGGCTCAGCCGTCTCACTTACTTTGCGAGGACAGCTTTTTTCTGCTACTAATACACCCTCAGCACCGCAGTTACGTGTGGTCATCCGACCCTCCATGGGATTGCGAATCCGGCCTCCGCCGCGGCGGAGGCCACTCCTCAGCGAAATTGTCAAAACAGCATCTGCCTGTTGGAACGGTGTCCCGGAACTGTGTGTGCACCGTTCGCAACTCTCACCTGCAAAATATTTGCAACTACGGGCCAAAGAATTCCTGGGCTGCCCTGTTTTCGGCGAGTTGCAGCCTACAAATTCAGCTGTCTTCCTCTGGAATTCCTTCCGAAGCCCCTCGAGGTCGTGCCCTTCCGTTTGTCCGCTGGTTCGAGAGATACATCACCAGGCCTGTCGCCAGCATGACGAGCCATGCGAGCGTGATGATATCCAGCGCTAACGCTCCCGCCACTCCGAACAGCCGCCCCGAATGAAGATCGGCAACAACAATGTCCGCCCGAACCCCATTTCCACCATCTTGCGGACGATATCCGGCAGGAAGAATCTTGCGGGTTAACATTCTCTCGTCCAACCGCAGCAGCGCGCTGTGCTGAAGCAAAAACCCCGTACTGATCAACACGAACAAATTAAAAGCCGAAATGAGGCCCACAATTGCGTGCACGCGGCGCACCCAGGAACGGCGGCGCCCAATAGCCGTCACGGTCGAAGGTGTTCTCTCTGACAGCCGGACCGTCGAAGCGGGGGCTGGCTCGCTCTTGTCGTTCCTCAAATCGTCCACTCCAATTTTTTTGCAAATAATTTGCATCTAGGTACGGACGAAATCTTCTCCTGAAGCGGGTCTGCTCTGAGAACAAAAACTCTATCTTAGTTGCAAACCATTTTCAACTGTCAGCAGCTTAGCTATTTCTCAGATTCCCTTCCAATAGGTTTGCAGCGGATGGTCGCCAATACTGGCTGGATGGACTCAAAACGGGATGGAACGGCAAAGGAATTTGAAAGCGGACCAAGCTTGTCGTAGTTCATCAATCCTATTTCTTGCCAAAAAAGTCCAGTCGGCAGCATTCGCCGCAAGCCCCAAATTAGGTTGACTTGGAATTGGCACAGAGCGCAGCGCCCCCGGCAATTCCAGAATTCTCGCCATACCGTGCCGCCACCAGCGGGATCTCCAGGCAGCGTGAATTCACGCACCACGCCGGCAGGAGATTTCGAATTTCGCCGAAGAACGGACTTAACATGCCTGCCACGCCGCCGCCCAAGATCATGACGTCGGGTTCCAGCAGGTCCACGATGTTTCCCAGCCAATCGGCCAGCAGGTCAACGGTTTCCAGCAGGATTTCCTTGGCGAGCGGGTCACCCGCCGCATAGGCCCGTCCGACAATCTCGCTGGTAACGGCCTCGACGTCTCCACCGGCCAGCTCAAGCATCGCCGGCGAGCATCCTGCTTTCTCCGCGAGTCTCGCCCGCGCCTTTTTGCCGATCGCCGTGCCCGATGCCAGCGCTTCGATGCATCCTTTTTTGCCGCAGCCGCAGCGGGGTCCGTTGTAGTCGATGCTGACGTGCCCGCCTTCGGCCGCCGCGCCCGTCCGCCCGTAATAAATCCGTCCATCAAACAGAATGCCGGTCCCAATCCCCGTGCCGATGCACGCATAAAACACGTTCCGGTAGCCCCGCCCCGCGCCCCACAATCCCTCCGCGAGCGCCGCGGCGTTGGCATCATTGTCGATTTTGACGGAGCCGCCGTAGCGTCGCGAAATTTCCGCGGCCAGCGGAAAATTTCGCCAGCACGGCAAGTTAGGCGGATTCAGCACCACTCCGGTATGCGGATCGAGCGGTCCTGGAGCACAGATCCCGATGCGCTGCACGGCGCCGCGCTCCTCAGGTGCCATCTCCAGCAGCGCGTCAATCGCAGTCGTCACCGCAGCGAGGCCTTCCTCTGCGCTGCCTCTGGGGTTCATCGCCACGCGTGTGTGCTGCGTGATCTCGCCCTGCGGATCGACGAACCCTGCGGCCACTTTAGTGCCGCCGACATCCACGCCAATCATCCGGGTTCCGGGGTTCGCAGTATCGGGCATTCGAGCAAGCCTCGTATTCGTATCTCTGGTCTTGCCGCGCGGCCACGCAACGCCGCTCGGCCGCGAGCTGCGGGCTGCGGGCTGCGTGAACGAAGACATAAACATAACAGAGCCCAGAGATAAGTGGCGCATGTTGAGTTTCAATAGGATCGGCGACAGCCGCGCATCCCGGGAAGAATTGCGACTCCTATCATTCACCACAATTCAGTCTGTAACTTTTCCGCGCCCAATGACTCCCATTGAAAGACGCCGAAAGCTGGGCGGTCCCTTGCCCGAAGGGCGCATGGTCACACGGCAGATTCCGGCATCTAATATAACTAGGTGTACGTAATATGATAGGGAAGCTGAATCGTCACGGAGTTTCCGGAGGAAAGGGATGTTGATCCGCAAAGCCCTGGATTTGACCTACGCCGATGTGACGCCCAGGTCTGTGTACCTGGACCGGCGGAAATTCCTCCGCGCCATGGGCATTGTCGGAGCGACGGCCGTCGCAGGCAGGGGACTGTTCGAACTGGCTTCGCCCTCGCAAACGGCATTTGCCGCAACCAAGCTCACCGGCCTCGCGAAGAGCCCCTTCAGCACCACGGAAAAGCAAAATACCTTCGAAGATGTCACTCATTACAATAATTTCTATGAATTCGGAACTGACAAGGGTGATCCCGCAAAAAACTCCAAAAACTTCAACACCTCCTCCTGGTCTGTCTCCGTCGAAGGCGAAGTCAAAAAGCCTCGCAAGTTCACCATGGACGAAATTCTGAAAATCGCCCCGCTCGAGGAACGCATCTATCGCCATCGCTGCGTCGAAGCCTGGTCCATCGTTGTTCCCTGGAT
>Ga0137409_10005831_pt1 | contig 12808 bp, 11 predicted proteins | sample CZODoug1_16funga_FD_122059 | JGI IMG/M metagenome (GOLD analysis project Ga0137409, IMG submission 122059) | Vadose zone soil fungal communities from Angelo Coast Range Reserve, California, USA - CZODoug1_16fungal (Hybrid Assembly) | ecosystem: Environmental > Terrestrial > Soil > Vadose zone...
CCAATTAAGAAATTTTAAATTTCCCGATAGTAACGCGCAACCATTGATATGCTCTGCAATATTCGGCGATTGGACGCGCCGTCCCAAAATAACAGCCCGCCCTTTTAGAGCATCCCAAGCTCCGCTTGCTATACGAACCCAATCCCGATTTAGCGGAGCAAAATCTGCTTCAAGAAAAAATGCGGCCTTGTATCGAGGGGTCTTTCGATTTTCGGCGCTCATGTGATAAAAGTATTCGGCTGAACCAAAAAATAGCCCGTTACAACCGCGTGGCCATCCGATTGACCTGCGCGCGCTTTGATATGAAAATACATTGAACTTTCGGCTAACATATTTTACCGTATCTCGGTCTGGAGGCGTGTCGAACCTATTCACAAAAAGGAAATCTGCAAGCTGGTTATGAGCAGGTTCAATGTCAGCAATTAACCTAGCTAGCGCCATCGCTTGAGCTTTATCCCCTTGCCAGAAAGGCAGTATTAGCAATAGCTTGCTGCTGGGCGGCTTAGCGATTGGGATTATAGGGCTAGCCATATTCTATCCGCCATGTTTTGGACCAAAAACATAGTGCCCGATATGACCTAAGCAAAGCCCGAAGTCAACAAAGGGTTGGTGTCCGGCCTCGGCTGCCCGAAGACAAAAAATAACGTCTTCTCCCATACCCAAGCTACTCTTACCCTGGGCATGCGCCGTAGCGTGAACTAACATTTCATGCGCCTTGGCTGCTTTTTCTCCGGTCATAGGGCCTTCGCTCAGCATCTTGCTTGTTCGGTTAATCCAGTCCATCGCAGTATGTTCACTTGAGGTAAACCATTGCCCTCCTACCCGGCCAGGTCCGCGCGCCAACAAAGGGAATCTTTTTTCAATATCTTCATATACACTTCGATGAATTAACATTCCACCAGTGCCAACCCATTTCGTAGGTTTTATTTCATTCCGGGGAGTGTTGCGCGCATCGGTCTCTGCTATTTTGTTCGCGGCCCCTTCATTAAAAACAGGCTTTGAACCCTTAGTTCTTCCAAAATATAAACCACCAATCAAAGATTTCCCGTGACTAAGCAGCCGGTCGATAGCATGAAAACTGGCAAAAGGTTCTGGAAACTCTGACCAGCCAGTATGTGCCCGATACCACGTAGAGTTTCCGAAAGGCAACACCATATCATCGTCGATATTAAACTGCCAATCAAGATTCGACGCAAGAAAAGCATCCGCTAGTGCGTTACGGCTGTGAGCTACGAAAGCGTCCCCGAAGTTTATAGCGGCTGCTGTTCGACGTTTATCCATCAACTGAGCCACGCAGAAAGAAGTTATTGGATTTGTCTGCTTAAGCCAAGGCAGACAAATCATCACCTTCTGTTGAGCAACCGTAATAGTATTCAGTGGCCCGACGGGAATCATTATCGTCCCCCTGCGGCTGCGGCGCGCTCGCGTTCCTCAGTCACTTGTTTACGCAAGTCATCAAGAGACTCGGCGGCAGTCTTGGTGAACTGGTCAGAATCCTTTTTGGTTACGGGTTGCCCACCTCGAAGCTCAGCAGTTTCCCTCAAGCGAGTCGTGCTTCCTTGCCGGAGTTTATCGTATTTTTCAGTTACCTCTGCCAAGGATTTTTCCACGCTTGCCAGCTTAGCGTTAGTTCCGTCGTGAACTTTTTGCAAATAGAAAAGTTGAGCCATTCCTGCCAGCATGATTGCGCGCATTTCCGGGGAATCGTCTTTGAGTGCAGCGTCAATTTGTTTTTTTGTTTCTGCGACAAAAGCATTGTGCGCATCCACTTCTTTTTTAGCGGCTTCTTTATCCGAAGCTTTTGGGTCAATCTGCTTGTCGTTAAACCACGAAAGGGACTTTGTCAACTCCGTAAGATGCGCGGCAGTGTTTTGATTGTGCGATGTAACCGCTTCAACCGCCTGTTTTTCTCGCGCGCTCAAATATTCAGAAACATTTTTCTTTGCAGCTTCAATCGCCTGGGATTTGTTGAATTTAGCCATTTCCACATCAGCCAATTTAGCCTCAATTAGACGTTGCATCGCCGGGTCTTTAATAGCCTCGAAAATTTTGTCCATCTGAACAAATTCCGGCCCTCCAAGGGATTTAATTTTTTCGATTACTTCGCTTGTGACTGCTGGAGACCGTTTCAACTGAGCATAAATAAATTCATGCGTTTCAGAAATGGTTTTATCGAAGGATTTAAATTTTGGGTCGGCCTCAATGTCGAGTTTTGCTCTCCATTGGCGGTGGTCTTCCAATTCCTTCAAAGTTTCGGGAGGAACCACATTTTTTGCCTTCTCTGCAAGGTCTGCGTTCTCTTTTTTAAGCTTTTCAAGCTCGGCTTCACGCGCGGCAATTTCTTTCGCAGCCTTAATCTTGATTGCAGAAAAAGATTCGCTTGATTTAGGCGAAGCCCCTGCCGGAAGACTGGGACTGTCCTTGAAAAATTCATCAGCGCGCTTTCGGTCGGCTTCGGCGTCTGCTGCGGCCTTATCGGCAGCAGCTTTGGCTTCGGTTTCAGCTTTAATCTCGGCGTCTGTCTTGGCGGGGGCTATGTTTTCAACTACCGCCGAGGCATCTGCTTTTTTCTTAGCGTCTTCCTCTGCTTTTTTCGCTAGCTCGTCCAAAGCGTTGCTCGCGTCAAGATTTTCAGACGGAGCCATGCTTTTTCCGCTAATATCTTGCGCCGCAAGCTTAGACGAAATTTCTGCATTGTGTTTTTCCGCGTCGGCAAATCCCTCCGCGCCTTCTTTTGATTTGTTATCTTCGGGCATAATAGATTTAGGTTAGTTTTCTGTGGTTTTTTCTCCGTCTTTCCACGCAGAGTCATCTTCGGGACTCGGATACGCGGATTCAGCTTGAACCGGGGCGGGTTGAATAATCGCCAGGGCCAAAAGTTCTCTAATCGCGCTCTGAAAACCTAACACTTTTCCGGCGCGAAGGCATATTTTGTTAGTATCTCCTTCTTCCAGCAATACCGGAGACAGTTCAGCAAGTTTTGGGAGCAATCTGGAACCAGTTCGGGAGGCTAAAAATCCTCTCCACAGGTCCACATCTTCACTTGTCCATTCAAGGGCAGAATTTGTTATTTCCATGAGCGGTCATTGGGGTTTATTGTTGAGGAATCGGAGGGGGTGGGCCTGCCGACGCCATTATTGCGTGACCCTCGGCGTCATGCTGGGCGGAAGCTGTTCCGACCTGTTGCGCCTGGGCATCTAATTGGTGCAATTGTGCAATTGCGGGTCCTGCTTTCGCAAGAAATTCTTTGATGGGTTTAATTTTTTCCTTGGGCGCGCCCTGTTCTTCCCATCGAGTAGCATGTTCATTGATGTGAGCTACCAAGGATTCAAAAACCCCGGTATGGCTCTCGCCGCCAAGCATCGCCTGGGACTGTTGCTCAGCAATCGGCATCAAGATAGACAAATGAATCTCGTGATTATCACGCGGGGATACCGGCACAGGCTGTCCGGTCGTAAGCAACACCAATTCAAGTTGCTGCTGACGGGATTGTTCTGCCTGCTCGGTCGGGTCATTCGTTGGAAGCAACACTCTGTCAGAAAATTCGGTTCCGACACGAGCAACGGCGTCCTCAACCTCAAGCTGCCGGAGGTTATACAAGGGATTTCCCTTTTTTTCGTTACAAAAAGCTGCAATCATTTGGCGCTCGGCTGGTGTTAAGTCCCGCACCGTCTCGGCTACTGGACTTTTCGCCAATTCGTCTATTTCCTCGCGCGTCATGTGCTCCAAAAGAAGCTCTTGGGCCGCTTTGGCGTCTTCGTCGAGGGTGTCGGGGTCGCAAATTCGCCGCTGCATCGTCGCAACCATGCCAACAAACTGCTCCAAAAAGCGCGTGATACGAACGTCTTTTCCTTCTTCCTCGCGCGCGGCGAACAAATCAACCTCTGCTTTGGTAGTTCGTTCGCCTCCAAACTGACGGGGTGACGTGCTGCCTATCAATTGGTCAACCAGCAACCCAAAATAGGCGTCTAATTTCAAAAAAGGCTCAATGTTGCCGTCGATTTTCTGCTCTAAAATCTTCCAGTTATCAGGTATGATGACTGTGGCCCCTACCACGGACATTTTGAACGTGTGAATTCGCTTCATGTCACCCTGAATCAAGGTTTTCCCACTCAGAATTGAACGGTCAACCACCTCATTACGTGTCCGGTCAATCATTCCAGCTAGTTCATAAATGTCCCGACCAATGCCTTTGCTTCCATACATGGTTCTATTGCCTTTTTGAAAAGCAAAAAATGCTAGGCATTCTTCCATGCTGTTAAATCGGTCTTCTTTGGTGAAGACCTCCAGCATGCCAGAACCCGCCATACGGTAATGACTTACTTTTCCAGTGACTTCACGAACGAGCAGGGTATAAAGTGTGTTTACAGAAGCTCCGGCCATGTAGCTCACGCCAATTGTTAGCTCCCGAATGGCATTTTGATACCAGGTTTCAAGCGTCCCACCGATATTAAGCAGGTCACGAATCTGTGCAGGACTAGCAGTGTTGATTGCCTCAATCGTATTAGGGACATTCCATCCAACTGTTTCCGCTGTTTCTTTGTCTTTAATCTGTGCAAAAAGCTCGTGAGGGAGATACATTTCCTTCAAAACAACAAATTGCGCGTTTGCCGCAAACTGTTTACAACCGTCTGGAAGAAAATTTTCTTCCTGGTTAAAGTGCTTGGGAAACCACGTAAATTCGTCGAGCCACGCGCAAACCGTGTGCCCGAAAAGAGCATTATCGAAAGCAATATCCTCGACAAGCGTATTCCACCCTGGGCGCGCACGCATCGTTTTGGTAACAATATCCCGGAATTTCTCGGCCTTTTCTGAAGATTTTTCCCACCGGTCCCCCAGCGAAGCATTTGTCAAATATTTCATCCCTTTGACGGCGTCACAAAATCGAGGTGCTACCTTTTCAATCATTAACGGCAACGGCTTGGTAGTGAAGTTTTGTTTCCAACCAAGTCCCTCGGCTTCAAGTCGATGGCTATCATAAGGACGCTCTGCGTTGTATTTCGCAAGAATTCTGCTATTGACGACTTGCCGGGTCCTGTTTGCCTGAATAATGGTTCGGGTAACGTCACGGGCCATGCCAATATCACGAATCGCGCGCTGTGTTGGCTCCCCGGATTTATCAATTTGAGGCGATTGAATCAAACCCCCCTGGGGATTTATAGGATACGGCGAGTTTACGGTATGGCTATCGTTAGGCATAATACTACACTCAATAGTGCTTAGTTTTTCTCCTAACCGCTCGCCAAAAATGCTTAGGGCATTCCTCGGAGGCTATCAACGTTTTTTCCTCCACAGGGCACCCGCATTTCAGGCATTCTCCGGCTTGGGCATCCAGAAAAGGACAATGATAGCAAAGCTCCAACCGTTGGTCGTGTTCAAACGAGGTAACGACAACATCGTAGCCACGAAAACCATACCAACGCATCTTAGCCATAGCCCATAGGTATCGAAAAATTTTCATTATGGCGTTCTCCTTTTTCTCCAACAATGGCCGGGAAGCGATGGGTTATCAACTACGTCATGGTCCACATGGCAAGAAGTCTGAATATCTTCACCCAATATGTTGCATCCGTTTAATCTGGAATCTTTTGCGCGGTGCGGTCCAAGTATTTCATTACGCATCGAACGTAAAGCTGCCCGGCAGGAGGCACAGCCCTCCGGCAAATTTGTATTGTGCGGGCACATAGCGCATACGTTTGCGCGATTGGCGGCATCCTGGGCGCTTACCCACGGAATTCGATTCGGTAACAGCCCGCGCATGAACGCCATATACTGAAAAACTCGACCTTTGAGGGATACTACTTTACGTTGATTCATCAACGCATCATTCTCGTTAGAACAATGGGATGGATTTCTGCCGCACGCCTGTTGCATTACCTCTTGCTCAACATTTCCCATCGGATAATTAGCCCGCCTTCGGTAAGCTTCAACTTTTCGCATGACCGCTGGCCAGCTATCAGCACGAATTTTTGCACCATCTTTTTCTTTAAAAAAGTAGCCGTCTTTTGGAAAAAGATTTACGTTTATACGAATCATAAAATATCTCCTAGCATCCGGTCATCAAGATAATCAGAACGGTTGCCTTCGCTAATGCGGGTTCCTCCTATTAACGGCTGTTCATTATACCATCCGGCATCCGGGTCGGCAGCCTGGTCAATGTCGTGCCCTTTCATACTCAGAATTACGCCGGAGCCTTTGCGCGCGGCGTGAACGAAAAGTGTTAGCCCGTCGGCTTCGTCAGGAGACTCATGTCCTCGGCTTATGTAGTCTTTTTTACTTTCTACCTTTTTTTGTCTGCCCTCGGATTTAAATTTCCGCTGTGTAACCTGCACAGATAGTTTTTCCAAGTTAATGCCTGGGCCAAGCAGGAGGTATCCGTATAGCCCGTAAGCATGCAGCCCGAACCAAAGTTCGCAGCAAATCCGTCCATATTCTTCTTTACATGTCTTGCTATCTTCCAGCATTAACTTGGCATCTGTTGGAGTGTTAGAATAATTAACATCGTGGATGCTCGGACTCCAATCATGCTTCATCAAATCGGCGATACCCGCACCATGCCCTGTCCGGTCGCATGCAAAAAACTCTGGTTTTACTCCGGCCTTTTTATTTACGTCGATTAAGCGCGCTGACATTGCAACCGTATCGCCCTTCGGCAACAAAAATTGGTGGTCCGCTTGAAGCCCCCATCGAACCATAGGCTGCCCGGTGCTGTCCTTGAACATGATTACTTGCCCTTTAGGAAACTCAACGGACGGAAGCAGCTTCATTCCAGTGGCCCGCCCCCATTTTCCTAACGTATATGGTGCGCCAGCGCCGCCCTCTAACGCTAAATCGCAACTAGCTACGGGAACCGGGCTGTCAAGCCAAATGAATTCCCCGCGCATTTTATGCAGCAATCCCGGTGGTATTACCGCAAGCTCTATGCCTTGTGGCGGATAAGCACCGCGCCCCATTGTGAAATAACCTGGGCTGTTTCGCCCGCCTGCATTACGCGCTATTGCCTCTAGCCCGGCGCGGGTTTGCAAACCGGAATACACCGTTTTGCTCTGCATAACGTTTTCCGAACGCTCGCCATCAAGCCGCAAAACGTCCCACCCGCGAACTGATTTCCATCGAAAATGAGAATCAACATCGAATGTTTCCCAACCGAACGGAGGCTCTGCACGAATACCGACTTCGTCTCGTTGGTTTCGAGGATTATAGGCACCGAAGATTTTAAATCCCCCAACTTGTCCATTTTCTTCAACCTGGGACAACACGTTGTCAATGTCTCCCCAAACTCCCGCTGGGATGTTTTCAATTTCATCAAGAAACAAAAACAAACGAGAAAGCGAGCCGAACTTTGGGTGCGCGAGCGGTCGCGGCACCCGTTTTGTCCCTTGTATTCGGCCCGCCTTTTTCGTTTTCCCTACGGGTATTACTAACCCTTTTATTGCACCAACCTGGTTTCGCCGGGACTTGCCTATGAAAAGCTCTCCTATTTCTCCGGGCATCGGGAGTGTGGCCATTTGATGCAACCGGACTAAATGGGAAAAGAGGTTAGTCTCCAAATGGTCTTCACTTGGTCCGAGCACCCGGACAGCCGTAAATTCCGGGTCACGAAGATATTCAAGAAACAGTCGAACGCCCATGCTGTATGATTTACTCATACTGCCCGCGCCCATTATCAATCCCTGATTTGTTTCCTCAAATAATTTCCAAATATCCTTCGTGGATTGGGGCGCGGGATTAAAAAGTGTGGGAGTCCAAAGCATCTCTGCGGCTTCTTCAATGGCGTCGCTTTCAAGCAATACGTGCAAATAATGCTGTAACACCGGAATGCTTTTCTCCGGGTTGTCATCATCCAGCTTGATTTTTATTTTACAGAAGTCGGCGATGGTTTGGGCTGCTTCACGTTTACGACCGGAATGAACTAACGTAGCAACTGAGCTAGCTAACTGTTTTTCAGGACCCTCAGGGAGCATAACTTACAAAGCCCGACCGCAATGCTCAATTACCTCAGTATCGTGAATATTCTCAAAGAACACTAACGATGAAGTTTCCCATCCGGCACTCAGGTATGGCCGGGCATGCGTAAGTCCTCCGCTCTTATATAGCTTAGTGGTAAGAGAAAAGTTTATCGTTTCTACCGGGCACAGCCATTTAACTTTTTCTACCTCTTGGGCCAGCCGGGGCCATTCACGATAGTCATGTTTAAACGCTGCAAAAGACTTATGCCGCATTGCGTTGCGAATGGTGAGGATTCGGGGTTTCCATCCCCGCGCGGACCAGCTACGCACCCAAACCCGGAGCATGGTGGACTGATTAACCTGGGCGTGTTCAGAGTCGTCAAAGTAGCAATATACGTTCACGAAAGAACAGTGCTGTTCTACGTGACAGTCTGCTACCAAAAAATGGCGGGCCTGGCTCCATTTAAAGAAGCATTTCCGGGCATCACTTGCCGGAGTATTAGGGTTATACGACAGGCCCCTAAATTACTTTCCTGCGCAACGCCCGCCTTTGACGTATCGCGGGTCTTTGCCGTTGGCGATACGCGCCAGACGCAACGTAGCTTCGTCCCGGCGTTTGGCGTTGGCTTCTTCTACAACCTTAGAAAAACGGCTGGACTTTGGAGCGGCTTCGTAAGTAAAAACAAGATTCATACTTTTTTGTTGTTGATTATGACTGTTCGGACGTTCTGCGGCGTCCAAGGTTTTCCGTCCCGCTGGCGAGCATCGCCACTATTCAAAAGTTTCGCTATCTGACTATAGTTCATATGCTCAAATTGTGCAAGTATAAAATTAAGAAAATGCCGCTCCCCCGGAAGCGCGCCGTAGGGCCTGTTCCCCTCGACAAAGAACCCAGCTTCCTTCTTTCGGTCTTTGGCTGCCCGCAACTTACGGACAATCATCGTTTTTTCCCACTGCGCGAGGGCACCCATAATCTGCCTAATTAGTATTCGCGTAGGGTCAACGTCGTTGCTGGCCATATCAATAAGCTGGCCTTGGTCAGTTGAAAAAACTTGGATGTTGCGCTTGCGAAGTTCCGTCAACAATACTTCATACACCATCAGGTCACGCGCCAATCTGTCCATGCGTTCCACCACAACGGCGGAAACCGGTATTCCCTTTGTCCTTTGCCAAGCGTCAATGTCTGAAATTAGTTCAGCGAAAGCTGGGCGGTCGAACCCTTCAACAGCGCCGGAAACCCCCTTTTCCCGATATGATTTGAAAAGGTTTAGTTTTTGCACAGAGCAAAAAGACTCTATCGCCTGAGCCTGGCGAGGGAATCCGTCACCGTCGATTTGCGATTTGGCGCTTACCCTGAGGTATCCGAAAACATTCATATTAACCTGCGTTAAAAGAGGCCATCACAACCCCTTGTTTCATACCGCGTGCAGCTTTTCCAATGAACTTAACGGAAACTGATTCGGGGGATGAAGCCCAATATTCATACCAATATTCCCCTGGTTTCCATTGTTCTAGGTTGGGTAAATATCCGCCATGACTGGGGTGAATACTGCGCGCAACTTTTGGACTGGGGGCACACACAACCGCAGAATCATATGTATCATAACCCTCTTTTTCTGATTGAGTAATTTTATATAGATTCATTACGCGCAAACCATAGAACAAACCGGTTCCCCAGTCAAGCCGTATTTTCACGGTTTAATATTTAAGGGAACTACAGTAGTGGACCCGATTATCTTTTGTAAGAAAGAGGATACTATTAGTCGCCCATCAATAATGTCTTGAACAACCAGATTAACTTCATCCGTGTCAAAAAAATTATATACTTCTACGAGAGCTTTGCCTGCATCGGGGAGTGACGAGAATGCAATCTTGAAACGAGCGGTAATCAAATCCTTTTGGGTGGCTCCGTCAATTCCCGCTACGCCCCCAAATTTTTCAGAGGTGCTGGTTATATATGAAACTTTTTGAAGGTCAATTATTGGTTTGTTCATAAAAAATTAAACGGCGGCATAATAAAATACATTCACTCTCCAGATAATCCCGGCTGTGGCAGGACATACGATGGTAGTGTTAGTATTAACAACGCTAGATTTTAAGGGCCTGGGTATAACATAAACTTTTGTGTCTGACCCTCCAATTGCTCCGGCTGGCTGCCCAAAAGAAAAAGCAGGATTTCCAGGGAGATTAGTCGTGGTAACTACTAACGGAGCAGCGGCAGCAGCATTAGCAGCAGAAAAAAGTTTCTCTATCTCAATAAAAGTAATGTAATGGAACTGACCTGCGACAGCAGCTAGTGTCACCGTTACGCCTGCGGCAGCGGCGGCTGTTCCAGTAACGGTCAATACGGCGGCATCTGGTTTAACTCTTTGAAAGCCTGCTAAGTCAACCGAAGCATTAACTAAATTTCCTTCTGTCCAAGCTGGGTTAGCAGCATTGGCTAACGCAGACAATACTCCAACATTAGTTGCTCCAGGAGCCGCATTATTATTGGTTTTTGACCCTTGAATATTAAGAGTTGATTGGTCAGAAGAAACCACAACAGGCAAACTATTTGCCATTGTTTTCTGTCCTATAGTCGGCGCGGCGCTACCTAACCAAGCTCCGAGATTAGTATCTAGTCGTCCCCCAACGAGAGCCGCTGGTAATTGAACCGGATTTATAGTGCGTTGATTTCCACTTAAATCTGAAGACAACGCTACAAGAAAACCTTCTGTCCATGTTGGTGCGGCGGCATTAGCTAGCGCCGAAAGCGTCCCGATATTAGTAGCTCCTGGTGCAGCATTATTATTCGTCTTGTTGCCAGCAATAGTGACGGCAGCTTGGTCGGACGCAATGACAACAGGAACGCTATTCGCGCTGGTCTTGGACCCGACAGTCGGGGCTGTGGACCCAAACCACGCTCCGATGTTAATATCTAGTCGTCCACCAACCAAAGCGGCGGGAAGTTGCACCGGATTTATTACCCTAAGATTTCCTGCCAAGTCAACCGACTGAGCCACTAAAAAACCTTCGGTCCACACCGGGGCAGCAGCATTTGCTATCGCGCCAAGAGAACCAATATTCGTAGCTCCTGGTGCGGCATTGTTGTTAGTCTTATTACCCGCTACTGTTTGTGTCCCACTGGGGGTAATAGTAACAGTCCCGCTCACCGGGACTGCCGTCTGGTCAGAAGCAATAACTACTGGCAAGCTGCTGGCAGAAACTTTTTGACCGATAGTCGGGGCTGTGCTGCCAAGCCACGCTCCGAGATTAACATCGAATCTTCCACCAACGAGAGCCGCTGGCACCCGCGCTGTAAAAGTGGCATCCGCTAATCTGGTAGCAAGCGTTGCTTCTGTAGCTGCACCAGTCGGCAACGGTAACGAGGCTGCGCTAATTGCTTGGGTTCCACCAGGAATATTTCTAGTTACTAATCCTGGTTCGTCTGTATTAGGAAATACATTACGAACATTTCCTGTGATAGCCGCCGATTTAAAAGTTGTCTGTAAAGAAAAAGTTCCTTGTGGAGAACTGCCGTTTGTGTATAAAATCCTAAAAAACTTTTGAACTGGTGTATATGCAATGGATAAGACACCAGAAACATAACTATACTTGTCAAATTGTGTATAAGTTACATTATCAGGAGAAAATTGAATACTTAACCCCGGCAATAGGCCAGTGGCAGAAACATCAGAAGATAATGATATTACAATAGATGACCATTGAGTAACATCTTCTCCGGTTCCTAAAAAAAAGGCATTAGCGGCTAAAAGAGTGGAGGAGGAATTATTTGTAGAAACTAATCCTTCATCAGAAGTTACAGACACAGTTCCACTAACCGGAATTGTCGTTTGGTCAGATGATATTACTACCGGCAAACTGTTAGCCATTGTCTTTTGACCAACAGTCGGTGCCGTGCTTCCGAGCCACGCTCCGAGATTTTCGTCGAGCCGACCACCGACTAGAGCCGAAGGAAACTGACCGGTCTTAGCGGCAATATAAAAAGCTGCACCATCGGAAAGTTCAACAGAAAAGGGCGCGGCTGCCGTGGTTCTATCTGTGCTGGCTCCTGTCGGCAAAGGCAGCGATACTGCGCTAATCGCTTGGGTTCCACTTGGTATATTCCTTACAACAAATCCAGGAGCATTACTTTGAGGGGTTTCTTGAGAAGTGACAGCCGGGAGTGCGTGAGATTTAAAAACTGTCTGAAGTCTAAAAATAGTTTGTGCTCCTGAAGCTCCTGAGTTAGTAATAAACCTTACTCTAAACCAGTTTTGAAGCGCCGGTATTGTAATGTTTATTGCAATGCTAGCAGAATAAGGAATCAGTTGTGTAGCCACCCAATTTAAATTATCAGGAGAAAATTCTAGACTAAGACCTTTAAATATTCCATTAGCATTGGCATCGGCGAATACCGAAACCGATATTGTCGTCCACAAAGTAACATCTTCCCCAGTTCCAGTAAATGTTCCCCCACCTGCGAGGGGAGTTGTAGTAGAATTTACTATAGATACAAATCCCTCGTCACTCGCAGGAAAATTATTTATAGATACTGGTATCGCCGATTGGTCAGATGCAATCACCACCGGCGCGCTGTTCGCCATTGTATTTTGTCCGAGAACGTTTAAACGCGCGGTAAGCGTAGCGTCCGCAAGGCGAGTCGCCAAGGTAGCCTCCGTCGATGCGCCAGCCGGGAGCGGCAAGCTGACGGCGCTGATTGGCTGCGTTCCGCTGGGGATGTTACGAACCACTACCGCAAACTCGTTGCCGACAGGCGCAACATCTATGACCTTGGTTCGGTCATCCGTCGTGCTGTCTTTTATTTCGACCGCCCCGATTTCAATATCTTCGGGGGAAATGGTAATAGGGCCAATGAT
>Ga0137409_10005832_pt1 | contig 12807 bp, 11 predicted proteins | sample CZODoug1_16funga_FD_122059 | JGI IMG/M metagenome (GOLD analysis project Ga0137409, IMG submission 122059) | Vadose zone soil fungal communities from Angelo Coast Range Reserve, California, USA - CZODoug1_16fungal (Hybrid Assembly) | ecosystem: Environmental > Terrestrial > Soil > Vadose zone...
ACGACCGCGTGCGCGTCAACGACTCGAACTCCCTCGATCTCACGACCGCCGCCACCTTCGAAGCATGGGTGTACCCCACCGTCGTGCCTTCCGGGTGGCGAACCATCATGCAGAAGCAAGTCGATGCCTACCTCCTCAGCGCTTCCGGCGGAGGCTCCGGCAACAAGCCTGTCAGCGCCGGCACGTCAACGGCGTACTGCTGCGTGCAGGTCGCCGGGGTCGCGGCGCTCCCAGTGAACACCTGGACCCACGTCGCGGCCACCTACGACGGCTCCCAACTGCGCCTCTACGTGAACGGCGCCCTGGTCGCCTCCACGGCGGTGACCAGTTCCTACCAGGTGAACACCAACCCTCTCTGGATCGGCGGCAACGCCGTCTACGGCGAGCACTTCCAAGGCAAGCTCGATGAGTTGAGGATCTACAACCGGGCACTCACCCAGGCGGAGATCCAGCAGGACATGACGACCGCCATCCAGTAGCGCGAGGGCGGTGCAATCCGACTGGCTTGGGTTGGTGGAGCACGTTCGCCTCGCGCTATATGCGCGCGTCGTGGCTCAGCGTTACGACGCAGCCTCTCACTCTACCGGACCAATTCCTAGCCAGACAATCGGCAACGGCGATGATCCGCAGAGCTCCATCCGCCCGTAGTCGGCAGCTCCCCCGCGCCCTCCTTCGCCAGCCGTCTTGGTATCGCGCTGCGGCCAGCGTGATTTGGCCCTAGCAGCCGTACTATTCCGTGGATTCCTCGAAACATTTTCGCCTCATCCAAGGTGTCCACCAGACCGGGAGAGGTTCAGACGGCTATCCTGTCACGGAGAATGTAGTCGCAGGTCCGCACGGTAAGGGCCATGATAGTTAGCGTAGGATTTGTGAATGGAGCGTAAGGAAAGCATGCTCCGTCAGTCACAAAGACGTTCTCGCAATCCCAACACTGATTGTACTTGTTCAGCACCGACCGCTTGGGGTCATTCCCCATCCGAGCACCCCCATTCTCGTGAATGGCTGATCCCGGCGGCACGCCAACTGACTCCTTCTTAAATATCGACAACGCGAGCCTCTTGAGCCAGGTTCCTCTCTTCGGATCTACGGGTTCCATTCCCGCCAGATCGGCCAGCTCACGGCCTGCCTCGCGCATTTGTTGTAGCAGGCGCATGTCGCTCTCAGAGTGAGTACACTCGATGTGAGCAACAGGAATACCCCAGGCGTCAGCGTTCGAGCGATCGATAGTCAGCCGATTCTCGTAGCGGGGCATCATCTCGCCGAAGAATGACATACTGCATATCCATGTGCCCGGAATGGGTGCCACGGAGACTTGCACGCCATAGCGACCGAAGCGCTCCTGTGGAGCCCTTCGCTTCCAGAAGTCCGGGATGTATAGCCTTGTCGGAGCCCAGTCGTAGGGGTCCACAGATTCTGGCATTGGGAGGACGAGTGGCTCACCCTTGGCCGATACCGACGCAACTGCCCAATGAAGTAGATGATCGCTGATGAAGTGACCCAGAACTCCCGAGTTCCCGCCAATACCCGCCGGGTAGCTAGGGCAGGCCGAGTTCAACAGTATTCTGACACTCTCAAAGGCCGAGGCGCCCAATACGATCAATCGGCCAAGGACTTCACGTTCTTGCTTGGTATTCCGATCAACCACCAAAACGCCCTTGGCTTTGCCGGTTTCCGCGTCGATCAAGATTTGCCTAACGATGCTATCGGTCTCGATGCGGAGCCGTCCTGTCCTACTCGCGAACGTAAGCGGTACAGGGATTCGCGCCGGATTGTGCTGCACATTCCTGGCCGGTGTAATGTGAATAGTAGGCGAGCCTGCAGTTACACGACGACAGAATTCCTCTTCCCACGGCGTCAGGGGAGGTGGATCAAGAAACTCACCATCAGGCAACTCCGGAATCCCGTCCCGTGTGCCACATACACCGAGTGTGCGCTCGACCTTATCGTAGTGGGGGGCGAGTTCCTCGTACGAGATTGGCCATCGGCGTTCGTCGGCCGCATCATCGCTAGGCAAGAACCCCTCGCTGGAGATTCGCGGAGCATGGCGGGCCCAAGTGTGCAAACGGCCTCCAAGCTGCCTGCCGCGGATCCAAGTGAACGGTTTCCCTGCTGGAGTTGTGTAGACGTCCTCGCGATCATTTACGTAGAGGTGCCGAGTATGCGGTGCGAAAAAGGAGCACCGTGCCTGGATGTGCTGATTATGCATGCGAGCCCAAAGACGAAATGCCCGACCCGCAGGACGAGGCTTGCCAGAGGGAAAGTCACGTTGCGCGTCGAGCGCGCGACCAGCCTCTAGGAGAACTACCGCGAGCCCGCCTTCGGTTAGCTCTTTTGCTGCCCAACCTCCGGCAGCGCCGGATCCTACTACAATCGCGTCATAGATCACCATGAAGCTGCTCCGATCTGGTGGAATCGCGAAGCACTTGTAGCCTTGTGGTAGGCGAAGGACGACTTGCCGATCGCGTCCAAATCGCCTATCGCACGAGTAACCGGAGGGTCTTGAGGAACCGGTCGACGGCTGGCGGACGGAAGGCCGGGGCGAGACGCCACACGATGACGGGCGCGGCCAAGGGCCGCGGCAGGAATCCTACTGCTATAAACCACGCGGCGAGGATGGCCCGCCGTTTCCACGGCAGTCTGGCGTGCCGGCTCGCGACGGCGCCGCGCAATGCCAGCGCGCTCCGGTAGTCGTTTGCGTAGGGGTGAAGCGCTGGGTCGAGGCAGAGCGAGGCCAGGCGCGTGGAAAGGTGGTGGTGGTCCCGCATCCCGAGCGCTTGAGGGACCTCCTTACCCATCTCCCGGGCCTTCACCTGCAATGCGCGGTACTTATGGGAGTCGTGCTCGAGGGACCGGCGGAGGTGCTCGCCGGGGGCCGAGCCGTCGAGCCTCCAGGCGTTCGCTCCATGCTGTCGGTAGACGCCCAGCGGCTCGTCGAGCGAGACCACCGGTCCATAGAACGGGGCCAGCGTCACGAGGTAGCCCTCGGCGCCCATCCGGAACTCGGCCTCGGGCACGGGCAGGATCTTCTCCAGAGCGCCGCGGGCGAACGCGTTGCCGCTGGTGACGGCTGTCTCGTAGCGCCCGGTGGCGAGCATTCGGGGGACCACGTCACCACTATCGAAACGCACCTCGGGGGCAGGGAAGAGGTCGAGCTTCCGTCCCGCACCGTCCACGAGATCGAGCCGGTACTGGACCTTGGAGATCCCCGGGGTCCATGCCGACACAACTCGCGCGACCGCACCGGGATACAGGTAGTCGTCGGCGTCGAGGAACACCACGATGTCGCCACCGATTGCGGAGAAGCCAGCGTTGAAGGCCGCTCCATGGCCGCCGTTTCGCTCCCGAAGGACAGCGATGATGCGGCTCCCGTACTCGCGGATGATGTCACGCGAGTTGTCTACGGAGGCGTCGTCGACGACTACGACTTCGGTCTTGGGGTATGTCTGCGAGAGCGCGCTGTCGATGCTCTGAGGCAGGTAGCGCGCGTAGTTGAAGTTGGTGATGATGATCGAGACGAGAGGAATCGACACTAGCAATCCCTGACGTGGCCAGCCAACGTAATATTCCTTGGGCATCCGGGCGGCGAACCCCCGCAGTGTAAACTAGCCCATTGGGAGTTGTCACGTGATTGCGCCACAGCTGCAGTGGGCGTCGGGCATAATCCCGTTCCTGTGACGGCTTGAAGCTCCGACCGGGGCCGTGCCGGGGTCGCCACGCAACCCTCCGGAGAGGCCAAAATCCCCAGACTGGACACGACAATTCCCATCGGAGTAGCACAAGGGCCGGTTATCCTTGCCCGGCGCCTTGCTCCGACCAAGCCCAACGCCCAACACCGCGGTGGGGAGCAAAGAAACGACGCGGCTCGACGTGCGCGTGGTGGCTGCGACTCACCGCGATCTGCGCGCAGCGGTCAACCACCGCACCTTCCGGTCCGATCTCTACTTCCGCCTCTCGGTCGTGCGCATCACGCTTCCGCCGCTGCGCGATCGGCCCGAAGACATCCCGCTGCTCGTGCACCATTTCCTCAGGCGGATGGACGCGCGGCCCGAGGTGGCGGCCGAGCTGCGGCGGCCCGAGTTCATCGCCGGCCTCCTGCGCGCGTCCTGGCCGGGAAACGTGCGCGAGCTGCGCAACTAGGCGGCGGCGGTGGCGCAGCAGGCGGGCATCGGTCGCGCGCACCTGTATCGGCTGCTCCGCAAGCACCGGCTGCTCGGGCAAGGCCGCTAGAACGACCTCAGCGATTGACCGTGACCAGCTCGGCGCTTCGCAATTTCGAGGCCGCCCCCGATCGAGTGGCGCCACGCTAGCGCCACTCGATCGGGGCCTGCTCGAGCACGCTGGCGAGCACCTGCGAGGGCGGGCCGTCCTCCGGCGCCGGCAGCGGCTGCAGGTGCAACGCCGCTCGCCCCCTCTTCACCGGAGATCTGGAGGAGCACATCGCTCAGGAGACGGCTGTCTCCCCGGAGGAGACCTCGCGACTTCCGCACGATTCCGCAGCCTTGTGTAGCTGCGACTCCGATCTGGTCGTCTCATCCGGCGCGATCCGGTCAGCGCAAAAGGGCCTTTGGAGTGCCTCTGGTGCGGCACGGCGGCTGCAATGCGTCGGGGCAAGGAGGCTCCGATGCCGATCGCCCATGGTTCCGTTCCGAAATTCCACGTCGCCCTGACCGCGCTCGCGCTGATCACCGGCGCGATGACGTTCCAGGCGCTCACCGTGCGCCAAGCGAAAGGCGCGGCCGCTCCCGCCATCGCGATTTCCCTGCCGGTGGCGAGCGCGCCGGCTTCCGCGATGCACGACGCCGACGCGGACAGTGACATCGGACCTGGGCTGGCCGAATCGACGCTGGCCTCCACGCAGGCGAGCGCGCCCGAGGCGAACCGCAAGCGCTCTTCATTCTCGCGGAGGTGATCGATGAACGCGATTTCGAGGTGGTGGAGGTTGGCGGCGGCGCTGGTTGCGTTCGCTGGCTGCGCGGATCACGGCCTCTCCGCGCCCGCCGCGCAGCGCAGCGATCTGCGCGACGAGGAATCCGACGATGACTCGAACGTCGTGCGCGTGCCTGGCGCCCGAACGATGCTGGCCGCCAACGAGACGGGGATCGGGCGCACCCTGACGCCCACTGGGTCGATCGACACCGACAACCTCTTCTTCCGCAGCATCGGCATCAACGGTCGCGCGTGCGTCAGCTGCCACGTCGCGAGCCAGGGTTGGACGGTGACGCCGGAAGGACTGCGTGAGCGCTTCGAACGAACCGGCGGCCTCGACCCGGTCTTCCGCACCAACGACGGATCCGTCTCGCCGCTGGCCGACATCTCGACGGTCGAGGCGCGCAGGAACGCCTACAGCATGCTCCTGCGCAAGGGCTTGATCCGCATCGGCATCGGTATCCCGGACGGCGCGGAGTTCGAGCTGGCCGCGGTTGATGATCCTTACGGCTATGCCAGCGCGGCGGAGCTGTCGCTCTTCCGGCGGCCCTTGCCCTCGGCAAACCTCGACTTCCTCTCCGGCGTGATGTGGGACGGGCGCGAAACGCTCGCGGGAATGACCATCCGGCAGGACCTCGCGCACCAGTCGAACAGCGCGACGCAGGGGCATGCGCAGAGACCGGATCCGATCACCGACGCGCAGCGCGAGGAGATCGTCGCCTTCGAGACCGGCCTGTTCTTCGCGCAGGCGCTCGATTTCGGCGCGGGCCGCCTCGATCGCGACGGCGCTCGCGGCGGACCCGAAGCGCTGAGCACGACGCCCTTCTATCTCGGCATCAACGACACGCTCGGCGCAGATCCCACCGGCAAGCCCTTCGATCCGGAAGCGATGACCATCTTCGCTGCCTGGGACGGCCTGGCCGGGTCCCGTCTCGACGACGCGCGCGCGGCCGTGGCGCGCGGTGAGGCGCTCTTCAATCACAAGCTCATCGAAGTGGCCGGCGTGCGGGGCCTCAACGACGCCCTCGGCGCGCCTGTCATCCACGGCACCTGCACCACCTGCCACAACGCTCCCGAGGTGGGAAACCATTCGGTGGCGCTGCCGCTCGATCTCGGTCTGACCGACGCGTCCCGCCGGACCCCCGACATGCCCTTGTACACGCTGCGCAACAAGGCGACCGGCGCGACCATCCAGACCACCGACCCGGGCCGCGCGCTCATCAGCGGCAAGTGGAAGGACGTGAACCGGTTCAAGGGCCCGATCCTGCACGGGCTGGCGGCGCGGGCGCCGTACTTCCACAACGGTTTCGCCGCGACGCTGCCGGAGGTGGTGGACTTCTACGACAGCCGTTTCGCGATCGGTTTCACCGCACAGGAGAAGTCGGACCTGGTGGCGTTCCTGCGGGCGCTGTGAGACTACTTCTGCAGCGCCGCCAGCCGCGCGCGCGCTTCGTCGACCTGGGGCCGCAATTCGGGGTCGCCGTCCTGCCAGAGATCGGCGAAGCGCGTGCACCACTTGATCGCCTTCTCGTAGTTCCCGCTACGTAGTCGTTCAAGTCGGAACGCAGGAACTTCGATTCACGCCCGTGCGGGACTGAGGGCAGGTGCTTGCGGGTCCCGTTCCGGCCAGTCGCTTCACTCTATGACGCGACCGCACAAGAGGGCTGGAAACCGCTAAAAACCGCGTCCAAGTGACACGGTATGTGACACGGTCGGAAGCAGGCGCGGCGCGGCCGCCGTCGGACGACCCAACGGTGTTTCTTAGCGCCGCGCGCGCCATGGCGGCTCTGCGAAGCTCGGGCGGGCTCGGCCTTCCGAGGTTCAGTCGAGCGGCAGATTCATCTTCTTGAGCAACGCCGTGTAGCGCGGGTCGCCACGCAGACTGCGCAGGCCCGGGGCCACCTTGACGACAGAAAGGCCACCGTCATGTTGCCGATATGCGCGCTCCAACCACTGGAACGCCCGGTCCTTCTCTCCCCGCCAAGCATAAGCCGACGCGATCTGGAAGGCCGCCGTGTGGGCGTCCCGGTCGATCAGCGAGTCGAGTGCCCGCTGCGATTCCTCGGCGCGGCCAAGATCGTGGGCCGCAAGAGCCAACCCAAAGCGCCGTTGTAAGTCCGAACTGGAGCGCTCGAACATGGCCAGTGCCGCCGTGGGATTTTTTTCAGAAAGGTAAGTGGCCCCCAGGAGAATCGGAGCGATCGACTGCACCGGGCTGATCTCCAATGAGCGGTTGAGCGGCTCTCGCGCTTCGGCGAAGTGTTCGCTGAAGAGTAGAGCAGCACCTAGCCCGCGCCAAGCCCTCGCGTTCAGCGGGTCCCACTGGACGACTTTCTGGAAGACGGCCGCTCCCTCCATCGCGCGGCCGAGCGAGACGAGCAGCGAGCCGTATTCGGACAGCACATCGGGGGCCTCAGGACTCAGCGCAAGAGCCCGCTGAATGTCCGCGCGCGCGCCTTCCCAGTCCCAGGAATAACCCTGGCGGAAGAAGGCACGCACCACGTACCCGTCGGCCAGCGCGGGTGCGAGTTGGACAGCCTTGTCTGCGGCCAACCGCGACTGCTGCATGCCGCTCGTGAACGCCTCGGACGTGTCGGCTGAGTCCGCCACCCAGTAAGCCGCCGACGAAAGCCCGGCCCATGCAGGCGCGTAGCTTGGGTCAAGCGCGAGCGCCTTCTCATAGGCGGCGACCGCGCGACGCCATCCATCCATGTTCGCGAGGTTGAAGAATTGCCTTCCCAGCAAGTACTGGTTGTAGACCTCCGGGTTCGCAGTGCGGCCCTTCGAGGTCGGCGTCTGTCCCGGCAGCAGTTTGATCCGCAACGCCTCGACGACCGCTTGCCCGATCTCGTCCTGGACCGCGAACACATCGGTCAGCTTACGGTCGTAGCTCTCCGACCAGAGGTGATAGCCGTCCGCCGCGTTGATGAGTTGAATAGTGATGCGGACCCGGTCACCGGCCTTCTGCACGCTCCCTTCGAGCACAGCCGCCACGCCGAGCTTCTGGCCGATGGTTCGCAGATCCTCGTTCTTGCCCTTGAAGACGAACGACGAAGTACGGCCTGCGACGTGCAGGCCAGGGACCTTCGCGAGCAGGTTGAGTAGCTCCTCGGTAAGGCCGTCCGCGAAATATTCCTGGTCGGGATCTCGGCTCAGGTTGACGAGCGGCAGGGCGGCAATCGAAGGCGCTGCCCGTATGTCCGAGGCGGGCGGCACCGCGTTCAGTTTCGCGCGCAGCGCCTCTGCACTCGAAGGAACGGAGGGATGGGACCACAGCCACCAGAAGTGCCAGACTACGCCCGGAGTGGCCGCCAGCAAGCCGATACCGACGAGCAGTAGCGCCAGCCTTGGCCCTCTCAGTCCACTCGTGGATGCAGCAGGCACTGTCCGTTCGATTCGGCCTCCCTTCACGTCGAAGATCCATGCGAGCGACACCACGATGGGGAATCCCACGGCGAGCGCCACGACCACGTAGCTCAAGACTTCGTCGGGCCAGTGCATACCGTGCATGATCGGCTCGATGATCTGGAGCACCGCGAACGCTGCGATGCCGTAGCCGATGAGGGCGCGGAAGACGCGGCGGCGCTTCAACTCGGCTAGCAGGGGCAAGTACACAAGCCTCCGCATTCAGTCAACGAACCGTACCACCTGATAGTGTACGACTTGGGTCTGAACGCGGGTCTTCGACGGGAGACGAATCAGTACGTGTCGCATTATGAGAGCGTGCTTCCCTCTCGCGGCTTCTGCGCCCTCCTCAGTGAATGAGAGCGAGACGAAGGCCGAAGCATCTCGTAGTCGCTAAGTAGTCGCTCGGCTAACGACGCCTGGGGCGGCCCCGCTCATCGGCTCCGGGTCGGCAGCACCACGAGGTCCAGAACTAACTCCTCGTCAGCGTAGGTGCCCCGCCTCCGGCTGTCGCGCGTAAAATCCGACGAGCACTCGTTGCGCACGCTGCGGATCGCGCAGGACCCACCATCCCAGGCACACCGAAAGGATGCCGACGGGCTCCACAAGGAACAGAAGCACGAGCACGTAAACGGTTCGGCTCACCGACCCGAGCATATCGCAGGGCACCGGCAGTCCCGACCCAATCCCCATCGAAATCTGCAGGTCCTCCCTCGGCGCCGAGGGTGTCAGCAGGGGTCGCCCCGGTAGTCATTCGGGACAAACGAAGTCGTCCTGATCGACCTCGGTGATCGGTGCCGCCGGCTCGTCCTGGTCAGCGACGCCCAGGGGGTGGCGGGTGGGTGCCTCGGAAGGGGAAGCCGGCCTTGTGGGGACGCGGGTAACAGGGGATCGCGAGGGCCAAAAAGAAAGAAAAGGGAAACGCGCGTCTCGTTGTCGGACCGCTGCCTTCAGTCGCAGGGGTTGTAGCTTTCCGACCCGCGCCCGAGTTCGATGTTCTGGCGGTGGTACTCGCACTCGGAGGCCGACGCGCAGCGCTTGCAGGCGCGAACGTAAGCTCGTTCCGCCGCGCTGGCCTCCCGGTCGATCCGCTCGTCGTCGGGAGTCTCTTCGAGGGGCTTGCGCTTCCCGAGTTCGACCAGCCGCCGGTTGAGGGTATCGTGCAGGCGCTTCGTCCCGGACTTGAGGTTGTATTGGAAGCGGGCGTCCTCGAACTCCTGCGCGGTCTGCGCACGCATGGCGGCGTGTATCGCCCAGGCGATTCCTCCGGCGACGACCAGGACGACGACCAGGAGAGTGGTCTTTTTGGTCATGGGGTTCCCTTGTCCTTCGGGCTCAAGGGGACCGTGACGCAGGCGCAGAGCGGGATGGTGCACAACAGGACGCGCTTCATGGCGTGGCCCGGTTCGAGGGAATGGGCTGCTGCTGCTTCGCTTTGCATTCCCGAGCTTCTTCCCGCTTCATGAACCACCAGTAGGCGACGCCAACCTCGACCTCGGATACCTTCCTCGGCCCGGGAGAAGGTCACCCAGTTCGACGAGCGGGGCGCGAAGACCACCTCGGAGTTCTGGGTAGTCGCACGGTCCGCTGTGCTACGGTCCCGCCGCATGCCCCGGGGCGACCCTGAGTTCCTCAACGTCTATCTCGACCTGGAATGTCGTCAGCCGCTGGGGAGGCTCGCGGACGCGCTCCCTCTGACGGTCATGTTCAGTACGGGGATGGGCAAGTACGTCATGTCGCTGGAGGCGGCGTGGCCCACCCCGCCGCTCGACGGAACTCTGCGCCGGTTGGCGAAGATGATCTCGTCGCTGTGCAGGGACGCCCGGCGTCTCTGGCAACGAGCGCCGAAGCGGTGCTTCAACATCGGGTTCGCCTGCGGCTCGCGCCGTGCCCCGCCGTTCTAGATTCAGTCCAGCACCGTCGCGGCCATCGCGGCCCTCGGCGGAAGCATCGAGGTCACCCTGTATCCCTCCGACGAGTCGAGGCGGCCGAGGCTCAAGCGCGCCAAGTCGGGGTGATCGCCATCGTCAGCGGTCCGCAGGTAGGAAGTTCAAGCCACGGATCCTGGTCCGACACGAAGTCTTCCGTCCACCCGCAGCTACCAGACAGCCTGCGCGAGGCAGCGCGCGGCGGCCGGCGGACCGGCCTCGCAGGAACGCGCGAGAGGCGCGGGCCCTTACAGTCGACCGCCCACGACCCGCTCCTCGGCGTATACTCCGCGCGCAATCGTCACAATCCTAGGCTCGAGGTGCGCAGTGCGTTCCGGTTCTGGCGAATCCCGCATTCGGATGAGACGCCGCTGCAACCGCGGCCTCACCGTGTTCCTCTCGGCGCTCCTGCTCTGCCCCTACTCCGCGGCAGTCCTGGCGCAGGCGCCCGCTCAGACCGCGCCGCCGGCGCCTGCGGAGAGTGCACCGGCCGCGGGCAACGAGGAGAAGCCGGCGCCGAAGCTGTCCCCCGACCAGCTCGACGCCCTGGTGGCCCCCATCGCCCTCTACCCGGACCCGCTGTTGAGCCAGGCGCTCATGGCGTCGACGTACCCCCTCGAGATCATCCAGGCCCAGCAGTGGCTCACGAAGAACGCGAGCCTCAAGGGCGACGAGCTGGAGAAGGCGGTCAAGGCCCAGGACTGGGAGCCTTCCGTCCAGGCGACGGCCATGATGCCGGACCTGCTGAAGCGGCTCGCCGAGGACATCACCTGGACCACGAACGTCGGCAACGCCTTCCTGGCGCAGCAGCAGGACGTCATGAACGCGGTGCAGCGCTTGCGCAAGAAGGCGAAGGACGCGGGGAAGCTCGAGTCGAACGACAAGATGAAGGTCGAGACGAAGGTGGTCGAGTCGGAGACGGTCGTGGTGATCCAACCCGCGAGCACGCAGGTCGTCTACGTCCCCGCGTACAACCCCACCGTCGTCTGGGGCCCGCCGGTCTATCCCTATCCGCCGGTCTACTACCCGCCGCCCCCGCCGCCAGGCGCGATGCTCTTCACGTTCAGCGTGGGAATCATGATGGGCGCGGCCATGAGCGGTGGGTATTGCTGCGGGTGCGCGTGGGGCCGCGGCAACACGGTGATCATCAACAACAACAACAACTTCGTGCGCCACAACAACAACATCAACAACGTGCGTCCGGGCAGCGGCTCGTCGAACTGGAACCACAATGGCCAGCACCGCGGGGGCGCCCCTTACGGCGACCGCGCGACGGCGAACAAGTACGGCGGGAACAGCCGCGGCGGGCCGAGCGCGTCGACGATGGACCGCGGCGGCGGCCCGGGAGCGTCGGGCGGCCGCGGTGGGCCGAGCGCGTCGACCATGGATCGCGGCGGCGGCCCGGCTTCGTCGGGCGGCCTCGGCGGGCCGAGCGCGTCGACGATGGACCGCGGCGGCGGCGGACCCGGGGCCTCGGACATGGGTCGCGGCAACGGAGGCGGCTCGATCGGTAACCGCTCGGTCTCGCCTTCGTCGGGAGGCAGCGCCTTCGGCGGCGCGGGCGGAGAAGGAGGTCGGGCAAGCGCCAGCAGCTCGCGGGGTGCCTCGAGCATGGGCTCGAGGGGTGGCGGCGGCGGGCGACGCCGGTAGCGCAATGGGGGAGATACCGATGCGAACGCTCAGGGTGGTACTCGCCTTCGCCGCGCTCGGGTTCGCCGCGACGTCCTTCGCCGCGGTTCCACAGGCTCCGGAGACCTTCGCCACGCCACGAGAGGCGGGCAAGGCGCTCGTCGCCGCCGCGGCTGGTGACGACGTCCCGGCGCTGCTCGCCATCTTCGGCTCCCAGGGCGCGAAGCTCGTCGCGTCGGGGGACGAGGTGCAGGACCGGAACGATCGCGCGAGGTTCGCCGAGATCGCCCGCGAGAAGCTGGACGTCTCGACGGACCCGAAGCGCGCTCACCGGGCGATGCTCGTCGTCGGCAGGGAGGCCTGGCCGTTCCCGGTTCCACTCGTCGAGAAGAAGGGGAAGTGGGCCTTCTCCTCGAAGGAGGGGCTACACGAGCTGCTCGCGCGGCGAATCGGCTCGAACGAGCTCGACGCCATCGAGATCTGCCGCGGGTACGTGGAAGCGCAGCAGGAGTACGCGGAGCAGGATCGCGACGGCAACGGGGTCCTCGAGTATGCGCAGAAGGTGATCAGCTCCCCCGGCAAGCGGGACGGCCTGGTCTGGAGGGAGCCAGACGGCTCCCTGGACGGCCCCATCGCGGAGGGCATCGCAGCAGCGATCTCCGAGGGATACACGGACAAGGCGCGTCCCTATCACGGGTACCATTTCCGGATCCTCAAGCGGCAGGGGCCCGCCGCCCGCCTCGGCGCGATGGACTACGTGATCAATGGCAAGATGATCGGCGGATTTGCTCTCGTCGCATGGCCGGCGGAGTACGGAGGCTCGGGGGTCGCGACGTTCATCGTGAACCACGACGGCGTCGTCCACGAGAAGGACCTCGGACGCGATACGAGCAAGATCGTCTCTCGCATGGATCGCTAC